>Ga0164290_1001739_pt1 | contig 24542 bp, 24 predicted proteins | sample Micstemetagenome_FD_108782 | JGI IMG/M metagenome (GOLD analysis project Ga0164290, IMG submission 108782) | Contaminated culture microbial community from soil near Moab, Utah, USA - Microcoleus steenstrupii SON62 (Illumina Assembly) | ecosystem: Environmental > Terrestrial > Soil > Soil crust...
CGCCGATCTTGTCCTTCGGCGAGAAGATCGGCCAATTCTTCGGGAAATCGATATAGGGCAAATGATCGTACCAGACCGGGTCATGCAGGCAGAGCGACTTGTAGCGCTTGCGCCAGGAATCGCCGGGCTTGTCGTTCTTCTCCAGAATGATGGTCGGCACCCCGAGCTGGCGCAACCGGGCACCCAGCGCGATGCCGCCCTGTCCGCCGCCGATGATGACGACATAGGGCTGCGTCTCGTATCCGAGCGTGCGGACCTCATCCTCCCGCTCCTCCTTCCAGTTTTTCGCGCCGGGATTCTGGCCGTGCTTGGCGCCGAGCGGCCGCGTGAATCCAGCTTTCTCCTCATGGCCCTTCAGTTCGGCCAGCGTGGTGAGCAGAGTCCAGATCCGGCCGTTCTTGAAGCGCACCAGGCCATGGCCTCGGCCGACCGATGTCTCGAAAGAGATCCAGCCTTCAAGTGCGCCGTCCGCTTCGGTGGCTTCCTCGCCGGCCGCGACGCGCCAGTTCGCAGGCTTTGTCGCGGCAAGCTGGGACTCGAGCATGTCACGAACCTGGTCACGTCCTTCCACGGTCTTGAGGTTCCAGGTGAAGGCGACGAGGTCACGCCAGTAACATTCGTCGGCGAACATATCGACCGCCTCATCGATACGGCCGGCCTCCAGAGCCGCACCGAAAGTATCAAGGAGGGCCTGCAAGTGTGCGGTTGGGTTCTTGTCGAGCATCTTATTCTCCTCCTGCTTCCTTGGTGTCAGGGACCCCCGTGACTTGAGGAGATGATCCCGAATTCTGAGCTGTCGATCCGAATCGGCCGTTTCACCATGTCCAGGTGCCGCCGCTTGATCTCCGGATGACAAAGGTTTCGTGCGCGAACGCCGGGTCGCGCCTGCAATTGTCGAAACAGCGCAGCCGGGCCCGTTGACCCGCGCATGTCTGTCGCTCGCGTCGCCTATGAAAACGTGCTCGCGTTCGTGAATGTCCGAAAGCGTCGATATCATCGAGCGTTCCTCCCGGCGAATGCTCGCACATTCGGAGCGCGCTCACAATCCGGTGTCGCAATGAACCTCTACGCTCCGGCCTGGTTGTGACACGCGGCGATCGTTGCCGATCGGCGGGAGCATACAACCTTTCTGGCGGGACGGCCGGTCGGCATCCCCCGGCTTGGTTTACCACGGCTGAGACGACGTGGTTTATGTCTGATGTCATCGTGCGGGACACGCGCGACGACCGTGACGATCGGCCTCTTGGCATCGGCAAGCTTCCCTCATTCCGGCCCCGTATGAATCTCGGGTGGATAATTTTTGCTGCGGAATGGATGCTTGGGCCGCCTGCCGATGGAACTTTGCGAAACGCAGGATGTTATCGCGCCGGATCGCCTTTAATACTCTATGCTTTTCAACCCATTGCCGTTGGCCAGACTGTTCGTCCATCGACTCTCTCGTCCATCATTGATTTTCATAACAGCGCAAGGTGCATCATGAGCACGACGACAGCGAAAGCAGTGATTATCCTGATCGAGGACGAGGCGATCCTCCGGCTGGACCTCGACGAGGTCCTCGAAGGAGCAGGGTTCGTGTTGATCTCACTTCACAATGCAACGACGGCTATCGGCGAGATAGAGAAGGATTGGACGAGGTTCGGGGGATTAATCACGGATATCGACCTGGGCAACGGGCCCTCCGGTTGGGATGTCGCAAGACGTGCACGAGAACTTTGTCCCTCGCTCCCCGTCGTCTATATGAGTGGTGCGAGTGCCGCCGACTGGGCAGCACAAGGTGTTCCGAAGAGCATCATGCTCACCAAGCCGTTTGCGCCGGCCCAGTTGATAACCGCGATCTCCACCCTCATGAACGAAGCGCCGATTCCAGGCGACAGCTGAGTTTTCGTTAGACCATGCGCCGGACGATCAACGTCCCGGTGTTCGGCCTACAGGCTGAGAAGCAGATCATACATGGCGACATATCCGACCGGACTTTGAAACCCGGTGGCGAAACGCTCCGCGGACGGTCTTCCGGTTTCGACGTCACGCGCGCTTTTTCCCCCTTGCGACCAAGTCAGTAAGCATCGTTGCCTTTTGCTTGGGAGACCAAAGGACGACCTCGGATACTGTTGCGCTTGGCGCCAGGTATTCGATGAGGGGCTCATCCGTGAGTTGGCCGTGCCAGTAATCGTGAGGGAGCGAGTTGATCCAGAGTGGACTGTGCCGGAATTCACTTTGGGCAATTGAATCGACAATCCGCCTGTCCCCTTTGTGCGCGATATCGCGCTTCGATACGGTTACCCGGTACAGATTGCCATCCGGCGTCTTGGCGCAGATTCGCCGCGCGTCACCCTCGTCTGCCAGGATGATCACGCTTTGGAGGCGGCTTCGCGTGCCCTCGGGCCGGCATTCCTCGAGCAAGTCTTCGGTCTTGCGCAGCCAGCGGGACGCATGATCCAACGCGTCGAGATCGGGAAAGACGGTCTGCCCGACCTCGAACGGTTGCGTATGCACGGTGTAATAATCAGCCATGAGTCGCTCCAATCACAGCCCTGATCATGGCCAGACTTGCTCAAAATGCAGTGAATCCGGTCATTAAACTTTGATCGACTCCGCGGGCGAATAGTGTTGGCTTCTGCCCGCTTTCGGCCGGAACTTTTACGTGAAAGCGTCGTTTATACCGCCGTATCGGGTGAAGTGTCTTGTAGATGGAGCTGCCGGGACCGATGGACAGGGAATATTCGGTAAGAGTGGGCGAGACCGAAACGCTGGTGAGTGTTCGCCAGACCGGTGCCGAAAGTTGGCTGGCAAAGGCGACGCTAATCGACGGCGACCTGGTCGAGTTTTCCAGCGACGATCCGGACTACGCGGTGGAGCGTGTGAAGCAGGTCCTCCAGGAGACTGACGAGACCCGGCTGAATCTCGGATAGGGAAGGTCAGCCTCCGTCAACTACCCGCAATCAGTTGTGCCAGCCTTGCCCCAGCCTCTGACTCCGGGACGCCGAGATCGCGGACGCTGTTCATATGGTTGCGGGCTGAAAGGCTCAACGTCGATACCGAGAGTCCCTGATTTTCGAGAACTTCGGTGAATGAGCGCGCCTGTTCGTGAAATGGCGGTGTCTCATCCGATCCCACTAGAATATCGACCTTCGTTGCCGGGTCGTGGCGATGTGACATGGGTGTGAAATCGGTGACTTCACGGTCGGTGATGGCGATCTCCGGCTGCAGAAAGGATGATTGCAACGGCTTGAGTTGGTAGAGCCCTCCAAGCAGAAGGGATGCGCTCACGTCCGAGGGAATGTTTGGCTCGTTGAATAGGAAGGTCGCCAGATGCGCTCCGGCGGAATGGCCGCTGATCGTGAGCCGAGCAGGATCGCCGCCATGCTCGGTGATATGGTTGGCCACCCAGCGCCTTGCGCGCCTGATTTGCGCAACGATATCCGCCATGCGCACGGACGGCATTAGGGCGTAATCCACGATCATCGCTATCGCGCCAGCGCGGGTGATCGTATCCGCCACATAGGAATAATCGCGCTTGGAGAACATCCGCCAGTAACCGCCATGGATGAACATGTGGACGGGTAATCCGGTCCTGGGCCGCTCAGGGAAAAACAGGTCAATGGTTTCCGTCGCATCGGCGCCGTAGGCGATGTCGGCGGCCATCGGCAGCGTCGCGCGGGTGGCTTCGCTTCGGCTGACGATTTCACTTACAATATCGTCGAAATCCGCGACATGGCCACGAATGCGGAAGGGGTCATTCTCCATCGTTTGTCCCTAGAAGCTGGCGGCGATGTATTTCGCCTCCATGAACTCGGCGATGCCGTGATGCTGGCCGCCCTCGCGTCCGAGGCCGCTCTGCTTGACGCCGCCAAATGGCGCTGCGGGATCGGAGACAAGTCCGCGATTGATCGCAATCATGCCGGCTTCGATCTTCGAGGCCACACGCATTCCCTTCGCGAGGTCGCGGGTGAAGATATAGGCGGCAAGACCGTATTCCGTGTCATTGGCGCGTGCGATGGCGTCCTCCTCTGTCTCGAAGCGGAAGATTGGAGCGACCGGCCCGAAGATTTCCTCATGCGCCATCTCCACGTCGTCAGGCACTTCCGAAAGCACGGTTGGTGGGTAGAAGAAGCCGGTGCCTTCAGGTATTTCCCCGCCGCACAGCACCTTGGCGCCGCGCGACCGGGCATCTTCGACGAGCCGGCCGATCTTGGCGACCGCCTTGCGCGTGATCATCGGCCCGCATTCGGTCGTCGCTCCGGTGCCCGAGCCGACGACGAGGGCAGCCATGCGCCTGGTCAAGCCCTCGACAAAGGCGTCATGTATGCCGGATTGGACGTAGAGTCGGTTGGCGGCGGTGCAAGCTTCGCCTGCATTGCGCATCTTGGCGACCATGGCGCCATCGAGCGCAGTGTCGAGATCGGCGTCATCGAAGACGATCAGAGGAGCATTACCGCCGAGTTCCATCGAGCAAGAGATCACATGTTTTGCTGCCTCGGCCAGCAGCGTACGGCCGACGCCGGTCGAGCCCGTGAAGGAAAGCTTGCGCACACGCGGGTCGGCGAGCATGGCCGATGTGAGCGGTCCTGGATTGGTCGTGGTCAGCACATTGACGACGCCGGGCGGGACGCCGGCCTCCTGGTAGATGGCCGCCAGCGCGTAGGCAGTGAGCGGCGTTTCCGTCGCGGGCTTCAGGATCACTGTGCAGCCCGCAGCAAGCGCCGGGGCGATCTTGCGTGTTGCCATCGCAGCTGGAAAGTTCCATGGCGTGATCAGCACGCAGATGCCGATCGGCTGGTAATCCACCACGATACGGTTGGCGCCTGCGGGTGCGATGCCGAATTCGCCTGTTATGCGCACGGCCTCCTCGGCGTTCCAGCGGAAGAATTCGGCAGCGTAGGCGACTTCGCCGCGCGCGTCGCGCAGTGCCTTGCCGTTTTCCATCGAGATCAACATGGCGAGCATTTCGGCGCGCTCGACCATCAACTCGTAGCAGCGGCGGAGGATTTCCGAACGCTTTCTCGGCGGGGTGTTGCGCCAGCCTTCGGCAGCTTTTGCAGCGGCATCGACTGCTGCGGCCGCATCCTGGAGGGTCGCATCCGGCACCGCGGCGATCACAGCCTCGGTAGAGGGATCGACGATGTCGATGTGGCGGCCGCTCCGGGCCTGAACCCATTCGCCGCCGATATAGAGACCGTGGGAAAAGCTTTGGAAGGTCACGTCGTCGTCCTCCTCGGGATCGATATTCTGCTGGATCATGTTCATCGTCGTGCTCCTATCGGGTCACATGGCGGCAGCGTCGAGATTGCCGTCATAGGCGGCCTGGATCAGGCGCCGCATGGCGGCGAGATCGAAAGACCGCGGGTTGTTCTTGATCAGCCGCTCGATGCCGATGGCCTGTTCGGCGGTCCAGTCGAGCTTGTCGGCGGCGAGGCCGAGTGCCGCGAGCGTCGGCGTGATTCCGATCGCGGCGAAGAGGCGGGAAATTTCCTGGATCGTGACCTCAGCCATCTCGTCGGTGTGCCGGCCAGCCGCGTCGATGCCGAGCGCCGCGCCGATCTCGGCCATCTCGCCGGACGAGACGGAGCGGTTGTAGTTCATCACATAGGGCATCATTGTCGCGACGCCGAGGCCGTGCGGCGTATGTGTGACGGCGCCCGCCGGATATTGGATGGCGTGGGCAGCCGCCGTGCCCGCCGTGCCGAACGCACATCCGGCGACGAGCGCGCCCATCATCACATCGGCGCGGGCGTCCTCGTCGGTGCCGTCTTTGCAGGCCTTTTCCAGGCTGCGGCCGAGCAGCTTGATGGCAAGCAGTGCGAAATGGTCTGTCAGGTGGCTCTTGCCGATGAATACATGGTTTTGGGCGAGGCTGTGGTCGCCGCCGCGCCTTGCGGCGGTGAACGCTTCGATCGCGTGCGTCAGGGCATCGGCGCCAGCGATGGCGGTCAATCCGGGCGGGCAGGTCATCGTCAGTTCAGGATCGCAGATGGCAGCCGTCGCAATCAGGTACGGGCTTGAAATCCCGACTTTCAACGTCCGGTCGGGATCGGATATCACGGCAACGGGCGTCGCTTCCGAGCCGGTGCCGGCCGTCGTCGGAACGGCGATCACGGGCAGGGTGGGGCCGGGCACCTTAAACTCGCCGTAGTAATCCTGAAGCTTGCCGCCATGAGTGATCAGCAGGGCCGCACATTTGGCCATGTCGAGGCAGCTACCGCCGCCGATGCCGATGATCATGTCGGGCAGGAAACCAGCGGCTTCCTTGACGCAGACCGCGACGGTATCGCGCGGCACATCCGGCAGAACGCGGTCATGCACCAGCACCTCCACGCCTGCCGTCTTCAACGACGACATCATTTCGCCAAAGATCGCCGTCGCTGCAAACCGTTCATCGGTGCAGACAAGCGCCCTCGACCCCAATTTCCTGGCCACCGCGGGCAGGGCATGGCGCTGGCCCTTGCCGAACAGGATTTCACGCGGGAGCCGCAGGGCAGCGAACAGAGTCATTGGGGACACTTTCTGTCGTTCAAAATAAAATCGTATAGGATATATGATTGCATATGCCGAAGCATCGTGCTAGCGGTGGGTCATGTCAAGGGGCAAAAATATGCAGCATCCGATTTCAACCATTCCCCGGGAGTCGATGGCGGCCAGTTCGCAGATCCATCGCGCGAACAGCCTTTCGGGCGATGTCTACGAAGCGATTTTCAGCCAGTTGATGGCACTGAAAATACCGCCGGGATCGCGGATCACGGTCGACGGCCTGGTGCGGGAATTCAATGTTTCGCAGACCCCGATCCGCGAGGCGCTCGGCCGGCTCGAGGGTGAAGGCCTGGTGGTGAAGCAGCATCTCATCGGGTACAGCGCAGCACCACAGATCACTAGGCGGCGATTCGACGAACTCTATCAGATGCGTCTTCTGCTTGAGCCTGATGCCGCCAGCAAGGCGGCCGCCATCATGGACGATGAGAAGCTTGCGGCGCTGCGAGAGGCGGCAGGAGTGATGTTGCGCAAAGAGGGTACGGACGAGCGCATCCGCTATTCGACCTTTGCCCGTCAGGACGCGATATTCCATGACAAGATTATTGGATTTGCCGGTAACGAGCTGATCCGCGAGACATTGTCGTTCCAGCACACGCATTTCCATATATTCCGCCTGATGTTCCATTCGCGCGTGACGGAGGAGGCGCTCGACGAGCATGCGGCGCTTCTCGCCGCATTCGAAAAAGGTGACGTTGAGGCGGCACGGAAGGCGATGCATGATCATATCGAGCATTCTCGCGACCGGCTGCTGCCGGCATTCGAGTAGTCAACTGATTTCAGAAATGAAGGCATGAGGAGGAGAATAGTTATGCCAGGCAAGAAGATATTGATGCTCACGGGTGATTTCACCGAGGAATATGAGATCTTCGTGTTCCAGCAGGGGATGGAGGCTGTCGGCCACAAGGTCCATGTCATCTGCCCGGACAAAAAGGCCGGCGATATCCTGCGCACGTCGCTGCATGATTTCGAGGGCGACCAGACCTATACGGAAAAGCTCGGGCACAACTTCGTCATCAACAAGACCTTTTCGGATGCCGAAAAGGAGCTCGACAGCTACGATGCGGTCTATTGCGCCGGCGGACGGGGGCCGGAATATATCCGAACCGACAAGCGCGTGCAGGCGATCGTGCGGCATTTCCACGAGAAGACGAAGCCGATCTTCACCATCTGCCACGGCGTGCAGATCCTGATTGCCGTTGATGGCGTCGTGCGCGGCAAGAAGGTCGGAGCGCTGGCCGCTTGTGAGCCGGAAGTGACATTGGCCGGCGGTACCTATATCGATCTTTCGCCGACCGATGCCTATGTCGATGGTACCATGGTTTCGGCCAAGGGCTGGACGGCACTAGCCGCGTTCATGCGGGAGTGCCTGAAGGTGCTCGGTACAGAGATTCGGCACGCTTGATCAGAAACAGAAATCCGGCGCGATTGGGTCGCGCCGGATTTCGTATAAATACTGCACCGCCGCTCAGGCCGCCTTTTCCCAGCCGTTTTTGATGTGCTTGAAGCCGTCGCGATAGACCTCTTCGGGCGTCTCGGAAAAATCCCGCCAGACCTTGGTTGCTGCGGCGAGATCCTTGAGCGACCGGCCGAAGGCCTCGATCGTCAGCCAGTCGTCATAGCCGCTTTTACGGATCGCCTTGAAGGTCTCGGCCCAGGGGATGTGGCCCCGGCCCGGAACGCCGCGATCATTCTCAGAAATATGTATGTGCACGATCCGGTCGCAATATTTTGCATAGGCGGCGATCGGATCGGCTTCTTCGATATTGCAATGGAACGTGTCGTACATCGCCTTGATGTTGGGATGCCCTATCGCGTCGATATGGGCGGCAAGATCGGCCATCGTATTGACCAGATAGCACTCGAAGCGGTTGAGCGCCTCGAGTCCGATCGTCACACCATGCTTGCCGGCATGATCACCGATCGCTCGTTGTGAGGAAATGGAGCGCTTGAGTTCGGCGGCACTCGGCCCATTGCCGGAAAATTGTCCGAGCGTCGAGTGGAGCGGGCCACTCAGTGTCTTGGCGCCCAGTGCCCTGGCGCAATCAATCGCCCATTTCATATAATCGATCCCGCGTTTGCGGGTGGCGGTATCCGGCGAGATCAGGTTCATCGATGGATCGCCCATGGCGGACACTGCCGTGCGCTCCAGCCCGATCTCATCCAGCATTGCGCCCAACCGGCGATAGTCATCCGGAGTGCCTTGGAAGATTGGTATTTCCACCCCGTCAAAGCCAGTTTTCTTGATTTCTACGAGCAGCTTCTCATGCTTCTTGGTGACTGATGTCGTCCACAAGAACATGCACATGCCGATCTTCATGGTCCCCTCCCAGGCGCATCGATAGCGGCGACTGCGGCTTGGCAGCATTGCCTGTCTGGTCATACCAAATTGGAAAATCTGGTCAAGCCAGTTGAGAAGCTGGTATGCCGCCGATGTAAACGATTACACTGACGGTGTCGCTGTAATCGCTGAAACATAAGGATAAATTTCAGTTTGGGGTCGATCTTGCGAAGAGAGAAGATTTGCGTTACAGGTTCAAAAAATGAGAAGTGGCCAAACCAGATTGATCGGATCGGCTTGGTGACGAGGACGCGGGCGCCGCTGGAGGGTCCGCGAGGCATTTACGGTCTGGGAGGACTTCATGCATCTTTCTACGCACAATTGGATGCGGGCGGAGCCGCTTGCAGTGACGCTGAAGCGCATCAAGAAATATGGCTATGAGAGCATCGAGATTTCCGGCGAGCCGAGTCAATACGATATCAGGGAGACTAGAGCGCTGCTCAAAGAACACGGCATCCGTTGCTGGGGTGCGGTGACACTCACTCTCGGTGAGCGCAATCTGGCCGCCAGGGACGAAGGCCAGCGCGCACGATCGGTGGACTACGTCAAAAGCGTGATCACCATGGTGAGCGAGCTTGATGGCGAGATCATTACGCTTGTGCCCGCGACCGTCGGCAAGGTCGTGCCGGATGGCACCGAAGAGGAAGAGTGGAAGTGGGTCGTCGATGCGACCAAGGAATGCTTTGCCCACGCCCAAACGAAGGGCGTGCGTGTAGCGATCGAGCCGCTCAACCGCTTCGAGACCTATTTCTTCAATCGCGGCGACCAGGCGCTTGCGCTGGCCGAAGCCGTGCATCCCGATTGCGGCGTCTGCCTCGATGCTTTCCACCTCAATATCGAGGAGGAGAACATGTATGAAGCGATCCGGCGCGCCGGCAAGCGGCTGTTTGATTTCCACGTGGCCGACAACAATCGGTTCGCGGCTGGGCTCGGGCATCTCGACTGGCCGAAGATCATCGGTACGCTTAAAGAGATCGGCTATGACGGCGCGGTCACCAATGAGTTCGTGGCGCCGGTGGATCGTACGCCTGCGGCGAAATATCCTGACATGGTCGAGCGCAACCCTGTGGATATTCCGCCGGAACAGCTCAAGTTCATTCAGGATCATGGGTCGAGCCTGCTGACCGAGAAGTTCTACGACGATCAGATGCGGATTACCGCAGAGACCATCCTTCCGCTGATCAAGTGAATTTCGCCCGGGAGCGAGCCCTCGCAGAAATCGATATTGCGAGGGAAGGGGATCCAAAATGCGTATCAAGACCGTGCAAGCCTGGTGGGTTCGCATTCCCATCGAAGCAAGTCGCCAGCACCGCAGCGATTTCGGGCAGCTGACGACCTTCGATGCGGCGATCCTGCGAATCGAGACAGACGACGGCATCGTCGGCTGGGGCGAGGGCAAGAATGCCGCCGGTAGCGCCGGGACCTATGCCGGTCTCGTGCATATTCTCAATCATGAGGTCGCGCCCAAACTCATCGGGCGCGACCCCGCGGATATCACCGCCATCTGGGAAATGCTCTACAACGGCGTACGGCATGAGTCGGCGTCGAAGGCAGGACATGCTATGCCGGAACTGTCGCGGCGTGGGCATTCGGTGGCCGCGATCAGCGCTGTGGATATCGCCTTATGGGACATTCTCGGCAAGTCGCTGGGCGTGCCGGTGTGGACCTTGCTCGGGGGACGCAAGGCCGACCGGCTGCCGGCTTATGCCTCGGGCGGCTGGGAAAGTGCCGCAAAGATCGGCGACCAACTCCAGTCCTATATCGCAGCTGGAGGGTTCAAGGCGGTCAAGATGCGGGTTGGGGCCATGGATGGCCCCCCTCTGGTTTCGGCGGAACGCGTAAAAGCGGCGCGGAAATCGCTCGGGCCATCCGTGGACCTCATGGTCGATGCACATGGTACCTATACCGTCGCAGAGGCCAAGCGGTTCGTCCAGCTGATCCAGAATTGCGATCTCAGCTGGTTCGAGGAGCCTGTTATAGCGGATGACAAGTTGGGCATGGCCGAGGTTCGCGCCTCTGGGAATGTACCAATTGCCGCAGGCGAGAGCGAGGCGACGCGTTTCGCGTTCCGGGACCTTGCCATGCTGCGCTCCGCCGATATATTCCAGCCCGATCCGGCCTTCTGCGGCGGCATTACGGAAGCGATGCGGATCAGTACGATCGCCAGCGCCTTCAATCTCCGTTTCGCGCCGCATCTGTGGGCCGGTGCGCCGTGTTTCTTCTCCGGCCTGCACCTGTGTGCGGCTTCCCCGGCAAGCTTCGTCATCGAATATTCGCTCGGCGCGAACCCGATGATTCATGACCTTGTCGAGGAAACCATATCGGTGAAGGATGGCATGATAGAAATTCCCGATAAACCTGGCCTTGGCTTTACGATCAACGAACGCGTTGTGGAGGCCCACGCGCAAAGACAGTGACGATGAAAGAAAACAGTCTCCTTTCAGATCTGGCCGCTTATCTCTTCTCGAATTCGAGCGGCAACGGGCGCACGCCTTCGGAACGGGAGCTGGCGGAGCATTTCAATGTCAGCCGTGGCCTGATCCGCGAAGCCTTGGCCATCCTCGAAGCGATGCGCATTGTAGAGCGGCGCGCAAAGTCCGGCATATATCTCACGACCACCGAGGCGAGCGTCGATGCGATGGCGCTGTTTGCCAAGGCCGGCGTGCCGCTCGATCCGATCCTGATCTACGAAACGGTGGAACTGCGAAAGATCCACGAGATCAAGGCCGCCGAACTGGCCTGCGCGCGCGCGACGGAAGAGAATTACGCGCGCCTGCGGGAAATCCTCGATCTTTCGGAAGCAAGGCTCGCCAAGGGCGAGGGCCTAGCTCGCGAGGACCGGGACTTCCATCTCGAGATCGTCCGCGCCACCAAGAACAGCGTCTTCTTCCGGGTGTGCAGCGTCTATTACGTCATGGGCGAGCAGAGGCTACCGATCTATTTCGGCGATCTCGCCCGCAGCCGGCGGTCGCATGAAGAGCACCTGCGCATTTACGACGCCTTGGTCGCGCGCGACGGCAACCTTGCTCAGGCGCTGATGAGCGCGCATCTTCAAGGCGCGGAAAGCTACTGGCATGGCCTTATCGGCGGACCGCCTGTTCCTGCATAGCGCTGCATGACGTCAGCTTCGGAGGGGCCATGCCCATCATTTTCTCCACGCACCCGCTTCATCCTGCCGCCGAGACCGTGCTGAGGGCCGCAGGCGAGCTACGGATCGCCAGTACGCCCGATGGCAATACCTTGCTGTGCGAGGGGCGGGGCGCAGATGTCGTCATCGTCCGTGCACCGGTCCCGACTGCTTTTTTCTCCGCTGAAACGCAACTGCGTGCGGCCGTGCGCCATGGCGCCGGCATCGATATGATTCCCTATCGTGAGGCGACGGCGGCCGGCGTGTTGATCGCCAACGTTCCGGGCGCCAATGCACTGACCGTGGCGGAGCATGTCTTCATGGTGGCACTCGCTCTGTTGCGACAGTTTCGTAGCATGGACAGTGATCTCAGGAGCGAGGGTTGGATGGCCGGCCGTGCCCATAGCGATCATGCAACCGATCTCGGCGATAAGGTTCTGGGCATCGTCGGCATGGGCAATGTCGGACAGGCGATCTATCGCATCGGCAAATATGGCTTCGGTCTGGATGTCGTGGCCAACAGCCGGACACTCGCGAGCCTCCCGGATGGTGTCCGCTTTCTCAGTGTCGATGATCTGGTTGCCACGGCCGATGTCGTGGTTCTCTGCTGCCCGCTGACGCCTGAAACCACCGGACTGATGAACAAGGGTCGCATCGACCGGATGAAGCCGGGTGCGATCCTGGTGAATGTATCCCGCGGACCTGTCGTGGATGACGACGCCCTCATCGCAGCACTCAGTGAGGGACGGATTGGTGGCGCTGCGCTAGACGTTTTCTCGACGCAGCCGCTGCCGGCCCACCATCCCTATCTTCACCTTGGCAATGTGATCGTCACCCCGCATCTGGCCGGTCTCACGGAGGAAAGCATGAAGCGCATGGGTCTTGGCGCGGCGGACGAGGTCATCCGCATCCTGAACGGCGAGTTGCCGTTGAATCTCCGCAATCCCGAGGCCGTCGTGCACTACCGCCGTCGCTTTGGCTGATGGCACTGGCGCGCCGGGCCCTAACCGGCATGCCGCAGGCTGACTCCATTGCCGCCATCGAACAGCAATACCTTGTCAGGGTTCCAGGAGAAGCGAACGGCGTCGTCGATCTTGACATCGACCTGCGCCGGCACGGTCGCATGCAGATGTTGCGTGCCGGTCGTCAGCGTGACGATCTTTTCGACGCCGTGGTTCTCGATATCGTGCACCTTGGCTTCGCCCGCGCCGCCGCTTTCCAGCACCACATCTTCGGGACGAATGCCGAAGGTGAGGGGGCGATCATCCACCGGCTTGGCATATGTCGAACCGACTGGCAGCCGCAGACCTTCGCTGGTTACGGCCAGACCATCAGACAGCATGCCATCGATAAGGTTCATCGGCGGCGAGCCGACAGCGCGCGCGACGAATGTGTTGACCGGGTTCGTGTAAATCTCCTGCGGTGTGCCGGTCTGCACGAGCTGGCCGTTGTTCAGCACGCCAATTTTGTCGCCCATCGACATGGCTTCGATCTGGTCATGGGTGACAAAGAGGAAGGTCGCGCCGAGATTCATCTGCAGGTTCTTGAGTTCGGTTCGCAGCGCCTCGCGCAACTTGGCGTCCAAGGCCGATAGCGGCTCGTCCATCAGGAAGACGCGCGGCTTGCGCACGATCGCGCGGCCGATCGAGACGCGCTGCATCTCGCCGCCCGAAAGCCTGTCGGTCTTGCGGTCGAGCAGATGCTCGATCCGGAGCGTTTTTGCGACGCGATCGACCCGTTCCTTGATCTCCGCTGGAGCAACGCGCCGGATCGCGGGCTTGAGCGGAAATTCGAGGTTCTCGCGCACCGTATAGCGCGGATAGAGTGAATATTGCTGCAGAACCAGCGCCACGTCCCGCTCGGCCGGACCCCAGTCGGCCATATCCCTGCCGTCAATCAGGACGGTCCCGGTCGTTGGCTTTTCGAGGCCCGCGACAAGGCGCAACGTCGTCGTCTTGCCGGCGCCGGTCTGCCCGAGCAACACGAAGAATTCGCCATCGGCGATCTGCAGATTCAGGTCCTTGAGCGCCGTATGGTTGCCGAAGGTCTTGGTAATGCCCTTGAGTTCGATATGCGCCATCAGAGTCTGATCCCCAGAGACATGCCAGTCGCCGTATTGAAGAAATGCGCCTGGGCCGGATCGATCCGGGCCCAGACTGTTGTTCCCGCCTGCGGTACGAACCCGCTTTTGGTGCGAGCACGCAGCATCTGCTCGCCCAGCTTGAGGTCGACGATGTCATGCGAGCCGAGCGGTTCGATGATATGCGCCTCGACAGGAATGAAACCCTCACGAGCCTCGCGCGACACGAGGACGCCTTCAGGGCGGACCCCGAGCGTCAGATTGCCGTTCTCGGCCTTGGCGGCCGAAAGCTTATCCGAGAGTGCGGGCGGCAGTTCGAACCCTTGGCTCGCTCCGCGCAATTTGGCATTCAATCGGCCGCCATCGTCGGCGACCGTGGCTTCCGCTACGTTCATGACCGGGCTGCCAACGAACTGGGCGACGAACAGGTTCGAGGGATGTCCATAGACGTCTGACGGGCTGCCGACCTGCTGCAGCACACCTTCATGCATGATGACGATCCGATCGGCGAGCGACATGGCTTCAACCTGGTCGTGGGTGACATAGATCGTGGTCGAGCCCTGCTTGATATGCAGACGTTTGATCTCGGCGCGCATCTCCTCGCGGAGCTTCGCATCGAGCGCGCCGATCGGTTCGTCCATCAGCATTGCCTTGGGGCGGCGCACCAATGCGCGGCCGATGGCGACGCGCTGCATGTCGCCACCCGATAAGGCCGACGGCTTTCGTGACAGAAGATGCGAGATCTGCAGGGTCTTGGCGACCGCCCGTACCTCATCGTCCATGCCGGCGCGGTCGCGTCCGGTCGCACGAAGCGGAAAGGCGATGTTCTCGTACACGCTCATATGAGGATAAAGCGAGAAGGACTGGAACACAAAGGCGATATCGCGATCCGATGCCTTCATGTGCTGCACCGGTTGCCCATCGATCAGGATATCGCCTACATCGATGGACTCGAGCCCGGCAATGGCGCGAAGCGTCGTCGTCTTACCGCAGCCGGATTGACCGAGCAGCACGATGAACTCGCCATCGGCGATTGTCAGGTTAAGGTCCTTGATAACCTGGACGGCACCGAAATACTTTTCGATGCCGCGAAGTTCGATCTGCGTCATTGGATGCCCTCGTCCGCCTGCTTTTCTTCGCGCGGTATCTTTGTGACGACCGAAAAGCCGACAAGACCGATCAGGATGATCGTCAGCCCATACCGATGCAGCGGTTCGATCCACGGTTGGCAGAGCGCGATAATGCCAAAGATCATCAGGAGTTCGAAGAAAGGTTCGAGATATTTCTGGTTAAAGGCCCGGAAGGTCATTTGCGAATGGCTCCGAAAGACATGCCCCTGAGCAGGTGGTTGCGCAACAGGAAGGTGAAGATGGCGACTGGCAGCAGGAACAGGAACGTACCGGATGCGATTACCGTCCAGTCCTGAAGCCCGGATCCCACCTGGCTCGGGATGAAGGGAGGTGCGGTCTGCGCACGGCGGTTCGTCATGATCAATGCGAAGGCATATTCGTTCCACGCGGTGATGAAGCAGAACACGGCCGTGGCTGCGATGCCGGTCGCCGCCTCCGGGATGACGATCTTGAAGAAGGCCTGCATGCGGGTATAGCCATCGACCAGCGCCGCTTCCTCGTATTCCTTGGGGATCTCGTCGATGAAGCCTTTCATCAGCCAGACTGAGAAGGAGAGATTAAAGGCGGTATAGAGAATGATCAGCCCCCAATGGGTATCGTTAAGGCCGACGGCGCGGTACATGAGGAACATCGGAATAGCCACCACGACGGGTGGCAACATTCGCGTCGACAATATGAAGAAGAGAAGGTCCGCCTCTCCCTTGACGCGAAAGCGTGAAAAGCCATAGGCCGTGAACGTTCCCATGCCGACCGCCAGAATGGTCGAGGTGATCGCCACGATCAGGGAGTTGGTGAAACGGCTCGGATAGCCGGACAACTGGATCTCGCCTTTGCCTGATCGGGTGACCTTTTCGCCGCCGTCAAAGACCAGCCTTTCCCACCAGGGCGCTGCCTCGTACTCCTCGGGTGTCGGTTGGGTGCGAAGCTGCGACCGCTTGGTGAACAGCTTCACGAAGGGCGAAATCTCCGGCGTGAACATCACCGTCGGCGGAATCGTGGTCGAGAGATTGCGCGGCTTGAAGGCGGTCGAAGCAATCCAGTAGATCGGTGCCAGGAAGATGATCGTGATAAGAAGGACGGCCACGATCGCGACCCGATTGAGCGTGCGCTCTGATGTCGTACGGACGGCCGCCATCTCAGCGCTCCTTCACTTTATTGAGGTATTTTACATAGATATTGGTAATCGCAAGAACCATGATGAGCACGATATAGGCCAACGCGCATGAGCGTCCGGTCTGCCATTCCTGGAACGCCATCTTGTAGAGACGTATGGAAATCACCTCGGTTGTCGGCTGGCTGGTCAGGATGTAAGCCAGGTCGAAGGTCTTGAAGGCCTCCATCGTGCGGAAGATCACCGCGATCATCAGGATCGGCGCCACAAGCGGCAGGGTGATCCGGAAGAAGGTGTAGATCGGGCCTGCACGATCGATTGCCGCGGCTTCATAGAGATGCTTCGGCACGGCCGAAAGACCAGCGAGTGACAGCAGCATAACGAAGGGCGACCACATCCAGATATCGGTGATGGCGACCGCGTAGAGCGCCATGTCGGGATTGGCTAGCCATTCGAAAGTGCCGAGGCCAAAGGCATAATTGATGATACCAAATGACGGATCGTAGAGCAGTTTCCAAAACAACCCGACCACCGCCATCGAGAGCATCATCGGCAGCAGCAGCAGTGTCGTGAGCAGCCCCTTGAAGGGTATGTCGCGATTGAGCAACATGGCCGTGCCGAAGCCGACGATCACCTGTCCCGTTACCGAAACGATGACGTATTTCGCGGTGATCGCGAAGTTGTTCCAGATGTAGGGATCGCTCAGCAGTTCGCGGTAATTCTGCAACCCGACGAATCTTGCCGGTGCATTCATCGACGCGCGAAAGTCGGTGAACGAATATCCCAGCGAATAGATCAGCGGAAAAATGTTGAAGACGATCAGAAACAGGATTGTAGGGATAATGAAAAGATTGCGAATTTTGATATCGCTCATCCCTCGCGCCGCAGCGCGGGTGCTCGCGTCGAGCGACGTCATGACAGCGGTGGCCAAAGCGCTATTCCTCCGACAGCCGGCGCATATATTGGATAGCGTTCAAGCTAGTCCTGCGCACATTCTTCATGGTCGGCGCCGCGTTTTGTGACGCGGCGCCATTGTGTCTTGAGATGTCAGCTGAAGCGGAAGGTGCCGCTCCAGCACACTGTCACTTGTGGCGGCCGTACTTCTGGAAGGTCGCGTTCCAGTCGGCGGCGAGCGCATCGAGTGCTTCCTTTGCCGTACCTTGACCAGCAGTGACATAGGGATAGATGCGCTGGTTCATCTGGATCAGCAGTTCGGCGTATTCCGGCGTCGCCCAGAAGTCCTTGACCTTGAACATGGTCTCGTAGAAGGCCTTGTTGTAAGGCGTGGCGTTCTGGAACTCAGGTGATTCAAGCACCTTGGCGCTGGCAGTGTAGCCACCGAGCTCGGCCCAACGCTTCTGGGTCGAATCCTTGACGAACCATTCGAGGAATTTCATCGCCTCTTCCTGGTTTTCGGAATAGGAGACGACCGAAATGCCCTGGCCGCCGAGCGCCGCGAACTGCGCGCCGCCGGGACCTGCCGGATTGGCGAAGAAGCCCGTGTTCTTGGCGTTAGGGTTGGACGCTTCGTTCACCAATGCGGGGAAGAACGCGAAGTAATTCATGCTCATCGCCGCCAGGTTTTCGGTGATCGCCTGGTTGCCTTCGCTGAAGAAGGTCTTCGCCCAACCCGGAGGCGTGAAGCCATAGAGTTCGCGATAAGCTTCGAGCGCCTTGACGTTCTGCTCGGAGTTGATGATGCCATCGACCTTGTAAGTGGCATAGTCGCCAAGTTCGCCTCCGAAGGAGAAGATCGCGTTCTCGACGCCCATAACCAGCGCGTCATAAGAGTTGTCGGTGTAGATCGCGATGCCGTAGCGCTTCTGATCCGGCCGGTGGAAGAATTCGGCGATATCGCGGAGTTCCTTCCAGGTCTTCGGTGGAGCCAGATCATAGCCGTATTTCGCCTTGAACGCCTCCATCTCCTTGGGGTCTTCGAACCAATCCTTGCGATACGACCAGCCGACCGCGTCGCCCTCGGCCGGGATCGACCAGTATTTGCCGGAATTCGAGGGATATTCGGAGTAATATTTCACGGTGGCCGGAGCCATGACTTCGGTCAGCTTATGTTTGTTGAAGAAGTCGGTCAGGTCCACATAGTGGCCTGCCTCGGACGCGGCGCCAATCCACTGGGAGTCGCCGACGACCATGTCGTAAGCGGAGCCCTTGGCATTGAATTCGGTGAATGCCTTAGTCTGGAAATCGGGCCAGGGCGTGGTCTCGACAGTGACCTTGACCCCGGTTTCCTTCTCGTACTCGTTGACCAGTTCCTGAAGATAGTTGGCGGGGTCCCATTCGGCCCAGAAGATCGTCAATTCCGCCGCCTGCGCGTACGTGCCTTGTGCGATCAGCATGCTCATCCCGGCCAACAGGCCGGCTATCATTCTGCGCATAGTTTTTCCTCCCAGATATGCACAACGCCCGCCTACCCACGGGCAAAAGTCCGACTCAACAATCCTTTCGGATATGTCCAGCGGAAGCCCTCCTCGAGTTCCGCTCACAGCTGGAGGGTTCAAGTCAACCGACCTACCAGTGATCGTCTGGTATTACCAAATCAAGAAAATGTCAAGAACCCTATGACTCTGTTTTCAAATGTGGAAATTCCGGGAATTACTGGCCAATTGCCTCAATAGTAAGGCGTGTAGAGCACATGACGGGCCATATCGGCGCCGTTGTGGGGACGAATACCGAAATCCGTCCGAGTTTAACTGGTCTAACCAGATTTTTAGGATTTGGCGGTGCTGGTCCTTTCCGTTTCGTTGATCGCCGCGTCTACGAGGGCGCCGGCTGCCCATTCGACCACAGATTGCGCCTGAACCGCCGAGAGCCCCCAAATATCCTTGAGGACGACCAGGGTTTCGACGCCGAAAACAAGCGACAAAGCCTGTGTCAACCGGTCCCTGGCCGGTTCGCCAAGCTTGCTTGCGAGCGGCATAATTGCGTCCCTTAGAAGATCGACGCGATGTCCGCGCGTGAATTGCGGTTCGCTGCCCAGCGTGCCCGCCTGTCGCTGCGACCATTGCTCGATCGATAACTTGAGTGCCGCCTTGAATGTGGCCTCGAATTCATCGATCCGCGGCAGTGCCGTGGACAGGAGATCCCTGATGCGAACGCGAGCGTCCGTTTCATCGGATTTCCACTTGAGAATGGGGCCGAGCGCCTCATCGACGACTGCATGCACCAGCGCGGCCTGACTTGGGAAATAACGATAGGCGGTCGCTCGCGAGACTTCCGCTGCCTCTGCAACCTCCGTCACGGAGGGGGTGATGCCGGATTGCATGAGCCGGGTCGCGGTTTCCAGCATTAGTCGCCGGGTCCTCGCCCGGGGACCGCGTTCGCTGATCAGCTTCATTTCGATTTGTTGACCTGAGACCTGCATATCGATATGATACGGTCGTCTCGAAAATTTTCAAGGTCCAAATCGACACCTGGCATGCATGGTTCCTGGAGGGGGCATGGGTTACGTTTACGTGGTCGGAACCGCCGACACGAAGGGAGAGGAGCTTGTCTATCTCGCCGACCGCATCAGGGCGGCGGGCGGTCGGGTCCGTGTTGTCGATGTCGGTACGCGCGCGGCGACCATTGGTACCGATGTGACAGCTGCGGAGATCGCCGCGTTTCATCCTGAGGGGCGAGACGCAGTTCTAGGAAGGGACGATCGTGGAACCGCCGTTGCTGCCATGGCGCAGGCTTTCCGCCGCTTCGTCCTCGCCCAGGGCGACATATCGGGCATGATCGGCATCGGCGGCGGGGGCGGAACCTCCATCGTTACTTCAGGCATGCGCGACCTGCCGCTGGGGGTGCCGAAGATCATGGTCTCGACGCTCGCCTCCGGCGATGTAGCGCCCTATGTCGATGTGTCGGATATCATGATGATGCCGTCGGTGACCGATATGGCGGGGCTCAACCGCCTCAGCCGCGTCATTCTGCACAATGCGGCTGAGGCCATCGCCGCGATGGCAAGCCGACCATTGGCGGCAACCGAATCCAAGCCGGCGCTTGGCCTTACCATGTTCGGCGTGACCACGACATGCGTCACCACCGTCGTCGATCGTCTGAAGGAAGAGTATGACTGCATGGTGTTCCATGCGACCGGGACCGGCGGCCGGGCAATGGAGAAGCTCGCCGACAGCGGGCTCCTGGAAGGCGTGCTCGACGTGACCACGACGGAGGTCTGTGACCTCCTGTTCGGCGGCGTGCTACCGGCGACGGAGGATCGTTTCGGGGCAATCGCGCGGACAGGCCTGCCTTGCGTCGTTTCGGTCGGCGCGCTCGACATGGTCAATTTCTGGGCGCCGGAGACCGTGCCCGAGCGCCATGCCGACAGACTGTTCTACAGGCACAACGCCAATGTGACGCTCATGCGCACGACGCCCGAGGAATGCGATGCCATCGGACGTTGGATCGGTGCGAAGCTCAACCTGTGCCGTGGCCCCATCCGTCTGCTGATCCCAGAAAAAGGCGTTTCCGCGCTCGATATCGAGGGCGGTCCATTTTATGACCCCGCCGCTGATGCCGCGCTTTTCGCCGCGCTCGAGGCAACGGTCGAGATCACGGCCGACCGCCGCATTCAGCGGCTGCCGTATCACATCAACGATCCAGAATTCGTCGACGGCCTCGTGGCCGCCTACCGCCAAATCGCCAACACCCAAGAAAGATAGATCGACATGCCTGGGGTTCCCCGCAAAGCCATTCTCGAAAAATTTCATGCCATGATTGCCGTGGGAAAGCCGATCGTCGGTGGGGGGGCAGGCACCGGTCTCTCCGCCAAGGCCGAGGAAGCGGGCGGCATCGACCTGATCATCATCTATAATTCGGGCCGTTACCGCATGGCGGGGCGGGGCTCGGCAGCGGGCTTGCTCGCCTATGGCAATGCCAACCAGATCGTCAAGGAAATGGCGGTGGAAGTGCTACCGGTGGTCAGGAAGACGCCAGTTCTGGCCGGCGTCAATGGCACCGATCCATTCGTGCTGATGCCGCAATTCCTGGCTGAATTGAAGGCAATGGGTTTTTCGGGCGTCCAGAACTTTCCAACGATCGGCCTGTTCGACGGCCAGATGCGACAGAGTTTCGAAGAAACCGGAATGAGCTACAGTCTCGAAGTCGACATGATCGCCGAGGCGCATAAGCTCGATCTGCTGACCACACCCTATGTGTTCAATGCCGATGAAGCGATTGCGATGACCAAGGCAGGCGCGGACATCGTCGTCGCGCATATGGGAGTCACGACCGGCGGCTCGATTGGCGCCACGTCGGCCAAGTCGCTCGACGATTGCGTTGGCGAGATCGAGGCGATCGCGACGGCGGCGCGTTCGGTGCGGCGCGACGTGATCGTGCTCTGCCACGGCGGCCCGATCTCGATGCCTGAAGACGCGCGCTACATTCTGGAGCGCTGTTTGGAGTGCAATGGTTTCTATGGCGCAAGCTCGATGGAGCGCATGCCGGCCGAGGCGGCGATCCGCAAACAGACGGAAGATTTCAAGGGACTGGCCATCGGCAGGATGACGTAGCAATCAATAATTCCTGGAGGCGATGACATGAAGAATTTGTTTCTCTATCCAAAGGACGTTGACGGCTTTGGTTTCGATTGGGGCCGTCTGGCATTGACTGTGGCGCCCGAGGTGAATGGGGCCTCGCGTTTTTCCGGCGGCGTGGTCGATCTGCCTGCTGGACAGGGGCATTCGCGCCACAATCATCCGGGCGCCGAGGAGATCATTTTCGTCATATCGGGCGAAGGCGAGCAGATGGTCGAGGACGAAAGCGGCAATCCAATGAGCCGCAAGGTGGGGCCGGGCTGCACCGTCTACGTCCCCGAGAGCCGGTTCCATTCGACGAAGAATACCGGTGCGGGACCGATGCAACTTTTTGTCGTATATTCGCCGGCGGGCCCCGAACTGGGCTTGAGGGAACTGCCGGATTTCCGCCTCATTCCAGCGGGTCAATGAGGTCAGGAAACACGATTGGGAGGATCGAGATGAATATCAGTGCAGGGAAGACGATAGCCATAGAGCCGCCGTTCGATACCGCGCGGCTGGACAGGCTGATGGAGGAAGCCGGCATCGACGTGCTGCTCGCGACCTCCAAGCACAACACCCAATACCTGCTCGGCGGTTACAAGTTCATCTTCTTCGCCGCGATGGATGCGATCGGGCACAGCCGCTACCTGCCGATCGTGGTCTATGAGAAAGGCGCGCCGGATCATTCCGCCTATGTCGGCAACAAGATGGAAGGCGCCGAACACCACAACAATCCGTTCTGGACACCCAACCTCCACGCTGCGGCCTGGGGTACGCTCGATGCCGCTGCGCTGGCCGTCGCGCATATCAAGAAGATCGGAAAATCCGGCGCGCGGATCGGCATAGAGCCGGGCTTTCTGCCGTCGGATGCGCGCGATTTCATCGGCTCGCATCTCGACGGTGCAAGGTTCGTCGATGCAACACACGCGCTTGAGCGACTTCGTTCAATCAAGACGCCGGCGGAACTGGAGAAGCTGCGGCTCGCATCGGAACTCATCACCGATTCGATGCTCGCGACGATCGCCGCCGCCCGCGAAGGCACCACCAAGGGTGAGATCATCGAACATCTGCGCCGGGAAGAAACCAACCGGGGCCTTCATTTCGAATATTGCCTGCTAACGCTGGGCGCCAGTCACAACCGTGCCCGCTCACCGCAGGCCTGGGCGAAAGGCGAGGTGCTTTCGATCGATTCAGGTGGCAATTATCACGGCTATATCGGCGATCTCTGCCGCATGGGCGTCCTGGGCGAACCCGACGCGGAACTGCAGGACCTGCTGGCGGAAGTGGACGCTATCCAGCAGGCAGCCTTTTCAAAGGTTAAGGCCGGGGCGCCGGGCACTGAAATGATCGAGGCGGCGGAAACGCTGCTGAAGAGGTCACCCTCGGCCGCCTTCACCGATTTCTTCTGCCACGGCATGGGCCTCATCACGCATGAGGCGCCATTCCTGATGACAAACCATCCCGTGGCGTATGAGGGGATAGATGGCGACAAGCCGCTCGAGGTCGGCATGGTCATATCGGTGGAAACCACCATGCTGCATCCCAAACGCGGCTTCATCAAGCTCGAGGATACGCTGACCGTCCAGGAAGGCGGGTACGAGATGTTCGGCGAACGCGGTCGCGGCTGGAATCGCGGCGGCGTTTGAGCGCATCCATGCCTGCATGATCCAAACTATATCTTGACATCTGATACGTACCGGGAATGATGGATCAAAACCGGGAGGGATCGTATGGCGGAGATTTCGCTTAACAACGTGTCGAAGAGTTTCGGCAGCGTCAATGTCATCAATGACATTTCGCTGGCCGTCAACCCCGGCGAGTTGATGGTGTTTCTCGGGCCATCGGGCTCGGGAAAGTCGACGCTTCTGCGCATGATCGCAGGCCTCGAAACCATCGATGACGGCACGCTGACCATCGACGGTAAGCGCAGCGAAAATCTGGCGCCCGGCCAACGCAATGTCGCCATGGTGTTCCAGAATTACGCGCTTTATCCGCATATGACCGTGCAGGAAAACATGGCCTTCGGCCTCCGTAATATCGGGTTGACGGAGAAGGATATCGACGCCCGGGTCAACGAAGCGGCGCGCATGCTGGAAATGGAGGCATTGCTGAATCGCCGTCCGGCGCAGCTGTCTGGCGGCCAGCGCCAGCGGGTCGCGATCGGCCGTGCGATCGTCAAGGAGCCGAAGGCGTTTCTATTCGACGAGCCCTTGTCCAATCTCGATGCGGCGCTTCGCGTGCGCACGCGGGTTGAGCTCGCCCAGCTGCATCTGCGCATGAAGGCGACGATGATCTATGTCACGCATGACCAGACCGAGGCGATGACGTTGGCCGACCGTATCGTGGTCCTCAACAATTGCAAGATCGAGCAGATCGGGACACCCATGGAAGTGTACCTGCGGCCCGCGTCCCGGTTTGTCGCCGGTTTTGTCGGCAGTCCCGGAATGAATTTCCTCAAGGCCGAAGTGTCGGGCACCGGTAGGGCGAGCGTGAAGCTTGCGGGAAGCAACGCCTTCGAGATCGATATCGCCAATCCAGGTCCGGGCATCTATGAACTCGGCATCCGGCCCGAGGCGGTTCGTATCGTGCCGGATGAGACCAGCGCGAAAGCGACCGCCAAGGCGAGAGCAGGGGTTGTCGAACGGTTGGGCGAGCGGACGCTGGTTTATTGCACGCTGGAAGATGGCGCGGAACTGATCGCCCAGGATCATGGCC
>Ga0164290_1001740_pt1 | contig 24490 bp, 8 predicted proteins | sample Micstemetagenome_FD_108782 | JGI IMG/M metagenome (GOLD analysis project Ga0164290, IMG submission 108782) | Contaminated culture microbial community from soil near Moab, Utah, USA - Microcoleus steenstrupii SON62 (Illumina Assembly) | ecosystem: Environmental > Terrestrial > Soil > Soil crust...
ACCCGGTCCTCGTCGCCGTCATGGCGGCCGGTATCGTCGGCTTCATCGTCTACTGGTTCATCCCGCAGTGGGCCGCGATCCTTACGGACCTCGGACTCAAGGCGGAGGACCTTCCCGCGCCGACCAAGTTCCTCATCGATCTCTCGAAGATCGTCACGGACTACTGGTGGATGGTGCTCATCGGCGTGATCATCACGATCATCGCCTATCGTATCTTCGTCAGCACTCGGTTCGGTAGACGCGTCGCGGATCGCGTGAAGCTGAAGCTTCCGGTTTTCGGCAAGCTCCACCACAAGATCTGTCTCGCCCGGTTCAGCCGCACGATGGGCACGCTGCTCACCTCGGGCGTTCCGATCCTTCAGGCGATGGAGACGGTGTCGGCGACGGTCGGCAACTCGATCATGTCGGACGCGGTGCTCGAAGCCCGTGCCCGCATCCGAGAAGGAGACCGAATCGGCGACCCGCTGGAGGCCTCGCGTCTCTTCCCGCCGATGGTCGTTCACATGATCGGCGTCGGTGAGGAGTCGGGATCGCTAGACTTCATGCTCCAGAAGATCGCCGACTTCTACGAGAGCGAGGTCGAGGCGGCGCTGGCGTCGCTCACGGCCGCGATCGAGCCGATCATGATCGTCTCGCTCGGCTTCATCGTCGGCTTCATCGTTGTCTCGTGCTTCCTTCCGCTCGTCGACGTCATTTCGAAGCTGTCGTCCGGCGGCGGAGACGAGTAGCCTTCCAGCCAATCTCGCGGGCCCACCGGATCTTGTCCGGTGGGCCCTTTTGTGTCAGGATGTTCCTCAACATGCCCGAGGTATCGCCCCGTGTTCCCTAGCTGGACCGTCGTGCTGGGGTTCGTGATCGGCGCGACCATCGGCAGTTTCCTGAACATGGCGATCTACCGATTGCCGCGGGGGCTGTCGTTCATCAACCCGAGCCGCAGCTTCTGCCCCAAGTGTGAGCACTCGCTCGACGGAAAGGATCTTTGGCCCCTCCTCAGCTGGCTCAGCACGCGCGGCCGATGCCGTTACTGCAAGGAGCCGGTAAGCAGCCGGTACTTCTGGGTCGAGCTTCTCACCGGGTTGCTCTTCTCTGGCATCTGGTGGACGACCCTCGTCGCCGCTGACCGCCCAATCCAGTTCGCGTTCTACGCGCTGATGGCTGCGTGCCTCGTCATGGTCATCTTCATCGACGCGGAGCTCTACATCATTCCCGATGAGTTGAACGCGGCGATCTTCGTCGTCGCGATCGCCTACCACGCACTCAACGAGAGCCTCTCGACGGCGCTGTGGGGTGCGCTCCTCGGGTGGGGACTCCTGTGGGGAATCGCCTTCCTTGGCCGAGTCGGTTTCGGTAAGGACGCGATGGGGGATGGGGACATCAAGATGATGCGAGGCGTCGGTGCCTTGCTCGGTCCCGGACTACTCGTGGCGAACCTCGCGATCGCAGTGGTCCTCGGCATCATCGGTGGCGTAGTGGGGATCGCGTTGTCGAAGCGGCAGGCCGACGCCCCGGCCGCGGCCCAGCACGACCAGGCGCATACCGTCGTCGTCGCGCAAGGTGCCGAAGCGGACGCCGCCGTGACGGCCGAGGAAGCGCCCCTTCCCCCGCCGACACCGATCCCGATCGTGCTGCTGAGCGGCGCCTGGTACCTGTTCTGCCTCGACATCGTCGCGCTCTTCGTGAAGCCGCTCGAGCGATGGGTCGTCAGCAAGCTGCCGCAGGAGGTCGTGGAGGATGAGGAGAATTGGGAGCCGTCGCTGACCACAATCCCGTTCGGCCCCTACCTCGCTGCGGGCGCCTTGGTTTGCATGCTGTTCGCCCGGCCGATCGAAGCCGGATTGCGGTCGTATATGGAGGGCGTCACGGGCGGAAGCGGGGCTTCCGCATCGGTGCCCGTCCGGTTAGAATCATCGCTCGGATCTCGCCCCTCGGGCGACGCGTCCTAGGCGCAAGCCCTGCCTCCGGTAGGGAAGGAACACGGAAATAAGTTGGCACGCAAAATGCACGAAAAAACTGCCGGTGACCGGGAACAAGTTCGCAGGGTGTCCCGTCACACGAAACGGGGAGAGCGGAGTGCAGTACGCATGACGCTTTTGAAGAAGGGCTTTACGCTCATTGAGCTGCTGGTAGTGATCGCCATCATTGGCATCCTGGCCGGAATCGCGTTTCCAGTTTTCGCACGTGCGAAGGAGTCTGCTTACCGCAGTTCCGACATGTCGAACATGAACGCGCTTCGAACCGCGTTGCAGCTTTACAAGACGGACCAGGGCGCTTTTCCGCCCGCGATCCTCGGTTATGCCACCGCCTACAGCGGCGGCGTTCCGACGAGCGCGGCCGACGTCGTGCCTGCCGACCAGGTGAAGGGCGCGCTCTTCCCGAAGCGGATCGACTCACTCAACACGCTGCGCCCGTCGCTGATCCGCCCTCAAGGCAGTTCGCTCGAGCGTGAGTTCACTCGCGCCGTGTGGCCGCCCAAGGAGGAGCCGGGTGGCGCCGATCCGCAGCCGAACGCCTATCAGCGTTTCGGTCCTGAGCAAGAGGTCCAGCGGTGTGCCCGCGATGGCGCCGTGGCGGAGGTCGTCCCGGCCTACTTCTATCGGATCAGCGGCTACGACGCCGCGGAAGTCCGCGACGGAACCGCCTCGGGTCGCCGAGTCGAGCTCCGGTACGCGCCGTTCTGGTCTCGCTTCACGGTGCCGGTGAACCCGTGCAATCCGACGGGCGAGCCGCTCGGCAGTGCCAACGACGACCCGCGGCAGCTCGGCTACACCGATCCGCCCGACACGACGGTCGTTACCTGGAACTCCTACTTCCGCGATTACACCGCGAACGGTGCGGTCAACCGGATCAAGAAGGACATGGTGCTGTTCCTCGGTGGCTCCGCCCGTCCTTACGATTCCGCCGCTATTGCCACCCGATCTTGGAAGGTAACGCCGTAACCCGGCGGGAGTAACCAGCGCTTGCAGAATCTCGCCCGCCTTGACCGGAGCCAATCTGGCCCGGAGGAAACGCCTATGTCGCGCGCCCGCCGCACGTCCGGTACGACCCTAATCGAAGTCCTCGTCGTCATCGTGATCTTCCTCGTCGGCATCCTTGCCGTCGTTCAGGTCTTCCCGCGCGGTGCCCAGCTCCTGGTGCTCGCACGGAACGGCTCGGTAGCCCGAGCGTTGGCGAGCGACGAGGTCGAGCGACTGAAGTCGCGAACGGACCAGCTGCCGGAGGCGATCGTGGCGACCAACCCCGATGGCACGGGAAACGCCGACCGAGATCCGTCCGATATCGGGCCGCTCGGTGACGAGATTCTGCGAAACGGTTCCTTGCGGCGCGGGGGAGCGACCGTCTCCAGCGACTGGCAACTCGCCAGTGGTGCGAACGGCGTCCGCCGGGTCCTAGGGGAAGGCCGCCGCGTCCCTGCCCCTCGCCAGGTCGGAACTTTGGCCAACGATGGCGTCTTCGGCGGCCTCATGCTGCTGAACTTCGGACCGATCGAGTACCTCGCCGAAGAGGGCTCGGACGATCGCGACATCACCAGCAACGTCATCGTCTACGCGAACGACCTCGTGCCGCGAACCGACGAGCCCGGCGAGCCGCTGAGCCGCACCGAGTACTTCGTCGTCAATCCGCAGAACGCCGCGATCACCATCCGCCTCCCGCAGGCGCTCGTCGCCAGCCGATACCGGGTGGCTTTCTCGGGCTACTTCACGAACGGAGCTGGTGGATTTGAGAAGCGGGACGTGATCGCGACGACGGAACTCGGCGCGGGCACCGGACTCGAGGACCGACCGCTTGCCTCGCTCAACGCCGCGACGGCAGGCTTGGCCAGCGTCGAAGTCGGCAGCCTCCGCGTCCAGCGGGTGTATCGTCAGATCGCTTCGGCACTGCCATGGGGCGTAGACGACGCTTACGAAGTGAAAGTCATTGACCCGAACTTCGGCGTCCTCCTGTTCCACCCCGAGGCCTTCGGAATCACGCTCGAGCGAACCGACGGCACGCGAGAGCCGCTCCAGGCGCGAGTCGACTACACCGTTCGCGACTGGCGCATCATCCGCGACCAATTCCGTCTCCCAGCTCCTGCGGGCGGAACGGGAACGATGCCTCCGATCAACCATCGACTCGCGCTCGGTGGGATCAAGGTCGGCGGGCAGACCGGTCCGGATGGGCGGACGCTCTCCACGGACGGCATCCAATTCGTCGAGTGGAATCGCTTTGGCGGCGATGACGGCTTCGGGAACTTCCAGGACGGCCGTGCGAACCACGTGGTCGTTATCGACGAGGACACGGGCGGTGTCATTGCCGAGCGACGGCCCGCCGACCCGGCAACGGCACCGAATCCGCTCATCCGCATCGACAAGACGCTCGGCGTCCTGACGTTCACCGATGCCAACGACGATGCGTCGGACGGCATGACGGGCATCGTGCGGCTTCCGGACGGAACTCAGCGTGAGCTTGCCTTGGACAACCGGACGCTCCGCTGCCTCTACATGGGCCGCAACGAGTACGCGGTCCAGGTGCTCAAGCCCTCCGCCGAGTACTCCATCGCCTACGGTAACCCTGGCATCGGCCAGTACTACCTCGGCGGCTCGACCGCATTGGGCGGTCAGGCGACGCGGATCTACTTCCCGCGTGCCGACGCTGGTCGCATTGTCCGGGTCGACGAGCTCAACTACCGCCGAGCCGACGGACTACCTCGTCAGGTGATCGGGCACGACTTCGTGATCCGACGGTCCGGAGACATCCTGCCGTACATCGACATCCGCGAGGTCGACGCCAACGCGACCCGACTCGATGCGAACATCGACGGCCGCTCCTCCGGCTTCGCCGTCCGCGGCGTCCGCGGCGCCTCGGTGGCCGTGCGAGTGCTGTGGAACCCTGACCAGTTCAGCCTCGTGGACAGCGGCACCGCCAACATTCAACGCCTTGACCAGTGGCAGCGGAGCTACCGCAAGACCACCAACGAGACCTTCCTCGAGCGAGGGGAGACCATCCGATGACGCGAACCCTTCGACGCGCGTTCACGCTGATCGAGCTGCTGACCGTTATGGCGATCAGCGCCATCCTGCTCAGCCTGATCATCATTCCGCTGTTCCAGAGCTTCAATCTCACGCGAACCGCCCAGGCCTTCTCCGACGCTCAGGAAAACGCGAGAGTGGTCACCGATCGCATCGCCCGAGAAATCGGCGGAGCGGTCTCGGTGCGCAACACGGGTGGCCTCGTGAACACCACGCTGAACGGTGCGGCGCGGCAGGTGCCGCAGCACGCGACCGTCATCCGACTCCCGGGGCTCGATGGCGGCCCTCGCGAACTCGTGATCCCGTACGCGAAGCTGGACCTCGTCTTGGCGGCGGAAGGCGACCCGACGCGAGTCAACGGCGCGTACGTCAACCCGATTACCGGGGCAGCCGACCCTACACTCCAGGCTCCCCGCGGTCAGGTGAACCTTCCGGTCGGACCGGGCCAGACGATGGTCCGCTATTTCGTCGCGTTGCGCGACCCGTTCACGCCGTACACGAATCCTTACCTGGACCTGCGGAAGAACAACACCAACGCTTACTGGATCGCTCCGAACGCGGCGAGAGACAACCTCTATCTTCTGTATCGTGCCGAGATCCAGCCGATGATCTATCGGCCCCGCCGCGGCTCGGACGATCCGAGCACGATCGCGCTCCGGCCGAACCTTCAGTTCTTCGAGTCGGACGCGGCGACGGACACGCAGATCATCGGTTTGGACGACCCGCGGTTCATGATTCCCGAGTTCGATGGCGCGGGCAACGCGATCACGACCGGCGATCAAGCGCAGCGGATTCAGAATTGGCGCCGCCGTTCCGTGGTCCAGACGGAAGTCTCGCGCTACGACATGATCCAGCCGGTCTACAACCGAGCAAATCGACAGATGACTTTCGAGGCGAACGGCGATCCCCGCGTTCTCTCGCTTGTTCAGTTCCGACCGAGCCGAGTGAACAGCGACCCCGTCGAGGGTCAGGTCGCGGTTCGTCCGGGTGAGGAGTCCGACTTCGGTGCGGCGATCGCGCCCGACGTTTTCGTCGGCCAGTACCCGCTGTGGAGCAATGCGATTATTCGCACCTTCCCGCAGGGCTGGACCCGCCGTTCGGCAACGGCCAACGAGTACCTCGTCGGAAGGGGCGACCCGACGACGCAGCGGTACGGCATCTTTGCCTACGATCCGAACGCCGCTCCGGACGACACCCAGGCGGGCACTCCGCTGTTCGACGTGACCGCTTACGAGCGGATCATTGCCACCGGCGGACTGTATCCGTTCACGGGCGCGATTCTCGCGGTCGATACGAGCTGGCTCAACAATGAGCGAATGCGCCAGATCTTCACCCCTTACACCTACAACTCGGGCAAGGGAACGATCACGGCCAGTTTCTCGATCTCCGAAGTCGGTCGCACGTTCGTTGCACCGGACAATCTTCCTTCCGTACTTACCAACCCGGCCGGCGAGCCTGCGTACTCGCCAGACCAGGATCCGGACGTCACGGGCAACTTCTACGAAGCCAAGTTCTCCACGGTCAACCGCCGCTTCAATAAGGTCTGGCGCGACAACCCGCAGATGCAGCCGGACAACGTGCATCGCTTCATCGATCTGCGCGTGGTTCGCAACCGCGACAACACGCCAAGCCCGCTCTATCCGAATCCGCTCGCGGGAGAGGCGACGGGATTCCAGCTGCCGACCGACGCCCCGAACGGCAATCGCAGCAAGGTCAACATCGTTCCCGGCAGCGAAGTGGTCACCGGCCCCGATCAGACGGCGGCACCCGACGGAGCCGGCAACGTGCCGTACGTTCGGTACACGCGTGTCACCGGTCGAGAACCCGGCCCGAATCAGTACACGATCAACTACACGGACCTGCCGGAGCCCCGAGGCAGCAGCGCTCCCGGAAGTTCCGTGGACTACAGCGTGCTTGGCTACCTCACGCCCGCCCAGCTCGCCGGATTCAACCCCCAGGTCTACGATCCGCAGAACTTCGTCAGCGCCGTCGTCCAGCCCCGGTACAAGGTCGGCTACCTCCGATTCAACTCCGACGCGAACATTCCGATGCCGACGGGGGAGATCAAGGTCTCCTACCGCTTCCAGTTCACGGGCAACCAAACCGGCCCGCGAAACGCGCTGAGCGGCAACGTGACCGATCGATTCTCGGTGGACTACGACACGCGCCAGCTCATGGCCGTGCTCCTGACTATTCGCAACTACCCGCAGGCGAATGTGCCGAACCCGCAGTCCGTGACGCTCAAGGCGACCGCGGCCGTCCGCAACTACTCCCGGTGATCCTTTGATGAACCCACGCTTCCGATCCACCCATGCCCGGCACGAGCGAGGCCAGACGATCATCGTCGCGATGATCGTCCTGGGCCTGCTGCTCCTGCTCGGGTTCGTGTTCCTCGGGATTCTCAACCGGAACATCAAAACGGCTGGGTTCCTCGGTGCCCGCGGCATCGCCAACGACCTTTCGGAAGCTGGCGTGCGCTACGCGCACCAGCAGCTCCTGCAGAGCCCACTCGGGGCCGACTGGCGGGGACAGCCGACGCCGATCATCGCTTCCAACCCGGCGAACACGACGTACGACCCGGATGCCTTCTTCCTGCGACCGCCGGCCGTCACTGCCGGTGGCGTGCGCCTCGACTTCATTAACGGAAGCGGGATCAAGGATCTTGGCGGCCCGGATGGGCTCGGTCCCTTCTTCCGCGTCAACTTCCCGAACGGTCGCGCACTCGTCCGAGTGCGCTACGCCCCAAGCGACGCGAACATCCTTCGCAACCAGCCGTCTGGTCCGCTGAGGAATCCGGGCGTCGCCCGGCAGTACATCCTGATCGAGTCCGTTGGACGTCAGGGCGCCGTTTCGGTGACCGACCCCACGCTCTTGGCAAGCCAGACGCCGCGCATCTTCCGCGACTTCGCGGACGAGGCGCAGTTCCGGCAGGCGCTGAACCAGTTCCGCGCCGATCAGGCGCAGTACGGCGGAATCCAATTCAACCGCGCGTTCGCCTCAATCGGACTGATCGAGACCGCCCGGTTCGTCACGAACAAGTACCGCGTTTCGCGGCCGATCGAGATCGGTAACATCGAGGAGCTCGGTGCGACCTACCGAGGCGCGAATGTCGGTAGCAATCTTCCGCTCGTCATGGGCGGCACCATTCCCATCCCCGGCCAGGGCGTGCTTCCGCTCGGTGGCTCCGCCCACTTCAACGGCGACCTTCGGATCCACGGCGACATCGCGCTCAACATGAACGCGACGCTCGGCGACGGCCTGACCGTCGCAGGCACCATCTCGGGCGACGCTAACTCCCAGCTTCAAGTGACGGCCACCCGCGTCGTCAACGGCACCTACACGCCTCCCGGAACCGCGACGCTTCAGCCGAACGGTGCCGTCGGTGTCGATACCTACAACAGCCGCAGCCCCTATTTCACGACTCTCGGCGGTCTGGTCCGCGACGGCGTCGCGGAGATCGATCGCAACGGCTACCCTCGCGGCGTTGGCCTGAAGGTCGCGCCGACGATGCTCGGCCGCAACGGCGAGAATCGGTACCTCACCATCACGCGTGAGAGCGGCTTCGCGGCCGGCGGCGGCAACAGCGGTCGGTTCGGACACGGTCAGGGAGTCTACGTGGACAACCTCAGCGATCGGTTCGGTGGGGTCACCGAGGAGAGCCGACGCATTCGCGGCGCCAACTACTCGCTCGTGGAGGAGTGGCTGAACCCCGGCGCGGAGAACACCCGCTGGAACGGCACCTTCCTCTACACCCCTCAGGCGGCTTACGTCATGCTTCTGCCGGACGGCTTTACGATCCAGCGCAGCGGTGCCAACGACCGCGAGCGAACCTGGAAGCTCCCGAACGGAGCGGACAGCGGTGAGTCGTTCATCCGGTACCGGTTGGGGCGGGGCAGCGACGGGCGCATGCGCATCGTGAACAGCCTGACTCCGGGAATCGCGAACATCAACGCGAACCTGGCGACGGGCGACTATGACAATGGGCAGCCCTTCAACGGCGTCATCTACTTCGAAGGAGACGTTCGGGTTCGCGGCACGATCCCGACGGACGCGCAGCTGACGCTCGTTTCGAACGGCAGCGTGTACATCGAGGGCAGCATCACCAAGGGCGTGTCGGGCAACCAGTACACCGCGACTTACAGCGCCGCCGAGGGATCCACCGCCATCGGGGCCCGCCTGACGCGTCCGAGTAAGTCCACGCTCATGCTCATGGCACGCGAGTACGTGGCGCTGAATACGTCGCAGTTCTTCGGGCCACTGCCGACGGAATCGATTCTTCCCAAGGGGAACGTTCCGAACCTGCCGACCTTCGACCCCGTCCGCGTTGCGGCAGCCGGCGGCAGCGGAGAGGACGACCTGAACATCCAGTGGGAGTTCGCCCTCGACCCGTTCACCCAAAATCAGCCCGGTAATCCTCAGACCTGGCGGCCCTACGCCACGGAGTACGTTTTCCCCGGAAGCACCACTCGCGTTCCGGTGAGCCTGCTCGTCTCGCACGCCTCCGACGACGCCGGCAGCAACCCGCAGACGTTCTTCACGCTCAACCTGAACGCCGACCTGAACACCCCTGGGCCTCTGGAGTCCGTGTACCGATTCCCGTTCGGACCGACGAACCTAGTCTCGACGATCCCCGGCGGCACCAACTCGGTCTACGGCCTGGGCGGCGAGTCCTGGCAGCGATACGGGCAGTTCGAGTCGACCGCCTTCACGCTCGTCGATCCGGCCGCGACCACAGTGTCGGTGGCGGGCGACACCTTCCGAGTGAGCGGTGGAACTGGCAACTACACCCTACGGAGCGAGGGCGTGAACTCGGCACGCTTCCAAATCACGAGCGTCGGACAGTACGCCTCCAACGACTACATCGTCGGACGCACGGCCATCACGCCGCACGACATCCGAATCGAAGCTGCCATGTTCGCCGAGGAGGGCTCGTTCTTCGTGATCCCGGGTGCTTGGTTCAACCCGAACCCGAACGACACGTACGCGAACTATCTGTCGTACGGCGGAGACTCGGAAGTGCGGGACGACGAGCGACTCCGTCGCTTCGGCGCCTCTCCTGAGTTCCCGTTCTACGGCGAGCCGCTCGACGTCCGCATCAGCATCATCGGAGCGGTCTCCGAGAACATGCCGCCGACGGCGAGCCAGCAGGCAGAGATGATGCGGAAGTGGGGCTGGATCCCCCGAGAGATCGGCGCCACGCGCGACCGCATTCCCCAGCAGCACGCCCAAGGCGCGCCGGACTCGGCGCAGTGGGTGCCGAATCTCTCGATTCAGTACGACCCGGTGCTCGCCACCGGACGAACCGCCGGGTTCGTCACCGACGACAATCCGCTCACGCTGGTCCGCTCGGCGTGGCAAGACTACGATCAGGACGGCGTAGAAGACCCCGGAGAGCGGGTCTCCCTTCCGCCCATGCCTCGGCTTCCGGTCAGCCCGACGCTGGCCTACTTCGGAGAGGTGCGTTAAACCCAATGCTTCGCCGTCTGCTTCCCGTGCTTCTGGCGACGACCACCGCTGTGACGGTGGCCTCCGCACAGCAGACCTACGCCCAACGGGGTCAGCGCATCCGCGCCGGCATCGTGATCCTCGAGAGCGCCCGCCCTCCCGGGGGAGGGCAGCCTCGCAGCGCCGCGCCTCACGTCTGGTTCAACCTCGACGCCAACCGAACCGTAAAGCCGATCGGTTGGTCCTTCGTGAACCCGTATGCGAATACTCGGGTGACCACGGAGATCGGCAACCGCTGGGAGAACATCGCCCCTGGCACGGTGCCAGCGGTCGAGACGCGGCTCTCCAAGCGGCATGCCGCGTACTGGGAAGTGAATCTCGCGCAGACCTCGGACGTGCAGCTCGCGGACTATGACGTTCTGCTCGTGAATCCGCGGTATGCCTCCTCGCTCAACCCTTCCGAGCGAGAGAAGCTGCGCAAGTTCGTGGATCACGGCGGCTTGCTCTGGATCGATCCGGCGGGCGTGACCGCGCAAGATGGCCTGAACAACTATCCCGCGCCGTTCCTCGTGAACAATGCGGCGGACATCAACCCCGCTGCCGACTACTCGCAGCCGCTGCTGTCGCAACCGTTCGCGCTGACCGGTCGAGATCTCAACCTTCTTAACTCCCGTCTCTCCAGCGTCCCGTCCCTCGACTACGTGATGACCCCGGTGGCGGGACTTGGCGCCGTCGAAGGGATCGCTGGCGAGACCATCTCCGACTTCTCCCGTTACCGACCGATCTCTCTCGTGGACGGCCTCCCAACCACGGCCGTCGCTCGAATCGGAGAGGGCGTCGTCGTGGTGACGAGTCGTGGAGCGTCGCTCAAACTCAATCGCGTTCTCGCCTCTGGCACGAACTACTACTTCAACACTGGATTCGTCGGGGCCGACCCTGTCCTTGAAGCGGACGGACTCTCGGCGGCGAAGCTCGTGGTGAACATGGTCAACCTCCTGGCGGATTACCGTCAAGCGGGCGGCAGCTCACGCAAGACGAATAGCAGCGCCATCGACCTCACCGCGCCGCTCCTACGACGTTCGATCGATCCGGGCACAACGGACGGGGCATCCGCGACCATCTACAAGGGTCTCATCGTCTCCGTCGTCGGGGGCCGCGTCCGCGTCTACGACGCGTCGCCATCGCGCGACATCGATGGGGACGGAGATCCCGACGACGGTCGACCTGACACAGCCATCGGCTCCGGGCGCGACGTCGTGTGGGAGAGCGAAGTGCTCACCGACGCGACGACTCCGGTCTGCACCGAGGCACCGGAAGGTGGTCTGGTCGACCAAGTCCTGGTCCACCACCGCGGGGGCCTGTCGATCTTCAATCTACTTCCGAGAGTGGCGGGTACCGCTACTCTCGCCAAGGCTCTCACCCAGGCCCCCGCGGCGACACTCGCGTCACCCGGCGGTGCCGGTGAGAGACTGTTCGCTCCTACGGTTCACGAGGGGTACGCCTTCGTGGCCGACAACATCCGAAAGGGTGCCGAACTCGCCGGACGAGTTTGGGTGGCTAACCTCCGAACCGGAGAGGTCCTTGGAGGAGCAGGGCAGCCTTGGTCGATCGGTGGCAACACCGGCAATCTGACCTTGCCTCCCTTCAGCGCGGGTCCGACGGTCGGATACATTCCGATCCTCGACAACTCTGGCGGACTGGACCGGGTGCTGTACCTGCCTTATCAGGGAAATGGAACCACCGTTCCGTCCTCCGGCGTCGCTAGCCTTCGGCTAGGTGCCAAGGGTGAGCGACCGACCGCGTTCGAGATCAATGGCAACGCCCTTCAAGTCACCACGCGGCTCCTCCCGACGAACCTTCCGATCCTTGGAGCTTCCGGTTCTTCGCTCAGCCCGCGATTAACCGTAATCGACGCCGACGGCAATCCGTGGAACGCCGCGCAGATGAACTCCATCTTCACGGGTGGCATCAGCTCCTCGCAGGGTGGCAGCATTGGCTTCACGCTGCAAGCAGGCGTCACCGCGCTTCCGGCAAACGTCAGCGTCCGCGTCGACTACACCGTCGACTGGGCGGCCGCGAACTCGCTGAACATCTCCGAGGCGATCCAGCGGGGCCGCATCTCGCTGCCGTTCTCGGGGCCGGGCGGGACCAGCCGCGAGATCATCGGTCCGGTCGCCCTCACACCGAGCGGCACGTTCTATGTAACGACTCGCCGAGCCAACTCCGACGGCCTTGACGTCAACGAGTCGGGACTCTTCGGCTTCAAGGAAGAGGGGCAGGGCCAGTTCCGACTTGTGTCGAGATACGAGTTGTACGGCCGGCACACCTACAACATCGGTGGCAACAGCGTTCGACAGGACGCGGTAGTCGCGGACAATGACGGGCTTGTTCAGCAACCTCAGTTCGCGATCCTCCGCGGCGAGTTCACCGCCCTCGAGTTCGCCGGCCCGCCATCGATCCGAAACGGCATCGTCTACGCAACGGTTTGGGCGAACAAGGGCTTCATCCCCTGCACGATCATCATGGCGTTCCGGTCCGAGCCCGAGACGCCCTCGATCCCGCTGGCCGATCTCCCGGACGGCTCGCAGATCCTGCAGCCCGACTTCGCGAAGAGCACCAACAAGGCGGTGCCGAATCAGCAGTCGATCCTCGTGGGGGCGAACTACAGCTACAGCCCCGACGAGAGGCTGCTCCGAATCGAGAACCTCGCCAACGTGCGGCAGGGCCAGATCCAGAGCGCGCTCAGCATGAGCCAACCGCTCATCATCCGCCGCCCGGGCCGAACCGACGAGGTTCTGATTCCGGAGACCGCCGCGGGTCGCTGGTCGCCGCTCCTTTGGTACACCGTGATCAACGGCGTTCGACCGACGACGGGACCCGTGGTCACCGGTGGAACCTTGTTCGCTGGCGGAGCCAGCGGCATTCGCCGCTTCCTCGCCGGCGACGGACCGGCTTCCTTCCTCAACCCCGAGGGAACCCTGTTCGCGATGAACTCGGAGATCTCCTCGAACGATCCGTTCCTCAAGCCGACCCTCGCTCGACCTTGGCAGTCCCAGCTCTGGCAGATCGACAACTCCAACGGCGGCTTTGCCGGCAATCCGAACACCAAGTGGCCGCAACTCCGCGGCACGGCAAGCCAGGACGATTACCTGGTGCGCCTAAACCAGGTGGTGTTGCCGGGAAGCGCGACCACCAATGCCTTGGTAGGTGGTGACGGTTCCCTCGTCGCGATCGGAAACAACGGGCTCTACACCTTCGACCGTGCCGACTTCGTCGTTGCCGACGAGGGACGAGTCGCCCGCTTCGACCCGTCGGGCAATCCGATGTACAGCCTGAGCGCCTCGGCGAACCCAGGCGGGGACGACAGCGGTGCCGTTGCGAACGTTCGGCCCCTCGTGCGACCCACGAGGGCGTATCCGATCGGCAGCAATGACCTTCTGATCGTCGATCCGGGTTCGAACCGGATCGTGAGGGCCAACCAGTCGGGGGTCATCACCCGCTCGATCCTGAGCTTCCAGCTCGACCCGGCCTTCGTTCCGCCCGGCTTCCGGGCGAACGCTCCGTTGAAGCTCAATGCTCCGCGGGACGTCGCCTACTACACGTCCTACCACACGTCGGCTCAGCTGGCGGGTCTTAGCCCGAGCGGGCAGGCGTACGAGTACTGGGTGCACTACCTCATCGCCGACACCGGGAACCGCCGGATGATTGAGCTCATCGACCGTTACGGCTTCGATCCGGGCACCAACCGGGTGCTCGACGTCGTCAACATCAATGGACGACCTCAAACCGGCGTGCTCCTGTGGCACACCCCGGCGAACGTTTCTGGACGCGGCTACGACTACGTGAGCGTCAACCGCGTCTTCGTTCCGAACCAGGCACGAGACGGAGGGCGCTTCGTGTTCATCGCGGGTATTCAGAACGCGCTGGTTACTCCGGCGGGAACGACCGGCAATAACCAAGCGGACGGCCTTCGAGAGTCGGGCGGCGGCAACGGCGGCATCGTCGTCTTCGATCCGTCGCTCGCGACCGGCACCGCGGTCTTCAACCGCATCGACATTCCGGCGATCGGCGCCAACGTTTACTGGAACCCGAACGCTGGCACCAACCAGATCGCGGGGCGACCGGTGGGTGCGTTCCAGAGTGGCGCTTCTGAGGCCCTTCCGAAGTTCCTCCCCGGACTCCAGTCCGTCACCGCGCGACTGACGTCGGTCAACAACCTCCCCGTCGTGTCGGTGATGATCGCCGATGCATCGGGAGTCTACGAGGTGTTCTATTCGCAGACCGACACCGGCGTCGGCAGCCTCAGCAACGTGCAATGGATGATGCCGAACCGCGTCTACACCGCGATGCGACGATATGGCGCGTCCTCCGCGTTGCTTCAGAACACGCCGGTGCCGAGCAACCCGCAACGACTGCGCGCAACGTACGCGCGACGTCTCGATTCAGGCGACGTCCTGATCGTGAACGGCTACACCGGCTTCACGCAGGCACGGCCGGCGAACGACACCACGTGGGCGAACCCGCTCCCCTTCTCGGGTGAAGTCGTGCAGATTGACGGCACGATCTTCACCGCCGCTCGTTATAACGAACCGAATCTGGGCTTCAGCTCTCGAACGATCTCGTTCGAACTGCCGCCCGTCCAGGAGACGCGGGGACTCAACGCCCCCGTGTTCGCTGATCGAAGATGATGGACCGCAACTTCGTAGCATCGATCGTGGCCCGCAAGCGGGTCCTCGTCGGCGCGGCCGCTCTGGCCACGCTGCTCGTAGGGACCCGCGCCTGGACGCAATTCCAGGACTGGCCCTCGTTCCAAGGGGGAAACACCCGGGCGGGCAAGAACCTCGACCCCGTCAACACGGGGCCGGGGCGCACCCTTCTCGGGTGGTTCGCGCCGGGTGGGCGCCAGATCGTGCCTCCCGATCCGACGGTCCGTGTCACGCCGGTCTTCATCGACAACACGGATCGAGATCCGGCGCTGCCGCAGAACGACGATCCGAACGATCCTGGACCATACGGCGTTAATCCCGATGGCACCACGACGTACAACACGGCCGTCTGGATCGGTCCGCAACTCGATGCGACGGGCCAGCCAGTAAACGAGGCTGGGAGTGCCTACCTCGCGCCGATTCGGCGAACCGCGGATGGGAACGGTAACCAACCCAACTTCAACACCCGTAACCCGGTCTACTCCTTCACGCGAACCGTGCCGTCTGCCAGCTTCGCCAATCCCACCCAGGCGCTCGCCGGCTACACCGCGCAGAGCTTCACTTGGAATCTGCTGCCCGCCGATGCTCGGCCTGGCAACTTCGCGCTCTCGGTTAACCTTCCCGTCGGTCCGACCACAGTCGGCGGAGTTCGGCTGTTCCCGCAGCGCTACTTCGTTTACGAAATTCGGTACGGCGTCGGCGGGGCGAACCGCTTCGTTGACATCGTCGACACGTACGCGGGTGGTTCCGGCTTCGTGCGCCTCGGAAATGCCGGGCGTCCGACGAACCGCGTTTTCCCGTTCGATGGCACGAACCCGATCCGGATCACGCTCTTCAACACGGTTCCGCGCTTTAGCAACGGCGAGCTAACGACCGGCCGCGCCAACCCGGCGCAGAGCGCCGAGGCGAACGCCACGAACTACGCTGTTTACGCCGACGCGGTACGTGCCACTCCGGTCTACGGAGAGTACGTCGCCAGCCCGGTGTCGTCGCGCCTGAACCCCGCCGACCCGCTCACGACCAACGTGACGGCGGCGAACAACGTCTACTCCGTCGCTCAGTCGGGTGGACAATCGACTCCGATCCAGAGCGGCGTGGTGACCAACTACGACTACCGTACGGGTCAGATCCGGTGGCGCTACTCGCCGCTCGAGGAGAGCTCGCTCCCGGTCGTCCGCGACAACTCGCAGGCGAGCGTCACGGCCGGCTTCATCAGCGACGCGGTCGTTCCGCGCTTCGCCGGCACCGACGCCGCGACCGCGCCGATCGCCGCGACCGTTTCGGCCACCGCCACCTACCGGACGCGCATCGCCGAGGATGAGTCGTACGAGATCTATCTCTACCTCCCGGGTGATCAGCCAACCAAGCAGTTCGGCCGACAGGTTCGGTACCAGGTCATCGCCCAAGGCGTGACGTACAACTACGAGGTCGATCAGTCGCTTCCTCGCGGCTGGGTACGACTCGGGGACCGACGCTTCCTCCACACGGATGCGGACCCGGTTCGCGTCATTGTGCAGAACACCTCTGCCAACGCCGGAGACGCCGCGCGCTGGGTTTACACCGACGCGATCCGTTTCGTCGGTGAGTCCAGCCGCACGATCACGTCGACGCCGGTTCACGCCACCGTCGGCATTCGCCAGGCAGACAACTCCATCGTCCAAACGAACGTCGTCATCGTCGCCGACGAGAACGGCTTCATCCACTGTCTGAACAACGCTCCGAACGCCGACGGCACCGTCACGGAGTTCTGGAGCTATCCCAGCCTGCGCGACACGCGCGGAATCGACCCCAACCTCGTCAATGGCGAGGACTATGGCGGACCCACGAGCGTCGCTGAGCAGCTTCGCTCGCCGACCGCGGACATGCCGCGATCGTTCGACCTCAGCAGCGCGCTCGTCCAAAACATCGGCGGCCGCGACGTGCTCATCATCGGCTCCACCAACGGCCGCGTCTACTGCATCGACATGGCCGGTCGGGGCGACTTCAACTCGCAGTTCCGGCGCGTCGGCACCACGCGGCGCGTGTGGACCTACCCGAACACCTACCCGAGCCCGGCGCCGGTGGAGAGCGCCCTCGGCCCGATCCAAGGTTCGATCAGCTATGCCGAGCCCAACGGTCAGCCGACGATTTACGTTCCCACGACCCAGGGGCGGCTGTACGCCCTCAACGCCGTTGGCACCCCGGCAAACAAGTCGACGACCGTTCGCTGGGCCTTCCCGCAGCTGAACCAGCAGCCGATGGGCCCGATCGTGACGACGCCGGCTGTGCAATTCGGCAATGTCTACTTCGGCACTCAGCGCCTGCAGACCCCGACCCAGGACTTCCCGGGTCGCTTCCTCGCCGTCAACGCCGAGACCGGCGCCCTCGTGTGGAATTTCGAGCGCTCGGGCACGTCTCCCGAAGTCGGGCTTCGGGCAACGGACGACTTCCTCTCCGGCCCCGTCGCGGTCTCGGCGGCGGACAACGCCAACTTGATGCCGGACACGGTGTACGCCATCAATCAGAACCGGATCGTCTACGCGTTCAACGCGCAGACCGGTGCGGTGCAGTGGGAAACCGAGGAGCTTGGCGTCGGTGCACGTGGCTCGCTGGCCTTCACCTGGATGTCGGTGTACAACAACGTCGGAACGCAGGTTCCGCGACCAGTGGTGATGGTGCCCACCCTCGATGGAAAGTTCGTGGGCCTCTTTGCAACGACGGAAGTCAACCGAAACGGCTTCAAGCGAGCTTTCAGTTACACGACCGGAGCCGACCAGATTACGTCCTCCTTCGCGATCTCCAACGGCTGGATGTACGCGGGTGACAGCAACGGCTTCCTGTACGCATTCAACGAGACTCTCGGCACATTCGGTAACGACGTCGTGTTCCCAGGCAACGAGGACATCGTCGAGAACAACCCGGTCGGCGACATCTTCCGCAAGACGAAGATGCGGTTCATTAATCGGGACTTGTACCGTCGCTTGAGGCTGCCCACCGGCAGTGCGGGCCACCCCGACTACGCGACGGCCGTGAACAGCCCCGGCATCGACCGAACCACGTTCGAGTGGGGCGAGACGATGTACCTCCTCGTTTACGACTTCCCGTATCTCAACGAGAGCGTCGACGACCCTAGCCGGAAGTTCGACCCACCGATCGTGAACGTCTCGTTCAACGTCGACGGCAAGACGATTCGGGGCCAAGCGGTGCAGAGCCGCAAGTTCAGCGGCGATTCGGTTCCCCTGAACTCGGTGGCACCGGCGGGGCCGATCGATCCGCCGTACTCAGACCTGCAGGCCGACGGCTACGCCATTCTCGCCTTCCCGCTCCAGAGCGGCGGCGCGAACTCGGTGCCGCCGGGCAACGGCGAGATCTCTATTTCGATCTCGACGCCTGCCTTCAGCAACAACTTCGCGACCCAGCAGAACGTCCTGCTCGACCCGAACCTTGGGCCGCGCACCGACCGCGGTTTCTCTCGCTTCCGCTTCAACGTCGCCAACCCGCTCGGCATCATCGTGCCGACCACGGGCGCCACGAATGCCGACCCCGCGACCGCAGAGACCTCGGCGTTCGGGCTCGGCCTCAGCGACGATCCGGCGAATGCCGAGAACGTGATCAACGGCAATCCCGGCACCGATAAGGTTCGCTTGGGAACGAGCGTCGGTCGCGCTGCCCACGGTCAGAACAAGAAGTCGATCGTCTACCTGGTCGACCGTAGCATGATGGGACTCCTGCGCCCCGATGGCCAGGGGCTCGACGGCGTTCGGATCAGCCGACGCGACCTGCAGTGGCAGGGTGGCGCGGCGGCAGTTCGGAAGGCGTTCCCGGCCGATACCGTCGGCTTTGAAGACCTTCCGGTCAACACGCCGAACACCAGCCTCGACTACCCGGACATCCGGCGCGAGCAACTGCGCGCGACCAAGGACCCGAACGGCAACGCCGAGAACCCAATGTTCAACGGCGTGACGCTCCGCGCCGCGCGAGGCCCCGGAGGCGCTCAGCTCGATGAGTCGGTTGGCGTCCTGGACCGAGTCTTCGTTCCAACACCGGTCGAGCTCGCCGTCGAAGTTCCGCGGTTCCAGCCGCCGAACGACGAGACGCGGCTAAACACTGCGACGAGGGTCACCAACTCCGCTGGCGGAGTGAACCCGCAAGGGTACATGGGGCGGCTCAACGTGTTCGTCGACTCGCTTTCGAATGGGCAACTCGATCTCGGGCAGCGAGAGGCGTTCCGCGCCTTCAACCTGTCCGCTTCGGTCGATGTCGATCAGCGAGTCTCCATCGCGACGCCCAAGATCGATCTCGGGTCGCTCGCGGGCGGTACGGGGTACTCGACGGCCGGCATGCCCGGCGCGGCGTACAACATGACGACGCTGCCGGAGAACCTCTTCAACCCGTGGGCCGGCGCTTACGCCACCGTCTTCCGGCCGTTCGAGGTTCGGAACGAAGGCAACGTCAACCTCCTCAACCTCCGAGTCGCGAAGGTGACGGATCTCAGAGGGGCGCTCGAGGCCCAGAAGATCGGATCGCCGCAAAACGATCCGTTCACCTGGTTCGACACCACTCTCGACCTCTGGAGTGACATGGACGCGATCTTCGCGCCCACGGTCAACGGCCGCATCATCCTCCAGAAGCCTCGACCGGGAGACGTGGTGCCCACCGAGCTCAAGACGAACCCGGTCCGCCGGGCGAACCCGAACCTCGGCACAACGGGGCTGGTCCGACCGGCCGGCGCGACCCGAAACGTCGACGACGCCATGAACCAGCGAACGCGTCTGGTCAACGGCCAGACCAGCCTCGTCTTCACGCCGGACAAGCCGAAGATCGGTGTTTCGGTTCCGATCGGCTTCCCGGTCGGCACCTACCGTGAGTTCGTTCGAGTCTTCGAGGACTCGAGCGCGGCGCAGCCCCCGGTCTGGAGCAACAAGGCCAGCGGAGACGACACCGGCGGCGGAATCGAGGCGTTCACGGAGCCGGGCTTCGAGTTGAGCTTCCGCGTCGGTGAGACGCGGCTGACGAACTCGTTCAGCGCCCGCACCGCCCCGATGGTCGACAACCTGCTGCCAACCGACCCAGGCACCCAGGTCCCGTTCGCGTTCACCAACCGCGAGCCGGCCGGCATGCGCGACGCCTTCGGCTCGCTCGTCATGGCCTTCTCGTCGAACCGCGAAGGCTGGACACCGGGTCTGCCGAACGAGGCACAGTTCCGGACGAACCCGTTCCGGATCTACGTGTCGACTCTTGATTCCCAGGCTACGTTCAACGCGAACGCGTTCACGACACCGTACGGCTACTCGCCGATCCGCGATCTGAACGTGTTCCGTCCGGCAGGTGCCTCTTGGTTCCGGCAGGCGGCGGCATTCCCGTCGAACGAACAAGCCGGGACGATCTTCGGCACAAACGCCGCCGATCTGTTCGACGTGCGATTCGGCAACCCGGCCTTCCCGTCTTCGGGCATGAAGGGCGCGTTCCCGGTCACCCCGTCCGACCTCATGAGCCCCTCCTACACCTATAACTCGGTGTACATGGCTTACGTGGGAAGCGCTCAGCGTCAGACGCCGAGCGGACGCCTCGGGGAGTCGCGGCTTGCCCTGTCGGTGGTCACGCCCGCACAGGATGGGTCGATCACGATCGGCAATCCGATCCCGCTGAACCAGGACCCGCTCGTCGCTAAGGGCAAGCCGAGCCTGATCCAGACGCCGACCGGCGCGATGGTGTTCTATCCGGGCACCACGTCCGGACGGACCAACGTCTACTACACGCGCTACGATGCGGGGAGCAACAGCTACACGCCGGTCTCGTCCCTGCCATTCGGGCGGGGATTCGCGAACGTCAGTGCCCCGTCGGTCACAGGGCGCGTGAATGACACCGGAACGCCATTCCCGGTGGTGAGCGTCGCGTTCCAGGGTCAACTGCGTGGTCGTACGGCCCCGGAGATCTACTTCGGTCAAGCCGCGGCAAAGGGAGGCAATGGCGTCATCGATGCTCGACTCGGCGATCGTCTCGCCGCCGAAGGCAACGACGGCAAGCTCGACCCCGCGCAGGTGTGGACGCCTCTGCCGCTGCAGACGAGCGAAGAGCTTGAGCTGACGGGCGAAACCGGCGTTTACCGAACGCGTGGCGTGGTGTGGAACGACCCGGTGAACTCCGCGGACGTTCGGATCCGCCGGGGCAGCGCCGAGGTGAGCATCCTGGATACCACTTCGCGCGCGGTCGATTCGCAGACGGGCGTGATCAGCTACACCACGACCCTCGGTGGCCGCGTGGTCATCGATCCGAACGTCGGCACCGTTCGGTTCACGAGCACCGTGCCCGGCAAGGACGCTCGCATCCTCGCCACGTACCAGCCGTACTTCCTCCGTATCTCCGACAGGGGAACGGTGGGTTACACCGAGCCGACGCTCATGTTCGATCGGCGGTACGTCAGTGACACAGCCTACGGCGCAAATGCGGGCGGAGGCGCTCTGGTCTACAACCAGGCCGGCCGGTACGACCGTTGGGTAACCACGTACAACCGAGGTGCCGTGACCGGCGGCCTTGCCGCCCGGCCGTACCTCAACACGCTCCGCTTGGGCATCACCCTCCGGGCCGGTCGCCTGCCCACCACTCCCAACGGAGCGGTCGGCTACTTCCGAGGGAACGCGTTCGTCGCCGGCATCCAGAGCATTCAAGTCCTGCCGACCGGAGACAACTTGAACGCGGTCGTCCAAGTTGATCCGGCTACCGGCCAGATCTACTTCCCGACGAACTTGGAGGGAGCCCTGCTCCGGATCCGGTACTACGCCATCGACGAGAGTGGAGCGCTGATCCTGGCGAATCCCACGACGCCGCAGCTGTTCGACGAGGTCTACTCGGTCGGCTACGTGACCGAGCGGCCCGAGGAGCTGATCCCAATGGAGACGAGCGTCAACGAGGGCGGTCTGACCTCCTTCCTCGATCCGTTCACGTATCCCTCGGGACCGAACATGCGGCCTCCGTTGGTCTGGATGTTCTGGACCAGTACGCGCCGTGGCACGGCCGACGTCTACATGCAATCGATAGCACCTCAATGGGTGCCGATCGTAGTCGGCCAAGAAAGCCAAAAATAGCCGAAAGGGCTACGAAGGGGGCGGAGAACGATAAGTTCCCGCCCCCTTTCTTGTTCATGCAATTTGGGCCGAACGGATCAGAGCCCCCGAACCGTCATCCGAGCGTGTTCAGCCGCCTTCTACTTGGTTGACACCGTTCGGGGGGCTCTGATAACATGGTCACCCAGCGAGGGGGAAGGGTTAGTCAGGCTATGGCCAAAAAGCTCAACAGCGTTCTCGGCGTAGACATCGGAAGTCAGAAGATCAAGATCTGCGAGATCAAGACTCAGGGCCGAGAACCGATTGTCACCGCACTTGGAATGATCGACACGCCGGAAGGTGCCGTCGATCACACGGGTGTGTACAACAGCGATGCCGTCGGCACCGCGCTCAAGCAGGTGATCGCCCAATCGGGTGCCACCACTGCGCAAGCAGTCGTCTCAATTGCCGGACAGGCGTCCGTTCTCGTGCGAACCCTCGAGGTTCCGAAGATGAACCCCACTGAGCTCAAGGAGCACATGCAGTGGGAGATCAATCGGAACATCCCGTTCGCGGAGAGCACGATCGTGTCCGACTTCAAGCCGCTCGGCGGCGATGACCCGAACTCCCCGAACATGGACGTCGTGATGGCGATCGCTCCGCAGAGCGCCATCGACACCATGGTCGAGTGTCTCAAGAAGGCCGGGCGACAGGCGGCGGCCATCGACGTAGAGCCGCTCAGCATGGCGCGGTCGATCCAGACCAGCTACGACGACATGCTGACCGACAAGACCATCTGCATGGTTGACATCGGCCACACCACCACGTCGATCAACATCTACTTCGGGCAGAAGCTCCTGATGCCTCGACAGGTGCCGATCGGCGGCGAGCTGTTCACGAGAGCGATCTCGGACGCGCTGGCCATTCCGTTCGCCGACGCCGAGGTGCTCAAGCGCGAGAAGGGCGAGATCCCCGAGACCGCGGGTGCCACGGCCGTCACCGACCCATTTGGTAGCGGGGCGACCGAGCAGTTCAACGCGTTCAATCCGTTCGCGGACGACCCGCTGCCGGCTTACGGAACTCCGACGTACGGCACGCCCGAGCCGACCACCAACTTCACGGCTCCGGACGAGATGGCAATCGATCCGATCACGGGCGCCCCGATGTCGGCTCCCGTCGATCCGCTCGCCGGAACCGTCGATCCTTACGGAGTGCCCGCCGATCCGGCGCCGTTCGACGCCAATGCTCCCTACGCTGACCCCGGCGCGGTCGTCGACCCGCTCGCCGGCACCACGGATCCGTACGCGGCCCCGGTTCCCGATGCGACGCCGGTCGTCGCCTCGGATCCCGAGTCCGCTCGGGTCTATCTCGCGATGGCTGCCGTCGTCGAGGAGCTTGCCAGCGAGGTCCGTCGCTCAATCGACTACTACCGAAGCCGAGGTGGCAATATCGACGCGGTCGTCCTCTGTGGCGGCGGATCGATGCTGCGCGGTCTCGCATCCTATCTGTCGAGATCGATTGGCGTCACGTGTGACGCTTACGACCCGCTCCGGCGTCTCAATGTCAATATGCGCAAGGTCGCACCCGGCTACGCAGACGAACACCGTCAGGAGTTCGCCGTCGCCGTTGGCAACGGTCTGCATATCTTCTTCGACTGATCCCGCATGAAGCTCAATCTACTCCCGCAAACCGTATCGCGGGCCTCGAAGGCCCGCACGGCGTGGATCATCTCCGTCATCGTGATGGGTTTTGGCGTCGGCGCTTCGGCCTGGATGGCCTACTCCTCGACGCAACGACTCAAGGACCTGAAGGCGAAGGTCGAGGAAGCTCGACCCCGTGCTGAAAGGGCCTATGCGACTTCGGTTAAAGCCGATGAGGTCGTGGCGCGGGCCGAAAACGTTATCCGCAATACGAATCTGGCCAACGAGATGATTCGGCACAACGCGAAGTACCCGGACCTATATCGCGGCGTCTCGCAGTACATTCCGTCGTTCTTCCGCGTCACCTCGATGGTTGCCACTCCGGTCGACGCCGAGCGGTCGCAGGTTGTGCTTCAGGGCACCATTTCGACGTACCAGCAGTACGCCGATCTGATGCTTGCGCTGCTAAAGTTTCCTCTCGCTGAATCGGTGTCACGCACCGGCTTTCAGAGCGTCGACCAGATCGTTCCTCAGCTAACCCAGGCCGATCAGGCGGCTCGGCCGCGGCGGTTGAACGAAGCCCCCGTTCCGGATGATCCTCTTGAGCGGCTTGCCTACTTCCAGGCAACGGGTCAGCCGGAAGGCTATACCGGCGCCGGCAACTTCGGCAC
>Ga0164290_1001741_pt1 | contig 24486 bp, 30 predicted proteins | sample Micstemetagenome_FD_108782 | JGI IMG/M metagenome (GOLD analysis project Ga0164290, IMG submission 108782) | Contaminated culture microbial community from soil near Moab, Utah, USA - Microcoleus steenstrupii SON62 (Illumina Assembly) | ecosystem: Environmental > Terrestrial > Soil > Soil crust...
CTGGTACAGGGTCACGGTGACCGGGTTGTTCATATGCCCGTTCGCCTTGGGGTGCGGATGCAGGATCAGGGCGATCGGCGCGTTCGGGCGCTTGCCCGGGGAGTAGCGGCCTTCGATACGGCCAGAGGCGCCGGGCAGGATGACTTCAGGCATATGCGGCGAATTCCGTGTTCAACTGTCGTTTCGCACCTGCGTAATACTTGACCGCAGCGGTAGGACTTTCTAAGTCCAGCTTGCGTGTCGACGCCTTTGCGAAGGCGCGGGTTCTAGCACAAGAGCCCTGAAAAGCGCGCGATTTTTGAAGGTGTGCGATGCGTCTGTCGACCAAGGGACGATACGCCGTGATGGCGATGGCCGATCTGGCCAAGAACGGGCAGGCCGACGGCGTGGTCCGGGCCGTGTCGCTGGCGGAAATTGCGACGCGTCAGGAGATTTCGCTGAGCTATCTGGAGCAGCTGTTCGCCCGGCTGCGGAAAAGCGGTCTGGTGCAGAGCGTGCGCGGGCCCGGAGGCGGCTATCGGCTGGCCAAGGGGGCGCAGGAGACGGTGATCGCCGAGATCGTGCTGGCCGTCGACGAGCCCATCCGCGCCACCCGCTGCATCGGCCATTCGTCGCCCAAGGGCTGCATGATGGCCGGCGAGCGCTGCATCACCCACAATCTGTGGGAGGATCTGGGCGACGAGATCCATCGCTATCTGGCGGGCGTGTCGCTGGAGGACGTGGTGATGAACCGCACCGGCGCGCGCCGCCGTGCGACCGAAGCCGAGGTTGGAGTAGCCGCGTGAGCCCCGTTTATCTCGATTACAACGCTTCGGGCCTGGTGCGGCCCGAGGTTCAGGACGTGATGGCGAAAGCCCTCGCGGACAATGGCAACCCGTCGGCGGTGCATGCCGCTGGTCGTCGGGCGCGGGCGCGGGTCGAGACGGCGCGGGCGCAGATCGCCGATCTGGTCGGGGCCGACGCCCAGTCGGTGGTGTTTTCCAGCGGCGGGACCGAGTCCAACGCCCAGGCGATCATCAGCGCCATCGCGGCGGGCTGCGAGCGGCTGATCGTCGGCGCGACCGAGCACCCCTGCGTGGCCGAGGCGGCGACGGCCTCGGGCAAGCCGGTCAAGATGCTGCCCGTCGACGCGCGCGGGGTCGTGGACCTGAACAAGCTGCGCCAGCTGCTGGGCCAGCCGGGCAGGGCGGTGGTGGCCATCCACCACGCGAACAACGAGAGCGGCGTGATCCAGCCGATCGCCGAGGCGGCGAAACTGGTGCGGGCGGCGGGCGGCTGGCTGCACGTCGACGCCATCCAGTCGGCGGGCAAGATCCCGGTCGATATCCGCGCGCTGCGGGCCGACAGCCTGACCCTGTCCGCGCACAAGCTGGGCGGGCCGCAGGGCGTCGGGGCGCTGATCATGGGCGAGGGCCGCGAGGCCGTGCGCATCCTGCATGGCGCCGGGCAGGAACGCGGCCTGCGGGCCGGGACCGAGAATGTGCCGGGGATCACCGGCTTCGGCATGGCGGCCGTCTGCGCCGCGCGCGACCTGCCGACGGCGCAGTCGCATGCGAAATGGCGCGATGCGGCCGAGGCCGTGGTCAAGAAGGCCGGGGCGACCATCATCGGCGAGGGCGCCGAGCGGCTCCCCAACACCTTGTTCATGGCCGTGTCCGACTGGGAGAGCCCGCAGCAGCTGATCACCCTGGACCTGATGGGTCTGATGGTCTCGGCCGGCTCGGCCTGTTCGTCGGGCAAGACCAAGCCCTCGCGCGCCATCCTGGCCACGGGGCTGATCGACAAGGCCACCGGCGGCATCCGCATCTCGGGCGGCTGGGGCACGGTCGAGGACGACTGGAAGCGCTTCGCCACGGCCTGGGTCGAGGCCTATGCGAAACACCGTGAGCGAACCGCCGCCCGGTCGAAGCAGGTCGCCTGATGGCCGCCGTTCAAAAGACCATCGACGCGGTCGCGGCCCTCGAGAAATACGAGCACGGCTTCACGTCCGAGATCGACACCGAGTTCGCCCCGAAAGGGCTGAACGCCGACATCGTGCGCTTCATCTCCGAGAAGAAGGGCGAGCCGGAATGGATGCTGGAATGGCGGCTGGCCGCCTATGAGCGCTGGCTGGCGATGGAGGAGCCGACCTGGGCGTCGGTGAAATACACGCCGGTCGACTATCAGGACCTGCACTACTACGCCGCGCCGAAGGAGAAGGCGGGGCTGAAGTCGCTGGACGAGGTCGATCCCGAGCTGCTGGCCATCTACGCCAAGCTGGGCATCCCGCTGAAGGAGCAGGAGGTTCTGGCCGGGGTCGAGGGCGCGCCGCGATACGCCGTGGACGCCGTGTTCGACAGCGTCTCGGTGGTCACCACCTTCAAGGCCGAGCTGGCCAAGGTCGGGGTGATTTTCATGCCGATTTCCGAGGCCTTGCGCGAACATCCTGAGTTGGTGCGCAAATATCTGGGGTCGGTGGTGCCGGTCTCGGACAACTATTTTGCGGCCCTGAACAGCGCGGTCTTTTCGGACGGGTCGTTCGTCTACATCCCGCCGGGCGTGCGCTGCCCGATGGAGCTGTCGACCTATTTCCGCATCAACGCCTCGAACACCGGCCAGTTCGAGCGGACCCTGATCATCGCCGACAAGGGCAGCTACTGCTCCTATCTGGAGGGCTGCACCGCCCCGATGCGGGACGAGAACCAGCTGCATGCGGCGGTGGTCGAGCTGGTCGCCCTGGACGACGCAGAGATCAAATATTCGACGGTGCAGAACTGGTACCCCGGCGACGCCGAGGGCAAGGGCGGCATCTACAACTTCGTCACCAAGCGCGCCGACTGCCGGGGCGACCGGTCGAAGGTGTCGTGGACGCAGGTGGAGACCGGGTCGGCGGTGACATGGAAATATCCGTCCTGCATCCTCAAGGGCGAGGACAGCTCGGGCGAATTCTATTCCATCGCCATCACCAACGGACATCAGCAGGCCGACACCGGCACCAAGATGATCCATCTGGGCAAGAACTCGAAGTCGCGGATCATCGCCAAGGCGGTGTCGGCGGGCAAGTCGGACTCGACCTATCGCGGTCTGGTGTCGGTGCATCCCAAGGCGACCGGGGTGCGCAACTTCACCCAGTGCGACTCCTTGCTCATCGGCAAGGAGTGCGGCTCGCACACCGTGCCCTATATCGAGGCCCGCAACGGCTCGGCCCAGCTGGAGCACGAGGCGACGACGACGCGCCTGTCGGACGACCAGCTGTTCTACGCCCAGCAGCGCGGGCTTTCGCAGGAAGAGGCGGTGGCCCTGCTGGTCAACGGCTTCGTGCGCGACGTGATGCAGAAGCTGCCGATGGAGTTCGCCGTCGAGGCGCAGAAGCTGGTGGCGATCTCGCTCGAGGGGAGCGTGGGGTGACTGAGAACCCTCTAGACGCCGGTTATGCGGACCAACTCCGAGAGCTTGAGCTTCAGCAAAGTGCAGCCAGGGCGGCGTTTGACGAGCTGGCTCGGATAGTGGCCGCGAGTCAGAGTCCCGCCGAACTAGGTTTCGGCTTCGGGATTGGCGATCGGGAGATGAGCTTCGCCAAGGGCGAACACCTCATAACCGCCAAGCTAGATGGCCCCAATATCTCTGTGTCGGTGAGGAAGCCCGAAGGCAGTTCTTACGAACAGAGCATGATGGCCGCGTTTTCCTCAATCTGTCGGCCAACCACCAATGCTCACGAAGCTGCCCAACAAATTGGATCACTCATGGCGCGGGTGATCGAGAACAGGTTCTTTTGATCGTGCTTTCAATATCCAACCTCCACGTCTCCGTCGGCGACAAGCCGATCCTCAAGGGGCTGACGCTCGACGTGCCCGCAGGCGAGGTGCACGCCATCATGGGGCCGAACGGGGCCGGCAAGTCGACGCTGGGCTACGCCGTGGCCGGCCGGCCCGGCTATGAGGCGACCGAGGGCGGCGTGTCGTGGAAGGGCGAGGACCTGCTGGGTCTGGAGCCCGCCGAGCGCGCGGCGAAGGGCGTCTTCCTGTCGTTCCAGTATCCGATCGAGATTCCCGGCGTCCCGGCCCTGACGTTCGTGCGCACGGCGCTGAACGCCCAGAAGCGGGCGCGCGGCGAGGAGGAGGTCTCGGCCCCCGGCTTCCTGAAGATGGTCAAGGCGGCGTCGGCGGCGCTGAAGATGGACTTCGACATGCTGAAGCGGCCGCTGAACGTCGGCTTCTCGGGCGGCGAGAAGAAGCGGATGGAGATCCTGCAGATGGCCCTGCTGGAGCCGTCGCTGCTGATCCTCGACGAGACGGATTCGGGTCTCGACATCGACGCCCTGCGCATCGTGGCCGAGGGGGTCAACGCCCTGCGCAGCCCCGAGCGCGCCATGCTGGTGATCACCCACTATCAGCGGCTGTTGGACTACATCAAACCCGACCGGGTGCATGTGCTGGCGGCAGGGCGGATTGTGGACTCGGGCGGGCCCGAGCTGGCGCACGAGCTGGAGGCCGAGGGCTACGACAAATACATGGTGCAGGCGGCGTGAACGCCCTTCCCCGCATCGATCTGAAGGACGCCTCCAGCTTCCCCTCGCGCCGCGTCGAGGCGTGGAAATATTCGGACCTGCGCCGCTATCTGCGCGAGGCCCCGGCGCCCTCGCCGTCGGCGACGGTGCCGCTGGTCGGCGGCGGGCCGTTCGAGGCCCTGGGCGGCGAGGCCATGGTGTTCGTCAACGGCCGGGCCGTGAACGAGACCCAGCTGATGGTCTCGGGCGACAAAATGGTGCGCCTGCGGCTGATCTCGCGGGCCGAGGGGACGGGGCACGCCCTGACGGCGCGAATCTCGGTGCGGGCCGGGGCGAAGCTGCTGCTGTTGGAGACCCATGAGGGCAGCGGCTCGGCCTATGTGGCGCACAACCGGCTGGAGCTGGAGGTGGCGCGGGGCGCCGAGGTGACGCGGGTGGTTCTGGCTGACGAGCCGGCGGATGCGATCTCGATCACCCAGGCCCAGGTGAAGGTCGAGGCGGGCGGACACTATCGCCAGACGATCCTGACGACGGGGGCGAAGCTGCAGCGTCAGGAGACGCAGCTGACGCACCGGGCGCAGGGCGCCGACGTGCGGCTGGACGGGGTCTATGTGCTGTCCGGCGAGCGGCAGGCGGACATGACTTCGGTGGTCGATCATGTGGCCGCCGATGGACTGACCAGCCAGCTGACCAAGGGCGTGGTGCGCGATACGGCGCGCGGCGTCTTCCAGGGCAAGATCATCGTCGAGCGCGGGGCCGACGGCACCGACGCGCGCATGGGCCACCACGCCCTGATCCTTGGCGAGCGGGCCGAGGTGGACGCCAAGCCGGAGCTGGAGATCTACGCCGACGACGTGCAGTGCGCGCACGGCAATACGGTCGGGAATCTGGACGAGAGCGCCCTGTTCTACATGCAGCAGCGCGGCATTCCGGTCGACGAGGCGCGGGCGCTGCTGACCGAGGCCTTCCTGATCGAGGTCGTCGACCGGATCGAACACGAGGGCGCGAGAGAGGTGGTGCGGGAATGGCTGACGGCTCGCCTGTGACCCTGTTCGATCCCTACGCCGTCCGGGCGCAGTTTCCGATCCTGTCGCGGCAGGTGAACGGGAAGCCGCTGGTCTATCTGGACTCGGCCGCCTCGGCGCAGAAGCCGCGGGCGGTGATCGACGCCATGACGGCGGCGATGGAAGGGTCCTACGCCAACGTCCATCGCGGCCTGCACACCCTGGCCAACGAGACGACCGAGGCCTTCGAGGCGGCGCGCGAGAGCGTGGCGCGGTTCGTCAATGCGGAGGCGGCCTCGAACATCGTCTGGACCAAGGGCGGGACCGAGGCGATCAATCTGGTGGCGGCCGGCATCGGCCAGTCGATCCAGCCGGGCGACGAGATCATCGTCAGCCAGATGGAGCACCACTCCAACATCGTGCCCTGGCACCTGCTGCGCGAGCGGCGCGGAGCGGTGCTGAAGTGGATTCCGGTGCTGGACGACGGGTCGCTGGACATGGCGGCCTACGCCGAATTGCTGGGGCCCCGGACGAAGGTCGTCGCGGTGACCCACATGTCGAACGTGCTGGGGACCATCAATCCGGTGCAGGCGATCGCGGAGATGGCGCATGCGGTCGGGGCGAAGGTGCTGATCGACGGCTGTCAGGGCGCGGTGCATGCGGCGCCGGACGTTCAGGCCATCGGCTGCGACTTCTACGCCTTCACCGGGCACAAGCTGTTCGGGCCGACGGGCGTCGGCTGCCTGTACGGGACGGCCGAGGCGCTGGAGGCCCTGCCGCCGTATCAGGGCGGCGGGGAGATGATCGAGTCCGTCGCCATGGACCGCATCACCTATGCGAGGCCGCCGCACCGGTTCGAGGCGGGGACGCCGCCGATCCTGGAGGCCATCGGCCTGGGCGCGGCGATCGAATGGCTGTCGCGGTTCGACCGCGGCGCCGTCGCGGCGCATGAGCACGCCGTCTACGAACATGCGCGCAAGCGGCTGGAAGGCGTCAACTGGTTGCGGGTCGTCGGCGAGGCGGAGGGGAAGGGGGCCATCCTGACCTTCACCGTCGAGGGGGCCCACGCCCATGACATCGCCCAGGTCATGGACCGCTACGGCGTCGCCGTGCGCGCCGGCCTGCATTGCGCCGAGCCTCTGGCGGAACGTTTCGGTCTGACGTCGAGCGTTCGCGCCAGCTTCGCCCTATATAATACGACAGAGGACGCCGACGCCTTCGCCGACGCCCTGATCAAGGCCCGTGAGTTCTTCGCATGAGCGACCCGACGACACCGATCACCGACAGCGCGGCCTTCGCCGAAGCCTGGGACGCGCCGCAGAAGAGCGCCCTGGCCCAAGGCGAGATCGACCGCATGACGGACGACATCATCGAGGCCCTGAAGTCGGTGTTCGACCCGGAAATCCCGGTCGACATCTATGAGCTGGGCCTGATCTACAAGGTCGACCTGTCCGACGACCGCGACGTGGTGGTCGAGATGACCCTGACCGCCCCGGGCTGCCCGGTGGCCGGCGAGATGCCGATCTGGGTCGAGACGGCGATCAAGAAGGTCGAGGGGGTGCGGTCCGCGCGCGCGGAACTGACGTTCGATCCCCCGTGGGATCCCTCGAAGATGAGCGACGAGGCCAAGCTGGCCCTGAACATGTTCTGATGGACCCGATGACCGAGCTTCAGACCACGACCCGTCCCCGCCGCCCGCGCCCCGCCGTCGTCACCCTCACCGAGGCGGCGGCCGAACGCGTGCGCGCCCTGACCGAGGCGGGCGGGCACAAGGCGCTGCGCGTCGGGCTGAAGAACGCCGGCTGCGCGGGGCAGGAATACACCTTCGCCTTCGCCGACGAGATCGGGCCGCTGGACGAGGTGGTGACCGACAAGGGCGCGACGATCATCGTGGACCCGAAGTCGATCCTGTTCCTGATCGGGTCGGAGATCGACTACGAGACGACGAAGCTGGCCTCGAAATTCGTGTTCCGGAATCCGAACCAGACCGACGCCTGCGGCTGCGGCGAGAGCGTCACCATCATCCCCGCGAAGGCGCTGGACGCCGACTGATGATCCGGCTGGAAGGGGTCACCAGGCGCTTCCGGAGCGCGGCGGGCGAGCGCGTGGCGCTGGACGCGGTCGATCTGACGGTCGCGCCGGGGCAGGTGTTCGGCGTGGTCGGGCGGTCCGGGGCCGGAAAATCAACATTGATCCGGACCATCAACCTGCTGGAACGGCCGGACGCCGGGCGGGTGACGGTCGACGGGCGCGAGATGACCGCCCTGAACCCGGCCGAGCTGCGGGCGGCGCGGCGGCGGATCGGGATGATCTTCCAGCATTTCAACCTGCTGAACGCGAAGACGATCGCCGAGAACGTGGCCTTCCCGCTGCGGCTGGAAGGCCGGCCGGCGGCCGAGGTGGACCGGCGCGTGGCGGAACTGCTGGAGCAGCTGGGCCTGTCGGAGCATGCGAGGAAGCATCCGGCGCAGCTGTCGGGCGGGCAGAAGCAGAGGGTCGGCATCGCCAGGGCCCTGGCCTGCGAGCCGGGCGTGCTGCTGTGCGACGAGGCGACCAGCGCCCTGGATCCCGAGACGACCGACGAAATCCTGACCCTGCTGGATCAGCTGAACCGCGATCTGAAGCTGACCATCGTGCTGATCACCCACCAGATGGAGGTGGTGCGCCGCGTCTGCGACCGGGTGGCGGTGCTGAAGGACGGGCGGGTGGTGGAGGAGGGGGCGACGGCCGACGTCTTCCTGCATCCGCAGCACGCCGCGACCCGCGCCATGCTCGCCGAGGGCGAGGAAGGGTTCGAGACGGCCGACGTCCCACCCGGCGGCCGGCTGGCGAAGCTGACCTTCCGCGGCGGCTCGACCTATGAGCCCGAACTGAGCCGCGTGGCGCGGTCGGTGGGGGTGGACTATTCGATCCTGTCGGGGCGGATCAGCCGTATTCGCGGCGAGCCCTACGGCCAGCTGGTCGTGGCCTTCACCGGCGGCGACGCGGAAGCGGCTGTGGCGCAGCTGACGGCGCGCGGCGTCGTCGTGGAAAGCGTGGGGGAGGCAGCGTGATGGAAGCCTTCTTCGCCAATATCGACTGGCCGGAGATCGCCCGCGCGACGCGGGACACCCTGCTGATGCTGGGCGGGTCGATGGCCCTGACGGTGCTGTTCGGCATCCCGCTGGGCGTGCTGCTGTACCTGTCGGGCAAGGGGCGGCTGGCGGCCAATCCGGTGCTGAACAGCCTGCTGTCGCTGATCGTCAACATCCTGAGGTCGGTGCCCTTCATCATCCTGCTGATCGTCATGCTGCCGGTGACGGTGCTGCTGGTCGGGACCTCGCTGGGCGTGGCCGGCGCCATTCCGCCGCTGGTCGTCGGGGCCGCGCCCTTCTATGCGCGCCTGGTCGAGACGGCGCTGCGCGAGGTCGACAAGGGGGTGGTCGAGGCGACCCAGGCCATGGGCGGCTCGACCTGGCAGATCGTGACGCGCGCCCTGCTGCCCGAGGCCATGCCCGGCATCCTGGCCGGCGCCACCGTGACCGCCATCGCCCTGGTGTCCTACACCGCCATGGCCGGGGTGGTCGGCGCGGGCGGGCTGGGCGACCTGGCCATCCGCTTCGGCTACCAGCGGTTCCAGACCGATGTCATGGTGGTCACTGTCGTTCTGCTGCTCCTTCTGGTGCAGGCTCTGCAAATGCTCGGCGACCGTCTGGTCGCCTCCGTTTCCCACCGCTGATCGCTCCCCCGAAAGGCCCGCCCATGATCCGTCGTTCGCTCCTGACCCTCGCCGCCGCCTCGCTGCTGCTCGCCGCCTGCGGGCAGGGGGCGGCCAAGAAGGCCGACGCCAATGCGCCGCTGATCGTGGGGGCCACGGCCGTGCCGCATGCGGAAATTCTGGAGCACATCAAGCCGCTGCTGGCGGCTGACGGAATCCAGATCGAGATCAAGGTGTTCAACGACTACGTCCAGCCCAACACCCAGCTGGTCGAGCGGCGTCTGGACGCCAACTATTTCCAGACCAAGCCCTATCTGGACGAGTTCAACGCCTCGCGCGGCGCCGATCTGGTGACGGTGGCGGGCGTGCATGTCGAGCCGCTGGGCGCCTATTCGCGGCGCTTCCGGTCGCTGGATCAGCTGCCGAACGGGGCCGAGGTGGCGGTGCCGAACGACGCGTCGTCGATCGGGCGCTCGCTGATCCTGCTGCAGAAGGCGGGCCTGATCCGGCTGAAGGATGCGACCAATCCGCTGCAGACCCTGCGTGACATCGCCGAAAACCCCCGCAACCTGCGCTTCCGCGAGCTGGAATCGGCGACCCTGCCGCGGGTGCTGGACCAGGTCGACATGGCGGTGATCAACACCAACTATGCGCTGGACGCCGGGCTGAAGCCGAAGACGGACGCCCTGACGCTGGAAGGCGCCGACAGCCCCTATGTGAACTATCTGGTGGCGCGCCCGGACAACCGCGCCGATCCGCGGATCGCGGCGCTGGCGGCCATGCTGCGCAGCCAGGCGGTCAAGGACTTCATCGCCGCCAAGTACGACGGCGCGGTCATCCCGGCCGCCTGATGGCCTATGATCCCGACTTCGGCGAATGGGTGGGCGAGCATTTCGCCGCCCTGGGTCCGATCGAGATCAAGCGGATGTTCGGCGGGGCGGCGGTCTATTCCCACGGCCTGATCTTCGCCCTGCTGGACGACGGCGTCGTCTGGCTGAAGGCCGACGAGGTCAATGCGCCGGTTCTGCAGGCGGCGGGCGCGCGGCAGTTCACCTATCCCACGAAGGATGGGAAGGAGATGGCGATGGCCTACTGGTCGTTGCCGGAAAGCGCGCTGGACGATGCGGACGGGGCCGTCGACTGGGCGCGGCAATCGATCGACGCCGCGCTGAGAAAGGCGGCGGCGAAGAAGGTGCGGAAGCCGAAGGTCAAGCCGTAGCCGCCGCCAGCTTCGCGGCCTTCGCCGCTTCGTCGGGGGTGGGGACCAGTACCGCCGGCATGACGGGTTCGCCCGTGGCCTCGGCGATCAGTTCCGCGGTCCTGCCTTCGACGGCGGCTTCCAGCCGGGCCAGGAACTCCTCCTTGCCGAGCCCCGTCGGGATGGGATCGAGGAATTCGAGCGTCGCCGTGCCCGGGTTCTTGCGGAATTCCTCCTGCGGCCAGAACAGGCCGAGGTTGGTGGCCAGCGGGACCACGGGCATGTCGAAGTCGCGGTACATGTGCCAGACGCCCGAGCGGTAGCGGAATTTCTCGCCAACCCTGGCCAGATTGCCCTCGGGGTAGATCAGGATCTTGCGGCCCGCGGCGTGGGCGTCGGCGGAGCGGTGTTTCAGCGCCTCGCGGGCTTCGCGGCCGCCGCAGTTGTTGACGACGATGGCGCCCAGCTTGCGCAGCACCGTGCCCAGCAGGGGGAATTTCTCCAGATGATCGCCGGTGACGAAGGCCAGGTCGTCGAACTGGTCGTAGGTCGCGAAGCCGTCGCCCCAGCTCTGGTGTTTGGAGGCGATGATGAAGGCCCCGGTCGGCAGCCGCTCCTTGCCCCGCACCTGGATGCGGATGCCGGCCAGAACCCGCATGGCCTGGACCATGCGCTTCACATAGCGGCGGATGATCCAGCTGGTCGCGATCCGGCCCGGCGCCAGCGCCGCCAGGGCCGCGGCGAGGGTGTAGACGATCGACAGGAGCCAGTAGGCGACGTTGAAGGCGAGGCTGCGCATCCGACGACTATGGCGTGAATCGGCGGACGGGGAAGGGCTCAGGCGGCCTTGGGCAGACGTTCGGCGCAGGAGACGCGGTTGCGGCCGGTGCGCTTGGACGCATAGAGGGCGGCGTCGGCGCGTTCGAGCAAGGCCGAGGCGGTCTCGCCCCGCTTGCGGACGGCGAAACCGGCGGACACGGTGACGGCGCCGAGGTCGTCGTTGGTCGAGCGGCGGCGCAGCGAGCGGGAGGCGATCTCCTTGCGGACGTTCTCAAGGGCGGCCTCGACCATGGCGACGCTCTCGAAGGGGAAGACCATGGCGAACTCCTCGCCCCCGAAGCGGGCGGCGAAGCGGGGATGGGCGGCCGTGCGGCCCAGGACGCTGGCGACATAGCGCAGGACCTGATCGCCCGTCTGATGGCCCCAAGTGTCGTTGAACCGCTTGAAGTGGTCGATGTCCAGAACGGCCAGGGTCAGGGCGCCGCCGTCGGCCTCGGCCTGATCGCAGGCGGCGGCGAGGTGTTCGTCGAAGGCCTTGCGGTTGGCCAGTTCGGTCAGGGCGTCGGTCATGGCGTCTCGGCGCACCATCTCGAGGTGCTTGCGCAGGCGGACGACCTCCTGGGTGGAGACCTCCAGCTTCTTCTCGAGCGATTCCGTCTCGTGCTGGACCTGGCGGGTGGCGCTGGTCAGGTCGGAGACGATGGTCTGGAGGTCGCCGTCGGCGGCCGCCTCGATGCTGGTGGCGGCCTGGTCGAGGGTCTGGCCGTAGGCGGCCTGGGTCCGGTGCGCCTCGGCGATGACGTCCGAGACGCTGGACAGTTCGCGGTCCAGCACCCGGCCGGCGTCGCGGATCTGCTCGGTCAGGCGGCCGCGCGGCAGGTGTTCGGCGGCGAGGGCGTCGGAGACGGCCTCGGTGAAGGGCTCGCCCGCCTCGGCCATGCGCTGGAGTTCGGCGGCGAGCAGGCCCTCGGGCTGGCCGAGGGCGTGGGTCCAGAGTTCGAAATTCAGCGGCGTGGGCCAGACGCCGGCGGCTTCCATCGCGTCGATGACCCTGCGCGCAAGCCCGTAGGCTTGCGGACTGCGCAGGGTGGTTTCGACATTGGCCGTCATGCGTGGTTCCCCAGGCTCGAGCCCTCGTGGCGATCCTGCGCCGCGAAGCTAGGCCGGGGGTTGGTAACGACGGGTTAAATCGAGGCCCTGGTCGCCGTCACGCGGGCGTTTTCAACCCTTGATCGAAACGGGGCGGCGCAGGAAGGCGGGGACGTCGCCCTCGCCGAACGGGCGGCCGTTCGAGCGCTCGGGCCGGGCGTCGGCGCGGTCGCCGCGGCGGTCCGACTGGCGCAGGTGGGTTTCCTGCACGGGGCGGTCCGACGAAGGGCTGGCCGGCGCGGGCGCCGGTGCGGCGGCGGCGACGGGTTCGGGCTTGCGCTCGGGCGCGGCGGCGTGGGGCGTCTCGGCGGCCGGGGTCGCCGGTTTGGCGCTGCGGCGGCTGCGCGAACGGCGGGCGGCCGGCGCGGCGTCGGAAGCGGCCGTCGCGGCGGGTTCGGCGGAGGCCTCGACGGGCGCGGGGGCCTCGGCGGGCGCGGCGGCTTCGGTCTGAACGACCGGAGCGGCGTCGGCCTTGGCCTCGCCGCGCGCGCCGCGGCTGCGGCCGCGGGCGGGCTTGTCGGCGCGGTCGCCGTCGCGGGCGGGCTGCGACGACTTGCCGGGGGCGAAGTCGAGGCCGTCCAGCACCAGTTCTTCCGGCGCCATCTTGATCAGCTTCAGGACCTTGTCGAGCGAACGGTCGTCGGCCGGGGTCACGATCATGAAGGTCTGGCCCAGCTTGCCCGCGCGGCCCGTGCGGCCGATGCGGTGGACGTAGTCGTCGGCGTGGTGCGAGACGTCGTAGTTGAAGACGTGGCTGACGTCCGGAATGTCCAGGCCGCGGGCGGCGACGTCCGAGGCGACCAGCAGTTTCAGCTCGCCCGAGCGGAAGGCGGCCAGGGTCTTCATGCGCAGGGACTGGTCGAGGTCGCCGTGGATCGGCGCGGCGTCGAAGCCGTGCTGCTTCAGCGACTTGGCGACCACGTCGACTTCGGATTTGCGGTTGCAGAAGACGATGCCGTTGCGCACGTCGGCGCGGCCGATCAGGGCGCGCAGGGCGGCGCGCTTGGCCTTGGGATCGCTGGTCGGGATGCGGACCAGATACTGGGTGATGGTCTCGGCCGTCATGGCCGGGCGCGAGGCCTCCAGCCGGGTCGGGTCCTTGAGGAACTGGGTCGTCAGACGGGTGATCTCGGGCGGCATGGTGGCCGAGAAGAACAGGGTCTGGCGGCGCGGCGGCGTCAGTTTGAAGATGCGCTCGATGTCGGGGATGAAGCCCATGTCCAGCATGCGGTCGGCTTCGTCGATGACCATGATCTCGACGCCGTTCAGCATGACCTTGCCGCGCTCGAACAGGTCAAGCAGGCGGCCCGGGGTGGCGATCAGGACGTCGACGCCCTTGTTCAGCAGGGTCACCTGGTCGCCCATGGAAACGCCGCCGATCAGCAGGGCCCAGCTCAGCTTGGTGCCCTTGGCGTATTTCTCGAACGAGGAAGCGACCTGGTCGGCCAGTTCGCGGGTCGGGGCCAGGACGAGGGCGCGCGGCATGCGGGCCTTGGCCCGGCCCGACGACAGCCGGTCGATCATCGGCAGGGTGAAGGCGGCGGTCTTGCCGGTGCCGGTCTGGGCGATGCCCAGAACGTCGCGGCCGGCGAGGGCGACGGGAATGGCCTGGGCCTGGATGGGGGTGGCGGTGGTGTAGCCGGTGTCGGCGACCGCCTTGAGGGTCGTGGCCGAGAGGCCAAGCTGGGAGAATTCGGTCATAGGTCCTTGGGACTGGAAGAAGGACGCCCCGCGCATCGGGCCGTCGTGCGATGTCGCGGAACCGCCCTGAATCTCTGGGCGAGCGGGCGGCGCGGATTCGCCAGTCCTGTCCCGAACGTGCGCCGGATATAGAAGCCCCCACGCGAGAGTCAACTATTCGTGCTCCGGGAGAGCGGGGGTTGGCATCGGGTGAACGTTTGTTAATAGTCCGCGCCGGGAAGGGTTGATTGAGGGATCTGTATGCTGCGTACCCTGTGCGTCGCGACCTTCGCGGTCGCGTGCCTGTTCGCCGGCTCCGCGCGGGCCGACATGTCTTCCGCCTTCGGCAATACCGTCATTTCCCGCTACCCGGACGGGGGCTGGGTCAAGCACTGGTTCAATCCGGACGGCACCTATTCGGCCCTGTTCTCGGACGGCCGCCGGCTGGCCGCGCGCTGGACCGTCAGCGGCGAGCGCGTCTGCCTGAGCCATATGCGGCCCTATATGCTGGTGCCCCGTTTCTGCACCACGATGGTCGACGCCGCCGTCGGCCAGACCTGGCAGTCGCGCGACCCGATGGGCCGGCGCGTGCAGAACGTCTTGGTGGCGGGACGACAGCCCTAGAGGCGAAGGGCCCCGACCGAAGTCGGAGCCCCCTGGCGATCAGGCCGGATCGGAGCCCTCGCGGCGCATCCGGGCCGCGCCTTCCTCCATGCGATCCGCGCCGGCTTCCATCTTCGGGATGGCGTCCAGCAGCTCCTGGTCGGTGACCGTCTGGCCGCGTTCGCGGGCGCGCTGGATCTGTTCCGCGCGATAGGCGGGTTCGCGCAGCTTGCGGGCTTCCTCGCGCATGGTGCGGGCGCCCTCGACCATCTGGTCGGCGCCGAGGCGCATCTGCACCCGGGCCTCGGCCATCTGACGCTCGACCTGGGCACGGATCTCTTCCGCATTGACGCGGACCTGGGCGGCCTGTTCGGCCATGGCGCGGGCGTGAACCGCCGAGCGCTCGGCCTGCCGGGCCATGTCGGCGTTGGCCCGCGCCATGGTTCTGGCCTGGGCCGCCTGGGCCCGCGCTTCGGCGGCCATGACCCGGGCCTGGGCGGCGGACTGGCGGGCGGCGGCGATGGCGGCGCGCTGTTCGTCGGTCAGGGGCGTGTTGGAGTTGTAGACATATGTCCCGTCGCGGCTGACGGGCGGCTCGGGCGGGGCGGGCGGCGCCGGCGGCTCGGGAACCTGGGGCGGCGCGGGGGGCGCGGGCAGATCGAGCGCCGGAAGCGGCGGCAGCGGGGCCTCGGGAGCCAGCGGCGGCAGCGGCGGCAGGGGCGGCAGCGGCGGGAGCGGAGCGACCCTTTCCTCGCGAGCCGACAGCTCGACGGCGGCCAGAGGCGTGGCGACGGCCAGAAGGGCGCCGACCGCGGCCATCATGGCGAGAGGACGGGGCGAGGCGGGACGGCGTTGGGTCATGACCTTGGTGATCCTTTTCGCGAGAGAACGGGCCGGTCCGGTCATGCCGGTGGCGGCCGCGGGGGTGAAGTCGGAGGCCATGCCCAGCAGGGTCCGGGCGTAGGCCTCGGGTTCGACATGGCGCAGGGCGTCGGCGTCGGCGGCCTCCTCGGACAGGCGACCGAGTTCGGACTGGAGCAGCCAGACCAGCGGGTTGAACCAGAACAGGGCGACGGCGACACGCGACAGGGCCAGGAACAGCCAGTCGCGGCGGCGGATATGGGCCAGCTCGTGGGCCAGCACGGCCTCGGCGTCGCGCGGCTGCTGAAGCTGGACGGCGCCGATCAGGACCACGCCGGGCGGCACGCCCCAGCTCAGGGGCGAGGCGACCCGGCCGCTGGCCAGGAGGCGCGGGGCGGACTGTCCGCCCAGCCGGGCCAGCGGGGCGGTCCAGGCGGGATCGGACACGACCTCGCCGCTCCGGGTCCAGCGGGTCAGGGCGAGGACTCCCAGGCCGAAGCGGGCGAGGAGGGCGGCGGCGCCGAAGGCCCAGACCATGGCCAGCCATGTCGACAGGGCGGGCAGGGTGAAGGCCGGCGCGGCGGCGGCGGCGTCTCCGGCGGCCGGAAGGATGAAGGTCTCGACCGGGGCGGCGGCGGGCGCCGCCGCCAGCCGGATGGTCAGGTCGGGGCCCGCCAACGCGATCACGGGCAGGGCGACGAGCAGGACGACGGCGGCGCGCAGCAGGGTCACGCGCTCGGCGGCGGAGCGTCCGGTCAGCAGCCAGACCGCCGACAGCGCCAGGCCGGCGACGAGAGCGGACTTGATCAGCATGGAGAGGATGACGGCCATCATGATCCGCGCTCCCGGGCGTTCCGGATGGCGCGCTCGAGGGCGGCCAGTTCGTCGGGCTTCAGCTTCTTCGTCAGACCGAGAAGGGCCGTGGCCGCGCTGGCGGCCGAACCGGCGAAGAAGGTGTCGACCAGACGGTTCAGGGCGCCCGCTGCGACGGTCTCGGGGCGGGGCACGGGCGCATAGACATAGGTCGCGCCCTCGCTGTGGTGGTCGACGAGGCCCTTGGTCTCCAGACGCGTCAGCAGGGTCCGCACGGCCGAGTCGCTGGGCGAGCCGGCCATGGCCTGGCGCACCGCCGCCGCCGTGGCCGTTTCCAGCCGGCACAGAATCTCGAACACCTCGCGTTCGCGACGGGGAAGGGTCTCGATCATGCCGACAGGCTTCCTTGCTGATTTGGGCCGCTACATCTGTAGTGTTACGTTTGTAGCGGAAAAAGGCAAGATCGGGGCGCGGAGGTGAAACCGCGGTAAGGTCGCTGCTTTTCTGAGGAGGAGGGGGGAGGGGGCCGCGCCACCTCTCCGATCAGGAGAAGTGGCGCGAGTGACGGGACTCGAACCCGCGACCTCCGGCGTGACAGGCCGGCACTCTAACCAACTGAGCTACACCCGCGTATCCCGGCCGCGGCGCTGAAAGGTGCGTCGCGGCGAGGGGCGTCGTTTAGGCGGGGGCGGCTCGCGCTGTCAAGCGACGAAAGACGGCTTCCGGAGAGTTTTTCCGCCATTTCGACGCCGCGGAGGCCGCTGCCGGAACGGCCGAATAATTTGCGAACCATTCTCAAGAAAAACCTTTCGTCACATGGGTTTGAACGGGCGCGGTTCCGGGGCTAGAAAGCGCCGAATCCGCCCCTCCCTTTGAAGGCGGACGAGGTCCCCCCGGATGAATGCATTCCTGCTCCAATATCTGCCGATCGTGATCTTTCTCGGGATCGCGGCGGTCCTCGGCCTCGGCTTCATGATCGCGGCCTGGGTCCTGGCGCCCAAGAATCCCGACAGCGAGAAGCTGTCGGCCTATGAGTGCGGCTTCAACGCGTTCGACGACGCGCGGATGAAGTTCGACGTCCGGTTCTACCTGGTGTCGATCCTCTTCATCATCTTCGATCTGGAAGTGGCCTTCCTGTTCCCCTGGGCGGTGTCGATGTTCGACCTGTCGCACAGCGGCATGGTGTTCGCCTTCTGGTCGATGATGGTCTTCCTGGGCGTGCTGACCGTCGGCTTCATCTACGAATGGAAGAAGGGCGCGCTCGAATGGGAGTGACGACCACCAACACCACGCCGCTGATCGGCGTCGGCAACCAGGGCAGTTCGCCCGTGGCGCCGGGCGCGTCCTCGCGCCTGCCGGGGCCGATGAGCACGACCATGTTCAACACCGGCGCCCGCTCGTCGGTGGAGGGCTATGATCCCGCGATCCACGACAAATTCTTCGAGGCCGTGAACGCCGAACTGGGCGAGCGCGGCTTCATCACCACCTCGCTGGATGACGTCATCAACTGGGCCCGGACGGGTTCGCTGATGTGGATGACGTTCGGTCTCGCGTGCTGCGCCGTGGAAATGATGCAGGCCTCGATGCCGCGCTTCGACATGGAGCGGTTCGGCATGGCCCCGCGCGCCAGCCCGCGCCAGTCCGACCTGATGATCGTGGCCGGCACCCTGACCAACAAGATGGCTCCGGCCCTGCGCAAGGTCTACGACCAGATGCCGGACCCGCGCTACGTCCTGTCCATGGGCAGCTGCGCCAATGGCGGCGGGTATTATCACTACAGTTACAGCGTCGTTCGCGGCTGCGACCGGGTCGTGCCGGTCGACGTCTATGTGCCCGGGTGCCCGCCGACGGCGGAGGCGCTGCTGTACGGCCTGCTGCAGCTGCAGAAGAAGATCCGGCGGACGGGGACGATCGACCGATGAACGCGCTCGCCCGCATGGAAGAGATGGAGACCGCACTCACGCCGCTGGGCGCGGAGATGGTCGGGGCGCTGGGCGTCGAGGCGCAGATCGCGTTCGGCGAGCTGACGCTGATCACGGACCGCGCCAGCATCATCGAGGTGCTGACGACGCTGAAGGACCGGTTCGGCTTCCACCAGCTGCTGGACCTGTGCGGGGTGGACTTCCCGGACCGCCAGGAGCGGTTCGAGGTGGTCTATCACCTGCTGTCGATGACGCGGAACGCGCGCGTGCGGGTCAAGCTGACGACCGACGAGGTCCAGCCCGTGCCCAGCGCCGTGGGCGTCTTCCCCTGCGCCGACTGGTTCGAGCGCGAGGCGTTCGACATGTACGGCGTCCTGTTCGAGGGCCATCCGGACCTGCGCCGGCTGCTGACCGACTACGGCTTCCAGGGACATCCGCTGCGCAAGGACTTCCCCATGACCGGCTATGTCGAGGTCCGGTACGACGAGGAGCAGAAGCGGGTGGTCTATGAGCCCGTCAAACTGACCCAGGAATTCCGCAACTTCGACTTCCTGTCTCCGTGGGAGGGCGCGGAGTATCCGCTCGACATCCTGCCGGGCGACGAGAAGGCGCAGGGACTGGCGGGGAGCAAGGCCTGATGGCTGACGGACACAACACCCCGCTGCCGATCGGCGCCACCGACGTCTTCGACGACGGCCTGACCGACCACGCCCGCGCCCTGGACGACCGCAAATTCACGATCAACTTCGGCCCGCAACATCCGGCCGCGCACGGCGTGCTGCGTCTGGTGCTGGAGCTGGACGGCGAGCTGGTGACCCGCGTCGATCCGCACATCGGCCTGCTGCACCGCGGCACCGAGAAGCTGATGGAGGCGCGGACCTATCTGCAGAACGTGCCGTATCTGGATCGCCTCGACTATGTCGCGCCGATGAACCAGGAGCACGCCTTCTGCCTGGCCATCGAGAAGCTGCTGGGCGTCGAGGTGCCTTACCGGGCACAGCTGATCCGGGTGCTGTACTCGGAAATCGGCCGCATCCTGTCTCACCTGCTGAACGTGACGACCCAGGCCATGGACGTCGGCGCCCTGACGCCGCCGCTCTGGGGCTTCGAGGAACGCGAGAAGCTGATGGTGTTCTACGAGCGCGCCTCGGGCGCCCGTCTGCACGCCAACTATTTCCGGCCCGGCGGCGTCCATCAGGACCTGCCCAGCGACCTGATCGACGACATCGGCCGCTGGTGCGCCGAATTCCCGGCGGCGCTGAAGGACATCGAGTCCCTGGTCACCGAGAACCGCATCTTCAAACAGCGCAACGTCGACATCGGCGTGGTGTCGAAGCAGCAGGCGCTGGACTGGGGCTTCACCGGGGTGATGTTGCGCGGCTCGGACATTCCGTGGGACCTGCGCAAGTCGCAGCCGTACGAATGCTACGCCGACCTGGAGTTCGACATCGCCGTGGGCAAGAACGGCGATTGCTGGGACCGTTACCTGTGCCGCATCGAGGAGATGAAGCAGTCGGTTCACATCATGGAGCAGTGCATCCACAAGCTGCGCAACTGCCCCGGCGAGCCGGTGATGACCGAGAACAACAAGGTCGTCCCCCCCAAGCGCGGCGAGATGAAGCGCTCGATGGAAGCGCTGATCCATCACTTCAAGCTCTACACCGAAGGCTTCCGCACGCCCGAGGGCGAGGTCTACGCCTCGGTCGAGGCGCCCAAGGGCGAGTTCGGCATCTATCTCGTCTCGGACGGCACCAACAAGCCGTACCGGGTCAAGATCTCGGCCCCGGGCTTCCGCTCGCTGCAGGCCATGGACTGGATGAACCGCGGCCACATGCTGGCTGACGTCTCGGCCATCCTGGGCTCGCTGGACATCGTGTTCGGGGAAGTGGACCGGTGATGTTCGACTGCGATCCGGCCACGGTCGTCGACCAGCAGATCGCCGCCTGGCGCGCGCGGGACGCCGAGGCGTTCGCGGCCTTCTATGCGCCGGACGCGGTGATCATGGACTTCCCTGCGACGGTGACGTCCACGGGCCGTGAAGAGATACAGGCCCACTACGCCCGCAGCTTCGCGAGGTCCCCGGCCGGTCTGCAACTGTCCATCAGGACGCGCATCGTCTCCGGCGAATATGTGATCGACGAAGAGGTCCTCACCGTCGGGCGGGGCCAGATCGAAGCGGTCGTGATCTATCGCGTTCAGGGCTGCCTGATCACGCGCGCCGACCTGTTGCCTTCGCAGACTCGTCCCCTGGTGGCGGAGGCCGGTCAGTGAGCGCGTTCGCCGTCGATCCGGTCTTCACCACGACGCAGGCGATCTGGTTCGCCGCGCTGCTGACGTTCGCCGTCGGGGTGCAGATCGTGTTCTCGCCAAGGCGGCGCGCGATCATGGGCGGGCTGAAGTTCGCCATGGCCAGCGCCCTGGTGGCGGCGCCGGGTCTGGCGGGGGTGACGCTGGTGCGCGGCGCCTATCGGCTGGGCTATCTGGAAGAGGGCCGGGGCTTCTGGGAAGCCAATCTGCGCTCGGTGGTGTGGATGAGCGGCGCGATCTTCGCCGGCCAGATGGCCGTGCGGTTCCTGCCGCCGATGGCGTGGCTGTCGCGCGACCTGCGCGACGCCGGCCGCGCCGTGTGGAGCGAGCGGCTGGGCCGCTGGATGGGGAGGGCGCGATGAGCGACAAGCCCCTGAGCGATCTGGTCCGGCAGGGCTGGTCCGTGGTCGGCTATACGGTGACCGACAGCGGCGGCGACGTGTGGAAGCACAACTTCCTGCTCAGCCGCCAGGGCGCGCACAAGGTCCTGACCGTGCGCAAGAAAATGATGGGCGAAGGCGTCGTCGCCTCTGAAATGGAAGTCTGATGAGCGTTCGTCGTCTCGCCAAGGTACAGCCCGCCTCGTTCGCCTTCTCGAAGGCGACGAAGGCCAAGGCCGACTGGTGGATCGCCAAATATCCCGAGAACCGCCGTCAGTCGGCGGTGATCCCGATCCTGTGGCTGGTCCAGAAGCAGGAGGGCTGGGTTTCCGAGCCCGCCATCCGCGCCATCGGCCAGCTGCTGGGCATGCCCTATATCCGGGTGCTGGAGGTCGCGACCTTCTACACCATGTTCATGCTGGAGCCGGTCGGCACGGCGGCCCTGATCCAGGTCTGCGGCACCACGCCCTGCGCCCTGCGCGGCGCCGGGGAGCTGATGGACGTCTGCAAGAAGAAAATCGGTCCCAAGGACACGCTGAGCGCCGACGGCCGCTTCACCTGGCAGGAAGTCGAATGCCTGGGCGCCTGCGCCAATGCGCCGATGGCCCAGATCAACGACTATTATTTCGAGGACCTGACGGCCGAAACCATGGCCCAGATCATCGACGACTTCGCCGCCGGCAAGAAGCCGAAGCCCGGCTCGCGCGTCGGCCGCGTCAGTTCGGAGCCGGAAGGCGGGGCCCTGACCCTGACCGATCCGAAGCTGTACGACGGCTCGGCGGCCCAGCCGATCTCGAAGCTGCCCAACAGCGATCCGGTGGTCGCATGAGCCGCCCCGACCTGACAGACGACGCGAAGATCGCCCGGTACCGCGCGGAACTTCGCGCAGTCGGCCGCAACCAGCGTCTGGCCGGCTTCGCCCTCGTCATCCTGGGCGCCATCGCCGTCTGGGGCTCCGGCTCCGTGGGCGGCGCGGGCCCGATGCTGCAATGGGTCGGCTACGGCGCCCTGGCCTTCGGCTGGGCCCTGATGCTCGGCGCCATCTTCATGCGCACTCGTTATCACCGCCGCCGCATGGCGGAGATGGACTGAATCATGGTCGGAATCCTCGAAGACAAGGATCGCATCTTCACTAACCTGTACGGGCTCCAGGACTGGGGCCTCGAAGGGGCGAAGAAGCGCGGCGCGTGGAACGCGACCAAGGACATGCTCGACCTCGGTCGGGAGTGGATCATCGCCAACGTCAAGAACTCGGGCCTGCGCGGACGCGGCGGCGCCGGCTTCTCGACCGGCCTGAAGTGGTCCTTCATGCCCAAGGAGGTGAAGGACCGGCCGCACTATCTGGTCGTCAACGCCGACGAATCCGAACCCGGGACCTGCAAGGACCGGGAGATCATGCGCCACGATCCGCAGCTGCTGATCGAGGGCTGCCTGATCGCCAGCTTCGCGATGCAGGCGCACGCCTGCTACATCTATCTGCGCGGCGAATATGTGCTGGAACGCGAGCGCATGGAGGCGGCGGTCAAGCAGGCCTATGAGGCCAAGCTGATCGGCAAGAACAACGTCCATGGCTGGGACTTCGACGTCTACATCCACCACGGCGCCGGCGCGTACATCTGCGGCGAAGAGACGGCGCTGCTGGAAAGCCTGGAGGGCAAGAAGGGCCAGCCGCGGCTGAAGCCGCCGTTCCCGGCCGGCGCGGGCCTGTACGGCTGCCCGACCACGGTGAACAACGTCGAATCGATCGCGGTGGTGGGCACCATCCTGCGCCGCGGGGCCGAGTGGTTCGCGGGCTTCGGCCGGCCGAACAACACCGGCACCAAGATCATGTCGATCAGCGGCCACGTGAACCGGCCGTGCAATGTCGAAGAGGCGATGTCGATCCCGCTGCGTCAGCTGCTGGAAGACCATTGCGGCGGCGTGCGCGGCGGCTGGGACAATCTGAAGGCCATCATCCCGGGCGGCTCCTCGGTGCCCCTGATCACGCGCGAAATGTCGGAAGTCGCGCTGATGGACTTCGACAGCCTGCGCGACATGAAGTCGGGCCTCGGCACGGCGGCGGTGATCGTCATGGACCAGTCGACCGACCTGGTGCGCGCCATCGCCCGCATCAGCTATTTCTACAAGCATGAGAGCTGCGGCCAGTGCACGCCGTGCCGCGAGGGCACGGGATGGATGTGGCGCGTGCTGGAGCGGATGGCCGTCGGCGAGGCCGACCCGTCCGAGATCGACATGCTGCTGGAGGTCTCGACCCAGATCGAGGGCCACACCATCTGCGCCCTGGGCGACGCCGCCGCCTGGCCGGTGCAGGGCCTGATCCGGCATTTCCGTCACGAGATCGAGGAGCGCATCTCCTCCTACCGCAGCCGCCGCGCGAACTTCGCCGGCCACGCGATCGCGGCGGAGTAGGGATGCGCGCGCTGGCCGTCATGCTCGGGATGACCGTCGCCCTCGCCGCTTGCGGCGAGCGGGCGGACGCGCCTGCGCCGACGCCGGTGGAAAAGGTCTCGGTCGTGAACCCGGCGTCGGACGCCGAGGCCAGCGTGCCGGTCGTGCTGACGGCGGATCAATTGCGTCGGGTCTGTCAGGCGGGACTGGCGGAGATTCACGGTCAGGGCGTCGCCGACATCCAGATCGACGGGCTGAACGGCCAGGTCGTCAACGCCTCGTGGCGTGCTCCGGTCGACGGCGGACGCCGTCGGGCGCAGTGCCGCGTTGACGGCGACCTGATCACCTGGAAGCCGGTCGAACCGACCGGACCCGGCCAGGATCGCTGGATGAACCAGGCCGGCGATCCCGTGACGCGCTTCGTGCTGGATGGCGATACCGTGACGATCAACCAGACCCTGCCTGACGGCGGCGTGGTCGCAGACGAGCAGGGGCGGGGCTGATGCGCGGCAAGGTTCTGAGTTACGACGACTACACGGGCTCCGGCCTGATCAGCGGCGACGACGGCGTGCGCTACACCTTCACGCGGGGCGGCCTGATGGGCGGCGCGCGTGAGGCCTTCGCCGGCCAGCAGGTGGATTTCGAGATCGCCAACGGCGTGGCGACCAACATCTACATCACCAGCGGGGCGCCGCTGAACCTGTCGGGCGACAAGAACAGGATCGTCGCCGCCCTGCTGGCCCTGTTCCTGGGTTGGCTGGGGATCCACAAATTCTATCTCGGCAAGAACACCGCCGGCATCATCATGGCGCTGTGCGGGACCATCGGCTGGGTGCTATTCGCCATTCCGCCGATGATCGTGGGCGTGATCGCCTTCATCGAATTCATCATCTACCTGGTCAAATCCGACGGCGACTTCCACCGCGACTATGTCGCGGGGAACAAGTCCTGGTTCTGATCCGGTCCGCTTAGAGAAACGCAGAGGTCGCGGCGAATGCCCATCGCGAAAGTCAACGGCGTAGAGACCGAGTTCGAGCCCGGCATGACCGTGCTCCAGGTCGCCGAGCGCGCCGGGGAAGAGATTCCGCGGTTCTGCTATCATGAGCGGCTGTCGATCGCCGGCAACTGCCGCATGTGCCTGGTCGAGGTGAAGCCCGGACCGCCGAAGCCGCAGGCCAGCTGCGCCCTGCCGGCCGCCGAGGGCCAGGAAATCTTCAC
>Ga0164290_1001742_pt1 | contig 24461 bp, 19 predicted proteins | sample Micstemetagenome_FD_108782 | JGI IMG/M metagenome (GOLD analysis project Ga0164290, IMG submission 108782) | Contaminated culture microbial community from soil near Moab, Utah, USA - Microcoleus steenstrupii SON62 (Illumina Assembly) | ecosystem: Environmental > Terrestrial > Soil > Soil crust...
ATCGCGGCCGCCGCCTCGCGACCAAACTTCTCCTGAGCCGCCCTGGGAAACTCACGTCTAAGAATCTCAACCTGCGGCTTGCGCCCGGAATCCATAATTGCCTGCACGAGCGGGACCAATTCCTGCCGGAGTTCAGCCAGCACGCGAGCGACGTCCTTCGTTTTGGCGTCAGGCTCGAAGTCGTCGAGTAAGGCATCGTAGGGATGGTCCTGATAGCCGAGCGCCTCGGCCTGTTCGCGCTTGAGGGCAAAGAGTTTCTCCACGTGCGGTGCGAAGGACGAGTAGTCGTTCTTTTCGCGGGCCTTCACCCAGGCCTGCTGACCGAGCACCGATTCGCGAGTTAGCTCCTCGACGAGTCGCTGCGGCAATTTCACTCGCTTATCATAGTCTCGGCGAAGCTGGCGGATCGTCGTGCCGGCGTCACTGTGGGGATCCTTGGCCAGGTCGCTGGTGGCTAGTTTATCGAGCAGTTCCCCGAGTCGTGGATTCGTTCGCCTTTTATGGACCTCACCGGTGATGAACGTCATCTGCTCGGCGCGGTACGGCCCGGCGGCGGTGGGCATATAGGTCCGTTCGTCCCAACCGAGCAGGGCTTCGATCGATTCCAACAAGGCAGCTTCGCGGGCGAGTGAGCAAAGTTCGTCGAAGGACATGGCGGTTTTTCGAATTCGGGATGCGGAATTGGGAATGCGGAATCGCGAACTATATGGGTGGCTGGGCTGGAGCGTACTCGCGAAGCCCTCGGGCTCGTTGTCTAGTTTGGCACTTGTCCGATCTGCCGGCTATCGGGCACCCTTGCTCGATGTGCTCAACTTGAGCTTTCGCACCTGGACACGACCGAAGCTGTGGTGGTTCGCCACGCCGACCTGCGTTGCGTGCCGGGCGAAGGTTTGCTGCAACTCGCGAACAATCTGGTCGGCCCGCTTGGCGTCGCCACGAGCGACTAGCCAGATGGTTCGCTTTTCGCCCGCAGGTGATTGCAGCACCTCTCGGATTGGCTCGGTCAAGGCACCCGAGTTGGTCATGGTGAGTGGGTGAATTTCACTGGCTGAGCGGTTCAATTCGTAGAGCGAAGCTAGTGGAAAGCAGCAGTACTCGGCCAGTCGCTCGTCGGACGAATTGCGCAGTGCGTCGGCTTCGATCAGGCCGGAGCGGAGCAGAATCGGGTGATGGTCGGATTGTGTGTTCAGGAAGCGGACGGCCGACTTCCAGTCCTCGGAGCGAAGCGAGCGGCCGTGGCGGCTGAGCCAGTCGAGCGAGGAGTTGCTCGACCAAGCGGCGTAAAGAGCGAGGCCGACGGCAAGCAACACGCCAGCCCGCGGCGTCAATAGCCGCGGCAGCATGGCGGCCAACAGGAATGCCGCGGGCGTGACGCCGATCAGGTAGCGCACGTGCCATAGTCGCAGCCAGTCTGCGGCGGAGGTGATTGCCACGACTGCGATGGGCAAAACAAACCAGCAGAGCAGCAGACCGATTGAAGGTGACGTTGCCCATGCGAGGTTGCTCAAGTGTTCGTCTTGCTGCACTGCCCTCGTTTTCTCCCCTGGCAATTTCGGACGGCGCGGCACCAGAGCGATCGCAGCGGCGATGGCGAGCAATGCCGCCGCCGGGCTCCAGGGAATCACTCGCGGCAGCTCCGCGAGTTCGGCGAGCCCAACACGATCCACGAACAGAGCCCAGTTCTGCCGACGCTCGTAGATCTCGCGCAGATGCAGCAGCGTGGGTAACGCGAGCAGGATCAGGCTGAACAGGTTGCCCGCCCACTCTGTCAGGCCGCGGCGATTGAGTCGGCCGGACGTCCAGGCGGTAGCAATGTACGAGGCGACCACAAAGACAACTTCGGCTGCGATCACCAATGCGGCGGTGTAATGCAAGTAAAACAACAGACCGCCGCAGGCAATCCAGCTAAGTCGTTTGAGCCAGCTCGAGTGCTCGAGAAGCTCCACGAGAAGCCATACGTGGAGCACGGCAGCCAATTGCACACAGGCGTACGGACGAGCTTCCTGGGCGTAGAACACCGCGAGCGGATCGACGGCAACCAGCCAAGCGGCCAGGAGTTCGTAGGGTAGCCGCCCAATACGCGCGTCGAACTGGATCAGTCGTCGAGCGAGGCCCCAACAAGCAATCGGCAACAGCGATCCGGCCAGCAAGCTCAGCAGCCGCACCGAGAACTCGCTCGGCCCGAGCAAATCCACTACTGCCGCCACACCGCAGTAGTAAAGAGGCGATTGGTTGCCCATCGCGGCCCGCTGCTGCAGCGAGTCCCAATCAGCAGCTTGTGCAACCCAAGCAGTATGCAACTCGTCGAGCCAGAGCGAATCGTCCGCCGAGCGAAAGCGGAGCCACGCGCCGAACGTCACGATCGCCAGCAGCAAGGTGATTTGCAAAGGCAGAGAGAATCGGGAAGGCCACTCCATGCTGGTATTAGAACGCAGGTTTGGCCGGTCGCGGCATGAGTTGCGGCGATAGAGATGGCCCAGGTAGGATCGCAGGTCGTCTGAATTCTGGCGAACTCAGCTACAGAGAGCTTAGGCCCCAGCGCCGGCGCCGAGCAGTTCTTCGGCCACCGCTTCGAGCTGCCTCCTACTGATCGATTGCAGTTCGTCAGCAAAACCGACCAGCAGTGCCAAATCGCAGAGGCGATTGATCTTGCGAGGCACGCCGCTCGAAAGCTCCTGCAGCGCTTCGATCGCCGAGTCATCGAAGATCGGACGCTTCGCTCCAGCCGCTGTCATGCGGTGTTGCACGTAAGCGGCCGTTTCTTCCAGGGCCATGCGCCGCAGCAGGCACTTCACTGCCAGTCGCTCTTCCAGTTCCGGCATCCGGTCGATGGCCACCATCAGCGCGGTCTGTCCAACGAAAAGATAGGTCGCCGCCGATTGCGAATCGACTTCCAAGTTCAGCAGCAGCCGCAACGTCGATAGCCCGCCGGTCTCGGCCAGTAGATGAGCTTCGTCGACGACCACCACCGCGTGCTTTCCCGCGGCTGCATTATCGCGGAGGCGGGTCTCCAGCCGGCGGAAGTTCTGTTCCACGCTACGCGCCGGCGATGAACTGCCGGCGTCGAGCTGATCGGCCAGGTAGTGAACGAGTTGCTCCGGCGGCATCTGCGGAAACACGAGATGCACCTGCGGCCGACAGGTTTCCGGCAATTGCCGCAGGAGCGCCTGTGCCACGAGCGTCTTGCCAAGGCCCGAAGCGCCGCAGAGCAGGGCGGCAGGACGACGATTTTCGATCGCATAGCGCAGCTTCAGCAGCGCGGCATGCTGGCCTTCGGTCGGGTAATGAAAGCGCACGTCGGCCGTGTGCTCGAACGGCTTCGCATCGAGTTGCCAGTGTTTGAGATACATGATTGCCTTCAGCCGTTGTCGTTCGAAATGCAAGTCACGCGGCGGCGGCTGCTTCCTGGCACACAAAGTTTTCCGCGATTCCGACCGCTTCCAGCCCCGCGGCTTGCAAGCGCTGGCCAATCGCCTTGGTCTCGCTGAGCGAAGCGTAGCGCAGATCGCGCACGACCACGGCCGCGTCGACGGGGCATGCTTCGCCAACGGGAAACAGCGGTTCGCTGCCGGGTGATAGCGGACCGAGGTCGAGAATGACGAGGTCGAACGTCGCATTCAGGGCCCGCAGGGTTGCCGTCACGCGGGGGTCGGCAAGCGTCAAGCTGCTTCCGGCCGCCGAGGCTTCCAGGGGCAGCACGGTGATGCGATCTTCCAGCGACTTGATCGCCGCTTCGCTGAGCGGGATCTTCCCTAGCGCCGCGTCGTCCCAACTGTGGGAGACCTCCAGGCCGATCATTTCTGCGAGCTGAGGCCGAGCGAAGTCGGCATCGACCACCGCGACCGACAAGCCGGTCCGGGCAGCGGAGCGGGCGAGCGACAGGGCGATGGTCGATCGGCCTTCGCCGCGACGGCTACCGGTGATCGCGAGCGACTTCAATCCATCGCGCGTGGCGGCCAGCAGTTTCTCGCCGGACTCGGCGAAATACGATTCGTCCTGCAGCAGCTTTTCGCAGGTGACGGGCCAGAGGAAGCGATCCACTTCCCACACCGGCACGCAAGGTTTCTTGAGCGAGCTGGCGGTGGGCGAAGAAGCCTGCAATGGCATGTGAGGAGCGAGCGACGGCTCGCTCGCGGCTGATGCCTGGGATGCATGCGCCGATGGCGCGACCGCTGGCTCCGGCACCGCCTCAACCACGGCCTCGACGACCGTCTCGGCAGCTGGCTCGGAGATCTGGGGCGCGACGGAAGGCGTGGCGATCTTGGTATCGGCGAGCGTAGTCTCAGACAACGTAGTCTCGGCGATCGGCTCAGGCGTCAGAACCTGTTCGACCACCTTCTTCTCGCTCTTCTTCGCCGGCGGCTTGTGCGGTTTTGGGCGCGAGTGGGCGGCGTCGATCCGGAATTTCTTCTCCTGCCAGGCGGATGGCGCTTCGGGCATCGCCTCCAGGTCGACCGCCACGTTCGCAGCGATTGTTCCGGCTAGCCAATCGGGCGACTCGGGATAGAGAGTCAGCGGCGTGCTCGGCCAATGAGCGGCTTGCGGGTCCCAAGTCGGTTGAACAACGACATTCAACGGTACCTGCGGCGGCCAGTCGAGCGGTCGCGGCTGCTCGTGCGCGGGTTCGAGCGGCTTGGGGGGAGTTTGAACGATAATCTCGGGCGACAGCTCGTTTTCTTCGTCGAGCATCGCGCCACTTGCTAGGCGTCGGGCAATCTCAATCACATTGCGAGTCCACAGCCGACGTTGGGAGCGGGCTGGCTGGGCGTAGCTTCCAACTTCAGAGGTTTCTTCCGGCTCAGCGGCGGCTTGCGGTTCGGTGATCGCGGCAGCCTGCACTGCAGCTCGCTGCGCAAACCGGCGGGCGCTACGCCGAGCGCCAAGCGTAGTGGCCGGAAGGTGCGGCGCAGGTACAGCCGACTTGCTGCTGGCGGCCGCATCGAGGCGATACAGCGAGCCGTCGGCGTAGAGCTGATCCATCATGGGGTCACCGAGGCGTGGAGCTGAAGTATGCGACGGATGAACGGTCGTCCGGGCCGGCTCGCGCGGAGGCGCAGCGGGTTCGGCCGCTACTTCCAGCGAAGCTGCGGCGGGCTGAACCGAGGCTGGTTTCGCGCTTGCGTATGCCTTAATAAAGGCCTGATCCAGTGCGCTCATAGCGATAACCGCCTGGGGTTGGAGGATTGTTCGGGGTGCCCATCGGGCCAGTGCCATTCTGCGAGGCACCAGCCGGTGGAGCGCCATAGTTCGGAGCAGCTGGAGCTGCCGGCGAACCTGGCTGCGGAGGCATCCCGCCAGCAGCTGCCGGTGGTAGATAGGGTGACGGTGTTGTCGGCGCTGGTCCGTACACGCTTGGCTGCGTCCCAGTCGAGTAGCCCGGTGCTTGCGTGTTAGCCGGAGCGGGCGCGTAAGCTGGCGGGGGCGAATAGCCGCTCGCAGGAGCGTAGCCGCTATTCGGAGCCTCGGTGTAATTGCTTCCGCCGCTCGCCGGCGCGCCATACACGCTGGCCGGAGGCGATGTCGTCGGAACGTCCTGCCGGCTATTGGGCAGAACATACGGCGACCGCGCTGCCACGGTTGCGGCTGGACCACTGGCTGGCTGAGGACCAGCAGCGTGCTTCGCCGCAGCATAAGGATTGAGCACTTCACCCGGGTTGGCGGCCGCTGGTGGCGCATTCGGCGTGACTGTCACCGCCGGGGCGTCAGGGCGAGTTGCAACCTGAGTTTCGCGTTGAGGCCAGTGAAACAATGGATCGGTACCTGCTGGCGCCACCGTTTCTCCGGCCGGCTTTTCAGCCATCGCAGCAGGCGGAGCTGCTACGAGAGGCGGTGCAAGTGAAGTCGGTGGAGACGATCTCGCGGGGGCCGTTTCCACGAGCGACTGCTGCGGCAACGTCGGCGGCAGAAGATCGACCTGGCCGACATCGGCTGGCTTGTCTTTCGCCGGTTTCTTCTCGACAAGTTTGTCGGCGGCGGCTGGGCTCGTTTCACCGGGTTGCGAGGTTGCCTGAACATCGCTCGGGAGCTTTTTCCCGCCCACAGCGGGCAGTTCGATCTTCGGCGCGTCGCTGGCAAGTTGGTCGGCGGCGTCGCCTGGATGCTTCATCGCCCACGAGTCTTCGCTTTGCGGAGTGGCCGGCTGCTTCTTATTGCGAGCCACAACCACAGTCGCCGCCAACGCCAGAACGAAACCAACCGCGATCAGCTTGCCATGAGTCGAGAACCAGTCCTTTTTGTGAACTGCCGGACGACGCGAATTGGCTTCCCGTTCCCGCCGCTCCTCTTTGGACGCTGAGTCCTTGTTCTTCGCGGTCTCAACCGTTTCGCTTGCCTTGGCTTTAGCGCTCGGCGACGATTCCTTCGCAGTTTCAGCCGTCCCCTTCGGTTTCTCGGTTTTGGCTTCGCTCGCCGGCTTGGTTGCAGCGGCAGTTTCCGCGAGCAGCGACGGATCATCCAGCAGCGAGGCCACCGATGGCGTCCAAAGCGTCGCAGGCTCGAGAGCCGCAGGAGTATAGGGCTTGGCCATCTCGCTGAGCCGCAACACGTTCGCGTCTTCGGCGGACGTGCTGCTGGCAGCAGCCGTGCCAGCGAGGTCCAGCTTCGAGACCGGCCGATGGTTCGTCTCGACTAAATTGCGGTCGCGTTCCTGCAGCCGACGCCCCTTGGGCTGGCTAACGTCCGTCACCTGGAACAGCACGGGCATTTCGCCGGTCGAAGCGCGCGACCCGTTGCTAGCACCGGAATTCAGTGCAGTGTGATCGCCTTCGCGATGAGTTTGGGCGCGTAAGTCGGTCGTCATCGGGAATCCCTTCCCAGGACTGGAAGTTCGGCGACCAGTGAGTGACCGGCGGTCGACCAATCAGGCACACATTTTGGACTGGAAACAAAGGCTTACGCGGTGTTCCGCACCGGCCAATGCTGCACGTCTCTTATCGGACAACGATGGTCCGGTCTTGAGTTCTAGAGAAACTTTGCGGCCTGGGTAGTCGGACCGGGGCGTCCTGGGAATTTAGGTAAGCCTCCGCCGCCTGATTTCACGATGCCCTAAGTACGGTCGGCCGTACGCGTTAGAAAAACCCAGTTAGCACTGCGGTGGGGAATTGTACGGCACACGGATTGTATAAGTGGGTTCACCAGTGCTTCGCAACGAGTGCCTAGCACACACCACTTAATAAGGCCGGCCGTCATGCGACGTGTGGCGACCGGCCTTTTTACTTTGTGAACCATGGCAGTCCTGTCCTACCTTTCCTTCAGGACTGTCACACTGAGCTGACCGCCGGGCCGGCAGAAACCGGCGGTCAGCTTCTTTTTTTGCGCTCGCGCCAACCCCAGCCGATCGTCCCGCGTCCCGGCCGCCGCGATACAACACTTGCGCGCGTCCGCAACCGGTCGAGATTCCTTTGCTTACTAGAGCGCAGGCGACCCGTTTTACAACCCCTTGCGCATGTCGCCAATCTCCCCGAAGCACCTGCTCCCTAAGCACTTGGGGCGAAATGCCCCAAAAGTTTCACAACAGCTAGCCGCAGCATTCACTACTAGCGCTCTAGTAGGGAGTCGCCGCACCCCCCGCTCACGATTCACAACACTTCCGCAGTCGCGAAGCGACCGCCACAATACATCGTCATACGTCCCCTCGGCCGCAGGTGACGCCGCGACCGCTGACCAGTACAACAGCTATCCGGCTATGAACACGGCCGACTCAGCGCAGCACCAACGACCGAATTGCCAAACAGCCACTGCGCAGCAGCGATCGCCCCCACGCCCCCAGAAGGGACGAAGGGTGCGATGAGTAGATTGTCGGGTAAATTCACAAACTTGTCAATAGTTATTGTATTGAACTGATCGCCAGTTCCTCCAGGAGACGCCCCACCATGATCACCGTTGGAATGAACTATCACGTCCTCCCCGGCAAGCAGGCCGACTTCGAACAGAAGTTCGCCGCGGTGATGGACGCCTTGAACAAAGCGGAAGGACACACAAACTCGACCCTCTGGAAAGACGTCAGCGACGACGCCTCCTACCTGATCACCAGCGAGTGGTCGGACGAAAAAGCCTTCGTCGACTTCATCCACTCCGCCGCCTTCAAAGAGGTCACTACCTGGGGCAAGGAGCAGATCCTCTCCGGCCGGCCGCAGCACAAAGTCTATAAGCACTAGCTCCGTGGGGATCCAGCCTATCCGTACAGTAGCGCACTAACACGCCACCGTGGCACAGGCGTCTCGCCTGTGCAATTTCGAGCTAAACAGGCGCGAAGTCTTTGTATCGCGAGATTATCCGCGAGGTGACCGGGGCTTACTCGCGAAGCCATGGACCGAAAGGACGCTCAGGCCGGAGGTCCGACCTGCGGTGATGACACCAGAAACTTCACCACCGCAACCGCCATCTAAACCAGGCCCAGCCACCGACTGGCTGGCGCTGGCCGGACTCGGTTTTGGGGCCCTGGCATCGGTGATGGTAGGTCAGACAGTCACCTGGAGCCATGTTCTGGGCATTTCCACAACTCACGGTTTGGAAGTGCTGTCCTGCGGAATCTTCACCGGCCTCTGCGCTCTGCTGGGATGGATCGCTGGGAGATTGCTGCGCCGCTGAGCTAAAATTAGCGCCCCTCGGCCGAGCGATGACGCGCTAAATCCGTTCGCCCGATACTTTGCCCCGTCTACGTCTCCGCCAAATGCGACGGTCCGGGTAGTGACCGATTATGTGTTGTTGACATTGCGCCGCATTGGGTCAGGCAGGATTTGCTGCATGAATCCTCTTCCACGGATTTCGCCTTCGATCTCGGCCAGTAGCTTGTTGTTAGCTTCCTGGTTCATTCGCCCAGCACAAAAGCGCTCAATCTGCGTCGGCTCGTGAACTATTCGCTCCGATTCGCCGGCGGCTGTTAGGTAGATTTCAATTCGCAAATCTTCGGGTCTAAGCATGCCCCGATTGTACCCACTCGCGCGCGAAAAGGCCCCGCCGAAACGGGGGCCGAACGCGCTAGTTAGCAGCCACCTTCCCCGCCTACAATGCCCGCATGGATGAGAACCCGTACAAAGCGCTCCGAGGCTGTCGCCATTGCGGTGGAGAGGTGCATTCTGACTGGGTGATACAGGGAACGTTCCGAGGCGAGAATCAACGTGGCGGGATCGCGTTTCGCGGAAACTGCACTAACTGCAAGGCAAAGCTTGTAACGTTTTGGCACGGATACTCACCACCGTTGCCGACCGAACGCAACCAACTTGAGTGGTTTGACCGTTCATAGAGCAGCGCCTGGAGCTACTTGCGGGCGCTGGGCCACTTGCGTTCAGCCCAACAAAAGCCGACGCCACTGAGAATGAGCAACGGGACAAAGGTGAAGTACACCAGTGGGTTTGAGTATGAAAACGATCTATCAGCTTCGCTCGTAAAATAGGCGCAGCCAAGACCCGAAACACCGGCCAGGACTCCGAAGCCGCACTTAATTGCGTCTGACGATTTCATGCCCCTTCTACCCACCCGCGCACGAAAAAGCCCCGCCGAAACAGGTCCGAACCGCTTAGTAGAGCAGTGGCACCTTTCCCGCCTACAATGCCCGCATGGACGAGAGCAAAGCCCCTCGACACCGAATCTATTGCCGCGTGGTGGGTAGGCTAGTTCGTGACGAAGTGGACGTGCAAATCGTCGGCGCTCCGGGCGGAGTGGTACACAACGGCCCCGTTATTCAAGTCCCGGCTTCTCTTTTGCCGACCGCTAAGTTGTTGCCGAGCAGTTTAATCTGGCTCGACCGGCAGCCATCGGGTGACTGGTTGAATGTTGAGCCGCGCGAGTAGCCAGCAACGCACTGTTAGGACACTACCAAATCTGTTCGAGATGTGTGGTTGTACCGGACATTACCGGCGGCGAATTGTGGACGAATTGCGGCAGGTTTCGGTTCCACCTGTAGAGTTGTCCACCCGTGATCGTTTTAGGGAGCATCTTGCCATGAGCGCGCAGCTGGGCCGAAGAGTGCTTTTGCCGCTGATGCTCCTGCTGCCATTGCTGCCATTGCTGCTCGGCTGCCCGGGCTCGGATTCGTTCGAAACCCAGCAGCTCGCCGACGATCCGAAGTTCACGAAGATGATCGGCCGGCGCTATGAGTCGCTCGAGCCGCTGTACGTTGTCGATTTCGACGATGGGAGCGCAGCGCCGGGAACGTTATATACGAAGAAACTCTTCTGGAACGACTCGGACGAGGTCTCGCCCGAAGCCGTCGGCACGACGATCGGCGACCACCAGATTCTCGCTCACATTAAGGAGGGAACGGTGTTCGAAATCGTCGATGCCGTGCTGGATAAGAACCCAGTGGCTGGTGACCGCGTCGATTACTTTCTCCGTCCTGAGGGTGAGCTGAGCGCGAATTGGCCCCGCATCGGCAGCACCATGCTCCTCGGCCGTACCAGCACCGAAAACGGCAAATCGATCGAGGTGCCAGACCTCGATCCAGCAGTGTTTCGCCGTTTGGATGGATCTTAGGATTGCAGCACGACAAGGCTTCGCCGTCTTCTCAGCTCCTGTCTTGCCGCTAGGAACTGGGCTTTGAACTCTGCTCGGGCGGATGGCTGGGGCAGAGATAGATGTCGACGTTCGTCCAGCCACGCTGCTTCACTTCCTCGCGAAGCTCCGGTGGTGTTTGCAGCGGCAGATGGACAAAGAACACGTCTCCCGCCGCATCTTCACCGAAGAGCTTCGCCAGGCGACCTCTTTGATCCGGTGCCCATTCGCTGCGAAAAGTAACGCTGCCGCCGCTCGTTCGGATCCGCGCGATAAGCTCGGCCTGGTCGCGCAGGGCGTTTGCGTATACGGCTGCGGCGATGCAGGCGATCGTCAGCAGGAGCATCGCCGCCCGCAGGCTCAAAGTTCGGTAACGCTTGCCACGCATGGCCACATTCTCGCCCGCCAGCAACTCGTCTCGCAAGCTTTTGCTGAGGACGAAGCTCGGAGAGACCTGACAGACTCGTCCGCCTCGCTCCGGTGTGTGGTAGGTTGTCGTCGTTGAGTTTGCGAGCGTCGGACGAATAAGGAAATGAAAACTCGCGAAAGCGGTATGCCCGAGGAATCGCTCTGGGCCACTTTCTTCGAACCGGAGCGGGTGCTCACCGAGCTCGGTCTGACCGGCTGCGAAGGCGATGTAATCGAACTGGGCTGCGGCTATGGAACGTTCACAGTGCCAGCCGCCAACCGGACTGCCGGCGTTGTGCATGCGCTCGACATTGACCACTCAATGGTCGCCCGCACCTTGCAAAGAGCAGAAGAGCAGGGCCTTACCAACATCCGCGGTGTGCTGCGCGACTTTGTCGAGCACGGAACTGGGCTCCCCGATAGTTCGGTTCAGTACGTGATGCTGTTCAACCTGTTGCACGCGGAGTGCCCGGAAGTGTTGCTGCGGGAAGCCTGGCGCGTGCTCGCACCGGGCGGGCGACTCGGCATCATGCATTGGAACTATGACCCGAACACGCCGCGTGGCCCGAGCATGAGCATTCGCCCACGACCCGAGCAGTCCCGCGACTGGGCTGTTGCGGCTGGGTTTCAACTGCTGCCGCCCGGCATCGTAGCTCTGCCGCCGTACCATTACGGAATGGCAATGCAGAAGCCGTGAACATGGCGGCTGATCGCTGTGGCATGGCACTGCTCGTCGGAGCGTGCCACCCGATAGAAGGGCTGCCAACAGAGTTGTGTGCGTCACTCATCGGGCAGGGGTCTGTAAGTAGAATGAAACGTAAACCTTAAACTTCGCCGTATACGAATCCTGCTTCGATGAACGCATCCAACGTCCGTCCGCCGAAAAAAGTCCTGCTGATCGTGATCGACGCGCTGGCGTCACGCGTGGTTCGGCCCGCGCTCGATCAGGGGCGGCTGCCGAATCTGCGGGCACTGATTGACGCGGGCTGGGTGAGCTGGAATAGCACGGCGATTTTTCCTTCGATCACGCCGGCTGCCACCGCCGCGCTCGTAACGGGGGGCTACACCGTCAACACGGGCATCGCCGGGGCTCACTTCTACGATCACGAGAACCATCGCCTGCACTACTACGGCGAAAGCATCTGGCCGGTGCTGCGCAAGGGTTTTGGCAACTTCTTCGAAGACTTTCTGGTGCGGATGAACCGGGATCAGCTGCGGGCCGACACGGTGTTTCAGCGGGCCGAGCGGGCCGGGATGCAATCCGCCTGTCTGAACTTTCTCTGGTTCCGCGGCGATGCCGAGCATCAGGTCCGTGTGCCATGGCTGCTGCGACTGTGGCCGACGATTCCGTTCTCGGAAACAATTTTCGGGCCGCAAGTGCTCTCGCTCGGTGACTTTATCTCGGACAAGGTTCCGGGTACCGAGGAGCGACTGCGCGGGCCCGGGGGTATGTTTCAGCGGTTTGGTTTCACCGATGCAGCCACGGCGAAGCAATTGCTGATGCTGGCAGAGAATAAGGCGTTCCCCGAACTGACGGTCGCCTACTTCCCGGACAACGACTTTACCTCGCATGCCGACGGGCCGGAGGCGGCGCTCAAGGATGTGGAGCAGGTCGACGGCGTGCTCGGTCAACTGGCCGCGTGTTACGGCGGCTTCCAGCAGCTGCTCGAGTCGCTCGCGATTGTGATCACCGGGGACCACTCCCAGTGCGACCTGATGGGAGATGAAAAAATAAACGGCGTGAAGCTTGCTGAGATTCTAAAGGAATACAAAATCGCACCGGCTGGCGGCGAGTGGCAGGAGCGGAAGGAACTGCTGCTCTGTCCGAACATGCGCGCCGCGCAGATTTACGTGCCGTCGGACCAATGGCACGAGCGCGAAAAGCTGATCGAGACGCTGCTGGCCGACGAGCACGTCGATCAGGTGATCTGGCGCGACGACCAGGCTTTGGGTAGTCAGTCCCAGCGGTCGTACTGTGTGAGGGCCAGCCGGAGTGGATTACTCAAGTTCGCCGCTGGCACGGCTCAGCAATCGTCCGCCCGGGACGAGTACGGCAACTCCTGGCGCTGGGAGGGAGACCTCGCAGCCGTGGATGGGCGCGTCGATGCAGCGGGAGTGCTCCGCTTTGGCGATTATCCCAATGCGTTTGAGCGGATCGCGACTTCGTTCGACGATCGAGTCAGCGGCGATATCTGGGTCACCGCGAAGCTCGGCTACGAATTCTGCCTGTCCGAATCGGAAGTAGATAAAAGCGGGTCGCACGGCTCGCTGCACGCGCACGATTCTCTCTCTCCGCTAATCCTTGCCGGCGTGCCGCAGGAATTGCACCCAACGAAGACGCCACGGAGCGTCGACGTGGCGGCGATCTGCCTGGGCGTGCTGGGGCTGGAACCGACGTACGAACTAGGAAGCGGACGAGCTGGCGAGTTGACCGCTTAAAGCTTGATCGACTCCAAAAACCGCTCGATCATGGCTCGGTCGACTTTGGTTCCGGTTTCCGCCGTCATGATGATGAACGAGTTGGTGTCGAGGAAGATGACTCGCTCCATGCGATAGCGCGGGCCTTCCATCATCCACTGTTTCATCGTGTAGCCGCCCAAGGTGGTCGTTTCCACCTTCAGGTCCTTGTTCCGTTTGGCAGCTTCTTCCATTTGGGCGAACTTGCGATCGATCGGTTCGCGAACATTGGCGGTTGTCACCGTGACGTTCACGGCCAGCTTGCCTTCTTCGTCGACCAGGTTGAGCGGATAGCGAAAGACTTCGGCCGAGCGGCCCGGGTCGTTCACGTTGACAGCCTGCATGGCGTCTTCCGGCATTTCGAATGTACAGCGGTCGGTGTGCGACTTCAGCAGCAGCCAGCCGCCGCTGGTCTTGCGGACGATCTTTTTCTGGAAGGCTTCGGCCAGGTGCGCGTTGGGGTGTTCGGAATCGCCTGGCACTGCCGCATCGCTGGCAGCGACGGTGCTCGGCGGCGGCTCGTTGATCTGGAGTGAACTGAGAAACTGCTGAGCCGTGGCGTCCGGGATCGTTGGGCTCGTGAGCACGGTCAGGTTGATCGATTTGGTTCCAACATAGATGAATCGCCCTAGCGATGTGCCGCTTCCAGACGGCGAACGGGATTCGATCATCCGAAATGAGCCATACATTCCTCCCTTCACGGACGCGACCTCGCCCCGGGCGATCGAGCCTTCCGCGGCCCGAAGTTGCACCTCATAGTTGTAGGCATCGCTGCTGTGCAGCTCTTGAACGACGACCCGGAGCAATCCGCCATCGGGCGTGCGGTAGTTGTACATCTCCTGCAAGCTGCTTTCTGGTCCGCCCAGCTTCCGCTCGTAGTCGGATCGAAAAGCCACTCGCGCTTTCACGGACTGCAGCGTAATGGTGTTGTCTAAGTGGATGGGGCTAACGGCCGGTTGAGCGGGGGGCTGAACGGTCGTCGAAGTCGTGGCTTGCGGCGGCTTGGAGTTCTGCGCAACCATGGGCGGACCGAGCCGCAGCGAACTGATGAAGTGGTCGACTTGAGCCTCGGTCAGTTGCCCTCCCTGAGTTGTCGCGGAGCAGATCACGCATTCAGCGGGCGAGGTGACCACCACGACGTGGCGGGCGTAACTGCCTTGTTCTCGCAACACGGCTTGATGTGCCGGCCGACCTTCGATCGTCACGCTCGTCAGTTGGCCGGGCGGATTGCTTTGCGCCGCCTGCTGACGCAGCTGTTCAACTCGCGCGGCCGCGAAGCCGGCCATGTCGTTCCCCTTGTAGGCGCCGGCGAGCAGAACAGGCTTCAGCCGCGGATCTCGGGGACGGCTCTCACGGTGCCGATTACCGGCGAGGTCGTTAACCGTTTCGTCCACTTCAACCGAGGGCATCGAGATGGTGTAGCGCTGCTCGTTGAAGGGAACGGTTGGCCAACTGGCGGCTGCTGAGGTGGCGGCGGTGTTTGCGCTGGCGTATTGCGTCGCGATCGTTTCGCTTCCTGCGGTTGGTGCGACAGCTTGGGATGCACCGTGGCTCTGATCCGTCGGATCACTGAACTGCTGGAATACAACCAAGCCGACCAGTACAACTGCAACCGCGCCGGCCGCAATTGCCGCTAGGAGAATTGGGGTCTGCGTCGAGCTTTTCGCGCGCACAGGACTTTGAAACGGCTGCAAGGCAGTGGGAGCAGCAACCGGCGGAATGAGTAGCGGCCGACCACAGGCGGGGCACGCCAACGTAGCGCCGGCTAAATCAGCGCGGGCCTGAAACGCCTGGCCGCAAGGGCAAGCTACATAAATGCTCATGCGCAGCTCCGACGGTGTTGGCAAAGAGACGGCCCGGCTCATCGTAAACCGCGGCTACGCTGCACGCAATTTATGCGGTGCTATCGCGTGGCTCGCTGGCGACGTGGCGGATGTAGTAAATGTCGAACTCGTCCGCCGTGACCTCCACGAAGCCATGCCGCTGGTAGAAGCGATTGGAGTCGCTTCCGCGCAGGGCATTCAAGCGAATCGGCTTTCGCTGCTCGTCGGCGTTTGCAGTCAATTGCTTGAGGACCGCTGCGCCGATGCCGTGGCGTTGGTGGTCTGGGTGGATGTAGAGGTGGTCGAGTAACAGCTCGTCGCCGCTCGGCCGACACGTATAGAAGCCGACGATCCGCCCGTCGGCGAAGACGAGCCGGGTATGCTCGGGATAGAATGAATTGCGCAGCCGCTCACGGGCTCTCACCGGGTCGAACCGCCCGATCCGCTCCAGGCTCTCCCGCATGGCGGCGACACGAAGTTCGGCCAAAGTTTCAAAATCGTCGGCCGTGGCGGGCGAATAGGTAATGTTCTTCAAGGGAGCGATAGCCATTCGCAAATAGATAGTATCTGGTGGATGATCGAACTGGCGCTAAGCGACACGCCGCGCAAGCCAGAGGTTCACAAGCTCGTCGGCAGGCAGGCTACCATGAGCAGCTTTCAATATGGAATCCGCGATGCCCTCTGGGCGATAACCCTGCTGGCCGTCGCCCTCGGGTGGTGGCTCGACCACGAGCGTCTGCAAGCCCGCGAAAGTCGCGTGCGAAAGTGGCTGTGCTACATGATGGGCACCGAGGACAAGCACCTCGAACCACTTTTCGCACCCCCCACACCCGGCGAGGCCAGCCGACGGCGGTTACAGAAAGACTTCCTGCCGCCTGAGTCGTTGCAGCAACTGTCCGATGGCCATGCCGTTCGGAAGTGACGCCAAGATCCGCTCGATCGCACGGCCCCTCGCGTGAGGAGCACAAACCTGATGCCCGCTTCATGCCGCCTGTTGTTGTGGGCACCCGCCGCGGTGGTCGTGCTTCTGGCCCTCGCCTGGGTGGTCAGCCTGGCGGTCACCTACAGCATCGGTTTCGCGGCGCCGCAGTCCCCCTGGCAGTATGAGCTGGGAAGCTACCGAGGTTCGCTGTTTGTGAACTATCATCCTCGCTATCGGACGCATGTGAGGCCAGTTCATTTTTATTGGTTCAACGATCGAGTTACGGAATCGCCCTTCGGCAGATTTGCTTCAAACCGATCCCCGAGGCCTGGCCCGAGTCCGTTCTGGCAAATCCATGCACCGTTTCTGGTGCTCATCACCGTGGCGTTTCCCCTCGCCATCGGGGCCCTCAATTCCTTTCGCTTCCGAATCTGGCACTACCTGGCCTATACGGCCCTCTGCGGTTTGGAACTTGCCTACTATTTGCGGTAGCAGTCATGAGGGCTCCACCACCCGGTTCTGCATGAGTTGCTGAAAAACGCCATTTCTGCGATAGTTGATCGTTTACCTGAACATTGGCCCGCCTGGCCGTGTCTGGATCCTTGCGTGGCCGTTTGCCGGCAGACAGCCACTTCCGCAAGGGTCGAAACGCCACGACGGCGTTCGCCCGCCCACCTAGGACCGTTCTCTCCAACCCACAGCCATCATGCCCGCTCCTGTTCGGACGAAGACCTACGATCTGCTCGAATCGCTGCTCGAAGAGCGCATCCTGATTCTCGACGGGGCCATGGGCACGATGCTCCAGCGGCTCAACCTCGACGAGGCAGCCGTCCGCGGCGAGCGGTTCGCCGGCCATACGAAGGACCTGGCCCGCTTCTCCGACGTCCTGAACATCACCCGGCCGGGCGACATCACCGAGATCCACCGGCAGTACCTGGCCGCCGGGGCGGACATCATCGAGACCAACACCTTCGGCGGCAGCCTCGTCGGCATGGAAGAGTTCCAACTGCCAGCCGAACTCGTCGAGGAGATCAACCGGACGGGCGTGGCCTGCGCGCGCAAAGCAGTCGACGAGTTCAACGAGCGCACCCCGAACAAGCCCCGGTTTGTCGCCGGCTCGATCGGACCCACTGCGAAGCAGATGTCGATCTCGACGAAGGTCGACGACCCGGCGTATCGTGGCACCACGTTCGATGAAATGGTCGAATCGTACTACGGCCAGATCAAGGCGATGTGCGAGGCCGGGGTCGATATCCTGCTGCCCGAAACGTTCATCGACACGCTCAACCTGAAAGCCTGCCTGTTTGCAGCCGAGAAGTACTTTCAGCAGACCGGCCTGCGCGTGCCGATCATGGCCTCGGGCACCTTCAACGACGCTGGCGTGACGTTCGTGAGCAGCCAAAGCGTCGAGGCATTTTGGGATTCGATCGCCCATATCCCGCTACTCACGGTCGGCATGAACTGTGCGCTGGGCCCCGACGTGATGCGGCCGCACTTGGAGGAAATGCAGAAGGTCGCTCCCGCCAAAATCCATTGCTATCCCAACGCCGGCCTGCCGAACGAGATGGGGCAGTACGATCTGGGCCCGGCGAAGATGGCCGAGATTGTCGGCGACTTCGCGGATCAAGGCTGGGTGAACATCCAAGGCGGCTGCTGCGGCACCACGCCCGATCACATCGCCGCGATGGCCGAGCGGCTGAAACGCAATCGGCCCCACAAGCCCGTATCGGTGCCGAGTTACTTGCGCCTCAGTGGCACGCTGCCGTTCACGCTGCGGCCCGAGAGCAACTTTGTGATGGTCGGCGAGCGGACCAACGTCACCGGCAGCAAGGCCTTCGCCCGGCTGATCCGCGACGGCAAGTTCGAGGAAGCGGTCGACGTCGCCCGGCAGCAGGTCGTCGGCGGTGCAGCGGTCATCGATGTGAACATGGACGACGCCTTGCTCGACGGCGAGCAGGCGATGACCACGTTCCTGCGCCTGATCGCCGGCGATGGCGAAGTCTCCAAAGTGCCCGTGATGATCGACAGCTCGAAGTGGTCGGTCATCGAGGCGGGGCTGAAGTGCGTGCAAGGCAAAGCGATCGTCAACTCAATCAGCCTGAAGGACGGCGAGGACGAGTTTCTTCGCCGTGCTCGCCTGGTCCGTCGCTATGGCGCTGCCGCCGTGGTGATGGCGTTTGACGAGGTCGGCCAGGCGGTGGAGGTGGACGACAAGGTCCGCATCTGCAAGCGGGCCTATGACCTGCTGACGCAGCAGGCCGGCTTCCCAGGCGAGGATATCATCTTCGACCCCAATATTCTCACCGTCGCCACCGGTATGGAGGAGCACAACAACTACGCGGCGAACTTCATCGAGGCGACGCGGAAGATCAAAGAGGTTTGCCCCGGAGCAAAAATTAGCGGCGGCGTCAGCAATATCTCGTTCTCTTTCCGCGGCAACGACGTCGTGCGCGAGGCGATGCATTCGGCGTTTCTGTATCACGCGATTCGGGCCGGGCTCGACATGGGCATCGTCAACGCTGGCCAATTGGAAGTGTATGAGCAGATTCCCAAGGAACTGCTGGAACACTGCGAGGACGTGCTGCTCAACCGGCGGCCCGATGCGACCGAGCGTTTGATTCAGCTCGCCGAAAAAGTGAAGGGCAAAGGGAAGACTGCTGCGGCTGAAGATCTTTCCTGGCGCAACGAGTCGGTGGAGAAGCGATTGGCCCATTCGCTGGTGAAGGGCATCGACAAGTTCATCGAGATCGACACCGAAGAAGCCCGCCAGAAGTACGACCGCTGCCTGCGGATCATCGAAGGCCCGCTGATGGACGGCATGTCGATCGTCGGCGACTTGTTCGGCGCCGGAAAGATGTTTCTGCCGCAAGTTGTCAAATCGGCCCGCGTCATGAAGAAGGCGGTCAGCTACCTGCTGCCGTTCATGGAGCAGGAGAAGATCGAAGCCGGCACCGTCCAGCAGTCGGCCCGCGGCCGCATCTTGATGGCGACTGTGAAGGGAGACGTGCACGACATCGGCAAGAACATCGTCGGCGTCGTGCTCGGCTGCAATAACTACGAAGTGATCGACTTGGGTGTGATGGTGTCGGCTGAAAAGATTCTCGACACGGCGGTGGAGAAGGGGTGCGACATCGTCGGCCTCTCGGGCCTGATCACGCCGAGCCTGGACGAGATGGCGCACGTCGCCAAAGAGATGCAGCGCCGCGGGCTCAAGATGCCTTTGCTCATCGGCGGAGCGACGACGAGTGCTAAGCACACAGCCGTCCGGATCGCCACGCAGTACGAGCAGCCGACGCTGCACGTGCTCGACGCCTCGCGCTGCGTTGGCGTGGTGGATCGGTTGATGAGCGACTCGCTTCGCGATCAGCTTGTGAAAGAAAACAAGGAACTGCAGCGACAACTGAGCGAGTCCTACGCGGCCCGCAACGTGAAGCTGGTGCCCTACGAAGAGGCGAAGGCGCGCAAGTTTCAGACAGACTGGAGCGCGGTGCAAATCGACAAGCCAGCGTTCACCGGCCTGAAGGTGCTCGATAACTATCCGCTCGAAAAGATTGCGGAGTATATCGACTGGTCGCCATTCTTCATGACCTGGGAGCTCAAGGGGAAGTATCCCAAAATCTTCGACGACCCGACCGTCGGCTCGCACGCCCGCGAGTTATTCAACGATGCGAAAAAGCTGCTGCAGCAGATCATTGACCAGAAGCTGCTCGCCGCACGGGCAGTCTACGGCTTTTGGCCGGCGGCGAGTGAAGGGGACGACATTGTCCTGTTCACCGATGAGTCCCGCACCAAGCGGCTGACGAAGTTCCACACGCTCCGGCAGCAGTGGGAGCGGCAAGGCCAGAAGGACTTCAAAGCTCTGGCCGATTACGTTGCCCCGCTCGACAGTGGCCGCGAGGACTATCTGGGCGCGTTTGCGGTGACGGCGGGCATTGGGGCCCCGGAACTGTGCGCTAAGTTCGACAAGGACCACGACGATTACAACTCGATCATGGTCAAGGCACTCGCCGACCGGTTAGCAGAAGCGTTCGCGGAACTCTTGCATCAGCAGGCCCGCCGCGACTGGGGCTACGGCCAGCAGGAATCGCTCTCCAACGATCAGCTGATTGCCGAAGAGTATCGCGGCATCCGCCCGGCCGCCGGCTACCCGTCGCAGCCCGACCACACCGAGAAGCGAATCCTGTTCGACCTGCTGCAAGCCGAGAAGAACGCTGGCATTACGCTCACCGAGTCCTTCGCGATGCTGCCGGCCGCCAGCGTGAGCGGCTTGTATTTCGCTCATCCGGAAGCCCGGTACTTTGCCGTGGATCGCCTCACCCGGGAGCAGGTCGAAGACTACGCCCGCCGCAAGGGCATGCCGCTCTCCCAAGTCGAACGGTGGCTCTCGCCCAACTTGGGCTACGATCCGTAAGGCCGGTCCGCAGTTACGGTGACCAACATCACACCGCAATTAGCCGGAGGCGAACCGCCTCCGGGAGAGCCCCGCGAGTGGATGGTCCACGCGCAACTCCGGCCCGGAGGCGGTTCGCCTCCGGCTACTTTCTAGCTGCGTGGCCAACGGCGGGTGCCCCTCCGGCGCCCCGGATTCAGCAAACTCTGCTAAACTGCATTCTTCCCTCCCCACTAGCTTGAACGTCTTTGCCTCATGACGCTCGAACCGTTTTTTCTCGGTCTTGTTGAAATCCTCGGCCAGCGTATCGAACTGCAGGATCTTGCCGTCGTCGGCCTGTTGATCGTGCTCGAAGGCGTGCTGTCGATCGACAACGCCCTGGTGCTCGGATTGCTTGCCAAGCGGCTGCCGCCGCAGGAGCGCAGCAAGGCGCTCTCCTACGGCCTGATCGGCGCGTTCGTGTTCCGCGTCATCGCCATCGGCACGGCCAGCCTGCTGTTGCGCTGGACTTTCGTGAAGTTCCTCGGTGGCGCGTACCTCGTTTACATCGCGGTGAAGCACCTGTTCTTCGAATCCCGGGAGGAAGGGGACGAGCACATCAAGCTTGACGAGCATGGACATCCGATCATCACCGACGAAAAAGGTGGCGAGCTGAACGAGAGGCAGGAAGAACTCGAAATCCGCGAGCGCGTGCCGTTTTACATGGATCTCGAGACTCGCAAGCGGCTCGGCTTCGCCGCGTTCTGGCCGACCGTCGCAGTGATCGAACTGACCGACGTGGCGTTTGCCGTCGATAGCATCCTGGCGGCCATCGCCCTGGTCGGCAGCCCTCCTCCTGGCACCGAGGAAGGGGCCTTTCATCCAAAGCTGTGGGTGGTCATCACCGGCGGCATTCTCGGCGTGATCCTGATGCGCTTCGCCGCGGCGATCTTCATCCGCCTGCTCGAAAAGTTCCCGCGGTTCGAAGTGTCCGCTTACCTGCTCGTGATTGTAATCGGCAGCAAGCTGCTGCTCGATTGGGGTCTGAACTCGGACTGGAGCTTCGGTCATCCTCTGCACGAGCGTCCGGTGGCGGCCGCTCCGGAAGACATTGAGCCGAAAGCCGGCGACGAATCTGAATCGGCCGAAGCGCCCGCCGAGTGGAAAAAGCCGTTTGCCGACTTCGAAAATCGCCGCCGCGGCTGGGTGACGGGGTACGAAAACTGGCTGGCAGAAAACTGGCCGCTCGGCCTGGATGGTTCCCACGCTCACCACGAGCCCGAGCCGGGTCACGAAGAGGAGTTCGACGAGCACGATCCCCAGAACGTGCCGCACCTGCTCAACTTCCACGCTGTCCGCCGACCGGAGTTCATCACCTTCTGGTCGCTGATGCTGCTGTGCTTCCTGATCGGGTTCATCCCGAAGCGGAAGAAAGTGGAGAAGGCGGCTTAGCACCGTGGCCCGGGCGTCTCGCCCATGGGAAGTGCAAAGGTGCATGGATCGGCGAGTCGCCGGGTCGGCGAGACTGATCCGCTAGCGGGATGATGAATCGAGAGCATCAAGTTGCCGCGCGCCGTATACTGCGGGTAGGTGTTCCATCGCCTTCTGTCCGTCTGCGTCCGGTGCTTGCATGCTCGCTCGTCTGTTTCTCTTCGACTTTTGCTTGTCGGTCGCAGTTAGCGCCGGCGCAATGGAACCCGCCGCCGATCCGGCCGCAGCCGCTCGCGGATATCGCAATCTGGTCGACAAGGCGTATCTGCCCCCCGACTTCCATCAGCAGACGTTCGACGAAGTCTGGCAGAAGTGGCCAGAGCCGCTGCGTAGCCAGGCCGAAAAGGCTTCGCCCGACGAGCGGCGGAAGATAGCGTTCGATCGCTACGGCCTCACACCGCGCCCCGATGATCCGACAAAACCGTTGCAGTACGTCGTTGATGCCCAGGGGAACTGGACGATGAACTGCTTTGCCTGCCACGGCGGTCAGGTGAACGGGCAGGTGATCCCCGGTCTGCCGAACAATGCCTACGCCCTGCAAACACTCACCGATGAAACGCGGTCGCTCAAGCTCGATCGCGGCACACAGCTCACGCGGATGGATGTCGGCAGCCTGTTCGTGCCGCTGGGCAGTACGAACGGCACGACCAACGCCGTGATGTTCGGTGTGGCCCTGATGGCATTTCGCGATGCCGATTTGAACGTGCTGGCAACACCGCCGACTCCGAAAATGACGCACCACGATATGGACGCTCCGCCGTGGTGGCACTTCAAAAAGAAGCAGCAGCTTTACATCGACGGCTTTGCCGGAAAGGGGCATCGCGGGCTGATGCAGTTCACCTTGGTGAAGCAGAATGGTCCCGAAAAATTTCGCGAGCGGGAAGACGAGTTCCGCGATATCTACGCCTACCTCACTTCGATCGAAGCCCCCAAGTATCCGTTCCCGATCGATGAAAAGCTGGCGAGTGAAGGCAAGGCGGTGTTCAACCGCACGTGCGCCGATTGCCACGGCACTTACGGCAAGGGTGGCAGCTATCCCGAGATGCGAATTTCAATCGATGAAATCGGCACCGACCGCGTACGACTCGACGCCCTCTCCCCGCAGCAGCGCGATGCCTACGGCAAAAGCTGGTTTGCGGACTATGGAGCCAAGAAAAACGTCAACGAACCCGATGGCTACGTGGCTCCGCCGCTCGACGGCGTCTGGGCCTCGGCGCCGTACCTGCACAATGGCTCGGTCCCCACGCTTTGGCACGTGCTAAACCCCGAGCAGCGTCCCAAGGTCTGGCATCGCACCTCCACCGAGGGTTACGACCAGCAGCGCGTCGGCATCGAAGTCGAGGAGCTAAAGGAACTTCCCCGCCGCTTGCTCCCCGACTGGGAGCGTCGGACCTACTTCGACACCACCGCCTTCGGCAAAAGTGTAGCCGGCCACGATTTTCCGTCAGCGCTATTAATGAGCGAACGAAAAGCGGTGCTGGAGTATCTGAAGACGCTCTAGCCGGGTGCTCAAGAGAGTAGTAGGGCAGGCTCCTGCCTGCCTTCTGAATCGCCCGGGAGGTATGCATGGCAGGCGGGAGCCTGCCCTACTTTCTGCCCCCGGCCAGCGGGCTCAAGTAGGGTGGGCAGAGCGCTAGCGAGGCCCACCGAACAATCGCATGGCGAACGGCACGCGCTGTCAACGAGCGGCATTGAACAGTGGGCCTCGTCTAAACTCGACCCACCCTACGTGCTCCCGAGCATGTTGCCTTAGCGCGTCAACTCGTCCCAGTTCAGCACGATCCCCAGCACCACGCTGCCGATCGTGAGCAGCAGGCCGAGCACGCCCAGGATCAAGCCGGCGATCGCCATGCCGCGCGCCGGAGACTTGAGGCCAATGCTGCCGGTGATGACTGCCGCCACCGAGAGCGGCAAGCTAAAGAAGAGGCAGCAAAACGACGCGAGGATGCTCAGCAGCCCGCAGACAAGCGCAGCAATGCCGTAACCCTCGCCGGGCGGTTGGTGGTAGCCCGGCTGCATCATGTTTTCGGTGCTTGGCGGCAGATAGGGGTTCGACATTCCACTCTTCCGCCGCGAGCAAACTGCTTACTGCTGCAGAGCAGCGGCACCACCGCCAATGATGCCCATCACGATGTTGAGCAGAACGGCGATACCCCACAGGACAAGGGCCACAATGCCGAGGATCTTGCCGATGTTCGCCTTCGAAGCATGCTGCTGACCGACACCAGTCTGGGCGATCAGGGCCTGTGCTTGATTACCTGACATAATCGCCCAAATGCCGAGTAGGGCACAACAAACGATGCTGAGAATGCCGGTGATTAGCGCCGTCGTTGCCTTGCTCGAAATCTCGGCTTCCACTGCGGGATTCGATCCGGACATGTTAGGCATGGTCATGATTCAGTCCTCGGAAGATGTTTTAAGTCGGGCTCAACTGTAGTTACTGAAACAGGTTAATCCGTGCTAGCGCGTCGACATTGTGTTCGATAACTCGTCGGATGGA
>Ga0164290_1001743_pt1 | contig 24427 bp, 23 predicted proteins | sample Micstemetagenome_FD_108782 | JGI IMG/M metagenome (GOLD analysis project Ga0164290, IMG submission 108782) | Contaminated culture microbial community from soil near Moab, Utah, USA - Microcoleus steenstrupii SON62 (Illumina Assembly) | ecosystem: Environmental > Terrestrial > Soil > Soil crust...
ACTGTTCGAGTTGGACGGGACGCGGCTCAAGATCAATCCGTTGGCAAATTGGAGCGGGGCCGACTTGGCCAACCATATCCGAGCGCACAATCTCCCTGTTCATCCGCTTGTAGCGCAGGGCTAACGGACCTGCGTTCGCGGCCCGGGCGGTACGGCATTGGCTCGGCAGGCTCGCCCGGCTGACGCCGGATCGCGTGGCGACGGTGACGGCCGATCCCCACCATCCGCGGACGCTCAGGATAGCCATCAGCGGTGTCGCACCGAGCGGTCCCGCTCCGGGCGGACCCGCACTCAACCGGCCGGCGCGCCCGACCCATGTGCAGGTGCGCGTGCAGAAAAAGCCGGCGGGCGGTGGCGAGCTCGACTGGCACGATGCACCGGCGGCCGAAGCAAGCGTGACGCAGCTCTATGAGGGCCAAGCCCTGTTCCAGAAGGATCTCGGCCTATGGGCCGGCACTGTCACCTTCACCACGGCGCCTGCGCCGGACGCTTATCGGCTGCTGATCGAGGAGTTCGAGTACATCTCGGCCAACTACGCCGAGAACCGGCGGGCGCCAGCACGTCTGATCTATGCCGAGATCATCGAGGTGGATGCGGCGATGGTGCAAAGCGGCGGACCGCCGTAGCCTGCTGCAGCCAGATTAGGGACGGACGGCGTAAGGTCAAAAAAGCGGAAACGATCGAGAAACCAGTTAGTTAGGCGGTGTCGAATAGCCGTTCCGGAGGTCGCTCAGTACAACTTTGCGGACGGTCCAAGAGGCCATCGCCGAGGGCCGGTGTTGGAACAGGGAGCCATTAACGGTGGCCGCTGATCAATCCGCTGCCGCAGTCCGAGTCTGTTGGCCGCGTTCGAGATCCCTGCGTGCCGTGTCGAACATGTCCGCCACGAGATCCTCCCCGTAGCGTAGCGCATCCTGTGCCAGCACGAGGCGGACGGAACCCACTCGCTTGATCGCCTTATCCCCCTGCACCAGCCAGACTTCTAGTCGCTTCCCTTTAACAAAGAGCTTTGGGCGCCTATTGGCCAGGACGAGGCGCGCTTTGGGTGTGCATCGTCTCATGAGATTTAATTCGCAACCGATGATAGTTGAATGGTAGCGAGCTAATGCCGGTGGGCTTTGATCCATATCAAGTGTGGTCGATGGCCGCTGGGTGCGGGGATTCATCAACTGGGATGCGGCGTATGTTGGTGGTGGCCGGGTCAATCGTTCTCCGGCGAACAGGTCGCGGAGGTCGAATACCGCCAAGCCCTCCTTGCGTTGTTCCATCATGGCATCGACGATGCGCCCGAACTTCGTACCCCTGCGATTGGCATCGTAGGCCGGCCCCCCAGTACAACCTTGCATCTTGGGCACTTAATTTGTTTAGCGTGCCCCTCGATGACTTTCCCGAAAAATGGGGGCCTCATCTTGGGGTTGTGGGCCGGTCGCGTCGATCATGCGGGCGCGTTTCGCTCCGGAGAAGATGGAGCCCAATCGCATTACAACGAAGTGCAGTACGCACACCGACTCGAAGGCCGCGGCGCTGGATCCAATTCCCCCGATACAACCCTCTGGTCAAGTTCATGACCAGGATTCCGGTCAATGCGAGCAGATGGATGAGAGCGAAGCGGCTCCCGCTCACCATTTCATGCTGAAGGTGCGCAAGCCGGCTCATGCACGAAACTCAGCCGCGCGGTAATATGAACGGTTGTCAGGACTGAACACCCTGCGCACCTCGTCGGCGCCCTGTTGATGCTTCACAGCCACTGCCCAAAGCGGCGGATGTAGAATCGCTTTATCAGTTGGGTCAAAAGGCAATAACACAACAGGATCCCGACGAGCCACGGGAAGTACGAAGGCGGCAATGGCACCATTCCGACGTGCTCGCCGAGTGGCGAGAATGGCAAGTAGATGCCGATCGCCATGATGCTCGCCGTAAGCAGGATGACTGGCCAGGCGGCCCGACTTTGGATGAATGGGATGTGTTGCGTCCGGATCATGTGCACGATCAAGGTTTGCGTCAGCAGACCGACGACGAACCAGCCGGACTGAAACAACGATTGATGCTCGACTGAATTGGCACCGAACACGTGCCACATGACGATGAAGGTCACGATGTCGAAGATCGAGCTGATCGGGCCGATGAACACCATGAACCGCGCGAGGCCGCCGGCGTCCCATTTGCGAGGCTGCTTGAGGTAGTCCTCGTCGACGTCGTCCCAGGGGATTGAGATTTGCGAGATGTCGTAAAGCAGGTTCTGGATCAGCAATTGAATCGGCAGCATCGGCAGGAAAGGCAGGAAGATGCTAGCGACGAGGACGCTGAAGACGTTGCCGAAATTCGAGCTCGCCGTCATCTTGATGTACTTGGTGATGTTGGCGAACGTCTTGCGTCCCTCGATCACCGCCTCCTCGAGGACGAGCAGACTCTTCTCGAGCAGGATGATGTCGGCAGACTCCTTGGCGATGTCAACTGCAGTATCGACGGAAATTCCCACGTCCGCGTCCTTGAGCGCTGCGGCGTCGTTGATGCCGTCGCCGAGATAGCCGACGGTATGGCCTTTGCTCTGGAGCGCGCGGATCACGCGCGACTTCTCCAAAGGCGACATCTTGGTGAAGATCGTGATTCGCCCTGCCGCGTTTGCGAGCTCGGTGTCGCTGAGAGCCGCCACGTCAGCCCCCAGCATGGCTTTGTCGACGGCGAGTCCGACTTCCTTGCAGATCTTGCGCGTGACGACCTCGTTGTCACCGGTAATGATCTTGATGTCGACACCATGCTCTCGCAGTGCCCCGATCGCCTCGCGCGCCGACTCCTTGGGCGGATCGAGAAACGCAACATAGCCGGCGAGCACGAGCTCCTTCTCGTCGCCGACCGTGTAGGTGCGGTCCTCGGGCGGCAACCACTTGTAGGCGACGGCCAGCGCCCGTAGGCCGTCCTCGTTCAGATCGCGCGTGAACGCGCGCACGTTCGTGCGCATCTCGTCGGTGAACGGGACCTGCCCTCCTGGCGCCGCGCCGTTGTCGTCGGCGGACGTACAGAGCGACAGCACCTCTTCGATCGCGCCTTTGCACACGAGGAGGTTCTTGCCGCCATTGCGGACGATGACGGACATCCGCCGCCGCATGAAGTCGAATGGGATCTCGTCGATCTTCCGATAGTGCTGCAGCTTGCCGATCAGCTCGTACTGCTCTGCGTATTCGAGGACCGCGACGTCCAGCAGGTTCTTCAAGCCCGTCTGATGGAAGCTGTTGAGCCACGCCAGTTCCAGGACCTGGCTGTCCTCGTTGCCATGGATGTCGAGGTGGCGCTCGAGGATGACCTTATTCTGTGTCAGCGTACCGGTCTTGTCGGTGCACAGGATATCCATCGCGCCAAAATTCTGGATGGCGTTGAGCCGTTTCACGATGCTCTTGCGGCGCGCCATCATGACCGCGCCCTTGGCGAGGTTGGCGGTCACGATCATCGGCAGCATTTCGGGCGTCAAACCGACCGCGACCGATACCGCAAACAGCAGCGATTCCAGCCACTCGCCCTTGCCGAGCCCGTTGATAAGAAACACCAAGGGCGTCATCACCAGAAGAAAACGGATCAGCATCCAGCTGACGCGGTTGATTCCGATGTCGAAGCTGGTGAGAGGCCGGGCACCGACGATGTCCCTCGCCATGGCACCGAAATAGGTCGCATCGCCTGTCGCCACCACCACAGCGGTGGCCGTGCCGCTCACCACGTTCGTGCCCATGAAGCAGGCGGCTTCGAGCTCCAGAGCACTACCCGCCTGGATCGCATTCTTGCCAACCGGCAGAACCGGATGTTTCTCCAGCGGGATTGATTCGCCGGTCAGCATGGCCTGGCTGACGAACAGGTCCTTGGCTGTCAGGAGCCGCACGTCGGCGGGTACCATGTCGCCAGCCGACAGGTAGAGGATGTCTCCCGGCACAAGAGCAGAGATCGGCGTCTCCTGGGGGCGCGACATGCCGGCACGTAGCACCGCCGTGGTGGAGCTCACCATGGCTTTGAGCTCTTCCGCGGCCTTGTTCGATCGAAACTCCTGCCAGAAACGCAAGAGCGTGCTGAGCAGCACCATCGAGCCCAGCACGATGATCGTCCTGAACGAACGATCCTCCGGCGCCACAAAGATCACGTCGGAAAACAGCGAAACGATGCTGACTGCGAACAGCACGCCGTTGAAGGGCGTCAGAAAGGCGTGAAAGAGCTGCTGCCACCAGGTCGGCGGCTTCTCGTGCGTCACTTCATTACGGCCATATTGCTCCTGACGGGCCTCAACCTGTGGCTCGCTCAATCCGCTTCGCACTGCCTCCAATCGTTCGAGCGCTTCGTCCGGCGTGCAATCACACAGCTCGATCAGGCGAGCGGAAACGACCGGTTTGTTTCGCCCGGTCTCTCGGGCATTCATGTGGTGCTTTGCTCGTTCATTCATGGCTGGTGACTCGTAAATTGGAGCTGGCGGTGGATTTCTCATCTAGAAGCTGATGTGCAGCCGCCCGCTCAGCACGTTCACCGGGCCGCGTAGCATGTTGTAGGCAACATTGCCGAGGAACTGGTAGTCAGCCGTGAGCACGACGCCCTTGGCGACCTGGAAGGCGTAGTAGGCCTCGAAGATGTTTTCGGAGGCGTATGTCAGGGCGCCGTCGCCGACCAAAATGCCGAGGCCGCCAGCAGCCAGGAAGCCGCTGTGGTTGCCCGAGATGTTGTTCCACGCACCGGCAATGCCAACGCGGTCGTCCGGCCGGCCCCACGCCGTGCCCTTCATCGACAGGCCCAGCGACAGGCTGGTGTCGATATCGGTGAAAGCGATGATCTGGGTGCGGCCGTCGTTCCAGCTGAAGCGGCCGAACATGCCGAGCCAGTCGGTGATCTCCTGGTCGAAGTTGAGATAGAAGCCGTACTTGGTGCGGACTTGCTGGGTCTGCGCGATGGTGTCGGCCGGGCTGAGCGTGCCAGTCGGGTCGAGCGCGGCAAGCGCGACCGCCTGGTCGTAAGACCCCATGATTGCGCTGTTGAGCCAGGCGCCCAGACGGACCGACCCCGGTCGATCGTAGGGCTTGTAGCGCATCTCAAGCTCGCCGACATAGCCGCCGGTCGAGAACAGGTTCATGTTGAAGGTGCTGTCGTTGGGGAAGGTGGGCACCAGGAAGTAGCCCAGGCGCGCCGCCCATAGTGGCCGGTTGATCTCGGCGGTGATGCCGTAGGTCAGGCCGATCTTGTCGGCCGCATAGTCGAAGGCGCCCGAGGCCCAGATCGACCAGTTAAGGAAGTCGACGCGCGGATCCTTAGCGTACGCATTGCCGTCGAAGATATCGTGGACGGGGAATCGGCCGACCTGAAAGGTCAGGCGCGAGACGTCGCGCTCGCCCGAGAGCTGGCCGTAATCGCTGTCGACCTTCTCGCGTTCGCCGCCCAGTCCGACCTCCTGGCGCAGAAACAGGCGCGAGGTGCTGTACTGCGGATAGGGGAAGTTGGATTTCTGCGCTTCGCCGTTGGGAAAGCCGCCCGCACCGAAGGTGCTTGCAAGGCCGAAGCCCTGCAGCAGCTCGGGATTGTAGTAGAGGGAGCCACCCTCCCACAGCCGGATGCCGAGGAAGGCCGACGTGGTCCAGGTGTCGCGGCTCTGACCGATCGAGGGCAGGCTCTGGGGCCCCTCATAGGCCGCCCCGAAGGGCGGATATCCCTGGTAGACGAAGGTGGTCTGGCCGTGGATCTCCCAGGTCCCTGGCCCGCGATTGGCCTCCCTCTCTTTCTCCTTTTGGTCGTCGGGCGCGCCGAACTTGTAGTTCAAGGCGACGCGGAAGCGGTGCAGATCGTATTGCGAATCGTAACGCGCCGGCGCCGAGGCGAAGGGAAGGCCGAAGAGGCCGAGGTTTGTGTAGAGATACTCCAGACGCGTCGACCATCGATTGTCGAGGCGGTAGTCGACGCCGCCGCCCACCGCGTATCCCAGCCGCACATTGCTCGGATAGGCTTCCTCGTTTCCGGTGGTGAGGTCGGTGCGCGAGATGCGCGTGCTTCCCCAAGCGAGGCCGCCGGTGACGAAGGGCGTCCACGATCCGATGGAATAGCCGGCGCGGCCGCGCAGCGTTGCGAGATACTCGAGCTGTTCGTTGGCTGTGCCGCTGCCGGTCGCGCGGTAGGACATGACCGGTGCCAAGCCCATGTAGTCCGGGAACGACATGTCGAGCTCGAGGCCCAGCATCAGCCGCGAGGGGAAGAAATGCTCATAGCCCGCCTGCACGCCGGCAAAGAGCGTGCCGAACGGGCTCGAGCCACCTGCCCAGTCGAGGCCAAGCGTGGGATCCGTCGGATCGCCTAGCGTGGCGTTGGCCGTGCCAAACATGTAGCCGACGTGGCCGCCCACGTAGAAACCTGAGCGTCCCGGTTCATCCGCAAATGCCGCGGAGGCGGAGAGCAGCAACATGGCCAGCGCGAAGGCCGCGGAGTGGTTAGAGCGGATACGCTCGGGCACGCGGCGGAATGGAATATGCGGATTTGGGTCCATCTGCGTATCCGATGCATGAGGTAGTGACACCGGCCCGAGGAACTGCGGCTCGGAGCCGACTCGGTACAGGCAGAGCCTCAAGGATCGGCGCCCGTAGCCGGTGAGGACCTCGGTCATGGTCGGTTAGCCGACGTCGCGGTGGTGGCAGTAGTGCCGTCTCAAGTGTTCGTCGATTCGTGCGAGCAGAGCCAACGAACGTTGCCGGCTGATCCATCGGCGTCTCTTCAACGCAAGCACGGTTTGCTCCATCCAAGCCCAGAACCGAAGCTCACGATCGCGGATCGCCGGCATGGCAGTCACAGCGCCGCCAAGGTCACTACGACACGCGTCAGTGTGACCGCCCAATGGTCGGCAATTGGCGTCTCGCGCCGCGCACGTTCGCCTCGCTCGAACAAAATGAGCAGCGCCGCCGCAGGCAAGAGGAGCCCGATTGCGGCCTGTTCGGCCTTGGTGGGATTTTTCTTCATATCGAGCTCCGTTAGGAGGCTCCGCTCGTCGCAGGCTGAGCGTTGCCGAACGTACCGGCGCGGCGCGGCGCGGCATCGCGGTTGGCTTCCCAGGTGCAGAAAAGCCGGCCGTCGGCATCGGTCTGCCAGCGGCAGACGAGCCGCGGCCGTTTGGCGGCGACATAATGCAGCGCGAGCAGGCTCACGAGGTCTCGCGCGACGTTCAGGGAATTCGCCTTCGGTGCCGCATGCCGGCGGGCGAAAAAAGTTGTGGCGAGCATGGGCGCGCCTCCTTCTCGAGATCGGTTGGTCCGACCCGGGAGGCGCGAGGATCAGGAGGCTAGCGGAAGACCGCCCTCGGCTGCACTCGATCGTCCCGGGTTGTGAGCCCGGCCGTCACGGCGGCCACGGCGTGACCGCTCTCTGCCGACCGGGTGTCGCTAGATCGCGGGTTCATCGGTTCCCTTGTAAACTGTTGCTTCCGACGCTACCCCGAGCGGAGGTCGCGTTTGGAGAGTGTGTGACTATACCCCCCACCAGGACGCCTGTATACTCCCCCCCATGATAGGTTCAAGCCCAATGTCGCATACGACGCAGGAAAAAGAGAAGCGTAAGCTGCTGATGAGAATAAAGCGCATCAAAGGCCAGCTCGACGCCGTCGAACGGCGTATCGAGGAGGACGCCAGCTGCTCGGCCATCCTGCAGCAGGCCACCGCCTGCCGAGGGGCACTCGACGGCTTCATCGCGGAAGTGATCGAAGATCACATCCTGGAACATCTGGTCGATGCATCGGCGCCCAAGGACGATGCACGAGCCCAGGCGGCCGAGGAGCTAGTCGAAATCGTTCACTCGTATTTCAAGTGAGGCCGCCGTCCTACGGCGTCCGGGAGGGACATGCTAAGGGGACGAGCGGGGATGATGCTCCACCCCCTTCAGACGACGGACGTCAGGAAGCCGTAACGGCGTCGGCCTGGCGCATCCCATCGCAAACCGATCAGCTCCCGGCCTTCGTTACACGACGATGACGTAAAGAACACCGGCGCGGCTTCCCGGGCAACCATTGCCAACAGAACGGAACCTCCCCACCTGACCAACGCCGGTCGAAACCGGTGCACCGAGACGTGGAGGAAATGGCATGTCGAAGGAAAAGATCGTGACCCATCACAAGTCCGCCGCCGAGCATCACGACAACGCGGCTCGACACCATCGCGAAGCCGCTAAGCATCATGAAGCGGACAACCATGAGAAAGCGGGACACCACGCTCACAGCGCCCACGGCCATGCATCGCGCGCTGTCAAGCATGCTGGCGAGGCGAGCGAGCATCACGCCGACCTGCACGGCAAGAAGTAAGACGAACGCTGCTTCCGCGGCGAGACCTAGTTAACGAGACACCCGGCCGGTTGGCCGGGTGTTTTGCGTTCACCACTGTCGGATCTTGTGCTTAAGCGAATTCTGGACAACAGCACTGGGAAGGTGCGGTCGGCCTCGGCTGTCTAACGCATCCCCAGCCATCCGCTCGCATTTTACGGCATGGAGCAAGCATTCGAACGCGGATTTCATCGCGCCCTTGCGCGCACGCGCCCGAGCTCAAGCTCGGCATTCATCAGCTCGATCATTGCGTCCATCTGCTCCTCGGTGAGCCGCGATTCCGCAGGAACGTTCTCGACTTCCAACTGCTTGGGCAAAAGCCCCGCCTCGAATCATAACACGGGCCCACCGCTACTGAAAATGTAGCAGTGGTCATTCAATACTACTGGCTAGGCAGCTGAGCCTAAGTGCCAGGGCTCCCGGGCCGGCGTGAAGCAGCCGCACGCCGGTGCTCCTAACTGGTTGACGCTACAAATTCTGTGGCGGCCTCGAGCTAGCGCCTTTGATTTTGGCTGATTGTTTTTCAACCAGTGCGGCGCACTGTTTTTCGCCTTAGGTCGAGCCCGGTCAACGACTCCGCGATGGAGATCGCTGGTGTTCACAAGGCTCGGTCGGCCGACCAGCCTGGCGCTCTTTGGTCACACGGCTTTATTGGCACGGCCAAACCCGATGGAACACCGCGTTGGCTACATTGCGCATGTCGTATTTCAAGGCATCCGGGTTCTGGTCGAGATACTTCATCAATATAGGGATAGCTTGTTCCGTCGATATCCCGGGCGGTGGGCAGAACCTGAATTGGTCTGACATGGCGGATCCAAGCATGAGGAGTGTTGATATAATGCCACCGCAAAGCCCTTCCTCAAATGCCCCTCTTGGACTACTGCTGGAATTCAGTTGTATGAATCTCCGGCAGCCGTCCCGCAGATTGCCGGCATTAAAGGGCCCTGCAGCATATTGCGCCTGCGCGAGCGAAACGCTCATGGCGAACATTGCGCCCGCGGGAAGTAGTTTTGATCTCATTCCGCGACTCGCCGACACCCACTATGCCCTGATAGGCGAAGATCATGTTCCCGCGCGGCCTTGAGGTTGCCCTCGCTGACCTCGCAGTTGTAGTCGACGAACGGATCGCAAGGGCTGCCGTCCGTCCGACCGTAGAAGAAGGGGAAGTTGATCTTTCCCTGTATACTCGTCAGCTGGCCCTCCACGGCTCCGAATGTCTGCGCCTGACCCTCGAGGCCGAAGCCGCTGACCAACGCAGCGCTGATCAGCAAGACGCGACTGACCTTACCAACGACGCACGCGCGATTACGCATGGTTGCCCCCGAACCGGCGAATGCTTGCCGCAATTCGAACACTATCCCCGCGGTTGAAAGGAATTCCATATGGATGGAACGCAACTCCCGTAGGATTCGCATGAGATCACCGCTGAGCAGGCGGCGGTCGCCAAGACGAAGGCAAAAGTCGGCGCGATATCGCGACGGATGAAAGCGCACGTAGTCCGGCGCACTGCAGCCGCGCAAGATCGACTCAAGCAGCACTAAGGATGGCGGGCCGGTCTTCCTGCACGAGCAGGAGCGACGACGCGCGACACCGACTTGCATCAGGTCGCAGCACATGGGTCCCGGGCCGGCCGACCTATGAGGAGCGCTTGTCGGTATTCTCGGTGACTGGCACCTGGCGGCCGTCGCGAGATCCCTTCCCGGCCGGCCGATCGCGCGCATAAGGCCGCGGCCTGGCCTGCATCACCTGGTGCTTCAGCACCGGCATCAGCAGATCCGGCACCTCGGCGCCGCAGACCGGGCATTTATAGGGCTTGAGCTTGTGCATGCACTGATCAACGCTTGCCGTCTCCTAGATGCGCGGCATGGAATTCCTAGGCCGCGGCTATACGGCGGGCTCCTGCCTCCCCTCGAACCCCTAGGGGTGCCTCGCCTATCTCTTGGGCGATCTCGGAGGGATCGCATGACCTTTGGCGCGACCATCTCACTGTCGGTGATCCTGGCTGCTACCACGATCTGCTGTGCAGCCGCCGCCCCCGTCGCCGACGCCGAACAGATGGCGCCAGCCAAATCCGCGCGCCAGCACTGCCGGCTCTACTTCGGCTGCCTGCCCGTCATACGGCCTGCCACAAACCAAGGAAACTGACCATGTCCCTCGACACCGAACCTCCGTCCAATCTCACCGCCACGGTCGACCGCGTGATGGCCGTGGCGCATGTTGCCCCGACAGCCCACGTGGCGGTGATCGGCCATCGCACCCTGCCCTTCGTGCTGGCCCTGCTCGACCGTGGCTGCAGCGCCGTGCGCAGCCTGCGTCTCGGCGCGCCCGCACCCGACTGCGAGCCGGCCGACCTCTCCTGGATCGTCGGCCTGGAGGACGAACGCCAGCTCGACGAGGCGCTGCGCGCCGCGCGCTGGCGCGCCGGCGGGCGGGGCCGCGTCGTGCTGGAGGGTGGCTCTTGCCGCCGGGTCGGCATCTTGGCCGTGGTGCGCGAGCATGCGCAGACGGCCGGCCTCGATATCGTGTCGTGCGACCACGTCGCCCACCGGCTGGTGCTGGCGCCAAGGGCACGCCTCGCCACGGCGGCGTAAATGCAGTCCTTAGCCTCCTCCGTCCCTCTCGCGCCTCTTGCTCTCGGAAAAACCGTCCGAAGGGCCGTGCGCAGCATGCTCGCCATCGCCGCTATCAGCCTCGTTTGCGCGGCTGCCCTTTCCGGTCGCTGCCTTGCCTTCGAGTACGGCTACGGTGACGGCGGAATGGCCTCACACCTGTTCGATACTCTCTCGTGAAGGAGAGCCGTCATGGACAAGCTCGCCGAACGTTGCCGCGGCGCGAGTGCCGCCCTGCCCACGCCCTATCGCATGGGCCGTGTCGACCTGCCGGCGCTGGAGGCGCATTGCCGGCGCCTGATCGAGCGCGGCATTGCCGCCCTCGTGCCCTGCGGCACGACGGGCGAATCGCCGCTGCTAACCGCCGAGGAGCATCACCACGTGGTGGCGGCGACCGTCACCGCCGCAGCCGGCCGCGTGCCCGTGATCGCCGGCGCCTGCAGCAACAACACGCAGACCGCAGCCGAGCTCGCGCGCTCGGCCGAGCGAGCAGGCGCCGACGCCCTGCTCTGCGTCACGCCGTTCTACCTCAAGCCCAGCCAGGCCGGCATGATGATGCATTTCCGCGCCATCCACGACGCGGTCGGCATTCCCATCATCCTCTACGATGTTCCATCACGTACCGCTGTCGCGCTGAGCGACGTCACGGTACGCCGGCTTGCCGAGTTGCCGCGCATCATCGGGCTGAAGGACGCCACGGGCGAGATCCCGCGTGTCGCCCGCCTGCGCCGGCGGCTCGGCCCGGATTTCCTGCTGCTGTCGGGCGACGATGCCAGCCAGGCCGCCTTCCGCAGCGCCGGCGGCGACGGCTGCATCTCGGTCACGGCCAATGTCGCACCAGCGCTCTGCGCAGCGCTGCACCACGCCGCAGATGAGCGACTTGACGCCGACGTGCAGTCGTACAGCCAGATCCTGGCGCCGTTGCACGCGGCGCTCTTCCTCGAGGCCAATCCCATTCCCCTGAAGCGCGCGCTCAGCCGCCTCGGCCTCATGGGCGACAGCCTGCGCCTGCCTCTGACGCCGCTCAGCGCCGACGCCGACCGGACCCTGGGCAAGGTTCTGGCCGAGGTGATGCCGCACGAGGAGACGGAAGCCCGGCGGTTCGCGGCACATCACGTGCCGCACGCGGCGTGATCATTGCTGGGAGCGAGCCACTTCTGTAACGGGCCGTGGGAAGTCAATCCCCAAGAGATCATCCGGTCTATCTTCGCTAGTAAGCGTCCTCTGTCTTAGAAACTGGTTATCGGTAGGAATAGCGTGAAGGCACGCGATGTAATGACCTCAGACGTAGTGTCTGTAAAACCCGATACGCCCGTCGGAAAAATCGCCTGCCTGCTGATTGAGAGGGGGATCGGCGCTACGCCTGTTGTCGATGATGCGGGCGCTCCCATCGGGATGGTGAGCGACGGCGATCTCATAGGTCGCGACGATGCGGAGCGGGAGGCGCGGCGTGATTGGTGGCTAGCCTTGCTGGCCGAAAGCGAGTCGGTCAGCCCGGACTTCCTTGCCAGCCTGCGCTCGATAGAACGGACGGCGCGAGAGGTCATGTCCCGACCCGTAGTAACGATCGGAGAGGATACCGATGTTACGGAGATCGCGCGTCTTTTGACGAGCTATCGGATCAAGCGGGTGCCAGTGGTTCGCGACGGCCGCATGGTTGGTATTGTGAGCCGCGCCGATCTGCTGCGAGCGCTCTCTGCGGAGAGGTCGACACCGACCGCGCGATCGCCGAGAGGATTGTTGGCGGGGGCACTGTCAGGTCTCGACGAACGTTTCATTCATCGGACACAGCAGGAGGAGCCCGTTTCCGCAATGCCGCGTGAGCATCCAATCGATGCTTCAATGACGTCAACCCAATTTCAGAAGCTGGCAGCAGATTTTGAGCTAACCCAAGCACGGCATCGAGATGCGCTCCGCAAGACCGTGGTGGAACGGCGCCGGCGCCAGGTGGCGGAACTGATCGACCATCATATATCGGATGAAAGTTGGCGTGAGCTGGTGCATCGGGCGCGGGAAGCGGCTGAGCATGGACAAACGGAATATATGCTGCTTCGTTTTCCCTGCCAGCTCTGTAGCGATAAAGGTCGGGCCATTAACGTGACCGAAAGGAATTGGCCATCCACACTTCGCGGTGAGGCGGCTGAACTGTACTTGCGCTGGGAGAAAGACCTCAAACCGCACGGGTTTCATCTGACCGCTCGCGTGCTCGATTTTCCCGGCGGTATCCCCGGAGACATTGGCCTCTTCCTCACCTGGGGAGGGTAGATGCGCCCTTGCCGAAGTCTCTGCGGGAGGAGGTTCCCGATCTGCCGATGTCCGTGCGCTAAACGAGGACAAGGCCCGCGCGTCAGGCGCTTCGCTTGGACCGCCTGCCCAATGATGGCCGCCAACATCGAAACATGGCGCAGATGTGGACGCCGAACGACGATCGGCAGTCGGTGAAGCTCAGCCTGCCGCGCTCGCGCTACCCTCCTTGCTGGGCTTCATTTGATTGAGTAGGAGCACTAGACTGACCGCAACTGCAATTCGTCAGGAGTAGCCTATGGCCGCGGAAGACGAGCCGCAAAACACTTACTTCCCGACTGTGTTCTCCCTCGCCAAAGGCGGCCTCTACGGCGGATTCTTCAACGGGGCGTTCATAACCGACCCCAACGTCGCCGCCCTGATCATGGATTATCGGTGGACGACCTCGTCTCTTGGCACGACACCGGCGACAACCACCACATACGCCTTCCCGCAGTCCGCCTCCGACTACAAGATCTTTCCGGCGCCCAACACCGTCGATCCAGTAAGCCACGTTCCCATCAACGACGTCCAGAAGGAGGCGGTCCTCACCACCTTCGGCCTGATCTCCTCCTATACCAAGCTCAACTTCGTCGAGGCCGCCTCAGCCAGCGCCGACGACGCCACCTTCCGCTTCGCCCAGACGACCAGTGGCAACGGCGGATCGCACGCGCGCTTCCCCACCAACGAGGGGGCCTGGGAAGGCTACAGGTCGGACAGCCGCGACGCCGGCGACAACTTTCTCGGCACCAACGGCAGCCCGCCGGCGCGCTACTTCGGGACCGACGAGTTCAACACCATCATGCACGAGTTCGGACACTCGGTAGGCCTGAAGCACGGCCACGATCCCTCGATCCATGGCGCGCTCGGGGCATCGCGCAATGACAACGAATTCTCGGTGATGACCTACGCGAGCTACCTCGGGTCCAACATCGACAAAGGTCCGACCGTCGCCGTCGAGGGCTCCGCGCCGCAGAGCTTGATGATGTACGACATCGCGGCCCTGCAGCTGCTCTATGGCGCCAATTTCGACAAGGTCGGCACCGGTGCGACCTACAGCTGGGACGCCAACACCGGCCAGGAATCGATCGGCGGCCACGCCGCACCGTTCACCGGCACCACGGTGAGCAACAAGATCTTCTCGACGGTGTGGACGCAGGGCGCCGCCGCGACCTACGACCTGCACAACTTCACCCAGGACCAGGTCGACGACCTGCGGCCGGGCCACTGGCTCAGATTCTCCGACAGCCAGCTCGCCGATCTCAACCGGGCGGACCCGGGCGATCCGGCCTTCAAGGCGCAGGGCAACGTCTACAATGCGCTGCTCTACAACGGCGACGTGCGCTCGGAGATCGCCGACGTGATCGGCGGCCCCGGCAACAACACGCTGATCGGCAACGACCGCGACAACAAGCTGATTGGCGGCTCCGGCAACGACATTCTGGTCGCCGGCTCCGGCGACGACATTCTGATCGGCGGCCCCGGCGCCGACAAGATCTATTTCGGCCCCGGCAGCGACGTGGCGCGCGACAACCTGGGCGATCTCAACGGCGACATCATGTTCAACTTCGGCTTTCGCGCCTCGGTCGATATCCTGGGCTCACGTATCACCCGCGACAACCTCGCGATCACACCGACCAAGGTCACTGTCGGCGCCGACGGCGTCTTCTTCGAGCTCGACGGCAACTTCGCCAGCGGCGGCAGCGGCGGTGGGCTGATCATCTCCGCCCGGGGCAGTGGCGACAGTTCCTACACGACGATAAGCCACGTCAATTTCCTGGACTTGCACAAAGGCGTGACCGTCGACCGGTCGGCGATCAACGGCATCGCCAACCAGAACTTCCTGTCGGGCGACGGCACGGTGTCCTTCAATGTGGAGATGAAATCGGCCCAATCCTTCTTCGCCAACACGCTCGGCTACTACAAGGTCGGTATCGACGGAACGATCTCGGACGTCCACATCCTGTTCGGCAACACGCTGGGCACGGCCTCGGGGACCACCGTAAACCTGATCGCGCCGGGCTTCGGCGAGCGCATCGGCTTCTTTCTGATCCAGAACGGCGCCAATACCGCCGGCACCCTGCCCGACGATCTCTCCTTCGTCACGCCGGGAACGGCCAACGCCTCCAACATCAACCAGGGGATCGCTCCCACGCTCGTAAGCGCAAGCCACGGTGCGGTCAGCGGTGTAGACATCTTCCACACCTTCGCCAACATCAATCCCAACGCCGCCACCCAGGTCCTGTCCGGCATTGATCACAGCGGGCGCCAGATGCAGATCGGCTTCGAGGACACCAGGAACGGCACCGGCGACAACGACTTCATGGACGTCGTGATTGGGGTGCATATCAACCACAACGATATCTTCATCCTGTGACGAGGTGTCATCCCGCAGGCGCCGCCCGTGGGACGACGGGCCACAGCAAGAGTCTCCGACCGCCCTGGAGCACGCGCCGGGAAGAATGTTGTCCCTGCCGAAAACTATGTCCGGCAATATTGATGGTGAAGCCCACCAAGGATGGGCAGAACAGCGAGCTGGCCGAGCCGTTGGACAGGCCGGCCGTGCGGTGAGTCCTTCTGCGGGTACCAGCAAGCCGGCCATCGCTGGATGCTATTGAGCATCCCGAGTGGCTTTGATCTACATCAATGTAATTGTCGGTCATGCCACGCAGATTGGTACTATTAGTCAACGGAGGCGAGTATGAGACATCATCTGAAGTGTCTGTTGTTCGTCGTCGCGTTTTCCTTGCCGACCGCTGCGTTCGCGCAGTCTAGCGACGCCAAATACTGCGCGGCGCTCGTCAGCAAGTACGAGCAGTATCTTGATCAAAACCAGCGGCGAGGGGAGGCGCCACAGTCTCTCGAAGCCAAGGCTGGTGTGGAGAAGTGCAAGGCGGGCGATGCGTCCGGCATTCCGGCAATCGAGAAGGCGCTCAAGGACGCAAAATTACAGCTGCCGGCACGAACCTGAAGGCCGCTGGTCCAGGTCGCCGTGCAAAGGCCCGGCGCCAGCAGCAGTATTCGAGCAGCGCCACGAAGTCTGCCTTGTCACCATCGATGGCCTTCTTCGCGGCAGCGATGCTGCGGCGACAGATGTTGCCGGGGTGTGTCACGAAGCGGCTCGCAGCGTCGCTGCCGACGGGTCTGCTGGAAGTGTGTTTGGCGCGGTCGGAGCGCAATCACATCGACCCGTGGAGCGCTTCCGTATCGGACCGAGTACTATTGACAGAAAGTCGTGCCACTGACCGACAGGCACGGGCGTGCATTCCAGTAGAAGTGGTAGCTCTCCAGCCTCGGCAGCACCATGCCGTTGCTGTAGGCTTCAAAGTTGCCGATGCGCTGACCAGGCACAGAATTTGGGTTGTAAGGCTGGCTTCGCGAGTCTTGGCGTGTAACACCGACGCCGCTGGACGTGGAGTTTCCGACACCCTGAACAGGCAAGGCGGTGCCGACGCGCTGTCCGGCCTGTGCGAGTGCCGGTGAGGCAACGACAAGCGCGGCAACGGCAAGTACCAAGCATTTCATGACTGCCTCCCGCGAATAGCATCTTGTGGTAGACGGACGACTCCTATTACGAGCGGGCTTATCGCCAGATTACCGCGAGCTCAGCGCCCATAAAAGCGCGCTCCGCAGGGGTGACAATGTCAGCGGCTGTAGCATTGCACGCCGGTCTTGGTCTGCACGCAATTCTGCTTGGTTCCCGGCGGGCAACCCGCCCCCGCCCAAACCGTCGAGCTTGCAAACGTTAATGCGACAATCGCCAGCAAGAGTCTCACGGCCGTCTCCTTCGTTGATCCCCATCATATTGATGGCTGGCTTGCGGCGGGGTCGGCAAGCTGACACGCGGCGCAGACCGTGATTGAACCCAGCATCCTCGCAACCGGTCGCAACATCACGGCGGACGTCTCCTCATGTCGACACGACTGCGCGTATTGGGCCGCCTGCGGTCGTATTCTTGACGCGAAGCTGATAAACGCGTGCCGGATATAGAACCCCTTAGGATTTGCCGCGACGCTTCACCGGCGCCGAGGCTTTCGCCATGAGCCAGCCATTTGCCTTGAGGTCTGAAGGGTGGCTTTCGAGCGATTGCACCCACTGTCCAGACTGGCGCATCTCGCTCACGGTCACCTGCTGGCCGGCCAACGCGGCGGGATAAGCACTGTCATTGGCATGTGCGAAAGCCGTCAACGACAGGCAAATTGCGAGAAATCGGGCTTGCCATTTCAAGCCTTCAACCATGTTTGTCCTTCATGGCCCGCTTGCGAGCCTTGAGAGTGAAGGCGGCGATGAAGGCAATCGTGCGGCGACAAGATTACGAAGTGCTGTCCGCGCTAAAGTCCTGCCGACAACACTCCGAAGGACTGAGCACGTCAGCGGCAGTAGCACTGCACGCCGGTCTTGGTCTGCACGCAATACTGCTTGGTTCCCGGCGGGCAGCCAGCTCCCGCCCACACCGTCGAACTCGCCAGCGTCAAAGCGGCAATCATCAACAGGAGTCTCACAGGTGCCTCCTTCGTCTATACGCTGTTATTGTGGGTCTTCTGCGCCAGAGTTTCTTGACACGAAGCTGACAGGTGCTGCGCTGACGCGTTGGCCGCCCTGCCCGCGCTCACCACGCGCGCCTGCCCACGCGCGTGGATCCGCACCTGCACAAGCGCTGCCGAAAAAGAAAAAGTCGTGGATTGTCCCTTCAATCAACAGAAACAACTTGAAGTGACACAATAGCGACATTCGTGTCGGACCCGGCGAGGAGCCAATGGGTGCGTCCGCCCATGCCGCGACCACATCCCGGGGTCTGGTTGCCGAGTTAAGAGCAGCCCGACTTTTGTGCGGTAAGCACCTGAAAAAGAGGCGGAGCCCCCTCCGCCCCTCCGACCAGACCTACTGACGTGACGGTAGGTCAATCTTTGCATCCTTTAGAGCCTTCTCGATTGCAGGAATGCCGCTCGTATCGCCTGCCTTGCACTTTTCGACGGCGGCGCGCGCACCCAAATTGCCCGGCTGGCGTCCCAACCTATTCTCGCCATCGAGATACTGCGTGTACTTCTGGGAAAGTGCGCTGCAATACGCACTCTCGCTCGCTTGAGCGGCCGCCAACAGTGGCGTCAGGAAGAACGCGGGAATGATTGAATACAAAGCCATTGTTCTGGTCATGCGCGTCTCCATTGCCCGCCTGGGCATGCTGACGAAATGCCACCCATGCGTCGGCATTGCGTCGGAGCGATGTCGTGGGCCTTACAAAGCCAGGCGTGCTGCGATGTCGGAGATCACTCACTCAAGGTTTCACAATGCTTACGACGAGTGTGAATGGGGCCGCGAGTCGATGTTCATCAGGTCACGTTTAGGTTGTTCGCGCTACTTCGAGCCACACGCTTGGGAGCGCAGATGCGACTCTCAGCGGATCACCAATCGCACTGATCAGCAACCGGCATGCCACGACCGACTGCAGCGGTCCAAACGCACGCTGCCTTTTGATGACCGCGAAAGATCGGCGAAAGAACATCCGTGTCCGTGTCAGGAATATTTCTCGAGTCTGACATGCGAAGCGAATTAACGCCTTTAGCGTTGTCGTCGATTCAAGGCACTGATAGTTCGTCGCTCATATTAGGGGACGAACCAAGTGAGAGTTCTCATCGTCGAGGACAACGGTCAGTTCGCCGAGCTCGTCGCTCAGCACCTCGAGCAGGCCGGCATCGACGCCGATTGGGTCGAAACCACGCAACGGGCCGAGTGCGCCGTCGGAGATCGGCGCTACGCAGCGATCCTCCTCGATCTCGGCCTGTCTGATCGCGACGGCCTCGCCCTGTTGCGTGATCTGCGCGCGCGGGGCGATGTTACCCCTGTACTGATCATGAGTGCCCGGCATGGCCTGGAGGATCGCTTGCGCGGCCTGCAGGAAGGCGCCGACGACTATCTGGCCAAGCCCTTCGCGATCGACGAACTGATTGCCCGACTGAATGCCATCCTGCGGCGGCAGGCCGGCTTCGGCGGAGAGGCACTCAGTGCGGGCAACGTATTGCTCGACACCAAGAGACGCACGGTAAGCGTCGGTGACCGGGTCCTGCCCATGAGGCTTCGGGAGACTCTCGTGCTTGAGTTGCTCATGCGGAAACTCGGAAACGTGGTGTCGCGCAAGGTATTGGCCGACGGAATTTTCGGAGTCGACGGCGAGCGGGCGATGAACACGCTCGACGTCTACGTTCACCGACTCCGGAGGCAACTGTTGGACGCGGCCGCGAGCGTGCTGATCCATACCGTCCACGGCGTGGGCTACATGTTGACCGAGAGCCACAAGGACAACCCGGCGCATTCCAAACCGAGCGACGCACGATGCGCATGACGAATCGATTGAGCGCCGAAGGCCATGACTGACGGAACACCTTCGTCCCGGCCGGCGCCCCGCCGGAACTACCGCCTGTGGCTCGGTGCGGGCGCATTGATAGCGATCGGCCTCGCCGGTCTTTGGTGGCTCGGTCTGCCGCCGTTCAACGTTCCAACCGGGCAGGAAAGTCGGGGGCGGGCGTCCGGACCATCCGCAGCCGTCTCCACCGATCTCACCGAACAGCAGGTCGCCGTCCTGAAGATCGCAGCCGTTGGCCAAGCCCGATTCCAGATCGAGCGCAACGCGGTCGGCAACATCGATTTCAACCAGAACCTGCTCGTGCAGGTGTTCACGCCGAACCCGGGACGCATCATCGCGACCTACGCGAATGTCGGCGACCGGGTGGAAAAAGGGCAAGTGCTGTTCACTGTCGACAGCCCGGACCTCTTGAATGCCGCGTCCAATCTCGTACAGGCGGCGGGGGTCCTCGTGCTGCAGAACGCCAATCTCAAGCGCCTGACCGAGACGCTGAAAGGCGGCGGCGGCGCGCAGAAGGACCTCGATCAGGTGATCTCGGATCAGCAAGCCGCCGAAGGCAACCTTCGGGCGGCTCGCGATACGGTTCGGATCTTCGGCAAGACCGACGACGAGATCGACCAGATCATCAAGGGGCGCAAGCCGGACAACATCCTCGTGGTGAGGAGCCCGGTGTCCGGCTTGGTAACGCAGCGCACTGCGGCCCCCGGCCTCTACCTGCAGCCCGGCAATGCGCCGGCGCCCTTCACCGTGGCCGACACCTCGATCATGTGGATGCTGGCGAATGTCGTCGAAAGCGATGCGCCGTTGTTTCGTGTCGGCCAACCCCTGGCAGTACGGGTCACCGCGTGGCCCGACCGTGAATTCAAGGGCGCCGTTGCGGTCGTCGGCGCCCAAATCGATCCCAACACGCGCCGGCTCATGGTGAGATCAGAAATCGAAGACCCTGAGCGCCGGCTGACGGCCGGCATGTTCGCGAATTTCATCATCCGCCTCGGTGTCCCCTTCGAGGCGACCGCCGTTCCCGACCGGGCCGTGGTTCGCGAGCCCGACGGCAGCATGTCGGTCTGGGTGACCACCGACCGCAGACGGTTCGAGAAACGCAAAGCGCGGGTTGGCCTGGTGCAAAGCGGTATGAGCCAGATCCTCGAAGGTCTGCGTCAGGGCGAACTGGTCGTCACCGAGGGCGCAATCTTTGTCAGCAACAAGGCCTCGGGCTCGGGCGTGCCGGATTAGAAGTGCGGAGTCTGCCATGCTGAAAGCCATTCTTGCGTTCGGCCTGACGCGCCGTCCCATCATCGTCTTGGGCGTGCTGGTGTTCCTGGGCTTCGGTGTCTTTGCGTTCAGCCGCCTCAACATCGAGGCCTACCCCAACCCCGCGCCGGTCATCCTCGAGATCACCGCCCAGGCACCCGGCCTGTCGGCCGAGGAGATGGAGAAGTACTACACCATCCCGATCGAGGTCGGCCTCTATCCGACGCCGGGCGTGGTCAACGTCCGCTCGACCTCGTTCTATGGCCTGAGCTTCGTGCGTGTCACTTTCCGCTATGGCATCGACTTCAACACCGCCTACGCCAACGCCGCCGTCTATATGCAGCAGCGGGTCAACCTGCCCGGCACGCAAGTGCCGCAGATCCAGCAGTCGAGCCTGGTCGGCGAGATCCTGCGCTACCAGATCACCGGACCGCCGTACTTCGGGCTGACCAATCTGCGCACGGTGGGTGACTGGATTGTCACGCGCCGGCTGCTGACGATCCCCGGTGTGGTCGCGATCAATCCCTGGGGCGGTACCACCAAGCAGTTCAACGTCAATGTCGATCTCGGCAAGCTCGAGGCCTACAACCTCACCATCCCGCAGATCGTGACTGCTCTCGGCAACGCCAACATCAACGTTGGTGGCCGGGAGATCTCACTGGGTCAGCAGTCGGTCAATATCCGTGGCGTCGGCCTGATCGACGATGGCGGCAACAACGACCTGACCCAGGGTCATCGCGTCACCGACATCGAGAACATCGTGCTGTCGCAGACCAACGGCGTGCCGGTGACGATACGTGACGTGGCCAAGGTCGAGGTCGGCTACGTGCCGCGGCTCGGCATCGCCGGACGCGACCACGATCCGGATATCGTCGCCGGCATCGTCGTCATGGGCCGCACCCAGCACACCAACGAGGTACTGCCCAAGGTCGAGGCGGAGATAGAGCGCATGAACTCGGACGGCACGCTGCCGCGTGGAGTGAAGCTCGTCCCGTATTACGATCGCGCCACCCTGGTGAACGTTACTACCGCCACGGTCGTGCACAACCTCGTCTTCGGCTGCCTGCTGGTATTCCTGATCCAGTGGATCTTCCTCGGCGATCTTCGCTCGGCAATCATCGTTGGCGCCAATATCCCATTCGCTCTTTTCTTCGCCGTGGTGATCATGGTGGCCCGCGACGAGGATGCCAACCTGCTATCGGTCGGCGCTGTCGACTTCGGCATCATCATCGATTCGGCGGTGATCCTGGTCGAGAACATCTTCCGCAATTTCCAGAGCAGCCCGGACGCCCGGCGCGAGCTGCTTCAGCATCTGGCCGAAGGTTTCTGGGGCCCCGACCCCAGCTCGCCAACGGCCGCGCGCGCGGAACACAGGAGGTGGACAGAGCGGCTTCGCCTGATCTTTGTCAGTGCGCTGCAGGTCGATCGAGCGGTGTTCTTCACCGCCCTGATCACGGTGACCGCCTTCCTGCCGCTGTTCACCATGAGCGGCGTCGAAGGCCAGATCTTCGGACCAATGGCGCGCACCTATGCCTACGCCCTCGCCGGCGCGCTGCTGGCGACGTTTACGGTGACGCCCGTCCTCGCCTCGATCGTGCTGCCGGAGCAGGTCCATGAAGTAGAGACCGCGGTCGTGCGTTATCTGCGCCGCATTTACACCGTCGCGCTGCGCTGGTCGCTCGCTCACGTCGGCCCCACGCTCGCGATCGGTGCGGCCTTTCTCATCGCCAGTGGGCTGCTGGCCACCCGGCTCGGCACCGAGTTTCTGCCCGCCCTCGAGGAGGGCAATCTGTGGATCCGGGCCGCCATGCCGCCCAGCATCGACCTGCCGTCCGGTGTCGCCGCCTCGGCGAAGATGCGCGACATCATGCTGCGCCATCCCGAAGTGCTGACCGTCGTATCCCAGCACGGCCGGCCCGATGACGGCAGCGATGCCTCGCCGTTCTCCAACGTCGAGCTGTTCGCGCCGCTCAAGCCCTTCAAGGAATGGCCGTCCGGGCTCGACAAGGAGGGCCTGATCAACATCCTGAAGAAGGAATTCGCGGCAGAGCTGCCCGGGATCACCTTCGCGTTCTCACAGTACATCCAGGACAACGTCGAGGAGGCTTTGTCCGGCGTCAAAGGCGCCAACTCGATCAAGATTCTCGGGCCCGACCTTGGCGTACAGGAAGAGCTCGCCGAGAAGGTCTTTGCCGAGATCAGCCAGGTGAGAGGCATCACCGACACCGGCATCTTCCACGTCATGGGGCAGCCCAACCTGAACATCCGGACCGATCGGGAGAGAGCGGCGCGCTATGGCCTGAATTCCGGCGACATCAACACTGTCGTTCAGGCGGCCATGGGCGGTACCAGCGCAACGACCGTGCTGGAGGGCGAACGTCAGTTCGGCGTTTCGGTTCGACTGGCAGATCCTTATCGCAACACGGTCAACAACATCGGCGACGTCAAGGTGGGCTTTTCCAACCCCAACGGCGGCAACTCCTACGTGCCGCTGAAGGAGGTAGCCTCGATCGGCGTCGAGATCGGCCCGTCATACATCTACCGGGAGAGTACGGCGCGCTACATTCCGATCAAATTCGCGGTGCGCGGCCGTGATCTCGGCAGCACCGTCGCCGAAGCTCAGGAGCGGGTCCAGAAAAACGTGCCGCTGCCGCAGGGCTATCGCATCATCTGGTCGGGTGAATTCGAGAACCTGGAGAAGGCCAAGCGCCGGCTCGAGATCATCATTCCGGTCACTTTGGTTCTGATCCTGGCGTTGCTCTACGCGCTGTTCAACACGCTGCGCGACAGCTTGGTGGCGCTCGCCGGCATTCCCTTTGCTGTCGGCGGCGGCGTCATTGCGCTGTGGATCACCGGGGAAGACTTCAGTGTTTCTGCTGCCATCGGGTTCATCTCGCTGGCCGGCGTCTCGGTGATGGACGGCATCCTGATCCTCACCTACTTCCGCGAACTGCTGGCGCGCGGCCTATCGTTCGAGGAGGCGATTTTCCAGAGCTCCGAACAGCGCATGCGGCCCATGCTGATGACTGCCCTCTCGGCGGCGGTCGGCCTGTTTCCGGCGGCGATCTCGCACGACATCGGCAGTCAGGTGCAGCGCCCGCTCGCGACCGTCGTCGTCGGCGGTCTCTTGCTGGGGCCGCTCTTCCTGCTCGTCGTCGTGCCGGCGCTTCGCAAGATATCTCTGCGGGCATATCGCCCCGACCCCGAAAGAGAAGCGAACCCCGCAGAATGAAAAGGTTCGCCAGCCTGTTGGCTGCCTTCCTGGCTGCAAGCTGCACGGTCGGCCCCGATTTCGTTCGCCCCGACCCGCCGAAGGACCAGAGCTACTTGTCGGGTCCGCCGTTGGACCAGACGGCCGCCGTACCCGACGTGCTGGGCGGCGAGGCCCAGCGCTTCGTGGCCGACCTCGATATCCCGGCGCAATGGTGGCAGCTCTACGAATCGCGGCCGCTCAACGACCTCGTCGAGCGAGCCTTCAGGGCAAATCCCGACATCCAGTCGGCGATCCAGGCGCTCAAGGCGGCGCAACAGACGGCGCGGGCGCAGCGCGCGGCCCTGTTTCCCGTGGTCGGCATCACCGGATCGGGCTCGCAAAACTCGGTGTCGCAGTCG
>Ga0164290_1001744_pt1 | contig 24425 bp, 23 predicted proteins | sample Micstemetagenome_FD_108782 | JGI IMG/M metagenome (GOLD analysis project Ga0164290, IMG submission 108782) | Contaminated culture microbial community from soil near Moab, Utah, USA - Microcoleus steenstrupii SON62 (Illumina Assembly) | ecosystem: Environmental > Terrestrial > Soil > Soil crust...
GAAGGGAGCGCCGACCACTGCCGCAAACAGTCCATTCCGCCCATCTTGTTCTTGGTTAGGCAGAGATTGGGGTATCTATCCTCCAGCCGGAGGGGACGCAAACGCTTTGTCGGACGGCCGCAACCTACGGTCCCAAGATGACGCTTTTGTGCTAGCCGAACCTCTCATGATCCCTGTAACGCTTAGACAATGATGCGTATCCCGCAGCTTCTTGCCGCTACGGCATGCGTGTGTATGACAGCGATGGACAGTCAGGCGCAGTCAACATCCCCCGCTCCTGCCTTCACTTATGCCGATCTCGCGGATCGGGCGCTTGCCGCTCCGGTCGCATTGGTCGTGACCATTTCGGAGGCGATTCGGCTTGACCCGGCGCAGTCGGCGGGTGTGCCCGCCGGTCACGCCCGGCTCTATGTTGAGGCGACCGCCAGCCGATTGATTCGCGGCCCGGCCGACATCCCGCCCCTCGTCCGGTACCTCGCCGACGTCCCGCTCGACGGAAAGGGAAAGGTGCCGAAGCTCAAGAAGGCTCAGATGCTGGTGCTTGCGCGCGCCGTCAGCGGACGCCCTGGCGAGCTGCAGCTCGTCTCTCGCGACGCACAGATACCGCTCACACCAGAGCTGGAGCCTCGGGTCCGGGCGATCCTGACCGAAGCCGTCCGCACCGATGCGCCGCCGCCGATCACCGGCGTTGCGAGCGCGTTCCACGTCGCCGGCACCATCGAGGGCGAAGGCGAGACGCAAATCTTCCTTGCCACTCGCGACAATCGGCCGATCTCGCTCAACGTTCTGCGTCGTCCGGGCCAGGAGCGGAGCTGGTCAGTGGCGCTCAGCGAAGTTGTCGATGAGGCGGCGCAGCCGCCGGCCCGGGACACGTTACTCTGGTACCGCCTCGCCTGCGGCCTGCCGGCGAGTCTGCCCGCCGAGGCAGTGGACGACCTCGATGGCAGCGCCGCCGAGGCGGCGCGCGCGGACTATGCCTTTGTTCGGGCGCAGCTCGGCGCCTGCGCCCGCAGCCGGCCGGTCAGAAGGAGCTGATCTCCACGCCAACGGCCGCGCAGTCGGGATAGATGTCGGGCTTGCGGGTCGAGACCCTCAGGTCGATGACGCCTTTGCGCGCCGCGATCAGCTCGTAGATCTCGCGCGCCAGGGTTTCCTGCAGGTTGAACCGCCGCCCTTCTGTCATTCGCTGGATCTCGGTGCGCAGGAAGTCGTAGTTCCATGCCGCCGCCGCGCTGTCCTCGCTGGCAAAAGCATCCGGCTCAACCCAAACCTCGACCGTGACCAGCAGCCGCTGCGGTGTGCCCACTTCGAAGTCGTGGAAGCCGATATCGACCGGCAGATCGAACTCCTGGAGAAATATCCGGAAGCGTTTGGGCGCCAGCCGTTCGGGCACCAGCCCCTCGATGCGCGGAGGTGTGATCATCGGCGCGTCTTCACTTCGCGATCGAGAAAGCGTTCGATCGTGCGCCACAGATGCACGCTCACGCCGGGCCCTGCGACGCGGTGGCCGAAGCCGGGATAGACCATGGTCTCGAAGGGCACGGCGGCAGCCTGCAGCTTGGCCATCAGCGCTGTCGAATTGTCGAACACGACGTTGTCGTCCGACATGCCGTGGATCAAGAGCAGCGGATCCTTGATCGCGGTGGCGTTCGGCAGTGCATCGGAGGCCTGGTATGGCTTGGGATCAGTCGCCGGATTGCCCAGGTAGCGCTCGGTATAGTGCGTGTCGTACAGGTCCCAGCGCGTGACCGGCGCGCCGGAGATGCCGGCCGCGAACTGGCCCGGCGCCGCCTGCAGCAGCTTCAGCGCCATATAGCCGCCAAAGGACCAGCCGTAGACGGCGACCCGGTCCGGATCGACGAAGCCCTGCTTCTTCAGCCAGGCCAAACCGGCGAGCTGGTCGCGCACTTCCGCGCCGCCCATCGCCTGATGGATCGGGTCCTCGAAGGCCTTGCCGCGGTCGGGCGTGCCGCGGTTGTCGATCGAGAAGACTGTCCATCCCCTGTCCAGCAGATACTGGATAACGGGCGTGTCCCACTGATTGACCACCTGCCGCCCGGCGCCCGGCCCGCCATAGACGATTTGTAACGCCGGCCCGCGCGCGCCGCCCTTGGGCCGGTACAGCTTATAGTGGAGCGTCTGCCCGTCCTCAGCCTTCATCGTCCCGAACTCGGGAGCGACATGGCCGGCGAGAAACGGTGCATAGGGGTGATCGCCTGCGACGCGGTTCTCCTGAATCCAGAGCAGGCGCTTGCCGTCAGCGTCGGCGAGAAAGTCCTGCGGCGGCTGCGTGGTGCTCGACCGGCCGACGATCAGGCGTGTGGCGGCCTCGTCCATCTTGGCAGTGTTGTTGAAGCCCGCTTCCGTCAGCCGCCGCGGCTCGCCGGGCGTGTCGATCGGCACCGCATAGGCATGCCACTCGAGCGGCGTGTCCCGGTTAGCGACCACATAGGCAACGCGCCTCGCCTGATCGACGCCTGCCACCGTCTTCACCTGCCACGGCCCGCGGGTCAGCTGCGTCCATCGCCCGTCGCGGAAGCGGTAAAGGTGACTGAAGCCGTCGCGCTCCGAGGTCCAGAGCAGGCTACCGTCGGCGAGGGGCTTCAGATTGTCGTGCAGATTGAGCCAGGTGCGCGCCCGCTCAGTGAACAGCACCGTCGCCTTGCCCGTAGCCGGATCGACCCGCAGCAGATCGAGCATCTTCTGGTCCCGGCTCTGCCGCTGAACGAGCAGGGCCGATCCGTCTTTCATCCAATCGACACGCGCGAGATAGATGTCGGCATCGGGGCCGAGATCGACCTTGACGCTGCGGCCGGTGCGCACGTCGAAGACATGCAGCTCGACCTTCGCGTTCGGTGTCCCTGCCTTGGGGTATCGTTGCGGATAGACGCGGGTGCCGTCCGCCCCGATCGCCGCGCGTGTGACGACGGCCACGCCGCTCTCGTCGACACGGGCAACGGCCACGCGGCGGTCGTCGGGCGACCACCAATGGCCGCGATGCCGGTCCATTTCTTCCTGGGCGACGAACTCGGCCACGCCCCAGCTGACGGTGCCGCCGCCGCCCTTGGTCAGGTCCCGCTCCTTGCCCGAGGCGAGGTCGAGCACGAACAGGTTCTGATCGCGCACGAAGGACACGAAGCCGCCCTTCGGGCTGACCGTACCGTCGAGCTCGCTCTGCTGACTCTGCGTCAGCCGGCGAACCTGGCCGTCGAGCGTCGCCAGGAACAGGTCGCCGTCGAGCGGTACGAGCAAAGAGCGTGCGTCCGGGCTCCAGTCATAGGCGACGATGCCCGTCTGGTCGGCAATGCGCGCGCGTTCGCGCTGCATCCGCTCTTCCTCCGACAGGGCAGCACCGGTCGCGAATTTCTTGGAGTCGACCAGAATCCGCTCGGCCCCGGTCGCCGTATCGACCGCCCAGAGGTCGAACCGCTCTTTTTCATCCGGCCGGTTACGCAGCGAGGTGAGCCAGCGCCCGTCAGGCGACAGCTTGACCAGCCGCGGCGTCGGGCCGGACAGCGGCGGATTGCCGAAGATGCGCTCGAGGGTGAGCTTTGGAGGCTGAGCCATGGCGGGGTGCACGAGCTGAAACGCCGCGGTCGCGGCGAGCAAGGGTCGGATCATTCCCGTGCGCTAGCACGGGCGCGCCCGATGCTCAAAGCGGCGCACACTCCGCTTCGAGCCACGCGCGCACCTCGCCGTCGAGTTGCGGTCCGATCTTCGCGACGACCTCAACATGATAGGCGTTAAGCCAGGCAAGCTCCGTCTCGCTCAACATGCCGACTTCGATCAGCCGCCGGTCGATCGGCGCGAAGGTGAGCGTCTCGAAGCCGAGCATGTCGCGCTCGGCGCCGGGCACGTCCTTGGACGTCACCAGCACCAGATTCTCGATCCGGATGCCGTACTCGCCGCCCTTGTAATAGCCGGGTTCGTTCGAAAGGATCATGCCGGCCGCAAGCGGCTCGTCGCCACCGCCGAAGGTCGCAATGCGCGCGGGTCCCTCGTGCACCGACAAATAGCTGCCGACCCCGTGCCCGGTGCCATGCGCATAGTCGAGGCCCGCCTCCCACAGCGGCCGCCGCGCAAAGGCGTCGATCTGCTGCCCGCGCGTGCCGGTCGGAAACAACGCCGTCGCAATCGCGATATGCCCCTTCAGCACGCGCGTGAACCGGTCGCGCATTTCGGCCGTGGGCTCGCCGACGATCACGGTGCGGGTGATATCCGTGGTGCCGTCCCGATACTGGCCGCCGGAATCGACCAGGTAGATGCCGTTCATGGTGATCGGCAGGCTCGACTCTTCGCTGACCCGGTAGTGCGGGATGGCCGCGTTCGGGCCGGCCGCCGAGATGGTGTCGAACGACAGATCCTCCAGCACTCCAGTCTCGTCGCGGAACGCCCTGAGCTTGGCGGCGGCGCTGAGTTCGGTCAGCCCGCCCTTCGGAGCCTCGATGGAGAGCCAGTGCAGGAAGCGCACGATCGCGGCGCCGTCGCGCGTCTGCGCCGCCTTGTGGCCGGCGATCTCGACCGGGTTCTTCTTGGCCTTGGCGAGCACGGCTGGGTCGCGTAGCTGCACCGTCTGCGCTCCGCCCTGCTCCAACCGCTCGAAGATGGCAGACACGGCCCGCTCAGGATCGACGGCGACGCGCTTGCCGGCAAAGCTCGCCAGCGTGCGCGGGAAGTCGGCACGGTCGTGCAACCGCACGGCGTTGCCCAGATGCTGCGCCACATCGTCGCCCACCTTCTCTGGCTGCACGAACAGATCGGCGGTTCCATCAGCATTCACCAGCGCATAGGCGAGCGCGACCGGGGTGCGCTCCACATCCTTGCCGCGCACGTTGAAAGTCCAGGCAATCGAATCGAGCGCTGACAGCACCACCGCATCCGCCCTCTTGGCGGCGAGCCAGTCGGCAATCTCCGCGCGCTTTTCGGCCGAGTTCTTGCCGGAATATCGATCCGGATGGACGACCAGCCTCGCGCGGCTGGGCTCCGGCTTGTCCGGCCAGATTGCGTCGACGGGATTGGTGTCGACCGGGACCAGCTCAGCGCCCTTCTCCTTGAGCGCCGCCGTCGCCGCCTCGACCCAGGCTCGGGTATGCAGCCAGGGATCATAGCCGATCCGGCCGCCGCCTGTCGCGTGCTCGCCGAGCCAGTCCGACACGGAGGTCTCCGGCACCGACACATAGGCCCAATGCTTGGGATCGACCTGCTCACGGACCTGCAATGTGTAGCGGCCGTCGATAAAGATCGCGGCTTCCTCCGGCAGCACCACCGCCGTTCCCGCAGAGCCTTGAAAGCCCGTCAGCCAGGCGAGCCGCTGCGCATAGGCGCCGACATATTCGCTCATATGTTCGTCGGTCAACGGCACGACGAACCCATCCAGCCGATCGCGCTTCAACTGCTCGCGCAGGGCAGCCAGACGCGCTTCATAGGTGGACATAGGGCACTCCTCTCAACTGTGTGGAGGGCGCCATAGCAAGCCCCTCCCCTTCAGGGGAGGGGTTGGGGTGGGGCAGAGTCTCACTTGCGCGCAGACGCGCGCGCCCACCCCGTTCCCCTCCCCTGAACCGGAGGGGCGAAGGTTCATCAATACCCCGAGTTGCCGCCCGTTGCCGCACCGCCGGACTGGCCGCCGGCCATCTCGCTCTGCTGGCCGATCTGCTGCGAGCCTTGCTGGCCGAAGCCAAAGGCCGAGCCGCCACCCGAGCTTTGGCCGCTGCCCTGGCTTTCCTGTGTCAGCTGGTTCTGCAACAGCTGCTTGGCCTGCTCGGCAAGCTGCCGCTGCTGCTGCCCGGCCTGCTGGAAGAACTGTGCGAGCTCCTGCTGGCCCTGCGCATCCTGCTCATAGGTCTTGCAATTCTCAACGCCTTGCAGCGCGTGATAAAGGATCGCCGTCAGATTATAGGTCGTGTCGGGCGTGCCGGTCTGGCCGCCGCCGCTTTGGTTCTGCATGCTGTCCTCCATGGGTGGCGCGAGTGGTCGCGCTGGAGTCAACGGAGAGCAGCAGCAGCCGTTCCGGTCGTTACGGGGGCACATCTGCAGAGCATATCGCTCGTCCTGAGCGGAGGCCGAAGGCCGTAGTCGAAGGGCGCCAGCTCGGAGTAGCGCCCCTCGACTACGCTCGGGACGAGCAATCGTTTCGGCTAGACCAGCCGGCTCTGCTTCACCGCCGCCTCGACGAAGCTCGCGAACAGCGGGTGCGGCTCGAACGGCTTGGACTTGAGCTCCGGGTGGAACTGCACGCCCACGAACCAGGGGTGGTCCGGCCGTTCGACGATCTCTGGCAGCGTGCCGTCCGGGCTCATGCCGGTGAAAAGAAGGCCGCCCTTTTCCAGCAGGTCGCGATAATGAACGTTGACCTCATAGCGATGGCGATGCCGCTCGCTGATCTCGCGCTCGCCGTAAATCGACTCGACGACGCTGTTGCCCTTGAGGCTCGCGGGATAGGCCCCGAGCCGCATCGTGCCGCCCAGGTCCCCATTCGCCTCGCGACGCTGCAGCCCCTCGCGGGACATCCATTCGGTGATAAGGCCGACGACCGGCTCCTTCGTAGGACCGAACTCGGTCGTGGAGGCCTCTGCCAACCCGCCGACGTTTCGCGCTCCCTCGATGCACGCCATTTGCATGCCGAGGCAGATGCCGAAGAACGGCACGCTGCGCTCGCGCGCGAACTTGACGCTTGAGATCTTGCCCTCGGAGCCGCGCTCGCCAAACCCGCCCGGCACGAGGATGCCGTGCATCGGCTCCAGGTTCGCCGTGACCTGGTCCTCATGCTCGAACAGCTCGGCATCGATCCACTTGACGTTGACCTTGACGCGGTTGGCGATGCCGCCATGCACCAGCGCTTCGTGGAGCGACTTATAGGCGTCCGGCAGGCCGACATATTTGCCGACCACGCCGATCGTAACCTCCCCTTCCGGGTTCTGGAGCCGGTCCATGATGTCGGTCCAGCGCGACAGGTTCGGGCTGGCGGGCGGCGTCTCGATGCCGAAGGCGCGCAGCACTTCGCGGTCGAGGCCTTCGGCATGATATTGGAGCGGCACGCCATAGATGCTTTTGGCGTCCAACGCCGGGACAACCGCTTCCTTCCGCACGTTGCAGAACAGCGCGATCTTCGCCCGCTCGCTCTCCGGCAGCGGATGCTCGCAGCGGCACACCAGCACGTCCGGCTGGATGCCCAGCGCAGTCAGCTCGCGGACGCTGTGCTGGGTCGGCTTGGTCTTCAGCTCACCGGCGGCGGCGATGTACGGCACCAGGGTCACGTGCACGAACACCGTGCGGTCGCGGCCGAGATCGTTGCGCAGCTGCCGCACCGCTTCAATAAATGGCAACGACTCGATATCGCCGACAGTGCCGCCAATCTCGCACAGCACGAAGTCGAGATCGTCCGTGTCGGTCTGGGCGAAGGCCTTGATGGCGTCCGTGACGTGCGGGATCACCTGCACGGTTGCGCCCAGATAATCGCCGCGCCGCTCGCGCTGGATCACCGTTTGGTAGATGCGGCCGGAGGTGATGTTGTCCGATTGCCGGCTCGGCACTCCGGTGAAGCGCTCATAATGGCCGAGGTCGAGATCGGTCTCGGCGCCATCGTCCGTCACATAGACTTCGCCATGCTGATACGGGCTCATCGTGCCCGGATCGACGTTGAGATATGGATCGAATTTCCGGATGCGGACGCGGTATCCACGCGCTTGCAGAAGCGCCGCGAGCGACGCCGCCATCAGGCCTTTGCCAAGCGAGGAAACCACGCCGCCGGTGATAAAGATATACCGCGCCATGGGAGTCGAGCCCTAGCCGGGGGACCGGGGCCCGGGCAAGGAGATTAGCCCTGCCCGTACACTTTTCCGCTCAACCGTTACTTCTGCGCAGGCGCCGTCCCGTTTCCAGCTGCCTGCCCGGCAGCCGCCGCCAGCGGATCGACCGGAGCGGTGGTCGGCGCCGCCAGCGGTGCGGTCTGGGACGCCGGCGCCGCCGCCGACGCATCCACCTTGGCAGTGCGGTTGTTCATTGCTGCAATAGTCGCAAGCGCGATGCAGCAGATCACGAACAGCGTTGCCAGGACCGCAGTCGCGCGGGTCAGGAAGTCGGCCGCGCCCCGCGCCGACATCAGCCCCGTCGGGCTCCCGCCCGTCAACCCGCCGCCTTCCGAGCGCTGCATCAGGATCACGGTGACGAGCGCCGCCGCAATGATGGCCTGCACGACGAGAAGGAAGGTGAACATGGAACTGCTTTCTGGTTCGAAGTGGCGGCGCCTTTAGCGGCGCGCACCCTGAAGATCAAACGGTAGGCTCAGGCGCCAACCTCTTCTGCCGCCTTGGCGACCGCGACCAGCGCAGGGCGCAACAAACGGTCCTTGATCATATAGCCGCCCTGCATTTCCTGCACGATCGTGCCCGGCTCCGCATCGGCCGTCGGCAGCTCGATCATCGCCTGGTGCCGGTTTGGATCGAGCTTCTCGCCCAGCGCAATGATGCGCGAAATACCGTTGCGCTCGAACACCGAGGCGAGTTCTCGGCCGGTCGCTTCAAGCCCCACGACCAGGTTCTTGAACCGATCGTCTTCGCGCAGATCGTTCGGGATCGCCTGCAGCGCACGCTCCAGATTGTCGGACACGGACAGCATATCGCGCGCGAAAGCCGTCGCGGCATAGGCGCGCGCATCCTGCGCATCCTTCTCCAGCCGCCGCCGCACATTCTGGGTTTCCGCCTGCGCGTACAGCATCGCCGCCTTCATCTCGGCCAGTTCCGCCTCCAGCGCCTGCAGCCGGTCGTGCTCCGCAACCTCGGGTGCATCCGCGGCCGTGTCCTCGCGAACCGTATCGTTGTCGGTCTCGTTCATCATCCCATCAATCTCGATAGTGTCTGTGCCGTGAAATCCACCATGGGGACCACCCGCGCATAGTTCAACCGCGTCGGCCCGATCACCCCCACCACCCCGACCACCCGCCCGTCCTGACCGCGATACGGCGAGGCGATGACGGATGAGCCGGACAGGGAGAAGAGCTTGTTCTCCGATCCGATGAAGATCTTGGTGGCGGCACCATCGGCGGCCGAGTCGAGCAGTCGCGCAATCTCCTGGGCCTCCTCCAGCTGCTCGAGGAGCTGCCGCACCCGCTCGAGATCGGCCGAGGCGGTCGCATCGAGCAGATGCGACTGGCCGCGCACGATGAGCACAGGCCGGCGCTCGCCATCCTCGCTCCAGACTGCCAGGCCACGCTCAACCAGCTCGCGCGACGCGGCGTCCAGCGCCTGGCGCCCGCGCCCGATCTCCGCCTGCAGCCGTGCCCGCGCCTCACCGAGCGTCAGGCCGGCGAGCTGGTCCGACACGAAGTTCGCCGCCTCGATCAGCGAAGACGGCGAGACGCCAGGGGGCAGGTCGATCACGCGATTCTCGACGCTGCCATCCTGGCCGACGAGCACGGCGAGCGCCTGCCGGGCGGACAGCGGCACGAAGCCGATCTGCCGCAGCCGCGGCTCGCGCTTCGGCACCATGACCACGCCCGCGCAAGCGCTAAGATCGGACAGGGCGGCGGTCGCCGCGGACAGCGCATTTTCGATCGGCCCACCATCGCCTGCGAGCTGCTGCTCGATGATCCGCCGCTCGTCGGCCGAGGGCTCCGCCGCTTGCATGATCGCGTCGACGAACAGCCGCAGCCCCTGTTCGGTCGGCATGCGCCCGGCGGAAATGTGCGGCGCCGACAGCAGCCCGGCTTCCTCAAGGTCCTGCATGACGTTGCGAATCGAGGCCGGAGACAGGTTGAATCCGCCCACTTTGGAGATCGTTCGCGAGCCCACCGGGATGCCGTTTCCGAGATACGACTCCACGACCACGCGAAACACTTCGCGCGCCCGGTCGGACAATTCGGTGATGGGCGTGGTCGCCATGGCGCTTATCTATGGACTCCGTTCTTTCCCGTCACCTAGGGCACCGCGCACATCGAACAAGGAAAACTCATGCGACCCTCAGGCCGTGCGCCCGATCAGATGCGCGCCATCACCATCGAGCCGAACTTCACCCGTCACGCGGAAGGCTCCGTGCTGATCGGCTTTGGCGACACCAAGGTGCTCGTCACCGCGAGCATCGAGGAGAAGGTGCCGCCCTTCCTGCGCGGCAGGGGCGAGGGCTGGGTGACCGCCGAATATGGCATGCTCCCGCGCGCAACCCACACTCGCGGCAGCCGCGAGGCCGCCAAGGGTAAGCAATCCGGCCGCACCCAAGAGATACAGCGCCTGATCGGCCGCTCCCTTCGCGCCGTCGTCGACATGAAGGCCTTGGGCGAGCGCCAGATCGTGCTCGATTGCGACGTGATCCAGGCCGATGGCGGCACCCGCACCGCGTCCATCTCCGGCGCTTGGGTCGCGCTGCGCATGGCGGTGGACAAGCTCGGCCTGGCCGAAGATCCGATCAAGGACCAGGTCGCGGCGGTCAGCTGCGGCATCTGGGAAGGCACGCCGGTGCTCGACCTCGACTATCCCGAGGACTCCACGGCACATGCGGACGCCAACTTCGTGCTGACGGGCGGCGGCAATATCGTGGAGGCGCAGGCGACGGCCGAGGGCGCCACTTATGACGAGGAAGGCCTGCTCCGACTGCTCCGCCTCGCCCGGATCGGCTGCGGCGAGATCTTCGAGGCACAGCGCAAGGCTGTCGGCCAGTGACCCGCAAGCTCCAGCCGGGCAAGCTGGTCGTCGCCAGCCACAACCAGGGCAAGGTGAAGGAGCTGCGCGCGCTGCTGGAGCCCCTCGGGTTTGAGCTGATCTCCGCCAAGGACCTCGACCTGCCCGAGCCGGAGGAGACCGGCACCACCTTCTTCTTCAACGCCGAGCTGAAGGCGATGAGCGCGGCCGACCTGTCCGGCCTGCCGGCGATCTCCGACGACAGCGGCATCTGCGTCGAAGCGCTGGGCGGTGAGCCGGGCGTATACACGGCCAACTGGGCGGAAACGCCGGACGGGCGCGATTGGTCACTCGCGATGAGCAAGGTGCAGGAGCGGCTCGAGGCGCTCGGGCCGGGCACTAGCCGCGCCGCCTATTTCGCCTGCGTGCTCTGCGTCGCCTGGCCCGACGGCCATGTCGAGGCATTCGAAGGTCGCGCCCACGGGACCCTGGTGTGGCCGCCGCGGGGAGAGAAGGGCTTCGGCTACGACCCGATGTTCGTGCCCCAAGGCTATAGAGAGACCTTCGCCGAGATGGAGCCGGAGGAAAAGCACCGCATCAGCCACCGCGCCGAGGCCTTCGCCAAGCTGAAGGCGGCGGTGCTCTGAGCTTGCCAAATGAGTTCCAATCCCATCACCGACTTGGCTGAGCCTGTCGAAGCCCTCCCTTCTTCTTGGGGCGGTAAAGAAAGGGAGGGCTTCGACAAGCTCAGCCCAGACGGCACCAGGGACAGCGCGGGCCGTTCTTCCGCCCCCCTCGCCCTCTACATTCACTGGCCGTTCTGCGTCTCGAAATGCCCGTATTGCGACTTCAACAGCCATGTGCGCGAGCAGGTCGATCAGGACCAGTGGCGCGCAGCACTGCTCGCGGACCTCGCCCATGAAGCGGCGCTGACGCCCGGCCGCCCCATCACCTCCATCTTCTTCGGCGGCGGCACGCCGTCGCTGATGCCGCCGCAGACCGTCGCCGCGCTCATCGAAGCCGCCGAGCAGCACTGGAGCTTTGCGTCGGATATCGAGATTACGCTGGAGGCGAACCCGTCATCGGTCGAGGCCGCGCGCTTCGTCGACCTCGCCGCGGCAGGCATCAACCGCGTATCCCTCGGGCTGCAGGCACTCGACGACGATGCCCTTCGCTTCCTCGGCCGGGCCCACGACGTTCGCGAAGGACTAGCCGCCCTCGACATCGCCCAGGGGGTCTTTGACCGGGTCAGCTTCGACCTGATCTACGCGCGCCCCGATCAATCGCTCCACGCATGGGAAGCAGAACTCCAGCAGGCGCTCAGCTTCGGCACGGGGCACCTCTCGCTCTATCAGCTCACGATCGAGCCCGGCACGCGTTTCGCCGTCCTGGCCGCCAAGGGCACGCTCGCGGAAACCGATCCGGACCTCGCCGCCGATCTGTTCGAACTCACCCGCGCGATGACCGCGGAGGCGGGCCTCCCCGCCTACGAGGTGTCGAACCATGCGCGGCCAGGCGAGGAGAGCCGCCACAACCTGACCTACTGGCGCTATGGCGATTACCTCGGCGTCGGGCCGGGAGCACACGGACGGCGGATCGGCCGAGCGAGTCTCCGGCGGAAGAAGCCCGAGAACTTCCTCACCGCGGTGACCCGCAACGGTCACGGTATCGAAAGCGAGGAGCTGCTGTCGTCGCAGGTGCAGGGACAAGAGGCGCTGCTGATGGGATTGAGGCTCGCGGAAGGAGTCGATCTCGACCGCTTGGCTCAGCGGACTGGCGCTTCAGAGCTGGTGAACAAGCAAGCAATGCAGCGCCTGGCCCTTCACCAGCTGGTGACGATCGAGGGCGCCCGGCTCCGCGTTACTCCAGCCGGCATGCCGGTCCTCAATCGCGTGACAGCTGAGCTTCTGACCTAACACCGGCTTGGCTGAGCCTGTCGAAGCTGCCTTCCTGTTCACCGGGCTTCGACAAGCTCAGCCAAGTCGGCGTTGAGGGTGGACCTAGTCGTCGAACTTGCCGGGCGGCGGACTGACCACCACCAGGCCGTTTGCACCCACCTGGCTCACCTCCAGCGCGCGCTCGACCACGCCGTCGCGGCGGAAGCGGAACGGGCCGTCTATGCCCGTGAAGCCACCATCGTCCATCAACCGGCCCATCGGGAAGTCGCTGCCGGGCCGCCACTCCTGGGCGATGCGCGACACCAGCAACACCGCGTCATACCCCATGCTGGCGATGCGGTAGGGCGCCGTGGCGAAGCGCGCGCGATACTTGCTGGCGAGCTGCCGATACAGCCCGTCCGATACGCTGGCGAACCAGGCACCGTGCAGCGGAGTCATCGAAGTGAGTGTACCCTCGGTGTTCCAAAGCTCGGTGCCCAGCACCCGTGCGGATGGCGCATTCTTGCGGAGCAGCGTCACGGCCTGCGCGGCAGTGCGCGCGCCATCGGCGATCAGCACGGCCTCGTAGGGCGAGTTGGCGCCCATCTTGGTAATCGCGGCGGACAGTCCGTTGCGGCTCCGGTCATAGCTCTGCAGCGACACGACCTGGCCGCCTGCGCTCTCGACCGAGCGGAGAAAGGCGTTCGCCGCGCGCTCTCCATAGACGCCGCTGGCGGTCAGCCCGGCGAACTTGGTGACCCCCTTGGTGCGGGCATAGCGCACGACACGGTCGATCGACTGGGCCGGTGTGTACCCCATGATGAAGGTGCCGTTACCCGCCACGCTCGTATCGTTGGAGAAGCTGATCAGCGGCACGCGCGAGCGTTGCGCCACCGGCGCAACCAGCCGCACGTCCTCCGCCAGCAGCGGCCCCAGGATCAGCTTGTTGCCTTCGTTGACCGCACGCGCGGCAGCGCCGCTCGCGCCGCCTGCGGTGTCATAGGTGGTGATCCGGATGCGGCGCCCTCCAGTGTCGAGGACCGCCAGATTCGCCGCGTTCGCGATCGATTGGCCGACCGCCCCGTTCGGACCCGACAGCGGCACCAGCAAAGCGATGCGGTGCCGCTCGGCATCGTCCGGCAGCTCCGGCCCGACCGGACGCGGCGTCTCGACCGGCTCCGGCGTGGGGGTCGGACGCGGCGGGGGCGCGCGGCGGGGCACCATGGTCTGGCAGGCGGCGAGCGTCAGCAGCAATCCGGCGGTGCCGAGTCGCCTCCAGAGTCCGCCCCGCGCTTGCGGCGCCCGTGCTGCCTCTGCCATGACCATCCCTCTTATGCCTGAACCACTTGCGCCCGGCCTCTATATTGTCGCGACGCCGATCGGCAACCTCGCCGATCTCTCTCCGCGCGCCGCCGACATCCTGGCGCGCGCGGATGTGCTGGCGGTCGAGGACAGCCGGGTCACGGCCAAGCTGCTCCACCATATCGGTGCACGGCGGCCGATGGTTCCGTATCACGATCACAACGCCGATCGCGTTCGGCCCGAGCTGCTGGCGCGCATGGGAGCGGAGTCGGTGGCGCTGGTTTCGGACGCAGGTACGCCGCTCATCTCCGATCCCGGCTACAAGCTGGTGCGGGACGCACGCGCCGCGGGGGTGATGGTCACGACCATCCCCGGCCCCTGCGCCGCGATTGCCGCAGTGACGCTCGCCGGGCTGCCCACCGACCGTTTCCTGTTCGCCGGTTTCCTGCCGGCCAAAGCCAAGGCCAAGGCGGGTGCGATCGACGAGCTGGCACGAGTCAGAGCGACTCTGGTCTTCTACGAGTCCGGGCCCCGGCTCGGCGCAACGCTGGCCGCGCTCGCGAAGCAGCTGGGAGCGCGCGGGGCGGCGGTCTCCCGTGAGATCAGCAAGGCCTATGAGGAGACGGTCACCGGCACCCTGCCCGACCTCGCCGCCCGCTACGCCGACGCGCCGCCCAAGGGCGAGATCGTCATCACGGTCGCCCCGCCGGGCGAGCCACAGGCAGCTAGCGAAGACGATGTCGAGACTGCACTGCGCGAAGCACTTAGGCGCCTTTCCCCGGCCAAGGCGGCGGGTGAGGTGGCGAAAGCGACAGGTGCGGATCGGCGAGAGCTGTACCAACGCGCCATGGCCTTGAAGGAAGAGCCATGACCCCACCACCCACTTGGCTGAGCTTGTCGAAGCCCTCCCTTCTTCTTGTCCTATCCAAGGAAAGAAAGGGAGGGCGTCAACAGGCTCAGCCCAGCCGGGGCTTGGGACGGTAGCCGGATGTCCAACGCCCGTAAGGCGGCAGAGCGTCGGGGGCAGTTCGGCGAGGCCGCCGCCGCCCTCTACCTGCAGCTCCAAGGCTGGCGGATCGTTGCCCGGCGCGTCCGAACCCACGTCGGCGAGGTCGACCTCGTCGCCCGGCGCCGAGGCACCACTGTCTTCGTCGAGGTAAAGACCCGTGCCACCCGTGCCGAACTCGGCTTCGCCATCGACCAGCACCGCCTCTCCCGCGTGGCTGCTGCCGCCAACATGCTCGCCCCGCGCTTCGCCCGCCCCGGCGACGACATTCGCATCGACGTGATCCTGCTTGCGCCCTGGTCCCTCCCCCGCCACATCCGCAACGCCTGGATGGGCTGAGGAGAGCTTCAATGAGCTTGCGTGTCGCCGTGCAGATGGACCCGATCGAGGGCATCAACATTGCCGGCGATTCCAGCTTCGCGTTGATGCTGAAGGCGCAGGAGCGCGACCACCGCGTCTGGCACTACACCGCCGATCGCCTGAACTACCGCGATGGCAGGGTATGGACTGCGGCGCACCGGGTGACCGTGCGTCCCGAACAGGGCAATCACTTCAGCTTCGGCGACGAGGAGAAGATCGACCTTGGCCGCGACATCGATGTCGTGCTGATGCGGCAGGATCCGCCCTTCGATCTCGGCTACATCACCGCCACGCACCTGCTCGAGCGGATCGCGGGCGAGACGCTGGTCGTGAACGATCCTGCCTCGGTCCGGAACGCGCCCGAGAAGGTGTGGGTGCTCGATTTCGCCCGCTTCATGCCGCCGACGCTCGTCACGCGCGAGCTGGACGAGGCCCGCGAATTCCTGGAGGAGCATGGCGCGATCGTCGTCAAGCCGCTGCACGGCAATGGCGGCAAGGCGATCTTCAAGATCGAGCGCGACGGCGCAAATCTCTCGTCGCTGATCGAGGTGTTCAACACCGCGTATCGCGAGCCGCACATGGTGCAGGCTTTCCTCCCCGGGGTGGCGCAGGGGGACAAGCGGATCGTGCTCGTCGACGGCGAGGTCGCGGGCGCGGTGAACCGCATCCCCGGCGAAGGCGAAATCCGCTCCAACCTCGCGGTAGGCGGTACGGCGGCCAAGACGGAGCTCACGGTCCGGGAGCAGGAGATTTGCGCCGCACTCGCACCCGAACTCAAGCGGCGCGGCCTGCTTTTCGTGGGCATCGACGTCATCGGCGGCGAGTGGCTGACCGAGATCAACGTCACCTCGCCCACCGGCATCGTCGCCATCGATCGCTTCAACGGCACCGACACCGCGGGCATGATCTGGGACGCGATCGAGCGGAAAGTTCGCGCCTAAATCGGTCGGCACGCGTTCCGTCATCCCATGACCGATTTCATCCTCAGGCTGATCACCAGCGGCGGCTATGCCGGCATCTTCTTCCTGATGGTGCTGGAAAACATCTTTCCGCCGATCCCGTCCGAGGTGATCATGGGCCTGGGCGGCATCGCGGTCGCGAATGGCGACATGTCGCTCTTCCCGCTGATCGCCTGGGGCACGCTCGGCACCACGCTCGGCAACTATTTCTGGTACTGGATCGGCTGGAAGATCGGTTACAAGCGGCTGGAGCCGTTCGTCGAACGACACGGCCGCTGGCTGACGCTGCACTGGGAAGATGTCGAGCGGCTGCACCGCTTCTTCGTGAAGCGGGGCCACTGGGTGATCTTCGCCTTCCGCTTCATGCCGAGCGGCCGGACGATCATCTCGTTGCCCGCAGGCCTCACCTGCATGCCGCAGTGGAAGTTCTTCATCTGGACGTTCGCCGGCAGCGCCATCTGGAACACGATCCTGGCCGGCGCCGGACTGGTGCTCGGCAGCAACTTTCGCCAATTGCAGGACTATGTCGGCCCGGTGGCGCTGGCCAGCATCGTGGCGATGATCGCCTGGTATCTGTACCGCGTCGTTACCTGGAAGCCGCGCGACTAGGCCCTTGGATGGGCGTTCCGATAGACATCCATCAGGTGCGCCGCGTCGACTGCCGTGTAGATCTGCGTCGAACTGAGGCTCGCATGGCCGAGCAGTTCTTGCAGCGAGCGCAGGTCCACGCCGCGCCCGAGAAGGTGCGTGGCAAAGCTGTGCCGAAGCGCATGCGGGGTGGTGCGGTCGGACAGGCCCAGACGCCCCCTCGCCCGCCGCACCGACCGGCGCACCTGGGAGGGCTCGAGCGGCCCACCGCGCGCCCCGCGAAAGAGCGGCTCGCCCCGGGCAGGCGTGTAGGGACAGGCCGCGACATAGGCCTCGATCGCCTCGCGGACCTGCGGCAACAGCGGCACAACCCGCGTCTTGTTGCGCTTTCCCGTGACGCTGAGCGTCTGCCCAAGGGGAAGCACCGCGCCGGTCAACCCCAGCGCCTCACCGATGCGGAGCCCGGCGCCGTAAAGCAGAAGCAGCACGGCAAAGTCCCGCGCGCCGGCCCAGCCTTCCCGTTCCTCCGCCACGTCCTCGGCCAGCGCCACTGCCTCGGCCGGCGAGACGGGACGTGGCACACCCTTCTTGACCTTGGGCCCCTTCACCCGGGGTGGCTCGGCGCGGGCAAAGCGCAGGAAGCTCCGCACCGCCGACAACTCCCGTGCGGCCGATGCATTGCCGATCCCGTCGCCCCGCCGGTCCGTCAGAAACGCGCGAAGGTCTGAGACGCCGAGGGCTTGAAGGTCAGGCGCCCCGCCCTGATGCTCGGCCAGGAAGGTCATCAGCCGCTCGGCCGTCGCCACATAGGCTCGGACGGTGTGCGGCGATCGTCTGCGATCCCGTCGCAGGTGATCGGCAAAGGCAGCTACAAGAGCGTGCTGCTCGTCCAACTCGTCAGCCGATCGTCTGCCCGGACTTCGCCCAATCGGCAAGGAAGCCTTCGATGCCCTTGTCGGTGAGCGGGTGCTTGACCAGCGCGCGGATCACCGCCGGCGGCATCGTCGCCACGTCGGCACCCAGCTTCGCACTTTCGAGCACATGGATCGGGTGGCGCACGCTCGCGACCAGTATCTCCGTCTCGAAGTCATAATTGTCGTAGATCAGCCGGATGTCGCTGATCAGCTGCATGCCGTCGAAGCCAACATCGTCGTGCCGGCCGACGAAGGGCGAGATGAAGGTCGCGCCCGCCTTGGCCGCCAGCAGCGCCTGGTTGGCCGAGAAGCAGAGGGTGACGTTCACCATGGTGCCGTCGCTGGTCAGCTTGGCGCAGGTCTTGAGGCCATCGAGCGTCAGCGGCACCTTGATCGTGACATTGTCGGCGATCTTCCGCAGCACCTCGGCCTCTTTCATCATCGTCTCATGATCGAGCGCGACGACTTCGGCCGAGACCGGGCCGGAGACCAGGCCGCAAATCTCCCGCACCACCTCCAGAAAGTCGCGCCCCGCCTTGTGGATCAGCGATGGATTGGTGGTGACCCCATCCACCAGCCCGCTCTCGGCCAGGTCGCGAATGTCAGTGGTGTCGGCGGTATCGACGAAGAATTTCATTGGCTTGTTTCCACTGTCGTCACCCCGGACTTGACCGGAGGCCTGGCTTGCTCTTGACCGCCTCCTAAAGAAGGTGGGTTCCGGATCAAGTCCGGCATGGCTGTGGGGAGTTGGTTTTGAACGACGCGCGGGTGGCTCAGCTTCTATCGGCTGCCGCGGCGGAGCAGAGGGCGCAACGTCCGGCAGCCGCGATCGCCCATCTGCAAGAGGTGCTGGCGATTGCGCCGGATCATCCGCAGGCACTCAACTCGCTCGGCACGCATGCGCTCGCACAACGAGCGTTCGATCAGGCACGCGACTATTTCGCACGGGCTGCGTCTGCCGACCCGCGCGAGCCCGTGCTGTGGCTCAACCTCGCCCGCGCCTGCCGGGAGCTAGGCGATGACGACGGCGAACTCGCCGCGCTGGAGCGCATCATCGCGATCGACGCGCGCCACTTTCTCGCGTTGCTTCGCAAGGCGCATTTGTTCCAGCGTCAGGGCAAGGACGCGCTCGCCGCCACGCTGTGGAGCCAGGCCAACCTCGTATCGCCGCCCGAAGAGCAGCTGTCGCCTGAGATCCGGACGCTGCTCACCGAGGGTCGGGCCTTTGCCTTTCAGCAGCAGCAGCGCTTCGGCGCGACGATCGACGCCGTCATGGCTCCCCACTTCAGCGGTCTCGAACCGCGCGACACGCGGCGTGTCGCTGCCGCAATCGACGCAACGCTCGGCCGCCGGCGCGTCTATGCCAATGAATGCTCCGGCCTCCACTTCCCGTTCCTGCCGGCCGACGAGTTTTTCGACGCCGCGCATTTCCCATGGTTTGCGGAGCTGGAGGCAGCTACGCCCGCTTTTCGCGCCGAACTGCAGGACCTGCTCGCCAAGGGCGATGACGGCTTCGCGCCCTATGTTCAATATCCGTCCGGCTATCCGGAGAGCAAATGGTCGGAGCTCGATCATAGCGAGCGCTGGAGCGCCTATTTCCTTTGGCGGCACGGCAAGCGCATCGACGCGCATTGCGAACGTTGCCCGCAAACGGCGGCACTTCTCGCCAAGCTGCCGCTCGCCGACCACGCAGGGCGTGCGCCAACCGCCTTCTTCTCCCTGCTGCACCCGAAGACGCGAATTCCGCCGCACACAGGCGTGACCAATGCGCGCACCATCGTGCACCTGGCGCTGGTCGTGCCGGAGGGCTGCGGCTTCCGTGTCGGCGGTGAGACCCGGCAATGGGTGGAGGGTCGGGCCTTCGCCTTCGATGACACGATCGAACATGAAGCGTGGAACGACAGTGATCAGCTCCGTGCCGTGCTGATTCTCGACGTCTGGAATCCGCACATCGCCCCGCACGAACGTGACCTCGTCAGCCGCTTCTTTGCGACAGCCGACGAGATTGGACTGAACCCGTTCCCGGAAGAGAGTTAGCCGCTCTCCCGCTTTGCATCGGGCGGCCGGACTCCTATCTGCTGGCGCCCATGTCGCGCGCCCGTGTTCTCCTGCTCAACGCTGCGCTCGGGCCGCTCGACTATCGTGTGCCGCAGGGCATGGCGGTGGAACCGGGCTCGATCGTTGTCGCGCCGCTCGGCCCCCGGCAGCTGACCGGAGTGGTGTGGGAGCCGGAGCGCATGCCGTCTGCCGGCGAAGTCGGCGACAACCGCCTCCGCAACCTGCTGGCGGTGCACGAGGCGCCTCCGCTCTCGCCCACGTTGCGGCGCCTGGTGGAGTGGACGGCCGACTATTATCTGAGCCCGCCTGCAGCGGTGCTCCGTATGGCGCTCCCCTCCTCTTCGGCGCTGGAGGGCGGCCGGACGGTGCTGGAGTATCGGGCGACGGGGCTGGTCCCTGACCGCCTCACCCCGGAACGCGCCCAGGCTCTGGAGCGGATCGGCGACAGGCAGGGGCTCGTCCGCGAATTGGCGCTGATCGCCGGCGTGTCCGACGCGGTGATCCGCGGCCTGTGCAAGGCGGGCGCGATCGAGCCGATCGAAGTCTCGCTCGATACGCCTTACGACCGGCCCGATCCAAACCACGCGCCGCCCGACCTCTCGCCCGAGCAGCTGGCAGCCGCCGGGCGCTTCGTCGCCGCCGTGGAAGCGCGCGCCTTCCAGCCCTTCCTTCTCGACGGCGTCACGGGGTCCGGCAAGACCGAGGTCTATTTCGAGGCTATCGCCGCCGCTCTCCGCTCCGGCCGGCAGAGCCTGGTCCTGCTCCCCGAGATCGCACTCACCGAGCCTTTCCTCCGGCGCTTCCAGGCCCGATTCGGCGTGCTGCCGGTCGCCTGGCATTCCGATCTACGCCAGTCGCAGCGTCGCCGCGCCTGGCGCGCAATCGCGAGCGGCGAGGCAAAGGTGGTGGTCGGCGCGCGCTCCGCGCTGTTCCTGCCCTATGCCGATCTCGGCCTGATCGTCGTCGACGAGGCGCACGAGGCGAGCTTCAAGCAGGAGGACGGCGTACCCTATCACGCGCGCGACACGGCGGTGATGCGTGGACGGTTCGAGGACATACCGGTAATCCTTGCCTCGGCGACGCCGGCGATCGAGACGCGCCATCAGGTCGAGCTCGGCCGCTATCAGGAAGTGAAGCTGCCTGCCCGCTATGGCGGCGCGACCCTGCCCGACATCGCCGCCATCGACCTGCTGCAGGATCCGCCGCCGCGCGCGCATTGGCTTGCGCCCACGCTGGTGCAGGCGATGGAGGAGACGCTCGAACGCGGCGAGCAGGCGCTGCTGTTCCTCAACCGCCGCGGCTATGCGCCGCTCACGCTGTGCCGCTCCTGCGGGCACCGCTTCCAGTGCCCCAACTGCACCGCCTGGCTGGTCGAGCACCGGTTGGTCCGCCGCCTGCAATGCCATCATTGCGGCCTGATCATGCAACCGCCGCACCACTGCCCCGAGTGCAAGGCGGAGGACTCGCTGGTCGCGTGCGGCCCGGGCGTTGAGCGGATCGCCGACGAGGTGGCCGCGCTGTTCCCCGACGCCCCGCGCGCGATCGTCACGTCCGACACCATCTGGTCGCCAGCCAAAGCCGCGGAGTTCGTCGCGCGGATGGAGGCGAACGAGATCTCGATCGTCGTCGGCACACAGCTGGTCACCAAGGGCTACCACTTTCCGAACCTCACCCTGGTTGGTGTGGTGGATGCCGATCTCGGCCTGTCGGGCGGCGATCTCCGCGCCGCCGAGCGTACTTTCCAGCAGATTGCCCAGGTGGCCGGCCGCGCGGGACGGGGTGCCAAGCCCGGGCGCGTCTTCATCCAGACGCACGATGTGAACGCACCCGTGATCCAGGCGCTGGTGAGCGGCGACGCCGACAGCTTTTACGCCGCCGAGACGGAAGCCCGGCTGGAGGCGGGCGCACCCCCGTTCGGCCGCCTCGCCGCTATCATCGTCTCGTCGGAGAACGCGCAGGCCGCGCAGGAGACGGCCCGGCTCATTGGCAAGACGGCACCAGAGATCGAGCATATGCACGTCTTCGGCCCCGCGCCTGCCCCGCTCGCCATGTTGCGCGGCCGCCACCGGCACCGCCTGCTCGTCCACGCCACACGTAGTCTCGACGTGCAGGACGTGATCCGCGACTGGCTAGGTGCGCTTGACTGGCCGAACAGCGTGCGGGTCAGCGTAGACATCGATCCCTACTCGTTTCTTTGATCGCGTCCGGCTAGAGATCGGAGCATCTGTTTCGGGGAGGCTCATCCATGTTCCGTGCTTTCGTGCTCGCCGCCGCCTTGGTCGCGAGCCCTGCTCTCGCCGCATTCAAATCGGACCGGATCGCCGTGACGACCGAGGGCTCCGGCCCAGACGTGGTGCTGGTCCACGGGCTGGCCTCATCGCCGCGGGTCTGGAAGGGCATGACCGAGCGCGTGCCCGGCTTTCGCTATCACCTCGTCCGGATCGCGGGCATGGGCGGCGCCGAGCCGCAGGGCAATGCGCAAGGCGCGGTGATCGCGCCCGTCGCCGAGGAGATTGCGCGCTACATCCGCGAGGAAAAGCTGAAGCAGCCGGCGGTGATCGGTCATTCGATGGGCGGCACGATTGGCATGATGGTCGCCGCACGCCACTCGGACACGACGGGCAAGCTGATGGTCGTCGACATGTTCCCGTTCATTGGCCAGATGTTCGGCGCGCCGAACGTGGAGGCCGCGCGCCCGATCGCCGACGCGATGCGTGCCCGCTCTGCAAAGACCACCCCGGAGGAGCGCGCCGCCGAGCGCGAACGCACGATCAACTCGATGATCAAGACCACGTCCGAACGAACCGGCCCGCTCGAGGACAGCCGCGCCAGCAACCCGGACACGATCGCCAACGCTTTTTCGGAGCTAATCGTGACGGACCTTCGTTCGGAACTGGCGTCGATCAAGGCACCGACGACGGTGCTGTACGTGACCCCCACGGGTGCCCCGTTCAGCGACGCGCAGATGGATCAGTTCTACGCCATGGCATACGCGCCGATCAGCGGTGCGACGGTGAAGCGCGTGCCGAATGCGGCGCACTTCATCATGCTTGATGCGCCCGACGCTTTCGCGGACGAGGTGAAGGCGTTTTTGGCGCGCTGAGCGACCACGGCTTGTGGCGCCCCACGTGTCCCGATCACCGGCTTGGCTGAGCCTGTCGAAGCCCTCCCTTTCTGTTCACCGGAGCAAGAAAGAAGAAGGGAGGGCTTCGACAGGCTCAGCCAACTCGGTGTTGGGTGCGGTGTTTTTGCTCCTGACACTGGTGCTCAGACCGGGACCCGCGCTAGCCCAGGACAATCTGGACGTCGCCGCCGCGGGCCGCAGCGTGGTTCGCGTCGTCGTCGTCACCTTAGAAGATGGCGAACCCGCCGATATCGGCACGGGCAGCGGCGTGGCGGTCGCACCCGACAAGATCCTCACCAACGCTCACGTGCTGTCCTCAGCCGCCGAGGGCGAGGCGATCATCGGCATCGTGCCGTCCGAAGGCCGCAAGCGCTTTACGGGCCGGCTGATCGCTTACGAGCCGCAGCGCGATCTGGCGCTCATCCAGCTGCTGGATGGCCGCGTCGAGCCGGTGGCGATTGCCACCTTGCCTGTACCTGACGGCGCAGCGGTCGCCGCCCTCGGCTACCCCTTTTCCGTCGATCGGGCGCGCGAGCTGTCGGCCGAAGGCTTCGTCACGCCCGCCGCGCCGGTGAAGAGCTGGGGCCGCGTCTCTGGGGGCGCTTCGTCGCAGCGGTTCGATACCGTGCTGCATGACGCCGCGATCGGGCGCGGCAACTCGGGCGGCCCTCTGGTGGATGCCTGCGGCCGAGTGGTCGGCGTCAACAGCTTTGTGTCCAATTCCGAAGGCGTGGACGCCGTATTCGGCTTTGCGGTCTCCACTCGCGAGATCATTCCCTTCCTGCGCAGTGCGGGCGTGAAGACGTCGACGACGGCGCTCCCCTGCCGCACGAGCGCCGAACAGGCGGCGCTCGACGAGCAACTCGCCCGCGGCGAAGCGGACGCGGTCGAACAGGCGCGGCTTAAAGCTGCAAGCGCCGCCGAGCGGCTGGCGGCCCGCCGAGAGCAGCTCCGCGACAAGCTCCTTGCCGAACGCGACACCGGCCTTGCGGTCGCGGGCCTGCTGCTGGTCTTCGGGGCGCTGTTCGCAAATGGAGCGATGGTGCTCTGGGCACATGGCGACCGGCGCATGGGCGCCGCCGCGGGGGCAGCCGGGTTGCTGCTGATGGCCGGCGCCCCGATTGCCTGGGCAGAGCGGCCGGACCTGGACGAAGCCGATCAGCGGCTCGCCGCCGAGATGCCGAAGCGCACGCTCGCGGAGCAGGCGCCACAAGGTCCCCTCGTTTGCACGCCAGATTTGGAGCGCAGCCGCCTGACAGTCTCCGAACCCGGCGAGCTCAAGCTCAACTGGACCGGCCAGGGCTGTGCAGGCGCCCGCGAGCCGTTCGCCGATGCCGATGGCCGCGCCGAACGGATCGATGTATCCGCCCGGGACGCACTTGCGACGGCGCGCCGCTACGACCCTGCGACCGGTCGCCTCACCATAGAACGCTACTTCCTGTCCGCCGACACGCTCACCCCCGCGAGACGTCTGCAGACCCGCTATGCCCGCCGCAGCTGCGATACGGAGGGGCGTCGCATGACCGGAGAACTGAACGCCGCGCTGCGCGACATCCTGCCCTCCGCCCCTAACGAGCGGCTGGTCTATCGCTGCGAAACCATGCAAAAAGAGGGGCCTGGGGGCTGA
>Ga0164290_1001747_pt1 | contig 24400 bp, 26 predicted proteins | sample Micstemetagenome_FD_108782 | JGI IMG/M metagenome (GOLD analysis project Ga0164290, IMG submission 108782) | Contaminated culture microbial community from soil near Moab, Utah, USA - Microcoleus steenstrupii SON62 (Illumina Assembly) | ecosystem: Environmental > Terrestrial > Soil > Soil crust...
CCGCGGGGCGGCCGGGCATGCTGCCTTGCAACATAAATGACCCCATGCTAGGGGGCCCTCGCCCGTGGCGCGGCCGGTTTCCGCGTCCCTCGACGGGCGCTTCCGATACCGACTTCGATTGGGTTGTCCGTGGACATTTCAGGCGGCATCGTCACCGGGCTCGCAGGGCGCTACGCCACTGCCTTGTTCGAGCTGGCGCGCGACCAAAAGCAGATCGACACCGTCTCCGCGAGCCTCGGCCGGCTGCGCGCGGCGCTCGCGGGTTCGCCCGAGTTCGCGGCGCTCGTCACGAGCCCGCTGATCGGCCGCGAGGAAGGCGCGCGCGCGACGCTCGCGACAGCCGACAGCCTCGGCTCCGACCCGCTCACCCGCAATTTCCTGGGCGTGCTCGCCAAGGGGCGCCGGCTCGGCATCCTGGCGAACGTCATCCGCGATTTCGAAAAGCTCGCCGCGCACGCCCGCGGCGAGGCGACCGCGGAGGTCACGTCCGCGCACCCCTTGAACGACGAGCAGGTCGCCGCACTTAGGGCCAAGCTCCGTGCGAGCCTCGGCCGCGACGTCGCGGTCGACCTTCGCGTCGATCCCTCCATCCTGGGCGGTCTCGTCGTGCGCGTCGGTTCGCGCATGATCGACAGCTCGATCAAAACCAAGCTCGACACGCTCGCGCTCGCGATGAAAGGCTGACAATGGACATCCGCGCCGCAGAAATTTCGCAGGTCATCAAGGAACAGATCGCCAACTTCGGCAACGAGGCGCAGGTCTCGGAAGTCGGCCAGGTGCTGTCGGTCGGCGACGGCATCGCCCGCGTGTACGGCCTCGACAACGTCCAGGCGGGCGAGATGGTCGAGTTCCCGGGCGGCATCAAGGGCATGGCGCTCAACCTCGAGGCCGACAACGTCGGCATCGTGGTGTTCGGCTCCGACTCGGCGATCCGCGAGGGCGACACCGTCCGCCGCACCGGCACCATCGTCGACGTGCCGGTCGGCCGCGGCCTGCTCGGCCGCGTCGTCGACGCGCTCGGCAACCCGATCGACGGCAAGGGCCCGATCGACTTCTCGGAGCGCCGCCGCGTCGAGGTGAAGGCGCCGGGCATCATCCCGCGCAAGTCGGTGCACGAGCCGATGCAGACCGGCCTCAAGGCGCTCGACGCGCTGGTGCCCGTCGGCCGCGGCCAGCGCGAGCTCATCATCGGCGACCGCCAGACCGGCAAGACCGCCGTCGCGCTCGACACCTTCATCAACCAGAAGTCGGTGAACGCCACCGGCGACGAGTCGAAGAAGCTCTACTGCATCTACGTCGCCGTCGGTCAGAAGCGCTCGACGGTCGCGCAGATCGTGCGCGCGCTCGAGGAGAACGGCGCGATGGAATACTCCATCGTCGTCGCCGCCACCGCCTCGGAGCCGGCGCCGCTGCAGTTCCTCGCGCCCTACACCGGCTGCACGATGGGCGAGTTCTTCCGCGACAACGGCATGCACGCCGTCATCGTCTACGACGACCTGTCGAAGCAGGCGGTCGCGTACCGCCAGATGTCGCTGCTGCTGCGCCGCCCGCCGGGCCGCGAGGCCTATCCGGGCGACGTCTTCTACCTGCACTCGCGGCTCCTCGAGCGCGCGGCGAAGCTGAACGACGCCAACGGCTCGGGCTCGCTCACCGCGCTCCCGGTCATCGAGACGCAGGCGGGCGACGTGTCGGCCTACATCCCGACCAACGTCATCTCGATCACCGACGGCCAGATCTTCCTCGAGACCGACCTGTTCTACCAGGGCATCCGCCCGGCCATCAACGTCGGCCTGTCGGTGAGCCGCGTCGGCTCGGCAGCGCAGACCAAGGCGATGAAGAAGGTGGCCGGCTCGATCAAGCTCGAGCTCGCGCAGTACCGCGAGATGGCCGCCTTCGCCCAGTTCGGCTCGGACCTCGACCCGGCGACGCAGAAGCTGCTCAACCGCGGCCAGCGGCTCACCGAGCTCCTGAAGCAGCCGCAGTTCGCGCCGATGCCGTTCGAGGAGCAGGTCGCGTCGATCTTCGCCGGCGTGAACGGCTTCCTCGACAACGTCCCGACGGCCGCGGTCACCCGCTTCGAGCAGTCGTTCCTGTCGCACCTCCGCTCGAACCACGCGGGCGTGCTCCAGACGATCCGCGACACCAAGGACCTGTCGGACGACACCCGCGCGAAGCTCACGGACGTCCTCAAGGAATTCGCGCGCACGTTCGCCTGAAACTGATCCTGCCGCGGCGGGCGCCCGCCCGCCGCGGTCCTGACGCGAGAGACGAGCGGGAATGCCCAGCCTAAAGAGCCTCAAGGTCCGCATCACCTCGGTGAAGTCGACCCAGAAGATCACCAAGGCCATGAAGATGGTCGCCGCCGCCAAGCTGCGCCGCGCGCAGGAGGCGGCCGAGGCGGCGCGTCCCTACGCCGAGCGCATGGACGCGGTGCTCGCCTCGCTCGGCGGCCGCGTGCAGGTCGGCCCCGAGTCGCCGAAGCTGCTCGCCGGCACCGGGTCGGACCGGGTCCACCTGCTCGTGGTCGCGACCTCGGAGCGCGGGCTCGCGGGCGCGTTCAACACCAACATCGTGCGCGCCGCGCGCCGCGCCGCCGAGCGGCTCATCGCCGAGGGCAAGACGGTCAAGTTCTACCTCGTCGGCAAGAAGGGGCGCGCGCCGCTCGCGCGCCAGTACCGCGACCGGTTCGTCGGCGACGCGGACCTGAGCCACGTCAAGAAGCTGGCGTTCGCCGACGCCTCCACGATCGCCGACGACCTCATCGCGCGGTTCGAGGCGGGCGAGTTCGACGTCGCGCACCTGTTCTACGCGCGCTTCCGCTCCGCGCTCGTCCAGGAGCCGACCGAACAGCAGATCATCCCGGTCGCCATCCCGGCCGCGACGGCGGGCGGCGCGACCAGCGTGGTCGAGTACGAGCCGAGCGAGGAGGAGATCCTCGCCGAGCTGCTGCCGCGCAACGTCGGCGTCCAGATCTTCCGCGCGCTCCTCGAGAACGCGGCGTCGGAGCAGGGCTCGCGCATGACCGCGATGGACAACGCGACGCGCAACGCCGGCGACATGATCAACCGCCTGACCATCACCTACAACCGCACGCGTCAGGCCGCGATCACCAAGGAACTCATCGAGATCATCTCGGGCGCCGAAGCGCTCTGACCGACTAGAGGCGAAGGAAACAAGGCATGGCCACCCAGACCCCCAACAACGCCGGCCGCATCGCGCAGGTCATCGGCGCCGTCGTCGACGTGTCGTTCGAAGGCGCGCTCCCCGAGATCCTCAGCGCGCTCGAGACGCGCGTCGAGGACCGCCGCCTCGTGCTCGAGGTGGCGCAGCACCTCGGCGAGAACACGGTGCGCACGATCGCGATGGACTCGACCGACGGCCTCGTGCGCGGCCAGCAGGTGGTCAACACCGGCGCGCAGATCACGGTGCCGGTCGGCCCGGCGACGCTCGGCCGCATCATGAACGTCATCGGCGAGCCGATCGACGAGCGCGGCCCGGTGATGGCGACGCAGCGCGCCCCGATCCACGCGCCGGCCCCGGCCTACGTCGACCAGGCGACCGAGACCTCGATCCTCGTCACCGGCATCAAGGTCATCGACCTGCTCGCGCCCTACGCCCGCGGCGGCAAGATCGGCCTCTTCGGCGGCGCCGGCGTCGGCAAGACCGTGCTCATCCAGGAGCTGATCAACAACATCGCCAAGGGCCACGGCGGCTATTCGGTGTTCGCCGGCGTGGGCGAGCGCACCCGCGAGGGCAACGACCTCTACCACGAGTTCCTCGACGCCGGCGTCATCGCGAAGGACGCCGAGGGCAACGCGGTCTCCGAGGGCTCGAAGGTGGCGCTGGTGTTCGGCCAGATGAACGAGCCGCCGGGCGCGCGCGCGCGCGTCGCGCTGTCGGGCCTGACGATCGCCGAGTATTTCCGCGACGTCGAAGGCCAGGACGTGCTGTTCTTCGTCGACAACATCTTCCGCTTCACGCAGGCGGGCTCGGAAGTGTCGGCGCTGCTCGGCCGCATCCCGTCGGCGGTGGGCTACCAGCCGACGCTGTCGACCGACATGGGCCAGCTCCAGGAGCGCATCACCTCGACCAACAAGGGCTCGATCACGAGCGTCCAGGCGATCTACGTGCCCGCCGACGACCTCACCGACCCGGCGCCGGCGACCTCGTTCGCCCACCTCGACGCCACGACCGTGCTCAGCCGCCAGATCGCCGAGCTCGGCATCTACCCGGCGGTCGACCCGCTCGACTCGACGAGCCGCGTGCTCGAGCCGCGCACGGTCGGCGCGGAGCACTACGAGACGGCGCGCGCCGTCCAGGCGGTGCTCCAGAAGTACAAGTCGCTCCAGGACATCATCGCCATCCTCGGGATGGACGAGCTGTCGGAAGAGGACAAGCTGACCGTCGCCCGCGCGCGCAAGATCCAGCGCTTCCTGAGCCAGCCGTTCCACGTCGCCGAAGTCTTCACCGGCTCGCCGGGCGTGTTCGTCCAGCTCGAGGACACGATCCGCGGCTTCAAGGCGATCGTGAACGGCGAGTACGACCACCTGCCCGAGGCCGCCTTCTACATGGTCGGCACGATCGAGCAGGCGGTCGAGAAGGCGCAGCGCATGGCGGCCGAGGCGGCGTAATGGCCGACAAGCTCCGCTTCGACCTCGTGTCCCCTGAGCGCCGGCTGCGCTCGGGCGACGTGCACATGGTGGTGGTGCCGGGCAGCGACGGCGACTTCGGCGTGCTGGCCGGCCACGCGCCCTTCATGTCGACGATCCGCCCCGGCGCGATCCAGGTCTACGCCGACGCGGGCTCGGTGCCGGAGCGCATCTTCATCGACGGCGGCTTCGCCGAGGTGAACGAGGCCGGCCTCACCATCCTCGCCGAGGCCGCGACGCCGGTCGCCGAGATGGACGCCGAAGCGATCGCCCGCGAGCTCGCCGACGCGCGCGAGAGTCTGCGCGCCGCCGGGACCGACGCCGAGCGCACCGCCGCCCAGCGCCGCATCGCCCGCTACGAAGCGATGCAGGCCGTCGCGACGCACTGATCGGGAGCCGGCGCGAGCCGGCCCCTCCTGGCGCTATTCGTTAGGGTTGACCTAGAGCGGTCGGCTGCGGCCTTCGCCGCGCGAACCCTTCACCCGCAACGTGAACGGGTCTCCGTCTTTGCGGCGACGCCAAACATCATCGCGCCGTAGCGGGTAATGCGTCGATCAGCCTTCGCGTTCCGCGCCGTACGGCCGCCACTCGCCCTCGGGCTGCGCCAGCCGGTCGAGCACGATGCGGATGACGCGCTCGTTCCAGGGCAGGCCGACGTGGCTGCCGGCCACCGCGATGCTCTCCCGCGCGCGGCCTTCGGGCAGGATCGCCGCTCCGACCGGGACGATCCCTTCGTCGGTGCTGTAGATCGAGGTGATCGGCAGCGGCGGCGGTTCGTGCAGGTCGGTGTCGATCGGCGGCGCGTCGACCTTGTGGTCGTTGAGCGCCTCGTAGAGCCGCCACGCGTTGTTGGCGCGCAGGCTCCCGACGCTCGGCGTGCCGATCGTGATCACCTGCCGGACATGGCCCGGCGCGCGCTTGGCGATCTCGCGCGCGTAGAGGCCGCCCAGGCTCCAGCCGACGAGCGTGACCTTGCGGCGGTGCCGGTCCGACCAGATGCGCACCCGCGTCAGCATGGTCTCGAGGAGGCCGCGCCGCAGCCCGAGGTTGAGGCCCAGCCCCCAGCCCACCACCGGATAGCCGGCCTCGGCGATGCAGCCGCGCAGGGGCGCGGTCAGCCGGTCGGAGGCCATCAGGCCCGGGAACACCGTCACCGGGTGGCCGTCGCCCTTGGGCGGCCTGGGGAAGGCGGGGCGCGCGGCGCGGTAGCGGAAGAATTCCGGCACCGCGCGCAGCTCGGCGAGGAAACGGTCCTTGGGCGGGGCCTCGATCATTGCGCCCCTCTAACAGAAAAAGGTCAGAGCGTCGCGATGAAGGCGCGCACCTCGGGCGCGATGTCGGCGCGCTCGAGCGCGAGCGCGATGTTGGCGTTGACGTGGCCGGCCTTGTCGCCGCAGTCGAAGCGGCGCCCGGCGTAGGTGTAGCCGTGGAACGGCTGCTCGCCGATCAGCTCGGCCATGGCGTCGGTGAGCTGCACCTCGCCGCCGGCGCCGCGCTTGTGCGCCGACAGCACGTCCATCACCTCGGGCTGGAGGATGTAGCGCCCGATGGCGGCCAGCCGCGACGGCGCGGCGTCCGGCTTGGGCTTTTCGACCATGCCGGTCATCTCGGTGAGCGGCCCGTCGGTGCGGCCGGGCGCGATTATGCCGTAGCGGTCGGTGTGCTCGTACGGCACCTCCATCACGGCCTGCACATTGCCGCCGACCCGGCCGTAGGCCTCCACCATCTGCTTGAGGCAGGGGTTCTCCGGCTGCCACAGCAGCTCGTCGGGGAGCAGCACCGCGAAGGGTTCGTCGCCGACGATGTGCCGCGCGCACCACACGGCGTGGCCGAGGCCCGCCGGCTCCTGCTGCCGCACGTAGGCGATGTTGCCGGGCGCGAGCTGCGTGCCCTCGAGCTCGGCGAGCTGCTTCGCCTTGCCGCGCTCCTTCAGCATCCCGACGAGCTCGCCCGCGACGTCGAAATAGTCCTCGAGCGGGTTCTTGCCGCGCGCGGTGACGAAGATGAGCTGCTCGATGCCGGCGGCCAGCGCCTCGTCGACCGCGTACTGGATCAGCGGCTTGTCGACGACGGGGAGCATCTCCTTCGGCACCGCCTTGGTCGCCGGCAGGAACCGCGTCCCCATGCCGCCCACCGGAAACACCGCCTTGCGCACGGGCTTGACCGCCATCGATCCCGATCTCCCTGTTTTCAGAAACGTTTCAGCAGGCGAAGGTAATAGGCCCGCTCCTCGTCCGAACGTTTCGGGTCCGAGGCGCGTTCCTCCAGCAGCCGCCGAATCTCCTGCACGCGGCGCAGCCGTTGCTCGTCGGGCAGCTTCACCACCCCCTGGCCGAAGCCGCGCCCCGGCCGCCCCAGCGGGTCGACGCCCGAGCCCGCGCCGCCCGGCTGCATCGACATCGCGCCGCCGGCCGCCTGCGCCATCGCTTGCGCCTGGCCTTCCATCGCCTCGGCGGCCTGCGCGAGCGCCGAGGTGGCGCGGTCCTGCGCCTGGAGCGCCGCGCCCTGGCGGCCTTGCGCCAGCGCCTCGCGCGCTTCGCGCATCGCGGCCTGCGCCCGCGCCAGCCCCGGCGGTGACTTCATCCCACCCTCGCGCGCCTGGCGAGCCAGCGCCTCGGTCGCGCGTTCGAGCTCGCCCTGGCGCCCCGCCTGCTCGGCCATCGGGCCCGTGCGCCCGGACACGGCGCGGCTGACGCTCTCCGCGATGGTCTCGGCCTGGAGGTCGCGCTGACGCGCCTCGAGGTCGCGCGCCGCCTGGGCCGCGCGGCCGGCCGCCTGCGCGGCGCGCGCCATCGCCGGGTCGCCCGCGCCGCCGAACTGCAGGCTTTCCATGAGGCGGCGCAGGTTCTCGAGCGCGGCCTGCGCGCCGGCCTGGTCGCCCGCCGCGAGCCGCTCGCGCAGGTCCTGCATCATCGCGTCGACGATCGACAGGTCCATCGCCGGCGCCTGCCCCGCGTCGCCGGGCGGCATCTGCCCCTGGCTCATCATCGCCTCGAGCTGCCGGCGCAGATAGTCGCCCATGCCAGCGGCCAGCCGGTCGAGCATCGCCGCCATCTCCCGGTCGCTCGCGCCGCCCATCTTGCCGGCGAGCTCGTCCATCGCGCGGCGCATGTCGTCCATCGCGCGGCTGGCGCCGCCGTCCTCGAGGTCGACCGCGACGTCCCACAGCAGCCGCACCGTCGAGCGCGCGGCGACATCCTCGGTGTCGTAGGCGAGCCGCATCGCCGCGGCGCGCAGGCCCGCGAACACCGCGAGGTCGTGCGCGAAGCGGTCCGGGCGCGACGCGATCTCGGTCAGCCGCCGCCCGACGACCGCGCGCGAACCGGGATCGCGCATGAGCACCTTGCGCGCGGCGACGATCTCGCGCGCCACCGGGTGCCGGAAGCTGCGCTCGGGCAGCCGCAGCCGCAGCGTCTCGGAATGGCCGACCTGGCCACCGCCGTCGCGCGCCAGCAGCCGGAGCTCGACCGCCTGCCCGGCGAACGGATCGGCGGTGAGGTCGGCGAAGGCCGAGCCGGAGCCGCTGCGCGCCGCCGCGTCGAGCGCGATCCGGCGAGCCTCGCCGCCGCGCCGCAGCTCCGCGGACACCGCCACCGCCCCGTGGTCGTCGGCGACGCGGTAGGCGATCCGCAGCGCGCCGGTCGGCGTCGCGGCCGGCGTGCCGTCGAACCGGATGCTCGGCACCCCGTCGGCGGCGAACGACACGTCGAGGCGGGCCGCCTGACGCCGTCCGAAGCGAACGTCGTACCGCCCCTCTCGCGCCAGCCGCACCGCGACGCGCCCGTCCTCGATCGCGTGCGTCCCGCCCGCCGGGTCGAGCAGCCGCCACGTGCCCGCCGGCCCCTCGATCCGCAGCGTGAGCCGGCTGTCCTTGAGCGCGGCGATCCGGCTCTCGCCCGGCCCCGTCGTCACGGTGCGCGCCGGCTCGCCGGCATAGGCCGGCGGCTCGATCGTCGCGGTGATCCGCACGTCCTCAAGGCTCAAGGCGTAGGGCGAGAAGCCGCGAGCGATCCGCTCGTCCCACTGGCCCTTGGCGAGCAGCGCGCCGAGGAACAGCGCGATTCCCAGGAGCGGCAGCAGCCCGTGGCGTTCGGCGTCGTCGAACGCGAGCCGCGGCGCACCGAGCCGCAGCCGCCTCGGTTCGGCCTCGGTCTGCGCGCGCGCCCAGAGCCGCACCGCGACCGGATCGGCGAGGTCGACGGCGCGCTCGTCGAGAAGCGCGAGCGCCCCCAGCCGCGCGCCGCTCGCCCGCTCGATGCGGCGAAGCGCGTCCTGCCGGGTCGGCAGCTCGACGTCGCGGAAGGCGAGGAACAGCGCGGCGACGCTGCCCACTCCCAGCGCGTAGAGCAGCGCGACGCGGAGCTCCCCGGGGACGGCGGGCGCGATGCCGGCAAGCGACAGCGCGATCCAGGCGGTCCAGGCGACCGCGGCCCATTTGAGGTGCTTCGGCCAGGCGCGCTCGAGCCACAGCAGCGCGGCAGCCGGCAACAATCGTCGTTCGGCGGCCGGCGGCAGGCGGGTGAGGGGCAGGCCGGCGTCCATGGCGGTCGGACCCGTCTAACCGCCGAGCCAGGGCGCGGTTCGATCGAGCCCGATCAGCGCCTCGATCGACTGGCGCGGCCGGACCACGGCCCACCGCGCGCCGCTCACCATCACCTCGGGGGTGAGCGCGCGCGAATTGTAGGTGGACGCCATCGTCGCGCCGTAGGCGCCCGCCGTCATGAAGGCGAGCAGGTCGCCGGGCTCGACCGCGCTCAGGTCGCGCCCTTCGGCGAAGGTGTCGCCGGTCTCGCACACCGGCCCGACGACGGTCGCGGTCAGCCGCGCGGCGTTCGGCCGCACCGCGCGGATGTCGTGGTAGGCCTCGTAGAGGCTCGGGCGCAGCAGGTCGTTCATCGCCGCGTCGAGCACGACGAAGCAGGTGCTGCCGCCCTGCTTCAGGCGCACGACGCGCGCGACGAGGATGCCGGCGTTGCCGACGATGAGGCGGCCGGGCTCGAAGATCAGCCGCACGCCCCAGTCGCGGGTGACGCGCGCCACCATCGAGCCGTAGTCGGCGGGCAGCGGCGGCGCGGGCAGGCTCGGGTCGTAGGGCACGCCGAGACCGCCACCGAGGTCGGCGCGCTCGATCCGGTGGCCGGCGCCGCGCAGTTCCCCGATGAAGGCGCCGACGCGTTCGAACGCGCGTTCGAGCGGCGCGAGCGAGGTGAGCTGGCTGCCGATGTGGACCGCGACGCCGAGCGCCTCGACGCCCGGCAGCCGGCCGGCGAGCGCGTAGGCCTCGCGGGCGCGGGCCATCGGGATGCCGAACTTGTTCTCGGCCTTGCCGGTCGAGATCTTGGCGTGCGTGCCGGCGTCGACGTCGGGGTTGAGGCGGAACGCGACGGTGGCGGTGCGGCCGACCGAGACGGCGACCTCGGACAGCGCCTCGGCCTCGGGCTCGGACTCGACGTTGAACTGGTAGATGCCTTCGCGCAGCGCCTCGGCCATCTCCTCGCGCGTCTTGCCGACGCCCGAGAACACGACGCGGTCCGCCGGCACCCCGGCGGCGAGCGCGCGCCTGACTTCGCCGATCGACACCACGTCGGCGCCGGCGCCGGCCCGCGCCAGCGTCGCGATCACGCTCTGGTTCGGGTTGGCCTTGACCGCGTAGGCGATCAGCGGGTCGTCGAGGCCCGACAGCGCCTCGGCGAACACGCGGTAGTGACGCTCGATCGTGGCGGTCGAATAGCAGTAGAAGGGCGTGCCCACCTCCGCCGCCAGCGCCTCGAGGTCGACGTCCTCGGCGTGCATCACGCCGTCGCGGTACTGGAAATGGTCCATCAGCGGGTGCCCGTCACTGCGGCGGCAACTCGAAGCGATCCTCGCGGCGCTCCTCGGAGCGCTTGACCGGATCGTCGACGCGCTCGGGCGCGGCCTGCGGCGGCGGATCGAGCATCTGCTCGGCGGTGAGCGGCGCCTGGACGCCGTAGGGCGCGGGCGGCAGCGTGCCGTCGGCCGGCCGCAGCTCCGACCGGCGCCCGCAGCCGGCGAGCAGCGCGAGCGCGACGAGGGCGGTGGCGGCGAGGGCAGGGGCGGTGGGGCGCATCAATCCATCCCGAGTTCGCGCCGCGCCTCGGCGATCCGCTCGCGGACGCCGGCCGGCGCGGTGCCGCCGAAGCTCGTCCGGCTGGCGACCGACGCCTCCACCGAAAGCACCTCGTACACCCGCTCGTCGATGCGGCGGTCGACCGCACGCAGGCTTTCGATCGGCAGGTCCGCGAGCCCGCAGCCGGCCGCCTCCGCCGCCTTGACCGCCCGGCCCGTGATGTGGTGCGCCTCGCGGAACGGCACGCCGCCGACGCGCACCAGCCAGTCGGCGAGGTCGGTCGCGGTCGAGAAGCCGGCCGCGGCGGCGGCGCGCATCCGGTCCGCGTTGAAGGAGAGCGACGATACCATGCCGGTCATCGCCGCGAGGCACAGCGCGAGCGTGTCGTAGGCCTGGAACGCCGGCTCCTTGTCGTCCTGCATGTCCTTCGAATAGGCGAGCGGCAGGCCCTTCATGGTGACGGCGAGCGCCTGGAACGCCCCGAGCAGGCGCCCCGAATGGCCGCGCACCAGCTCGGCGGCGTCGGGGTTGCGCTTCTGCGGCATGATCGAGGAGCCGGTCGAATAGGCGTCGGGCAGCGTCACGAAGCCGTAGGGTTGGCTCGCCCAGAGGATGATCTCCTCGGCCAGCCGCGACAGGTGGAGCCCGGTCATCGCGCAGGCCGACAGGAACTCGAGCGCGAAGTCGCGATCGGACACGCTGTCGAGCGAGTTGGCGGTCGGGCGGTCGAACCCGAGCGCGCGGGCGGTCGCCTCGCGGTCGAGCGGGAAGGAGGTGCCGGCGAGCGCGGCGGCGCCCAGCGGGCATTCGTTGAGGCGGAAGCGCGCGTCGAAGAAGCGGCCGCGGTCGCGCTTCGCCATCTCGAAATAGGCCATCAGGTGGTGGCCGAGCGTGACCGGCTGCGCCACCTGGAGGTGGGTGAAGCCGGGCATGATCGTCGCGGCATGCTCCTCGGCGCGCGCGAGCAGCGCCTTCTGGAAGGCGGCCAGCCCCTCGTCGATCGCGTCGATGCCGTCGCGCACCCACAGCCGGAAGTCGGTCGCCACCTGGTCGTTGCGCGAGCGCGCGGTGTGCAGCCGTCCCGCCGCCGGGCCGATGATCTCGGCCAGCCGCGCCTCGACGTGCATGTGGATGTCTTCGAGCGCCGGATCCTCGATCAACCGGCCGCCGGCGTACTCCGCCTCGATCACGTCGAGCCCGGCGAGGATCATCTCGGCGTCCTCGGACGACAGGACGCCGCGCGCCTTGAGCATGCGGGCGTGCGCCTTCGATCCGGCGATGTCCTGTCGCCACAGCCGCTTGTCGAACGGGATCGAGGCGTTAATCTCGCGCATCACCGCGGACGGCCCGTCCGCGAACCGGCCACCCCACATCGAATGGGAGTCAGACGTGCGATCGTCGTTGATCGGAGCGCTCCTGCTGAGCCTGGCGGCGTGCGACGCCGGAGCCCCAGCCGATACGCAAAAGGCCGGGGCCTCGCAAGCCGCGGGCGCCACCGCCCCGGCGCCGGTGCCTGCGTCCGCCGGCAAGATCGACCGGTCGCAGACCGGCAAGCCCGCGCCCGCCGCCGCGTTCGTCGACAGGTCGGGCAAGACCGTGCGCATCGCCGACTTCGCGGGCCGTCCGGTGCTCGTCAACCTGTGGGCGACTTGGTGCGCGCCCTGCCTCGCCGAGATGCCCGCGCTCGACCGGCTCGCGGCCCGCGAGGCGGACAACCTCGCGGTGCTGGCTGTCAGCCAGGATCTCGAAGGCTGGCGCGCGGTCGACAAGTTCTTCGCGCCCGGCAAGTTCAAGGCGCTGACGCCCTACCTCGACCAGCCGAACGAGCTCGCGCTGGCGGTCGGCGCGCGCGGCCTTCCCGTCAGCATCGTCTACGACGCGCGGGGCCGCGAGCTGTGGCGGATCAACGGTCCGCTCGAATGGGACGGGCCGGAGGCCGCCCGGCTGCTCGGGCTCGCCGGCTGACGCCTCAATATTCGTACTTGTCGAGGACGATGGTCTCGGCGTCGGCGCCGTCCTGCCATTCGCGCATCCAGGGGTGCGCGACCATCGCGTCGACGTAGGCCCGCGCGACCGGCGGCAGCTTCACGTCGTAGGTGACGAAGCGGGTGACCACGGGGGCGTACATGATGTCGGCGGCGCCGAACGCGCCGAACAGGTAGGGGCCGCCCCGGCCGTAGCGCTCGCGCGCCTCGCTCCACAGCGAGGTCACGCGCGCGACGTCGGCGGCGGCCTCGGCGTTGACCGCGAAGCCCGGGTAGCGGCGGCCGAGGTTCATCGTGAGCTGCTGGCGGAGCGGCGCGAAGCCGCCGTGCATCTCGGCCGCGATCGACCGCGCGAACGCCCGCGCGGCGTCGTCGAACGGCCAGTAGGCGTCGCGGCCCACCCGGTCCGCGAGATACTCGACGATCGCGAGGCTGTCCCACACCGGCACCTCGCCGTCCCACAGCGTCGGGACCTTGCCCGACGGCAGCAGGCCCTCGCGTTTGGCCGCGTCGAATTCGTCGCCGAACATCGGCACGACGACCTCCTGGTGCGGCAGCCCCGACTGCTTGACCGCGAGCCAGCCGCGCAGCGACCAGGACGAGTGGCGCTTGTTGCCGACGATGATCCTGAGCATGCCGCCTCCCTGTCCGCGTCAGTCCACCACCGAGCCGCCCGGCGGATAATGGGTGATCTCGAAGCGGATGCCGTCCGGGTCCTTCATGAACAGCGCGGTCGCGCCGCCGAGGTTCTGGATGTCGGGCACCGGGAAGCCCGCGTCCGCCATCGCGGCGCGCACCCGGTGCACCGTCGCCGCGTCGGGCGCGCCGAACCCGAGGTGGTTGAGCCCGATGCCGTAGCGGCGGTAGCCCGGCGCGCCGTCCTCGGCGGCCTTGAACTGGAAGAAGAAGCCGTCGCCGTCGCCCCACACGTGGTCGCGCAGCTTCGCGAAGCCGAGCAGCGGCAGCAGCGCGTCGTAGTAGGGCATGCTCGCCTCGAGCGAGCCAACGAGCAGCGTGACGTGGTCGACCCTGAGCGCCGGCACGATCAGTCGAGCGCGGCGAGCACGGCGGCGCGGAGCTCGGGGATGCCGAACCCCTTCTCGGCGCTGGTCGAGAGGATGTCGGGGTGCGCCGCCGGGTGCTTGCGCGCCTCCTCGGCGACGCGGGCCGTGGTGACGGCGAGCTCGGTCGGCTTCACCTTGTCGGCCTTTGTGAGCACGAGCTGGTAGCTGACCGCGGCCTTGTCCATCAGCTCCATGATCTCGCGGTCGACGGGCTTCACCCCGTGCCGGCCGTCGATCAGCAGCAGCACGCGCTTCAGCACCGCGCGGCCGCGCAGATAGTCGTTCACGAGGTGCTTCCACTTGCGCACCACGTCCTTCGGCGCCTCGGCGAAGCCGTAGCCCGGCATGTCGACGAGGCGGAAGACGAGCGGATCGCCGACGTCGAACAGGTTGAGCTCCTGCGTGCGCCCCGGCGTGTTCGAGGTGCGCGCCAGCCCGTTGCGGCCCGTCAGCGCGTTCAGCAGCGACGACTTGCCGACGTTCGACCGTCCGGCGAACGCCACCTCGGGCACGTCCGGGTCGGCGAGGAACTGGAGGCCGGGCGCCGACTTCAGGAAGGCGATCGGCCCGGCGAACAGCTTGCGCGCCGCCTCGATCCGCTCGTCGCGGTCGTCGCTCACTTGCTCTTGGCCGGCTCGGCCGGCATCGCCGCGATGCCGTGCTTCCGGTACAGCAGCCACTGCTGGCCGATCGAGATGACGTTGTTGACCGTCCAGTAGAGCTGGAGGCCCGCCGCGAACGGCGCCATCAGCACCATGAAGATCCACGGCATGATGGCGAACACCTTCGCCTGGACCTCGTCCATCGGCTGCGGGTTCAGCTTCTGCTGGAGCCACATCGTGACGCCGAGCAGGATCGGCAGCACGCCGAGCGCGATGAACTGCGGCGGCGTGAAGTTCAAAAGGCCGAACAGGTTGAGCGGCGTCAGCGGGTCGGGCGCCGACAGGTCCTTGATCCACAGCGCGAAGGGCTGGTGCCGCATCTCGATGGTGAGCAGCAGCACCTTGTAGAGCGCGTAGAACACCGGGATCTGGAAGAGGATCGGCAGGCACCCGGCCACCGGGTTCACCTTTTCCTTCTGGTAGAGCGCCATGACCTCCTGCTGCATGCGCAGCTTGTCGTCCTTGTAGCGCTCCTGGATCTCCTTCATCTTCGGCTGGATCTTGCGCACCGCCGCCATCGACGCGAACTGCCGGTTGGCGATCGGAAACATCAGCAGGCGCACGATCACCGTCAGGCCGATGATCGCCACGCCGAAGTTGCCGAACAGGCGGAACAGCCAATCGAGCAGGTAGAAGATCGGCTTGGCGATGAAGTCGAACCAGCCCCAGTCGATCGCGCGATCGAACAGCGGCACGCCGGTGTCGTCCATGTAGTGGTCGAGCAGGCGCGTCTCCTTCGCGCCGGCGAACAGCCGCATCGTGGTGCGCGCCTGCTGGCCCGGCCCCACCGCCACCGGCTGCGCCGCGACGTCGGCCTGGTAGCGGTCGCCCGCGGCGTGGCGGAAGCTCGCCTCGACGCTGCGGTCCTGGGCGGGCACGAGCGCGGTGAGCCAATATTTGTCGGAAAAGCCGAGCCAGCCGCCGCGGCTCGCGAAGTCGAGCGTGCGGTCGGCCTCGTCGGTGATGTCCTCCCAGTTCACGTCGTTCACGCGTTCGTTGAACACGCCCATCGGGCCGACGTGCGCGGTCCAGCTGTCGGGGTCGGGCGACTCGCCGGCGCGCGAGACGAGGCCGTAGGGCCGCGCCACCACCGCCTGCGCGCCGCGGTTGGCCACCGTCTGGGTGACGGTGAACATATAGTCCTCGTCGACCGCGAAGGTGACCGCGAAGGTCTGGCCGAGCGCGTTGGTGGTGGTCAGCGTCACCGGCCGGCCGACCCCGAGCACGGCGTTCGCCGGCGCTTGCCACACGGTGTCGGGCCCCGGCAGGCCGACGCCGCCCGACCAGCCGAAGCTCGCGAAATAGGCCTTCGGCGCCCCCGACGGCGACAGCAGCCGGATGTTGGGCGAGTTGCGCGCGATCGTCTCGCGGTAGTCGGTGAGCACGAGGTCGTCGAGGCGCGCGCCTTTGAGGTTGATCGAGCCGCGCAGCCGCGGCGTGTCGATGCGCACGCGCGGCGTCTCGGCGAGCACGATGCGGCGGTCGCGGATCGCGACCGGCGCGTCGGCGGTCGGATCGGCGCCGGGCTTGGGCAGCACGATCTGCTCGCCGCCCTTCACCTGCGTGACGGGCGGGTTGGCGGTCGGGAAGAAGCGTTCGGAGATCGCGCTCCAGCCGAACAGCACGATCGCCGACAGCACGATCGCGAGGATGAGGTTCTTCTGTTCGTTCACTTGCCCGACCTTGGATGCTCGGGCGGCACCGGATCGAAGCCCGATCCGCCCCAGGGATGACAGCGCGCGATCCGCCTAGCCGCCAACCACCCGCCCTTCAAGGCTCCGAAGCGCCGCAGCGCCTCGATGGCGTAGGCCGAGCAGGAGGGCGTGTAGCGGCACGATGGCGGCAGCACCGCCGAGAAGCTGACCTGCCACAGCCGGGCGACGCCGATCAGCAGCCGGGCGATCATCCGGAGAGCCGGGCGAGCGCGGCCGCGAGCTCGGCGCGCATCGCGGCGAAGTCGCGCGTCGGCGTCGCGTCGCGCCCGATCAGCACGTGGTCGGCGCCCGGCACGCCCGCGGCGGGCAGCACCTCGCGCGCGAGCGCGCGCAGCCGCCGCTTGCAGCGGTTGCGCACCACCGCGTTGCCGATCTTCTTGGTGACCGTGAAGCCGACCCGCATCGTCGGGTCGGCGTCGTCGCGCGGACGCACCAGAAGCACGAACGCGGGCGCGGCGAAGCGCCGGCCGCGGTTGGCCGCGAGGAAATCCCGGCGCTGAGTGAGGGTCTGGAGCGTGCCCGGACCTTAGGCCGACAGCGACTTGCGGCCCTTGGCGCGGCGCGCGGCGAGCACCTTGCGGCCGCCGACGGTCGCCATGCGGGCGCGGAAGCCGTGGCGGCGCTTGCGGACCAGGCGGCTCGGTTGGTAGGTGCGCTTCATCGTCGTGTCCTCAAAACGGCAAAAGGGCCGCTGCGGAAGCGGCCGAAAACAGAGCGCGCGAGATAACGGCGCGGGGTGCCAAAGTCAATTCCGGGGCGACAAGTCGGCGGCGGCTTCCTAAGTTCGCCGCATGGAACGCGACGCGACCGAAACGGTGACCGCAACCCAGCCCCCGGCGTGGCGGCGATTCGCGCCGCTGCAGCTGATGCTCGCGGCGCTGGCGCTGTTCTTCGCGCTCGGCGGCCACCGGTTCTTGAACCTCGACGCGCTGCGCGCCAACTACGCCGCGCTCCGCGGCTTCGCCGACGCCAACCCCGGTCTCGCCATGCTGGCCTACGTCGGGATCTACTTCGTCGCGGTGGCGATCTCGGTGCCGAGCGCGGGCCTCCTGTCGATCGTCGGCGGGCTGCTGTTCGGCACGCTCGCCGGCCTGTCGCTCACCGTCGCCGCCGCGACCGCCGGGGCGGCTGTCGTGTTCCTCGTGGCGCGCTCGGCGCTCGGCTCGGCGCTCGCCGCCAGGGCCGGCCCGGCGCTCGACCGGCTGCGCGACGGCTTCCGGGCGAACGACCTCAGCTACCTCCTGGTGCTGCGGCTGGTGCCGCTCTTCCCCTTCTGGCTGGTGAACGTCGCCGCCGCGCTCCTCGGCATGCGCCTCGGGCGCTACCTGCTCGGCACCTTCGTCGGCATCTTGCCCGGCACCTTCGTCTACTCGAGCGTCGGCGCCGGCGCGGCCGCGGCGATCGAGGCGGGCGGCGAGGTGCCGCTCGACGGGCTGCTCCTGAAACCCGAGATTCTGCTGCCGATCGTCGGACTCGTGCTCCTTTCGCTCCTCCCCGTCGCGCTCAAGCGGGCCCGGCGCGCGTGACCTACGACCTCGCGGTCATCGGCGTCGGCGCGGCCGGGCTCGTCACCGCGGGCGGCGCCTCGCAGCTCGGCCTCAAGGTCGTGCTGTTCGAAGCGGGCGAGATGGGCGGCGAATGCCTCAACACCGGCTGCGTGCCGTCGAAGGCGCTTCTCGCCGCCGCGCACGCGGCGCACGCCGGCCCGGCCGCCGCCGGGCTCGGCGTGCGCTTCCCCGCTCCCGAGATCGATTGGGCCGCCGACAACGGGCACGTGGCGTCGGTGATCGAGACGATCGCGCCGCACGACAGCCAAGAGCGGTTCGAAGGCTTCGGCGTCGACGTCGTGCGTGCCCACGCGCGCTTCGCGACGCCGGACACCCTCGAGGCGGACGGCCGCCGCTACCGCGCCAAGCGCGTCGTGATCGCCACCGGCTCGGCGCCCGCCGTGCCGCCGATCCCCGGCCTCGCCGACGTGCCCTACCTCACCAACGAAACGGTGTTCGGGCTGCCCGATCGCCCCGCGCACCTGCTGATCCTCGGCGGCGGCGCGATCGGCTGCGAGCTGGCGCAGGCGCACCGGCGGCTCGTCGCGCGCGCGACGATCGTGGAGGCCGACCGGCTGCTGCCGCGCGACGACCGCGACGCCGCCGCCGTGGTCGCCGACTCGCTGCGCGCCGACGGCGTCGAGGTGATCGAGGGCGCGCGCGCCGTCCGCGTCGAGGGCGGGGCGGGCATCACCCTCCACCTCGACGACGGGCGCACGGTCGCGGGGAGTCACCTGCTGGTGGCGGTGGGCCGCGCCCCGCGCGTGGCCGGCTTCGGGCTCGAGGTCGCGGGCGTCGCGCACGGGCCCGGCGGCATCGCGGTCGACGCGCGGCTGCGCACCACCAACAAGCGCGTCTGGGCGGTGGGCGACTGCCGCGACGGCCCGCGCTTCACGCACGCCGCCGGCTACGACGCCGGCATCGCGATCCGCAACATCGTCTTCAAGCTCCCGGCCAAGGCGGACTACCGCGCGCTGCCCTGGGTGACCTACACCGACCCGGAGCTCGCCCAGGTGGGCCTCACCGAGGCGCGGGCGCGCGAGCGCTTCGGCGACGCGCTGCGCGTGCTGCGCTGGTCGTTCGCCAAGAACGACCGCGCGCAGGCGGAGGGGCGCACGCGCGGGCTCGCGAAGGTGATGGCGGTCAGGGGCCGGCCCGTCGGCGCGACGATCGTCGGCCCGGCCGCCGGCGAGACGATCCAGATCTGGTCGCTCGCGGTCTCCGCGCGGCTCAAGCTCTCGACCGTGGCGGGCATGATCGCGCCCTATCCCACCTACGGCGAGATGGCGAAGGCGCTCGCCGGCGACTCGTTCACCGCGTCGCTCTTTTCACCGCGCACGCGGCGCCTCGTTCGCCTGCTGCACCGGCTGCCGTAGCCGGCGGCGCCGCCGGAGCGCGAGCTCGGTCCAGCGGCCCCACCGGGGGTGGCGATGCCTGAACGCGACGTAGCGCCGCCGCGCCCAGGGCGACGCGCGCAGCACCAGCGCGAGCCCGGCGGCGAACGCGAGGATGCCGAACGGGCCCGGCAGCGGCCCGCCGAGGAGCGGCCCGAGGATCATCAGCAGCGCGCCCACGGCCAGCGTCGCCGCCCGCATCGGCGGGGTGCGCATGAGGCGGCGGAGGGCGGACGGGCAGAGCATCGCCCGCCGATGTAGGGAGGCGCGACCGTTCCGCTAAGGCCGCCGGCCGAGCTCCTCGGCACGGTAGAGCCGCCCGAGCAACTCGGCCGCGTCGCCGGCGTCGGCGAACAGGATCTCGTCGGACGGCACCGCGCCGCGCGCGTAGCCCTTCGAGAAGGCCGCGACCTTCTCGTAGGCGCGGGCGAGGAGCTGCGGGGAATCGAGCTCGACGCCGCGCCCGAAGCCCAAGGCGGCGGCGCGGGCGGCGAGCCGGGCGCGCGCCCAGCGCATCAGCCGCGCGGTCTCCTCGGGCGGGCGGGGCACGAAGGCGCGCCCGTCCCAGCGCGCCGCCCCGTGCGATACGCACATCGACACGCCCTCGCCGTCGGGCCGGAACAGGTAGGTGACGTACCAGCCGGCCTGCGCCGACGGCGACAGCTCGGGGTTGTGGAGGCGCACCCAGGGCACGTGCGCCTTCATCGCGCCGCGCCCGTCGCTGCCCTGCACCGCCAGCCGGCCGCGGAAGTCGCCGAAGCGGGCGCGGAGCGCGTCGGCGCGGGCGCGCAGCCGGTCCGGGATCTCGCGGCGCACCAGCGCGCCGCGCCGCTGCATCGCGGGCGTCGCGCGCGCCGCGTGGTGCGGCTGGAGCGACAGGACTTCCTCGAACAGGTCGCGCATCGCCCCTCCCAACGCGGCGGCTTGGCTTTCGGCGCCCCGCCCGCCTAAGCTGGCGGCCCTGGGGTAGGGGGTATCGCGAACATGGTTGCGCACGTCACGACGGTCGCGTTCCTCGGACTCGAGGCGCGCGGCGTCGAGGTCCAGGTGCAGGTTTCGAAGGGCGGGCTGCACGCCTTCAACGTCGTCGGCCTGCCCGACAAGTCGGTGAACGAAAGCCGCGAGCGCGTGCGCGCCGCGCTCGCCGCGATCGGGCTGGCGCTCCCCTTCAACCGCATCGTCGTCAACCTGTCGCCCGCCGATCTGCCCAAGGAAGGCTCGCACTTCGACCTGCCGATCGCGCTCGGCCTGCTCGCCGCCATGGGCGTCGTCGACGCCGAGGCGCTGAGCCAGTATCTCGTGATCGGGGAGCTCGGCCTCGACGGGCGCATCGCGCCGGTGCCCGGCGTCCTGCTCGCCGCGCTCCGCGCCTCGGAGGAGGAGCTCGGGCTGATCTGCCCGGCGGCGCAGGGCGGCGAGGCGGCCTGGGCGGGGCGCGTCGAGGTTCTGGCGGCGCCCGACCTGCTGTCGCTCCTCAACCACCTGAAGGGCGCGCAGCTCCTGGCGCCGCCCGAACGCGCGGTCGCCGAGACCGGCTGGCACGGCCCCGACCTTTCGGAGGTGAAGGGCCAGGAGACCGCCAAGCGCGCGCTCGAGATCGCGGCCGCCGGCGGCCATAACCTGCTGATGGTCGGGCCGCCGGGCGCGGGCAAGTCGCTGCTCGCCGCCTGCCTGCCCGGCATCCTGCCCGACCTCGGCCCGGCCGAGGCGCTCGAAGTGTCGATGGTGGCCTCGGTCGCCGGGCAGCTCGAAGGCGGCCGGCTGCTGCGCCGCCGGCCCTACCGCGCGCCGCACCATTCGGCGTCGATGCCCGCGCTCGTCGGCGGCGGTTCCAAGGCGCGGCCCGGCGAGGTGAGCCTCGCCCACCTCGGCGTGCTGTTCCTCGACGAGCTGCCCGAGTTCCAACGCTCGGTGCTCGACTCGCTGCGCCAGCCGCTCGAGACCGGCCGGATCGTCGTGGCGCGAGCCAACGCGCACGTCAGCTACCCGGCCCGCGTCCAGCTCGTGGCGGCGATGAACCCCTGCCGCTGCGGCCACCTCGGCGACGCCGCGCTCGCCTGCGCCCGCGCGCCGAGGTGCGCCGCCGACTATCAGGCGCGCGTCTCGGGCCCGCTCCTCGACCGCATCGACCTCCACGTCGAGGTGCAGGCCGTGACCGCCGCCGACCTCGCCCTGCCGCCGCCTTCGGAAACCTCGGCCGACGTCGCGGCCCGCGTCGCCGCCGCGCGGCGGCGCCAGGCGGACCGCTACGCCGACCATTCGGGCGTCCGCACCAACGCGGAGGCCGACGGCAAGCTCCTGGAGGCGGTGGCGACGCCCGACGACGCCGGCCGCCGGCTCCTCGCCCAGGCCGCCGAGGCGATGCGCCTGTCGGCGCGCGGCTACCACCGCGTGCTACGCGTCGCGCGCACGCTCGCGGACCTCGCCGGTTCGGAAGCCGTGGGTCGCGTACACGTCGCCGAGGCGCTGAGCTACCGGCGGCACGCGCCGGTCAACTAGGTCGCCGGCCGCCGCCGGCGGCGCGGCCGCAGCCGCGCGGGCAGCAGGACGAAGCCGGTAAGCGCGACGAGGGTGGCGAGCGCCGCGCCGCCCCACAGCCAGGTCGTGTTGATGCCGCGCGGGTCGGCGAAGTTGAGGATGTGGATCGACCACATGACGTCGAAGACGCGGAACAGCCGGTTGCGCGCGGCCGTCACCCGGCCGAGGTCGGCCGCGACGTAGACCTGGGTCGCGTCGCCGTCGGCGAAGTCGACCCGCCACGCCGGCAGCGGGCCGGGGTAGGCCCGGAGCGGCTCGGTCACCGCCGCCACGCGAACCGGCGCGCCGGCGTCCGGTCCCAGCGCCTCGCGCGCCAGCGCGGCCGCGGTCGCGCGGTCGACCGGGGTCACCGTCCGGCCGCTTCGCAGGTCGACGACGCGCGGCCGGCCCTCGACCGGCGTGAGCTGCACGACCGGACGGCCGAGCATCGTCCGCACCTCGATCCGGGCGTAGGCGCCCGGCCGGGCCGCGAGCGCGGCGGCGAGCGGACCTGCGACCTCCTCGGCAGCGATCGACGGCGGCGCGTGCGGCTCGGCGTGGCCGTGGATCGCGTCCTCGGGCACGAAGGCGATGAACAGGCCGGAAACGAACCAGCCGAGGACCGGCAGGCCCACGACGAGCGCGAGCCATTTGTGGACGGATGCCGCCATGCGCGTGAATTGCAATCCCGCCTCCCGTCCGCCGGACTCCCTTAGCTCACATTCACGGCCGACGCATCGCCTGCAACCCCTTGAATGGAAACGTGAAGCAGGCAGCACTCTACGTCAGATTCCCTGTCTTCTGTTCGCACCCGAAACATTACATTCTGCGGGTCGCGCCGGGGGTAGCGCCAACAGGGAGGAATGTATGTGGAATGTTAAGCGCGGGTTGAGTTGCGCGCTTTTCGTCGCGATGTCGCTCGCGAGTCCGGCTGCCGCGGAGTCGCTGACGCTGGAGCAGGTCGTCGCGCTCAGCGCTACGGGCATCGGTGACGAGGCAATCATCGCGCAGGTCAGGAACGCGAACGCGAAGTTCGATCTCACGACCGATCAGATGATCGATTTGAAGTCGAAAGGCGTGTCGGGGTCCGTGATCGCCGCGTTGCTCGCCGGCGCCGACAAGCCGGCCGCGCTGTCGCTCGACTCGGCCGATCCCATGGTGCCTCACGCTCCCGGCGTCTACCTGTTGGCCGATTGGGACGGTCAGCCGAAGATGCGCCGCATCGACGCGACGGTTTCGAATCAGGCGAAGACGGGGGGCATCTTCGGTTACGCGCTCACCGGCGGAATCGCGTCAATGAGCGTCAAGGCTGCAATCCAGAACGAAACCGCCCGAGTTCAGGCCCGAGCCAAGCGGCCCACCTTCTACATGTTCTTCGACGAGTCGAATCCGAGTCTTCAGGCCGCGACGAGTGCATGGGCGTCCGGTTCGGCGACGACCGTGTCGTCGCCCAACGAGTTCACGCTGATCAAGCTCGCGCGAAAGGACGGTCGACGCGAGGCTCGCGTCGGCTCCCTGAATATCGCGGGCGCCAAGACCGGCGTCATGGATAAGGACCGGATCGCGTTCGATTACGAGATGGTGCGGCCGGGCGTCTACAAAGCCAGCCCGACGAACGAGCTCGCGCCTGGGGAATACGGATTCATCTTCGCGATCAACGGCGGCGGCGCGGCCGGTGCCATGAGCGCGCGCATCTTCGACTTCACCGTCCTTTAGCATCGCCTTGGCGCCGGCGGTGCCGATCGCTGGCTGAGTGGAAGGGGGCGCAGAAGCGCTCTCTCTAGGGTAGAAGGATGCGACCGAGCGCGTCGGCCCGTCTGCGCGTTCGGTCGCCGCCATCCGCCGCCCGGAGCATCGCCTTGGCCCATTTCGGCTTCATCGCCTCGCCGCTCGCCGGGCACATCAACCCCCTGCTGGTGCTCGCCGGCGAGCTCGTCGCGCGCGGGCACCGGGCGACCTTCGTCCACCAGCCCGACGCGGCGCGCCTGATCACCGACCCGCGCGTCGGCTTCGCCGCCGTCGGCCACGCCACCCACCCGCCCGGCAGCCTCGATCCAGCCGTGGAGCGCATGGCGCGGCTCGGGCTGGTGGCGGGCATCCGCGACATGATCCGCGACGTCGCCGCCGCCACCGACATGCTGTGCCGCGAGGCGCCCGCCGCGCTGCGCACGCTCGGCGTCGACGCGGTCGTCGCCGACCAGATGGAGGCGGCTGGCGGGCTGGTCGCCAAGCGTCTCGGGCTGCCCTACGTGACGACGGCCACCGGGTTGCCGATCAACCGCGAGCTGCGCGTCCCGCCGCCCTACGTTCCCTGGGGCTACCGCGACTCGCTGCCGTGGCGGCGGCTCAACGTCGGCGGCTGGCGGGTCACCGACCTGCTGATGCGCGACGTGAACCGGGTGATCCGCGACCGCGCGGCGGCGTTCGGGATCGGCGAGCATCGCCGCACCGAGGATTGCTTCTCGCCGCTGGCGCAGCTCGCGCAGTGCGTGCGCGGCCTCGACTTCCCGCGGACCGAGCTGCCCGACGGCTTCCACTATCTCGGGCCGTTCCGCACCGACGAGCCCGGCGACCCGGAGCTCGAGGACGACGGGCGCCCGCTCGTCTACTGCTCGCTCGGCACGATCCAGGGCTCGCGCGTCGAGATCTTTCGCGCGGTGGCCGCCGCCTGCCGCGACCTCGACCTCCGGCTGCTCGTCGCGCACGGCGGGCGGCTCCCGCCCGAGGCGGCGGCGACGCTGCCGGGCGCGCCGGTCGTCCGTTCCTTCGTGCCGCAGCG
>Ga0164290_1001748_pt1 | contig 24319 bp, 30 predicted proteins | sample Micstemetagenome_FD_108782 | JGI IMG/M metagenome (GOLD analysis project Ga0164290, IMG submission 108782) | Contaminated culture microbial community from soil near Moab, Utah, USA - Microcoleus steenstrupii SON62 (Illumina Assembly) | ecosystem: Environmental > Terrestrial > Soil > Soil crust...
GCACACGAATGGTCGACGCGCTTCGAAAGGCAGGCGGCGACGTTCGCTACGACATTATCAAAGGCGGCGGGCACGACGTCTGGACGAAGGTCTACGAAGGCGACGAGATCTACGCCTGGTTCCTCCGTCATTCTCGACGGAAGTAGGGCCTAAGGGGCCGGAGCGCGCAGAGCGGCGGCGAAGAAGGCGATGAAGCTCGCCTCTCGCCGCTCCGGCGGCTCACCATCCGGGTTCGTGGCCTGCGCCCAGAGGTGGATGATCGCCCCCATAACATATCGTAGGCGCGTGCGCACCTCCTCGGCAGGCAGGTGCGGCAAGGCAGCCTGAAGGGCACCCTCGAACTCGCGGATGATCCCTTCTTGCCGGGCGCGGTACTGCTGCCAGCGCTCGCCCTCTCCCTCGTAGCGGAGCCGGCTCGCTAGGCGAGCGTAGAACGGCTTTTGGCACGTGAGGCGGATCGCGGGGAGCGCCAGCGCCGCGAGGATCCCCTCGACGTCGTGCGGATCCGTCACCTTCGCCAGCATCGCGCGGCGCTCCTCGTTCAGCGGTCCGATGCGTCGATCAATCAGCGCCCAGAACAGATCGTCCTTCGAGTCGAAGTAGTAGTTCACCGCCGCGACGTTGACCGCCGCCTCGGACGTGATCGCCCGCACCGAGGTCTCTGCGACTCCGTTCATCGCGAAGAGCCTCTCGGCCACGTCGAGCAGTCGCTCTCTTACGTTCGGGTTCTCAACCTTGGTCACAGACGGAATCAACCCTACCTCGCGTTGGCGATGGCGACCTCGCCACACCGAACCTGAGCCTGCTTTCGCGCAAGAGCGTGGAACAGGGACGCGAGCCCACCGAAGCCGGCGACGGTGAGGACGAGGGAGTGCGTGGTCCCGTCGAAGAACGTGCTCACGAGGTAACCGGCCGCCGCGCCGCCGACGGTCTGCAGGCTTCCGATGACGGAGGAAGCCAAGCCCGCCATTCGGCCGTGCGGCGCCATCGCCGCGGTCATCGCGTTCGGCATCAGCAGCCCCTGCCCCGCCATGTACAGCATCATCGGCCCGATGATCGCCGCCAATCCCCCGACACCCGCAATTGCCGCGAGCACGATCGCGACGACTCCGGCGAGCTGAATCCGAGCTCCCAGCCGGAGCGTCGACTCGGACGAGTGCCGTTGAAGGAGCGATCGATTCGCCGTGGCTCCGATAAGCAGGGCAACCGCGGTCGCCGCAAAGTACAGGCCGAACTGCGACTCCGGAACGCCGAACACCTTCATCATCACGAACGGCGACCCACTGATGTAGGCGAACATGCCCGCGTACGCCGCGACCACCGTGAGGACGTGAGCGAACGACCGGCGATCGCTGAGCACGGCAAGGAAGCTCCGCGCGAGCGTCGGGGCCGGTTCCGTGTCGTCAGCCTCTTGCTTCATCGTCTCCGGCAGGTACTTCCACGAGAGTCCGAACAAAAGGGCGCCGCTGATGCCGAGCGTTGTGAAGATCGCGGGCCACCCGACGCTCGTCAGCAGAAATCCACCGAGCGTCGGAGCGACCAAGGGCGCGATGATCATCACCTGGGTCATCTGCGACATCACCGAGGCGGCGTCCTTCCCTTCGAAACGATCTCGAACGATCGCCCGGGTCAAAATCGGCCCGACGCACGCCGCGGCTCCCTGCAGGGTTCGGAAGGCGATCAGCATCGGCAACGACGTGCTTAGTGCACATCCGATTCCCGCTAGGCTGAAGACCACCAATCCCACCAACAGCACCGGCCGCCGCCCGAAGCGGTCGGAAAGCGGGCCACAGATCAGCTGTCCCGCCGCGAAGCCGAGCAGGAACAAGCTCAGCGTGAGTTGCACGGGCGCTACGCCCGCGTTGAAGACCCGTTGGAGTTCAGGCATCGCTGGAAGGCTCATGTCGATCGACAAAGCGGTCAGTCCAGTGAGCGCCGCGAGGAGGAGAGTTAGCCGGTTGGGGGTTGCTGTCATAGTAAACACTCGTTTCAAACGAGTGTTTAAATTGTGTCGCATTGATGTTCATGGATGCAATGCGATTGGACAGAGGCTAGGTCCCCATGAGGCTAAACCAGGCACCCGCTACGCGTCGGCGTCGGTCACCGGATCAAGATCAGCAGGGTGTCGTCGCGACGTCGCCGCGTCTAGACCGATAACGATCGGAGATACGACACGGCCTCGAACACGCAAGGTGCTTGCTTCTTGTACTCGTAGTCGAGGAGGGAGTCGAGTGCATCGAGCACGTTCGACGGCACTCCTTCGACTTGGGTCGAGGCGAAGGCCGTCTGAGCCGCCAGCGTCTCCAGATCGTCCTCCTCGCGGAGGTTGTCCCACTTCGAGACGAGTGCCGCGGCCTAGTCCTTCACGAGCATAAGAATCTCCTTCTTGCGTGCCAGCCCATCTCGGCAGCCGCAGAGAAGGGTCACTCAGGTTCGTTGGCAGTTGTGTTCACGCACGTCGGCAAACCTACTCCAGGTTGCCGAGGGGAAAGCCAGACGTCTCGCTCTATCCGCATGCGGTACTCCGAGACCCACCTGCCGTGCTTCTGAAACCCTTCCGGAATGTGTTCGATCTCCACCATCCCGAGCCGGCGCAGGATCTTGCCGCTAGGCTCGTTCCAAGTAGCGTAGAGCGCTTCTACCGCGGGAACCTCAAGCCAGTGAAAGGCGAGGACGAGCATCTCCTCGGCCAGTTCTGTGGCATAGCCGAGCCTTTGCTGGTCCGGATGGATCCAGTACCCGAGGCTCCAGACGCCCTCGTCCTGCCAAAGAGCGACGCGCCCGACGAACGCTCCATCGACCGTTTCGGCGGTGAAGGAATAGCCCGTACCCTCCTCCCAGCCCTTCCGCTGGCGCGCTAACGGCTCCAGCATCTCAGCCTCGCACGTGGGCGGATTCCATGGCATGCCGTCGTTGAAGCCAGGGTGCCGCGTCGCCGACCAGATGTGCGGAAAGTCCGATTCGTTCGGAATGCGGAGGCGGCAGCGCGCGGTCTGGCACTCGAACGGATTCGGAAGTCGCATCGTCTGAGCGTATCCGAATCAGCTCGTGATGACTCGGATCCCCTGCTCTTGAAGTGCCGCGCAGACGGCGTCCACGTGCTCCCGGTCCCGGGTCTCGACCGTGCAGATCACCTCGACGGTCGAGATGTCCGGGCTCGCGAAGGCTCGCTCGTGCTCAATCTGCTTCACGCTCGCCCCCTGAGCCGCGATCGCTTGGGCGAGCGCAGCGAGTCCGCCTGGCCGGTCGCTGATGATCGCCTTGAACCGGGCAAGGCGGCCATCCGCAACGAGGCCGTGCTCGATCACTCGGCCGAGGACGGCCGGGTCGATGTTGCCACCGCAGAGGGTGAGCACCACCCGCTTCCCCTTGAGGTGCGGAAGCTTGCCGGCTAGGAGCGCGGCCAGAGGCGTGGCGCCAGACCCTTCGACGACGCCCTTCTCGATCTCCACCAGGCGAAGGATGGCGAGGGCGATCGCCTCTTCGTCGACGGTGACGACCGAATCCACGACTTGGCGCGCGAGGGCAAAGGCGTGCGGTCCCACCGTCGGCACGGCCAAGCCGTCGCCTAGCGTTGGCTGCATCGAGGTCAGGCACGGCTCGCCTCGCTCGAGCGCCGCGCAGTACGAGGCGGCGTTCTCCGGTTCGACGCCGATGATCTCCGTCTGGGAGCGCATCGCCTTCACCGCGATGCCCAGGCCCGCGATCAGGCCAGCGCCGCCGATCGGAACGATGATCGCGTCAGCCTCCGGCACTTGTTCGAGGATCTCGAGACCGAGCGTGCCCTGCCCGTTGATCACCTCGATGCCGTCGAAGCCATGAACGTAGGTGAGGCCATCGGATTCCACCAGCCGATCGGCAAGGAACTTCGCTTCGCCGATGTTCTGTCCGTCGAGGATCACCTTTGCCCCGAGTTGACGCGCTCGGCTCTGCTTCACGAGCGGAGCGAAGATAGGCATCACGACCGTGACGGGAATGCCGAGGTCCCGCCCGTGGTAGGCGAGCGCGAGGGCATGGTTACCTGCCGAAGCGGCCACGACGCCTCGGGTCCGCTGATCCTCCGAAAGTTGGAGGAGTGCGTTGCGCGCGCCTCGCTCCTTGAAGGAGCCGGTCCGCTGCAGATATTCGCGCTTCGTGAACACGGTACAGCCGCACAGTTCAGAGAGGAGCGGCGACTCCTCGCACGGGGTTCGCACGATTCCGCCGGCGATTCGGTGACGCGCGGCGACGATGCTTTGGAGCGAGACGGCTTCGGGCACGGAAGTTAAGGGTACTCGCTGTGATGCGATTCCAACCAAAACCCTGTTAACTATTGCAGGTACGTCGCGTATCTTCTAAGGACCGGATGCAGATCCGGCATCCAACTTTGGAGGGAGGAGAGCCCCTTGAGTCAATATCAATCGAGCATTACCGTCGCCTGTCCGCCGGACCAGGTCTTTGAATTCGTTAGCCGACCGGAGAACATGCCGCAGTACCTGCCCACGGTACATGAGGCACGCCCACAGGGTGAGGGTCGTGTGGAGGTCGACGGCAACGCCGCCGGCCACGAGTACCACTCGGATGGCTGGTTCGAGCTTGACCAGCAGGCGCGCACCATGAAGTGGGGCTCCGATGGCGAGAACCGCTACTCGGGTCACCTGGAGGTTAAGGATGGCGGCCCTCAGGCGCTCGTCAACATCACCCTGAACTTCGATCCGCGCCCGGACCAAGAGGAGGCGTTCCGCCAGCAGATGGGGACCCGAGACGCGACCATTCGAGACGGCCTCTCGAAGGCGCTCGAGTCGATCAAGAATATCTGCGAAGGACACGGCGGCAAGGTGCCGTCGCAGGCCGATCGCATCAACCACCAAGGCTACGTCAGCTGAGCTGACCGCTCAGGAGATGGGGTGAGGATCAAGGACCCTCGCCCCATCTCCTCTAGGTTCCTTCGTCCTTTCGACGTGCGTCCCCTTTCTCGTGGACCTGCCCTTCGCCTCGGGCGCTCGGCTTCTGCCGTCGTCCTTCGTTGTCAGCGTTCATCGGTTTGTCGCCGTGGTCCTTGATCTCGCCGGTTTTACGTTTGGTCTCGTTCTTCGCCTGCTTTGCTTTCATGAGGTGACTCCTCGGGTGGCGTTAACCACTGGGGCGAAGGCACGGCAATGAGAGTTCCGGGGGAACGACCGTTCGGACCTTCAGTCCAAACCGTTATGGAACGCAAGGAAGAGCACCCGTCCGGCGACTCGCCGTCGGATACCGGCAAGAGCCGAGAGCAACTCGAGGGGAGCGGCAAGATCTTCAGCGGCGGCCTCGATCCGGCGGGCCGTGCGAAGGAGTTCGCCGACACTCCGGGAGATCAGCTCGAGCGAATGGGCGATTCCCGGCCCGACGTCCGCGATCCCAGTGAGGGAGGCTTCGAGCGAATCGACGAGGATCCCCGAATGACGACGACTCGCGAGGAGTTCCCCGAGGTCCACAAGCCGGACCCGGAGGCGCTGCAAGAGAGCCGCACGGACAACATCGACCACATCGTGGCCAAGCCGATGGGCCCGCTCGGAAACGAGGGGCAGACGGTAGAGCCACGCACGAACAAGGAAGACAAGCAGAGCTCGCAGCTCTGAGGAGGGTTGAATGAGCGTGGACAAGAAGGAAGGCGTTTACGGCGAGAACCACCCACGGGAAGAGGACAAGGCCGCTCCCGAAGGCATCCGCGAGAAGACCGCGGAGAACAAGACCGAGGGCGTCGAAGCCGATCTGGAAGAGGTGCGCGACCGCGCCGCGTCTAAGGGTCAAACCGGCGGGATGGGCCGCGTCGAAACCCCGAAGGACGGAACCACTCAGGGCGCGTGGGAGCACGGCGCCGAGGAAGCGAACCCGAGTCCGTCGTAACCGAGCGATCACCCTCGACGAAGGGGCTGGCGGGTGTCCGCCAGCCCCTTCGCGCTTGATGCCGAGGCAAAATTAACCAATGTCGAATCAACTCACCCGGATGGTACGGGAAGCTCCCTCGGCGGGGGCTCCGATGCTGGTGCTGCTGCACGGCTTGGGCAGCGATGAGCGCGACCTGATGGCCGTGGCTCCCGAGTTGGACCCTCGCCTCACGATCATTACTCTGCGGGCACCTCACCAATACGGAATGGGCGGTTACGCGTGGTTCGACATCCAGTGGCTCGCCGCTGGCCGGACCATCGACGTCGGCCAGGCGCTCGAGAGCCGGGATCGACTCATCCCCGAACTCGAGGCACTCGCCTCACAGTTCAAGCCGTCTCAGCTACTCCTAGGAGGATTCAGCCAGGGGGCCATGATGACGATGGGCGTGGCCCTTAAGCGGCCAGATCTCCTCGACGGAGCAATGCTTCTGAGCGGGCGCACGATCCCGCCCTTCCTCGAGAATCCGAGTCCCGATGTCACCGAGCTTCCCTTCCTCGTGCAGCACGGCACTTTCGATCCCGTGCTCCCGATCGACGAAGGGCGAGAGATGAGGACCGATCTGGAGCGGTTGGGCGTGCCGTTGGAGTACCACGAGTATCCGATGGGACACGAGGTGAACTTCCAGAGCCTTGGCGACGCGTTGCGGTGGATCCGGTCGAGAATCGACTGATCAGGTCCGCTCAACGACGATTGTCGCACTCGCCTGGGTCACCGGAGATCCGCCTTGGGGGCGGCATTCCCTTGCTGGATCTCGTCCTCAACCTTGTCGACGGCAGCCGCGACCGTACTATGCAGGTCCACCGTGGCATCGGACGCGACCTGCTGTTCCTTCGTCTCCTGCGCGATCTGACTGACCGATTGATCGTCGCTGCCTTCCGGAGCAAGGTCGATGTCCTGTCGAAGCTTCGGCACAAGCGCGAGAACTCCGATTTGGAGGCACGCGGCGAGCGGCACCGCCAAGATCATTCCGATGATGCCGAGCAGCACGTTGCCCGAGAGCAACGCGATGATGCTCAGGATCGGGTGCAGGCCCACCTGACCGCCGAGCACGCGGGGCGAGATGATCTGGTCGAAGATGATCTGGTGCAGGATCAGGCTCAGGCCCACCACCAGCAGCATGTGGTCGACGCCTCCGCCGACGAACGCGACGCCTGCGGTGAGCACGATCGTAAGGATCGCGCCGATGTAGGGAACGCTGTAGAGGACGCCGGCAATGACTCCCAGAAGAAGCGCGCTCGGGGTGCCCAAGATCATCAGCAGGAGGTACGTCGCCAAGCCGTTGAGCGCGGACACCACCAAGAGCCCCCGAAGGTAGCGGGCGAAGATCGCGGTTACTTCGGCGACGTAGGTCTGAACCGCGTCTCTCCGGTTTCGGGGAACCAACAGCAGCCCTTTGCCGAGGATGAGGTGGAAGTCGCGCAGAGCGTAGAAGGCGACGATCGGCACGATCACGACCCAGACGAGATTCCCCAGGAAGTTCATCCCGTACTGCGTCAACCAAGTCGTAGAGCGAGCCGCGCCACCAAGCACGCCTTCAAGCGCTCTGGACGCAACCGTGGCGACCGCGGATGGGAAGTGAAGCTGCTCGAACGACTTCCGAAGCCCAGCCGAAGAAGTGTCCGGGAAGTAGCGGCCGAAGGCCGTCTGGATCCCGGCCGCCTCGTGCGTAACCGACGGAATGAGCAGAGCCATTCCGCCGAAGAACACGATCAGGAAGCCTGTAAAGATGATCGCCGCACCCATCGTGCGGCTGAATCCCTTCGCCTCCATGCGGTCGACGACCGGGTCGAGCACCGTCGCGAGCAGCATCGCAAGGCCCATGGGGAGCCAAATCTCGCGCACGACCCAGGCGATGTAGATCGACACGAGCACGATCCCGCCGATAAACGCCCCATGCCTGATCTGGCGTTTGCCTGGAATTGGAATCGTGATACTCGCCACGCCACGTTGGAGGGTGATGGGTTCAAGGTTGTTCGTCTAGGCAACCTTTTGGCTGGGACTCCCGAAGTGTAATCTGAGTGCATGGAAACGAGCCAGGAGCCTGGTGGCATGATTCCGACGGAGTTGCGCGGCTACTTCGATCCGGAGGGACGGCTACTCCTGTGGCCGTCGAAGGCCGAGAAAAGGACAAGCGTCCTCTCGATTCTTGCGACCCGCTTCTCACCCGGCCGCGAGTACACCGAGCGCGAGATCAACGCGCTGCTCAAGGCGAACCACCTTTTCGACGACCACGCGTTGTTGCGACGAGAGCTCTTCGAGGCAGGGTTGCTCGCCAGAACCCCGGACGGGAGTCGGTACTGGCGAGTGGATTAGCGCCTTAGAAGCCGAAGTTCTTCGGGAGCGGCTTCGCCTGCCGCCTTAGCTTGAGACCAAGCGTCGACTTTTCACGCTTCCACGTTGCGGCGTCGATCCGCTTCGCATGGCCGTCCGCGTAGGACACGGTCCGGGTTCCGTCCGACCACGCCTTATCCTCGTAGAGCATCAGCGTCTTAGCTGGTTGCGGAATCGCCGGTCCGGTCACGCCGGCGATCGCCATGTTGAACCGGAACGACGATCCAGCCGGATTCTTCGTCAACCAAACGCTCGGATTTTTCACGTACGGACCGACCACGTATTGCAGGGTCTTCGTGCTTTGCGGATAGGGAAACACGTCATCGAAGTCCATCGTGTACAGGAGAATTCCCACTGACGCCTGCTTTGCATTAGCCAGCGACTGGGCCTTGAGCTCAGTCATATCCTGAACGACCGCTCCGAGCAGGGCAACGGGAGCGGAGACGCCGAGTACGAGCAACGCTTTCTTCATCAGCTCTTCTTCTTCGTCAACGGTTCGGGATTCCAGCCCTTGCCATAGTCGGCCGGCAGCGGCTCGGCCGTACGCGGAATTCTTAGCAGAAGCGACATCGCGAGTCTTCCCCACTCGATCGCCGGAACGAGTCGGGCGCTGCCGTCGGCGAAGCCAACCGCACGGCGACCGTCGGACCAGTTCTTGGTCTCATAGAACACCACGGTCTTAGGCGGCTCAGGAATGTCCTTGAGCTTCACTCCGCCGAGGGCGGAGTTGAACCGAATCTCGGTCTTCTCGTTCGCGCTCTTGAACGCGGCGGCGTCCTTCACGTACGGGTAGATCGCGTAGTGCAGCGCCTTCGGGCTCTTCGGATACGGCAGCACCTCGTCGGCGTCCTGGGCGTACATGAGCAAGCCGAGGGTGACCTGCTTGACGTTCGCGAGAGACGTGATCTGGTTGATCCGCGCCTCTTCGCTCATCGGGCGCTGAAGGGCAGCCGCCGAAGCGGCGGCGACGGCCGCCACGACGGCAAGAGCGAGGACGGGTTTCGTAATTCGATTCATAACGGCTCTTGCCGCATTATGATCCCGATGGAGCCAACCCGCGACCGTAATTCAGCGGAAGGGGACGCTTGACCTGTCGCGGGAAGGTGCGACGGAGTGCGGGCTCGACCTTGCGAGTCCACTCTTGTCGCGAGACGACGCTCACGTGCCCATCGGCGAACGCCACTACCCGAGATCCGTCCGGCCAAGGATTCTGATCGTAGATCATCGGGGCTTCTGCCAGCTGCTCGATGGCAGCCATGTTCACTCCGCCCAGCTTCAGGTTGAACACCAACTGCCCGCCAGCAGGATTGAGCGTCTTGAAAACGTCGGTGTTCTTGACGTAAGGGTGAATCACGTACCTCACCGCCTCGGTGCTCTGCGCGTACGGTAGCAGGTCGTCCGTGTCGCTGGAGTAAAGAAGCAGTCCCAACGCCATCTGCTTGGCGTTGTTGACCGTGACCGTCTGCGGCGAAGCCGTCACGACACCGGTCCCCGTTCCGATTCCCAGATCCTGAAGGTAGACGGCCTTCGTAATCTCAGGGTGCGGCCTGAGAGTTTGGATGCCGTCGAGACGCACCAACGTGAGTCGGAGCACCGACGGGCGCCTCGTTCTTCGGCTTGCCGGTTGCTCGTCCAGCATCACCCGAGTCAGGTGCTCGGCTGGGTCGTCGAGTCGGTAGGTCACCAAGAACCGGATGTCGCCCACCAGCCGCACCTCGCCCTTCGTCCAACTCACTGTGCTCAGCGAGACGTTGATCCCGGGCGCGGACGCCTGGCCCAAAGCTGCCATTACGCCCGAAGGACTGACACCGCCTGACGATTCGAGTTCGACGGCATAGTAGTCGTCGGGGAGTTCCGCCGGAGTGAGGGTCTTTGGCAAGTCTCCGGGGAACAACGAAATCACCGGGCCTTGAGCTGAGACGACGGTCGTCGCGAAAGCGAACATCGCGGCGATGGCAAGTGGGAATGGACGGAACTGCGACATGGTGACCTTCCGATCCTCAGTGTAGCGGAAGGTGGATGAGACACCGTCCGGTATCCTCTAACCGTGACCGAGCCTGAATCGCGCCCCGAGCGGGTCTGTACCTACGACCCCCTCATCGAGCTGATGTCCCGGTTCGAGAACGTCAAGGCCGTCGACACGACCGCCGATCCGTTTGCCGGCCTCACGGTCGAGGACCGGCTGAAGAAGCACATCGTCGACGGAATCAAGAAGGGCCTCGAGCGCGACCTTGACGAGGCGCTGACGCTCTACCCCGCGCTTCACATCATCAACGAGGTGCTTCTCGACGGCATGAAGACCGTCGGCGAGCTGTTCGGCGCGGGCAAGATGCAGCTGCCGTTCGTGCTCCAGAGTGCCGAGGTGATGAAGACAGCGGTGCGGCACCTCGAGCCGCACATGGAGAAGGTCGAGGGATCCGAGAAGGGATCGATTCTCCTCGCCACCGTTGCCGGCGACGTCCACGACATCGGCAAGAACCTCGTCGACATCATCCTCAGCAACAACGGCTACCGCGTGGTCAACATCGGCATCAAGCAGCCGATCAACGCGATTCTCGACGCCACGCGTGAGCACAACGTCCAGGTGATCGGCCTCAGCGGCTTGCTCGTCAAGAGCACGCTGATCATGCGCGACAACCTGCTGGAGCTCAACCAGCGCGGCATGGCCAACTATCCGGTAATCCTAGGTGGCGCGGCCCTCACCCGTGGCTACGTGGAAGAGGACCTCCGGGCGATCTACGAAGGCAAGGTCTTCTACGCGCAGGACGCCTTCGAAGGTCTTCGGCTGATGGGCGACCTGTGCGGCGAAGGATCGTCGACGTCCGCCGCGGTCGTGTCCGAATCGACGGCTCCCGGCGTCGACGAACCCGTGGAGGAAGACGCTCCCACGCCTCGTGTGTCGAGCCACCGCGTGGGACACGTCGATCCCGAGCTGTACGTCTACACCGGGGTCCGCTCGGAGGTGGTGCCGGTCTCGAACCCTCCCAAGCTTCCGTTCTACGGCGCGCGCAAGCACACCAAGTTCGACTTGTTCGAGGTGTACAAGTACGTTAACCCGGTGGCGCTCTTCCGCGGTCAGTGGCAGTTCCGCCGACCCGACGGGATGAGCAACCCGGACTTCACGAAGTGGCTCGAGGACACCGCAGGACCGGTCTTCGAGCGCATGCAGCGCGAGCTGTTCTCGGTGCTCCGGCCGAAGGTGAAGTGGGGCTACTTCCCTTGCGCCAGCGAGGGCAACGATCTGATCCTCTTCCATGAGGACGGGGTGACCGAGCGCACGCGATTCACTTTCCCACGTCAGCGCGACGGACGTCACCAGTGCCTCAGCGACTTCTTCCTACCGATTGGCGGCCAACTCGATACCGTTGGCTTCCACATCGTAACCGTGGGAGACGAGGTCTCCAAGCTTGAGCGGGAACTCTTCGCCAAGGGCGACTACCAGGACTACCTCTACGTCCACGGGATGGGCGTCGAGGTCGCCGAGGCGCTCGCCGAGTACTGGCACCGTCAAATCCGTCACGAGATGGGAATCGCGGATCAAGAGCCGGAAGACATGCGGCTGCTGTTCAGCGCGAAGTACCACGGTGCCAGATACTCGTTCGGCTATCCGGCCTGCCCCAATCTTGAGGATCAGACCAAGCTGTTCGAGCTTCTCCGACCCGAGGAGATCGGACTCGAGCTCACCGAGGAGTTCATGCTCAGTCCCGAGCAGTCGACGAGCGCGATCATCGTCCACCATCCCGAAGCGAAGTACTTCAACATCCGGTGATCGGCGCCCAGCGTGTCATCCTCTTGGCCGCATGCCGATGATCAGTTGGAAGGAGCGGCACCGTCGAATGCTCGCGGCCCAGAAGGCGGCATGGGAGACTGCGGGCCACACAGCCAGTGACCCCGGGCTCCGTGACGCCTACCCCGATTTGCTTCGGGCTCCGATCCGATTGATCGTGTGTCCGCTCGCCAAAGACGTTAATCAGGGCGGCCTCCTCCGCCTCGCCGAGGCGTTCCGTATCGAGCAAGTGGACTTCACTCAGGAACTCGACTCGGCAATCGACCTCAGCGGGGAGCGCGGGACCGGTGGCTTTCAGCCTTGGCGCTGGATGCCCGCCGACGACGCGGCGGATCAGGCGCGCGACGAGGGTTACCAGGTCGTGGCCCTCAGTCTCAGCTCTCGAGCGATCCCGTTCGATCAAATGGCGTGGCGCTTCCCACTCGCGCTGGTCGTTGGATCGGAGCTCACCGGCCTGCCTCCGGAGATCGAAGCGAAGGCCGAGGCAACCGTGGGAATTCCGCTCTATGGGATGGTGCAGTCGCTGAACGTCGCAACGGCGACGGGCATCGTGCTTCAGCACGCGGTGTCGGCATACGCCCGAGCCCGTCCCGAATTCACCCCCGCTCGCCGAGCGAGCCGCGAACTTCTCGGCTTACCGCCGGTCGACTACTCCTCGAAGTCGAGCAAAGTTCGAATAGACGACTGAGGCTGGGTCTTCAGCAGCTCACGCACCGTTTGGTCCTGTTCGCGGAGGAGCGGCTTCCGGCGAAAGTCGTGGGCGATGATACGCTCGAGCGAGTAGATCGCCAAGGCCCGGATCGCGCGCTCCTGCGCAACGTTTGCGCTTCGCACGTCTCGGGTGCTGTAGACGCCGTACAGCAGCATGATCGAAAGCCCGCCGCAGCCGGCCGCCGCCTGGATCAGCATCGTCCGGAGTTCGGGACCGGCAAACCGCATCCCGGCCAACGCGGCGACACCGAGGATCCCCATGATCGCCGAGGCGGGCGGGTACAAACCGAGCTCACCCCGCGCGTTCAGCTGCTCGCGAGTGATTCGCAGCACCGCGCTGACCGAGCGCATCGAGGGATCCCGTTCGCAGATCTCAAACGAGGCCCGGATCTCCTCCAATGTGAGACCGTGGTGCTTCCCCATCCCCGCGCCGCGGCCCATGAGCTCGGGTCGTTCCGACATCGGATGTATTGTGGCAGGCAGGTCTGGATGGATGAGAGATGAGGAACGATCAAAGCCGTGCCCCTGTCATCCCGAGCGACGCTGAGGGATGACAGGGGCATCCACTCTGTGAAGCTCTGTGCCTTCTGTGGTGAATCCCCCATCGACGGCCGGTGCCGCGCCCGAGGGTCTCACGCCACAGCGCAACGGACGCAACGAGTCGAGCAGCTCAACCGACCTCGCGAACCTCAGCGGTGATGAAACTTATCGAGCACGCGCTCGATCCGCGGCAGGAGTGTCGCGGCCACGGGTGCGTACTCCTGAGTCGCCTTGACCAGAAGTAGTCAGCACCTACGGTTAGGTCCCTCGGCTACGCTCGGGATGACATCACGACTCCGCGCTTAGCGGCTCACGACCCCGCTCCACGGCGTGGAGCGCTGGAGCGCGTCGGCAAGCATTCGATCGTACACGCGGTGAGGCACCTCGAACGCCCCGAGAGAGGCGAGGTGGGGATTCAGAATCTGGGCGTCGAAGATCGTGAAACCCAGCTCCCGACACCTTTCGACGAGCGCCCAAAGCGCAACCTTTGAGGCGTCGGTGCGTCGATGGAACATCGATTCGGCGCAGAAGCAGGAGCCGATCGCGACGCCGTAGACACCGCCGACGAGTTCACCATCGGCCCAGCACTCCGCTGAGTGCGCCCAACCTTCGTGGTGGATCTGACCGTAAACGCGGACGAAGTGCTCGCTGAGCCAGTTGTCCTCGGGGCGGAAGCAGCCCCACATCACTTCCTCGAACGCGGTGTCGAACCGCACTTCGAACGTTCCTCGGTTCATCGTTTTCCGAAGAGATCGAGAGACGTGCACGCCCTCAATGGGAAAGAGGCAACGGCGGTGGGGCTGGAACCACTCCACCTCGCCGTCTTCCATAGTCATCGGGAAGGCGCCGCGTTCGTAGGCGTACCGTATGAGCCAGGGCGTCAGCTCCTCTCCGCGCATTCTTTACGGACGCTCCCAACGCATGACATGGAAGAGCGGGACGCGGTACTCGTCCAGCATGTCGGGGTTTTGCTCCACGGCCTCCGGCGTCGGCCTGGGCTCTAGGTACCGGCGGAGGATCAGCCCCGCCCCCAGCAGCGCTTCCATGTACTGCTCCATTGGTCGGTGCCAGTTCAGCAGCGAGAGTGCCCCAGCCTCCAACAAATTGGCCCGCTCTTCGTAGTAATCGACGACGCTGACGTGTAGCTTCTCGCCTTGCTCGTTGCGGTACCAGGCGCGTGGAGTGGTGCTCGCAAAGGGATTGATGTTTGCGATCAGCAGCTGGCCACCGGGGCGAAGCACCCGCACCATCTCGGCGATTGCGGCTCGGAAGTCCGGTATGTCGACCAAGGTGATGTAACTGATTACGAGGTCGAACGCGCCGGCTTCGAACGGCAGCGATTCCGCGATGCCTTGCCGATAGGCTCCCGACGGATCCTGCCGCCGCGCCTCATCGAGCAGCTCGGGAGTCGGATCCAGTCCGGTCACCACCGCCCCTCGCTGCGCGAGCATGCGGCAAAAGCGGCCTTCGCCACACCCGACGTCCAGCACTCGCTTTCCGTCGACGTCGCCGGCTTCGAGCAGCATCGGAGCATTGAGGAGAAACACTCGGTTTCGGTCGCCTCGACGCTGAGCCTCGATCCATCCCTCGGCGGACGCAGACCACTTTTGAAGCGCTTCGGCGGCGAGAGACATGGGTGGCATTATGGTCCGGTAGCAACGGGTAAAACCCGCGCGTTATGACCGTGAAAGAGTTGCTGCAGTCGCAGATCGCGAACGCCGGATACCAGCTGCAAAAGGTTTCCGAGGGCCTCACTCCTGAACAGGCCGAGCTGAAGCCGCATGCTGGAATGATGAGCTTCCGAGAGCAGCTGTCCCACCTGTCTGAAGCGTACGTTGCGACCTCGAAAGAGCTTCGGGGCGAGAAGCACGACTGGGGCACCTATCATGTCGAGGGAGGCTGGGACGCGGTCCTCGCCGATTTCCAGCAGACCCGAGCCACCGCTGCCGCCGATGTCCTCTCGGCCGACGACGCCACCGCGGCTAAGATCGGGTCGGACTTCATGGTCGGTCACGATTACTACCACGTTGGGCAGCTCGCCTCGGTCAGGCTGGCGATCGATCCTTCCTGGAACTCCTACAGCATCTACCGCTAACCTAATCGGACTGGCCGTGCCGAGACCCTTCAGGGTGCCGGTACGGCTCCAAGCTCCTCTGTGATCGCCGGAAGCTATCTTGAACGCACTCGCCCTTCTGCTCTTCGCGGCGCCGAGCCAGGGCGGCCCGCCCGATCGGACCTTCGTGATCGAGGGATTCCGGTCCGCCAGCGAGGCCGCCGTATCCGCCTCCTCGATGCGGTATCTCCCCTTCGACGTCCCTCCGGGCGTCACGCGCATGCGGGTTCGGAAGGAGTTCGATCACGGTCCGGATCCGGCACAGAGAAACACCGTGGACTTCGGCCTGTTCGATCCGCGCGGAGCGGGACTAGGTGGCCGAGGTTTTCGGGGCTGGATGGGCGGCACCGCCGGCGATGCGGTGGTGACCGGAGATCGTGCCACGACCGGACCTCACTTTCTCGCCGGACCGATCCAGCCGGGCCGCTGGCATCTCGCGCAGTGGTTCCTCAAGGCTTCGCCAAGTGGCCTGAAGTACAAGTACACCGTCACGCTCTCCTTCGACGGATCCACCGCTCCAAGATCGGTTCCTCGACCCCCGCGGTACGAACCCGGAACGCTCAAGGCGGCAGCGGCCTGGTACGCGGGAAACCTGCACACCCACACGCACCACTCGGATGGAGCGCGCCCCCTCGTCGAGGTCGCGCGACTCAATCGGGACGCCGGCTTCGACTTCGTCGCCTCGACCGAGCACAACAACGTCGCCGCGCACTTCGAGTTCGCTGAAGTCGCGAGGCACGTCCCAGACTTGCTTCTGCTCGAAGGGGACGAGTTCACCTCACCGTTCGGCCACGCCAACATTATCGGTCAGCGTCCGGGCTATTGGTTCGACTTCCGCTTTGACGGCGGGGAGAACCGACTGCCTGGTGTGGTGGGAGACGCGCATCGCCAGGGAGCGATCTTCGTTGTCAACCATCCTTTCGCGATGTGCACTACCTGCAACTGGCGCTATCCGGAGCAGGAGTGGCGAGATGCCGACGGGATCGAAGTCTGGAACGGAGCGTGGGACTTCACTGACGAATCGGCGTTGAAGTGGTGGGATGGACTGCTTCGGAAGGGACACCGCCTGAACGCCTACGGCGGCAGCGACTACCACCGAGGCGCCGACCCCTTGAGTCCGGCCACACGCGTCTTCTCCCGGACCCTTTCCCGACGCGATGTCATGCGCGGACTGCGCGATGGAGCAACCGTGGTCGTACGGGACCCACGGGGACCGTTCGTCGAGCTCACCGTCGATGGGTCCCGGGTTGGAAGCACGGCTCGCCAGAAGCTGGGGGGTCGAGTTCGGCTGCGGACGGAGGGGGCGTCCGGCCTGACGCTCGTGCTGATCAGTGACGAGGGCGTGATCTCGTCCGACACCGTCGTCGACGAGAGTCCGATCGAGCGGCCCATCGACCTGAGGGGCCGGCGCTTCGTCCGAGCCGAGCTGCGGCAGGGCGGCATCAAGGGAACGATGGTCGCGCTCACGAACGCCGTCTTCATCCGCTAGGGAGAGATCGATATCATGGAAGGCATGCCGTTGGCGGTCTGCCTCCTCGTCTCGCTCGCGATCGAGCCGCCCATCATGTCGCCGCGATCGATCGCGAAGCCCAACTCAATTCCGGGGGAGACGAGGGAGATTACTGACCGAGAGGTCAAGTTCGTGCTTTACACGCCACCGGGGTACGTTCCTCGACCGGCGGCGACGCTGACCATCCACTTCCATGGAGTCGCCTGGTTCGCGATCGAGGAGCATCGCCGCAGATCGCTTCGGGGTCCGCTAATCGCCTTCCACAACGGAGAGGGCTCGAGCGTCTACCGAAGGCCGTTCGAAGATCGAGCCCGCTTGAGCCGGTGGATCGAACTGGCGGAGGCTGCGCTCGGCACCCGAGTGTCGCGGATCGACCTCTCCAGCTTCTCGGCCGGATACGGGGCGATTCGGGAGATCGTCAAGTCACCCAACTATCGCAAGCGAGTGCACCGGATCGTCTTGGCGGACTCGATGTACGCGGGCTTTGCGCCCCTCTACCCTGGCTCGAGAACCCGCCGCCCCGCGCCTGCCGACGTCGAGCCGTGGCGCGAATTCGCAAAATTGGCCGCGAGAGGTGAGAAGGAGTTCGTCCTCACCCACAGCCAAGTACCGACGGAGACGTATGCGAACTCGGTCGCGTGCGCCCGTTGGCTGAGTCAGATGGTGGGCGCACGGCCGAGCCTGGTCTCCCGGCAAGACGACGACCCTCGCTTCCCTCTCTTGACCCGAGTCGACGTGGGCGGATTCCACGTCTGGGGCTACGGAGGAAGCGATGCTCCGGCCCACGTGGTGCATGCCCGGCACATCGCGGACGTCTGGAAGGCGCTCGACGGCGCGCGATAGATTCCCCGTTCCTGGGGACCTCTCGCCCGAGAGGTATACTCCTGGCTTGCCCACTACACACGGGTCGGCTGCGTGATTTGGTCCTGGCTTTCGGGTCAGGTAGTCCACGCAAGACCAAGCTGATCCGGAGGCTCAACCAGGAAAAACATGGCACAACTTAGCATGAAGGAGCTGCTCGAGAGCGGCGTTCACTTCGGCCACCAGACTCGACGCTGGAACCCGAAGATGAAGCGCTTTATCTACGGCGCTCGCAACGGCATCTACATCATCGACCTCCACCAGACGATCAAGCTCTTCGAAGACGCGCTCAACTACGTCAAGAAGGTGGTTGAGGACGGCGGTACGGTTCTGTTCGTCGGCACCAAGAAGCAGGCGCAGGCCGCGATCAAGGAAGCCGCCGAGCGATCGGGGCAGTACTTCATCAGCGAGCGCTGGCTCGGTGGCACGCTGACCAACTGGAAGACGATCCAGGGTCGCGTCAACCGCCTCAAGGAGCTGGACCGCATGGAGCAGGACGGCTACCTCGAGCGACTTCCCAAGAAGGAAGCCCTCAAGCGCCGTGAAGAGCGCGACGAGCTGAACCGATTCCTGGGCGGCATCCGCAACATGAGTGCGATGCCCACCATCATGTTCATCGTCGACCTCAACAAGGAGTCGATCGCGGTGAAGGAAGCCAAGAAGCTCGGCATCCCGATCGTCGCCATCGTCGACACCAACTGCGACCCCGACCTGGCCGACGTGGTCATCCCGGGCAACGACGACGCGATCCGCGCGATCCGTCTCGTGACGCAGAAGATTTCGGACGTGATCCTCGAGGCTCGCCCGATCAGCGACGCGCTGACCGAGGGCACCACCGCCGAGGGAACGGCGCTCGACGAAGAGACGGAGCAGGCGCTCGATTACGCCGCCCCGATCGACGCCGAGCTGCTCCGCGCCTTCGGTGCGGACGCCGAGTCGACTCCGGCAACCAGCTAATAAACGACCCCTTTGATCAACCGCCTGCTCAATGGGGATCTTCCCCAGTGGGCAGGCGGCAACTACGTATCGGTCACGAGACAGCGAAAGACAGGAGAACAGCATAGATGGCGAACTACACCGCAGCTGACGTCAAGGCACTCCGCGAAAAGACGGACGCCCCGATGATGGAGTGCAAGAGTGCTCTCGAGGAAGCCGGCGGCGACATGAGCCGCGCGGAGGAGATCCTTCGCGAGAAGGGCAAGGCCGCCGCAGGCAAGAAGGCTGGCCGCGCGACCGGCGCCGGCGTCGTCGCATTCGCCACGGGTAACGGTAGCGTCGCGGGCGTCGTGCTCGAGTCGGAGACCGACTTCGTCAGCCGCAACGAGGGCTTCGTCGAGCTCGCGCAGCAGGCTGCCCAGGCGCTGCTCGCCGACGCGAACGCCGACCTGAGCTCCTTCGCCACCGAGGGCGTCGCGAAGTTCCGCGAGAACGTCCAGCTCGGTCGCACCTTCCGCGCCGATGGCGTCGGAACGGTCGCCAGCTACGTGCACCACGACAAGTCGAAGGGTGCGCTCGTTGCTGGTGAGGGCGACGCCGAGGCGCTGCGCCAGGTCGCGATCCACGCGGTCGCGTTCCCGCCCGAGGTCGTGAGCAAGGACGAGCTTTCGCAGGAGAAGCTCGAGTCTGAGATCGAGATCGAGACCCAGCGCGCCATCAACGAGGGCAAGCCGGAGAACATCGCGAAGAACATCGCTCAGGGCCGCGTCAACAAGGAGTTCGTGAAGCGAGTCGTCCTTCTCGAGCAGCCGTTCTACAAGGACCCGGCCAAGTCGGTCCAGCAGTTCCTCGCCGAGGACGCTAAGGGCACGAGCATCAAGCAGTTCGCGTACCTGGCCATCGGTCAGGGCGAGTAACGCTCGAAGCGTTCGAAGAACAAGAGGGCGGTGTCAGTGGCACCGCCCTCTTTCGGCTTTCGGCATTCGACGAGGGGATGCTGTCATCCCGAGCGGAGCCGAGGGATGACAGGGGCGTGTAGCGGCACAGCGCGCTGTGCGAGAGCCTCCCGTCTTCCTCTCGCTGCCGGTGAGGGACGTCCTCAGACCGGAGAGTCTCACGCCACGGCGCAACGGACGCAACGGTTGGGGCGCCTAAGCGACAGCATCCACTTCAGCGGTGAAGAAACCCATCGAGCTCCGCTAGATCCGCGGCAGGAATGCCGCAGCCACCTGTGACTGCTCCTATAGCAGCCCGTGCTTCGCCTTCCCCCCGGGATGAAAGAGGAGGAGTCCCACAACCCGATCAGACCCAGGCACAGCGAGCCTCGGGCCCGGCGGCTTACACGCCTCACAGGTATGCTTTAGCGAAATGGCTCGCCGTCCGGTGCGGGCCTTTCTTGTGAATGGGGGGAAGCAATTTGTCGATCACGCGTCAATCGTTCAAGAGGGTCTTGATCAAGCTGAGTGGCGAGGCGCTTGCGGGCGATCTCCGATTCGGTCTCGACCCAAAGGTGCTCAACTACATCGCGCGTGAGGTCACCGAAGTCCAGCGCGCCGGGCATGAAATCGCCATCGTCGTCGGCGGCGGCAACTTCGTTCGCGGCGAGACGTTCTCGGCGGAGGGCGGCATCGACCGCACCGTGGCCGATCAGATGGGCATGCTGGGCACGCTCATGAACGCGCTCGCGCTGCAGAGCGCGATCGAGAACCAAGGATCGCAGACGCGAGTTCAGAGCGCGGTCAACGTCTCGCAGGTCGCGGAGGCGTTCATCCGCCGCCGAGCGATGCGCCACCTCGAGAAGGGCCGCGTCGTTGTGTTCGCCGCCGGCACGGGCAATCCCTACTTCACCACCGACACCGCGGCGGTGCTGCGCGCCCTCGAGATCGAGGCGCACGTCCTTGTTAAGGCGACCAAAGTGGACGGCGTGTACGACAAGGATCCCAAGAAGCACGACGACGCAACCAAGTACGACACGCTGAGCTACAGCACGGCGATCGACAACCGGCTCGGCGTGATGGACCAGACCGCGTTCACGATGTGCCGCGAGCACAAGCTGCCGCTCATCGTGCTAGATTTCAACAAACCGGGAAGCCTGGTGACCGCCGTCAGCGGCGGCACCGAGGGGACCCTCGTCGGAGGAGAGTGAACCATGTCAATCAGTGATGTCCTGCGAGATGCGGAAAACAAGATGAAGGCGGCCATCGAGGCGATGGTCCACGACTTCTCTTCCTACCGAACCGGCCGAGCCTCTCCGGCGGTCCTGGACCGAGTCCACATCGACTACTACGGAACGGAGACTCCGCTGAACCAGGTGGCCAACATCAGCGTGCCCGAGCCGCTCCAGTTGCTGATCCAGCCGTGGGAGAAGTCGATGACGCCCGCCATCGAGCGCGCGATCATGAAGAGCGACCTCGGCATCAATCCCGTCAACGACGGCACGGGAATCCGCCTGAACTTCCCTCAGATGACGGAAGATCGACGCCGCGACATGGTGAAGCAGGTCAACGCCCGCACCGAGCAGTGCCGCGTCACCATCCGAAACATTCGGCGCGAGGCGATCGACGGCCTGAAGGCGCTCGAGAAGAAGAAGGAGATCACCGAGGACGAGGTGAAGGGGAACGAGACCAAGGTCCAGAAGCTGACCGATCAGTACATCGCCCAAGCGGACGATCTCGGTAAGCGCAAGGATGCCGAGCTGATGACGGTCTAAGAACGACCGAAGCGGATGAGGGCGCCGGAGCGATCGCTCCGGCGCCCTTTTTGCTTTCTCCGGGGCCTGGCTCGTAGCCCGGCACTCCTGATTAAGCACAATTCAGACCCGTGATCGGCTCGAAGGTAATGCGTCCGATCGATACCGGATATCCTTAACGAGCGATACCGTCGCCGGCTCTCTTCGCAATGATTTCGACCTCAACGCCCCAGCGCCCCAACGCCTTGACGCCCACTCAAGAACTCGCCCAGTCGCTTGGAGTCAATCTCCAGGAGCTTCCCCGCCACGTCGCCGTGATCATGGACGGCAACGGCCGGTGGGCCCGAAAGAAGGGGCTCGCGCGGCTGTTGGGACACCGAGAGGGATACAAGACGCTTCGGAGCGTTCTGCTCGCGGCGAGCGAGCTCGGAGTGGAGTTCCTGACCGTCTACGCGTTCTCCGCGGAGAACTGGCGGCGGCCAGAGGACGAAGTGAAGGGCCTCATGCGGCTCATCGAGGGAGCGGCCCGCGACGAGCTTCGGCTGATGCATCAGAACAACGTCCGAGTCAACGTGTCCGGGCGCATCGACGAGGTGCCGGAAGGGCTTCGCCGAGCGCTTGAGCACGGCATCGAGACCACGAAGGACAACACCGGGATCACGTTCACTCTCGCCATCAACTATGGCGGAAGAGCCGAGATCGTGGATGCCGTGAAGTCGATCGTGACATCCGGCGTAGCGGCCGAGACGATCACCGAGGAGACGATCGCCAAGCACCTGTATAACCCGGCGCACCCGGATCCGGATCTGATGGTCAGGACCGCCGGCGAGATGCGCTGGAGCAACTTCCTTATTTGGCAGTCTGCCTACACCGAACTGGTCGTCACCGACGTGACGTGGCCGGAATTTTCGAGCCGGGATCTAATCGACGCCGTGGCGGCGTATCAGAAACGGACGAGAAAATTCGGCGCAGTCGTGGAATAGGGATCAAGATCGCCTACAATGCATTCGTGAAGTCACGGATCTTGGTGTCCATGGTGCTTTTGGGAACCGCTATGCCGATCGTCGGCCTGGCGAGCGACACGCCTCCCACCGCGCCACGCAATAAGAAGGAAGCGATCGCCCGCCGCGTCGCCGCGCTTCTTCGCGAGATGCCCCCCGGACTCGACCACGCCAACGACGGCATCCTCCCCAGTGAGCTGACCACCGCCATGAAAGCCGTGCGCCGCGCGGCTGATGAGCCTCTTCTCGCGAAGGGCAAGGGACGCAAGTCGACCAAGAAGTCTTGCGGTCGCCCGGTCTGCGCGTAGCGCAATCCTGAACCGTTCGGCGTAGACTAGGGTTGCCATGATTGCAACCCTTCTCGCGGCCTCGGTGCTCACTCTGCAGGGCGCGCCACTCTCCTGCGCGGTCACCGGTGAGGTCATCACCTCCGCCAAGGGCTCGTTCGATTACAACGGCGTCCGCTATCCCATGTGCTGCGGCGGCTGCAGCAACGCGTTCAAGAAGGACGCGGCCAAGCTTCTTACGAACGAGAAGCTCAAGGGCAAGACCCTCGGCGTCTCCCTGTACGACGTCACCACCGGCACCAAGATCGAGCCGAAGGCTGCGAAGGGCAGCAGCGACCACGAAGGCGTTCGCTACTACTTCGCGACAGTCGACGGCAAGGCCGCCTTCGATAAGGACCCGAAGAAGTACGGCACGGCTCCCAAGAAGGAAGCGCTTTACTGCGCCGTGATGGGCCACGCGATCCCGAACTACGCTGCCGCCGGAGCGTACGTCGACCAGGGCGACACTCGGTACTACGTCTGCTGCCCCGCCTGCCTCGAGAAGATGAAGGCTGATACGGCCAGTCTCGCGGCCAAGATCGCCGTCCACGTGAAGGAGCCGGCGGCGTCTCCCTCTCCCAAGGCGAAGGGCTGATCCTGGAGATCGCCCTCGTCGGTGCGGCCGTGGTAATCGCCACGGCCGCCCTTGGCCGGCACGTCTACCGGCAAATTGCGAACCTTCGTAGCCAGGACTGCGGCTGCGGTTGTGGGCAGGTACGCTCCCGCAGCCAATCGTGAATACCCTCCGCCTCACCGCCCTGACCTCTTCCCTGGCCCTCGCCGCCTTGGCGTCCAGCCAGTCGTCGAGCGGCGGCTGTCCACTGTGAACCGCTGGCGGGTTCGGGGCCGGTTCGGCCTCGCTTCAAATGCCGAAGTGGCAGCTCACGACTGTCGTCGCTCCCGCGACGGAGACGGTCGCTGAGACCTTCCTCTGGTACCGGCCCTCCCCGAAGCTGCAGATAGGCACGGCGTTGCTGTGGAAGCAAGGATCGTTCCGTTTCCTCGGCAACTACGAGTTGATCCCAGAGCGCGCCCGCACGCCCAACCTGCGCGTCGGCTTCGGCGTGCAAGGCATCGGAACCGGCAACCCCGGCTACTTTGCGACGAGCGAAAAGTCGTTCCGCGTGAAGGGCGGCTCGGTGAACGCCTACGTCGGCGTGGGCTTCCGCAGCAACGAGAACCACGGCCACTTGCTCGGCGGCATCAAGTACAGCCCAAATGGACCTTGGACGTTGGGGCTCCAAGATGACGGGCACGACAAGCACCCGTTCGTGACGTACAGCCGACGCGACTGGACGGTCGGCTTCTACCTAATCGGCCTTCGCTCGCCCGGTCTCATGTTCAGCATCCAGCGCTGAAGCCCGGGCTAGAGCCCTCGAAGCACTTCGTCCGCCTCGTCGTAGCTCACCGAGAGCGCGCGCATCCGACCGATCGACTCGCGGATGTCTTCGTTCTGGTCGGCAAGCGCAGCCTTCTCAGAGGAAGCGCCAACGTTCAGCCGGGCTCTCATCTCGGAGAGGGCTGCCTCAGCTTGGCGAACGCTGGCGTCGATTCGCGTGAGGACCTCCTGAACCTTGGAGTAGTGCCCAAGCTCGAGTTGACGGGCC
>Ga0164290_1001749_pt1 | contig 24257 bp, 16 predicted proteins | sample Micstemetagenome_FD_108782 | JGI IMG/M metagenome (GOLD analysis project Ga0164290, IMG submission 108782) | Contaminated culture microbial community from soil near Moab, Utah, USA - Microcoleus steenstrupii SON62 (Illumina Assembly) | ecosystem: Environmental > Terrestrial > Soil > Soil crust...
GAAATACAACCCTTAGCGATAGTAATGCTTGTCGTGCATGACGATCGACTTACGTCGATCCGGCTCGCGGTAACTCCCGTAGGCCTTCATGAATGCGATGTCTTTGAGGTACTGAGCGTACTCGTCGTCGGTCATTTTTGTGACATCGCGGGACAACACTTCTGCCGGGTCCGGCCCGGTGATCCAGATGGGTCCGGGATCATCCGAACGCCCACCGCCATAGTCGGCAGGGTCGAGACCATGCTCACGCAGGAACTCGGGCGTCTTGAGCGCCGGCGCTTCGATGCGCCGGCCTGTGATCTTGCTGATCGCCGGCGGGCGGACCCGCTTCGCAGGCTCAGCCAATGCGGAACTCGGAATAGGGAATGCGGAATCAATGGAAGCAGCGGGAGCAACCGAGGGCGGAGAGGCGAGGGTGGAAGGCGGAGTCGAAGCGGCAAGCGTGACTTGAACCACTGCGGCTGACTCAGCCGTGACGAACGGCGTCTCAACCGGCTCCGTACCAGGTACAGAGTACTCAGTACTGGGTACCAACGTCGCGACGTCGACAACGACCGGCGGCACTTCTGGCTTAGCCACATCAGTCGCCGCAGAATCGACCACCGCAGCCTCACCTCCCTCATTCCGCATTCCCAATTCCGCATTCCGCATTTTCTTCTGCTTCCGTTTCTTCTTCCTCCCGCCACTCCGCGTCATCTGGCTCTTCTCCAGCAGCTCCCACCCGTGCCAGTTGCGCCCATACAGCACGATGCGCGTCTCCGAAATCGACTGATCAATCCGCTCCAGCATCTTGTCCAAGCGCCAGTCGCCGTTTTGCGTCTTACCGATCGATTCCTTCTTCCACTGCGTGTATGAACCCTTGCCGGGAGAGCGAGTCGGCTTTGCCGGCTGCGCGCCTTCTGCTTCCGCCTGGTCGCCCGTCTTTGATTCCGCCAAAGGTGACGGAAAGAACGGTTCACCGGCCATCTGCTTGCCGGCATCGAGCGTTTTCACCGTCGTCTGCATCTGCATGCTCTGCAGAAACGCCTTGTGCACATCCCCGCGCCGCTGCTCCATCCGCTCCAGCCAAATCCGGTACGTGTACTGCAACTGCCCCAGCTGCGGAATGTTCTCGTACTCCTTACTCGGAGCGAGCGCCACGTACAAAGCCATCCGCCTAAGAATCGCCGACACCCGCTGCTGCGAAACGCCATACTTCGCGGCCACCTCCTCCTGCGTCAGCCCATCCCGACGCACCTCCCAAAACATCGCCAGATTCCGCGCCTTACGGCAGTCCTTACGCGAGAAAGGTTCTTTCTTCGACACGGCCAGTCTCCCTTTGAGTGAATACACACTGCTTGACAATTACACTGCAATTCTTTATTATTATATAACTCATGCAAAGGTTAGCAAGAGTTGTGGGTCGTGTTGGCGTGCACTTTCAGCTCAAAGCGCCAATCTCACTGGGGCCCCTGTCGGCTCCGAGGTGCCGAAGAGTGCTGAACGGGGAGGCCCTGACGGCGCGGTGTGCGTGGAGAAACCTAGAGATGACATCGCAGTACTGGCGAAACGAGTGTTCGCGTCTGCTTGCGCGAGGAGTCAGCTTAGGCGGACGCCTGGCCGAGGGCCTGCTCCAGGCGGTCGATGAGCGGCGTTTGCGCGGGGTTCAGCTTGGTGCGGGCGGTGCCGGGGTCGAACCACTCGCAGCGATCGACTTCGGGAATGGTGATCCAATGGCCCGACTTCGGTGGGAATTCGATTTTCATCGTGTTACTGCGGACTTCACCAGGATCCGCATTCCCTTCGAAGGCCCAGGCGTGGATCGTTTTTCCCGACTTCAGCCGAATCGAGCCGAGCGGCAGGAACGGCGGCTGCGGCTGAATGCCGGTCTCTTCCAGGAACTCGCGCTGGGCGGCGGTCAGCGGATCCTCGCCGTCGTCGATCAGCCCCTTGGGGATGGTCCATGCCTCCTCATCCTTGTTCTTCCAGAACGGGCCGCCCGGGTGCGCGAGGAAGACTTGCAGACCGCCAGAAGAACGGCGGTACAGGAGCAGGCCGGCGCTAATGAGGGACTTCTTGGCCATCCTAGCCATTCTACTACCGGCCAGCGGAGGACGCTTCTGAGAAGCGTCGCTAACCCCGAACGTTGAAACGCAAACCTGAAAAACGAATAGCTGGCTTACTTCGCTGCCGCTTTCTCTTCCTCAATTGGCTGGCTGCCGGTGTCGATCAGCATGTAGCCGGCCCAGAAGAAGGGAGCGTCGGCTTTCAGGCCGTCAATGGCGGCAGTGGTTTTCAGCCGACCTTCGAGCGTGGGGTCGAGCGGCGCCTCGCGATTGATCTGCACGCTCCGCCGCCAGGCCTGGGCAGCCGATTCGTGTGGCAGTTCCTGGATGAATTCGCGGACGAGGTTAATTGTGCTCTGTCCACCGACGCGCCAGCGGCTGAGCAGGATCGTCCGCGAGCCATTCGCCATGAGGCCGCAGACCGAAAGAAACACCTCTTCGCCGTTGCCACCTTTTTTCAAGGCGTTTTCGGCTACCGTGTGATATCCGGGGATAATGACCTGTTCCGGCGCCGACCAAGGCAGCATCATCCACTCGGCAAGTGAACTGCCGGGCCGACCCTTGTCGATCTGCATGGGAGACCAGGCGAACGGGCCTTTCTCAGGCTCGTCGACGTCGGTGAGCAGCACAATGCGGTCGAACTGGCTGCTGTAGACGGATGAAGCCGCGGGCAAACGATCCGGCGCGACGAACGAATCGGTCACGACGTCGGCGAGTTGGTCGGCAGCCTGCTTAGCAATTTCGATATCGTCGCGCGGCAGCAGTTTTCCGGCCACCATCGCCGTGCGCATCGACGCCTTGTGCGGGCGGGCATCGGGCTGAACAAGCGACAACGTCGGCACGTAACGGATGCTCATGCGCGAAATGAGCGACTCGGTTCCTTCGGCAGCCGGAATCTGCAGTGCTTCGAAAGGCAGGTACCAGAGCACGCCATCAGGAACGACGACAATCTCCTTGTAGTTGGCCCACTCCTCGGCGTTTGCATTGTTGGTGAGTTGCTTGACCAGCTTGCCGGCTGGAACTTTCCAGGCTTCGCTCTTCAGGTCGTCGGCAGCGACCGGTTGATTGCGGTCGAGGTGCCCCATCTTTTTCAGCAAGTCGACCACATCGGCCCGCACCTTGTTCGGGGCCTCGACGGTGAAGTAGGCATATTGCTTCGTCGTGAACGCAAATGCGTGCACATTGCGGGTCGTCTGGAAATAGACGAGGACGAGCCGGCCTTCCGGGAGCGATTTCTGAACGTCGCGGAAGCTGCGCAGCGGCGGGAAGACGAATTCCGAGGGAATGCGCCGCAGGGCAATCTGCTGCAGCATCACTTCCTGCTCGGCGCTCAGCTTGTCGATCTGCTCGAGCAGCGATTCCTGCTTCTTGAGCTGCTCGGGTTCGGTGGGGACGGCTGGCAGTGCGTCGAGCTCGGTTTGCAAAGCCTGAGTCTGCTGCGAGTATTGGGCGAATTTTGGGAATCGGACCAGCAGATCCTGACGCTGCAGGCGAGCCGCTTCGTCGAGGGCCTCGGCGGGTGCTTCCATCAGCCAGCGGAGGGCCAGCAGGCGACCGCCGAGCGGCATGCTGGCGTAGAAGCGACGGCGGCGGATGCGGTCTGAGATTTCGAGAGCTTTCTCCTGCTCCTTGCGCAGGAGCGATAGCTCAAACCAATGCTCGTAGGGCAAGGGGAGCGGCGTGGTGACGACCGTGATTGTTTCGAGCGGATCGACCACCCAGTCGCGCGAGGTGGGCTCGCGCAGCACGTTGGTGAAGAGATTGTCGGCAATCCGCTCGGTTACGGCCGCACTCGTGTAGAGCTTGTCGACCACCGCGATTTGGAACAGACGCTTCGAGCCTTTGCTTTGAAACGCCAAAGCGGCGTTCAGGGCGGTAGCGCCGGCGGTCAGGTTGCCAGCGTCCATCGCCAGCCGGGCCGTCTGATAATTGATGCGGCAACCGGCGAAGCCAGCCATCAGGTCGGATCGGCCACAGTTGGTCTTGGCTTGACTGACCGCTTGCGTGGCACCTTGCAGATCACCCATCTCGGCGAGGTTTTCTGACAGGTCGGTAAGCAGCGACACGCTCAGACGGCGGAACTTCTTCGCCTTGGCCCAAGCTGCGGCGGCGACGAGCGGCGAGTACGCGCCCGGTTGGCCGGCGACCTGGTGGGTGATGGCGCCGTGATGGAAGGCCTCCTCCATGATGTCGATCTGATTGAACAGCGACGCGGTGTAGGTAGCTTCGAGGAAGAAGTTGGCAGCGATGTCGTACTTCTCTTCGGCGAACGCAAGTTTGCCCAGCTCGAGCAGCGCCATGCCGGTGAGTGGATGGTCGTACGTTCCCGCGGCGAGCAGCGATTTCTGCAGCTCTGAAATGGCCTGCGCGTGTTTGCCAGCCGAGGCGTAGGCGAGGCCCAATTCAAGCTCCACCCAGCACTGCGACCAATGGTTCGGCGGCCCTGGCCGGCGCGACAAAGCATCGACGAGCTGCGCCGTGAGCACGTTGTGCTCACACGTCGGGCCCATGATCTCGGTGCGGCGGCGGATGGCGGTCGCCGTGCAGCGAATGATCTCGCTCACATACACGGCGTAGTACTGCGGCGGCGCGATGACGCCACCTTTTTCGATCACCTTGTCGTTATCCAGCCGACCCTGAAAGCTCTGATACTTCTCGGCAATGTTGCCGACGACGGCAGTACGGGATGTCTTGCCCCAGGTGATGGTGTCGCGCACTTGTGCGGCCGCATCAAGGCCGGGCGGAAACTCGACGCGGAGCATCCAGTCGCGATGCGCCAGATAGAGCTCCAGCGCAGCGTTGTACTGATCGAGCGCGTTCCCGAGATCCCCCATGTGGTAGTAGCACTCGCCCAGCATGGTGTAGTAGCAGATGGAGTCGATCCAGCGACCTTCACTGCTGGCGACGCCCGACCGGGCCGCGTCGCGAAAACCACGGAGCGCGTTCTGGAAATCGCCGTCGTAGTACGAGGGCATCACGCGCCAGTAGTAATCGACCGGCGCCGTTTTGCCGCGGCCGACCGGCACGCCGATCACCGGAGGCGGGTTGCCTCCACCGCCGCCACCTCCACCACCCCCTTTGCCTTGCGCGAACAGCTCGCAGGGGAGTGCTGTCAGGAAGACCGTCGTCAGAAAGAGCGTCCCCAACACGGGGCCAAGCGGCGCCGAGATACGTCTTGGAGCGGTGGCAACGGGAGATCGGCCATTCATAAGCAGTAAGTCCTTCGGAGATCCCCTGGCAGCGCTTCCGGCAGTGATTCGCGTGGAAGGGCGCGCGATTGGAAACGCGCCGCATCTAGAAACGTACCACGCCCTGAAGCGACATCCATCTTACCGCCACCCCTCAGTTGGGGCGAGTGAAGCCGGCATTGCTCGCCCGAGCGTGCGGAGTTTGCAGCATGGGCGTAATAGTCGCATCAACGGTAGTGATTGTGCGTGCTGAGTGCCCCTTGCAAATCGAGGCAGGCCTCTCCATGCTGGTGAATTCTTTGCCGCCCCCCTGTGCAGCGAGGCCGTGCCGTGCACATCGATATCAGCCCCAACAAACAAGAACTCGGCCGCCGGGCAGCGACGGCGGGCGCCGCCGAAATCCGCTCGGCAATCGCCACGAGCGGCTCGGCCAACGTGATTGTGGCAACGGGCGCATCGCAGTTCGACACCCTCGATCAACTCATACAACAGCCGGATATCGATTGGTCGAAGGTGATGTTTTTTCACCTCGACGAATATGCCGGCATGCCGGATACGCATCCCGCGTCGTTCCGCCGGTATCTAAAGGAGCGGCTGGTCGATCGGCTGCCCAAGGCCCCGGCGGCGTTCCACTACGTGCAAGCGGAAGGTGATCTGGCGGCAGAGTGCAAGCGACTCGGGGCATTAATCCAGCAGCATCCGATCGACGTAGCGTTCATCGGCATCGGCGAGAATGGACACCTGGCATTTAACGATCCGCCAGCCGACTTCAAGACGCAGGAGCCGTACATCGTCGTGAAACTCGACGACGCCTGCCGCCGGCAGCAGCATGGCGAAGGTTGGTTCAAGACGCTGGAGGAAGTGCCGACCGAAGCCATTTCGATGTCGATCAATCATATTCTTCGCTCGCGCAAGATCATCTGCAGCGTACCGGACGAGCGAAAGGCGGCGGCCGTGGCCAATTGTGTCGAAGGACCGATCACGCCCAACGCACCGGCGTCGATCCTGCAATCGCATCACCACACGACCCTCTACCTGGACGAGCCAGCCGCATCGCGACTGACAAAACGCAGAAATTAACCACGAAGGCACTAAGACTCGAAGGAGGCAAAGAAGGCTCTTTGAAGTCTCTCTTCGTGCCTTCGCGTCTTTGTGGTTTACATAAGGAATCCCATGACCGAACAACCCACCGTTATTCTCTCCGCCTTCGGCGACGAAGCCGCCAACCAGAAGACCGCCGAGCAGCAGTTTGCCGCGCTCGCCGCGCTGGGGTTGCAGTATTACTCGCTGCGATTCATCGACGCCGGTCAGGGCATCAAGAACGTGATGCAGCTTACGGTGCCGGAGATTCAGAAGATTCGGCACTGGGAGGACGAGTATGGGCTGAACGTCGCCACGCTCGGTTCGCCGATTGGCAAGGTGAAGCTGGTCGATGTCGAAGACGGCACGAAGAACCGTTTTGTGCCGTTTAAGAAGTACCTGCAGGAAGAAGTCAAAAAGGCGTGCGAGCTCGCCCACGCCTTCGAAACGAAGCTGATTCGCGGCTTTTCGTTTTATCACCCCAAGGGAAGCGATCCCCAGGAGCACATTGCGCAGGCTGCGGATCAGCTCGGCCAGATTGCCGAAGTCTGTCACAAGAGCGACCTGCTCTTCGGCCTGGAGGTGGAAGCAAATCTCGTCGGCCAAACCGGCGATCTGCTCGCTCAAATCAGCAAGCAGGTCGACCATCCGGCCATGGTCCTCATCTTCGATGCGGCGAACATTGCGACGCAGGGTTTCAGCCCGACGGAAACTTACGAGCAATACGTTCGCATGAAGCCCGATCTCGGCTGGATGCACATCAAGGACTATCGCCACCCGCAGCGGATGCAGCGGACTACGCACGTCGACGAAGAAGCCCTGAAGCACTTCGTCCCTGCCGACCGGGGGGACGGTGGCCACGAAATGATCCTGCGCGACTTCCGCGAGATGATCCCGTCGCTCGAAAAGAAGCTGAAAAAGGTCGGCGTGCCGGGGGTGTTTCTCGACCTGGAGCCCCATGTGAAAGGTGGCGGCCAGTTCGGCGGCTTCAGCGGACCTGACGGCATGGGCGTGGCGCTCCGCAGCCTTTGCCGCGTGCTGGATTACTGCCAGATCGGTTATCACCTGCGCGACTTCGACGATGTGAAGGCGGCCGTTGGGCCTGGCTCTCACGGCTGATTGAATCATGGACCTTCAAGGCAAAGCAGCCGTCATCACGGGTGGCGGCACAGGCGTAGGGCGAGCAACGGCCGTGGAGCTTGCTCGCCGCGGCTGCAGTGTGCTCGTCAATTACAGCCGATCGCAGAGCGAGGCTGAAGCTACGGCGGCGGAGCTTCAGTCACTCGGCGTGAAGTCGCTCGCATATCAGGCCGACGTAGCGGACGACGCCGCTTGCCGAGCGATGATGGCCGCTGCAGTCGAAGCTTTCGGCCGGCTGGATGTGCTCGTCTGCTCGGCGGGGACCACCGAGTTCGTGCCCCACGACGATCTGGAGCAACTCACTGACGAGATGTGGCAGCGGATTCTCGGGGTCAACCTGCTTGGCCCCTTTCATGCAGCCCGCGCTGCCAAAGAACCGATGCTCGCTTCGGGCGGCGGCGTGATTATCAACGTCTCGAGCGTGGCTGGTCGCCTCGGCGCCGGCAGTTCGATTCCCTACTGCTGCTCGAAGGGCGGGCTCGACACGCTCACCATCTCGCTCGCCCGCGCCCTCGGTCCCAGGATTCGCGTGAACGGCGTGGCACCCGGCTTCATCACTGGCCGCTGGCTTCAGGCGGGGCTAGGACGGACCTACGAGCGGGCCAAGAAGTCGTTCGAAGAGACGCTGCCACTGGCCCGCGTCTGCGAGCCGGAGGACGTCGCCGCAGCCATTCTTGGCCTCACCCAAGCCGACCTGATCACGGGGCAAACGCTCGTGGTCGATGGCGGCATGACCGTGGCCAAGTGGAATGCTTCGATCCGGCGGTGATGGACACGGCTCACTGGGCGTCTCTTGGACGCAATAAAAACGGGGCCGAGCGAAAGCTCGGCCCCGTGAAGTGATCTAAAGGCAAGGTCGCTTAGGAAGTGTGCTCTTCATCAGCCGGCACTTCGTCAGTCGCCACTTCTCGGTCATGGTTAATCGTGGCAAGCGACCGGGAGGGTTTCAGCCGCATTGCTCGGGTCATGTGCCAAACGCTTACAGCGCTCCACCAGCACATCAGGAGCACACCAAGAGCCACACCGCACCACGCCCATAGCCCACCGCCATAGAAGCCCCAAGCGGCGAATCCGCCGGTCGTGATCAGGGCCATTGCTGCCTTGACCAAGCGGTGAGCAAACCGTTCCGTATGCCGCCGCTTGGCGTGTGTGTCGATTGCCACGCGCGACGCGGCATTGGCGATTTCTCGCATGGCTGCCAGGCTCACCGAGGCTTCGGGAGCCTGACGCTGCGGAACATACTCGCTCGCCGGAACCGGTTCCGACAAGGGCTTAGGCTTCGCAACCGGCGCGGCGACTGGCTTGGCTTCAGCGACGGGAGCCGGCGTCGGGGCCGCCGGTTTCCAAGCGGGCTCCGGGCTGTCGCCCCGCACGCGTTTCAGCAATTTCGACATGTACGCTTCGATCGAGTCCTCATCCTCGTTCGCTGGCTCGGCTGGCTGAGCGGGGGGCAGGGATGAACCGCCGAAGGAAGACGCTTCGGCGGCCAGTTCGTCAGTCGGCTCGTCTGCTGTCAGCGCAGCTGCGTAGGGGGACGCTTCTTCAGCAGGCTCAGCCTGGTGCTCCGCAGTTTGGCCGAGCATCTGGGCTCGCCAGCTGCCGTGACCAACCGCCTGCTGGGGCAGGCCACCGGTCTGCTCCTCTTCGTGCGACGGCAGCTCGGCCGACACTTCGGCTGCTTCCTGCTGCGCGTCGTACGCGGGAATCCCGTCCGCGAAGTTTTGCTGGTTGTGAGATGCTCCACCCAGGTCGCCGGCTGGGTCATCGCCAAGCAGTTGAGCGCGCCAGCTCTTCGCGCCGTCGCCTCGAGCGGCCATCAGGCTGGCTGCGTCCATGGTGCAGCCCATGTCGTCATCCTGAGAAGTTGCCACCGCTTCGTAGTGCGGCGGTAATTCGTGCGATTCAACCGCTGGCTCAGCGCTATAGCCCGCCACTGATGGAGCGGGCGTTTCTGATGGGGTCGATTCGGCGGCGTCGCTGCCGCCTGCGTTCCAAAGTCCCGCTTGCATCAGCCGGTTCAGCACTGCCGACACGCTGTCGGAGTCTCGGTCTTGCGGCTCCTCGGTCGCTTCGCTCGCGGTGACTTCTTCACCAGTGTGATCGTCGCCAATGTCATGCAGCGGCTCGCTCGCGAGCGGATGAACATCCTCCGCCGACGGCATGTAGTGTCCGGCTTCGCTTGCTTCTTCAGCAATCTGATCAGCCTCTTCCTGGGCGCCAGGGAACTGGCCGCGGAAGCTGACCGGCATCGTTTCGCCATACGAGCCGTAAGAAACGTCGTGAGGCGTATCGAGTTCGACCACTCCGCGGCTCGCCGGCAGCGGCATCGTCACGTCCAGCGGCAATTCGTTGTGCGTCGGCGAGTACGAACCATAGACCGGGTCGGCACTCAGGTTCTGGTGCAGCGCGGCGACCGCATCATCAATCTGGTGTTCCTTCTTCTCGACTTGACGGGCCTGCCACTGGCGAACCTGCTCCTCAAGCTCAGCCACATGAGCGGCTAATTCTTCTTCGCGATGCCGCAGACCAGATTCCCAAGCGTCTCGCTGCTCCTGCCAGTCCTGTTTTTCAGCTTCGAATTGACGTTGAGCTTCGACCAGACGCTCTTGCGCCGCAGTGACTTCCTCCAAGGCCTCGGCCTCGAGTGCCTGAGAGTCCGACAAGCTTGCAGCGGCAAGAGTCGATTGGTTCTGCAGTTGTTCGAAGCGAACCTGGGCGTCTTCCAGCGTCGCCTGCAACTCCGCGACTTGCTGACGAAGTTGTTCGTTCTGCCCCCCAAGCTCTCGCAACTGCTCGGCAGCCGACGTGAGCTCCTGACGCAGGACCTGCTGATCGACTTCGGCGCTGTGCTGGGCACCCGTCAATTCGTCGATCTGCTGACGGTGGGCGATTTCCAAGGCTTCGGCCTGAGCGACTAATTGTTCGCGCTCTTCCGTCCAGCGAGCTCGCTCCGCGGCATAAGCGTCTTGCAGTTCGCTTGCCTCGCGGACGACCTGGTCGAGCTGGCTTTGCGAAGCTGCACAGTCGCTCGTCAGTTCGCGAACGTTCTGCTGCAGCCGTTCGAGTTGCTCGGTCCAACGCGTCTGCTCGGCTTCGAATTTGGCCTGCAGATCGCGAGCTTCGCGTTCAACCTGGTCGTGCTGCAGCGTCAGCCGGCTGTTTTCGCTTGTGAGCTTCCGATGCAGGTCGGCGAGCTCGCTGCCGCGCTGCTCGGCTTCCTGCCGGGCCGCGGCGAGTTGCTGCTCAGCACGGCGTCGATCGGCCTGACGGGCTTCGACTTCCTGCTGACGAAGCGAGCGTTCGGCCTGCAGATCGCTGCGAAGTTGCTCGATCGTCTTGCTGAATTGGGACGCTTCGGCCGTCGCAGTCTGCTGCGAAGTACGCCAGTCAGCCGTGCGTCGCTCAAGCTGTTGCTCGAGCGAAGTGAGCTTCGCTTCGAGTTGCTGACCAGCGACGCGCGCTTCGCTACGTTCCCCGGCGGCTTGTTGCCGTGCATGATTCAGTTCGGCCTGCAGGCGTTCCAGTTCGCTGCGCAGCTCAACCGACTGCGTTTCGCCGCTGGTGCTAATCGCTCGCAGTTCAGCGTCGCGTTGCGCTAGAAGCGTGCGCTGCTCGGCAAGCTCCTCGGCCAGGCGTTCGGTTTCCGCGGCGTTTTGCAGCCGCTCGTTCTGCCGCACTTTTTGCAGTTCGGCCAGTTCCTCGCGGAGCTGGTCCAGACTCGCGATCAGCTTCTGGCTCTGCTGCGAAGCGGCTTCACGTGCCTCGGTCAACTCGTCATCGCGGCGAGCAATTTCGGCGCGAAGGAATTGCAGCTGCTGTTCGAGCTGTGGCTGTTCCTGGCTGTGCTGTTGTTCGACAGCGGCTAGTTCAGCCTTGGCCCGATCCAGTTCCACCTGCAGGCTGTCGCGAAGCTCAAGGGCAGCGGTCAGCTCGGATTGGAGGCTGTCAGCCAGCAGCCTGGCCTGCCGATCGAGGCCAGACTGACGCTCGGCGCGGTCCGCCAACTCGTCGCGCTCCTGGCGGATGAGCTCGAACGCGTGCTTGAGTTGTTCGATTTGGGCAGCTGTCGAGCGGCGAACTTCGTCAGCCTCTTCGCAAATCCGGGTCAGTTCGGCTTCGCGTCGCTCGACCTGGTCTCGCAATCGGCTCTGGTCACCCAGTTCCTGATGCAATCCCGCACGCTGGGCGGCGGCCTCTCGAAGTTCCGCCGACATTTGCTCCACGAGCAACGTCAGTTCGCGGGCTTCTTCCTCCAACTGCACTCGTTCGTCCGCTGCAGCCGACTGCTGAGCTGCCGTCAGCCGGACAGCATCGGCGGTTTTTTGTTCCAGCGCGGCACGCAGGCGATTCAAATCGCTTTCTCGACGACGGAGCGATTCGAGGAGTTTGCGGGTCCGCCGGGCGAGGTGCTGCCGCAGGCTGCGGCGCTGCTGCGAGGTTTCTTTGCTGCGTGTCGAAAATGCGCGGCGGAAAGAGCGAGCCCACGGGTCGGCGGACGTCGGATCGGTGTCGATATCTTGCGCAATACCGGCATCGGTGCGCAAGGTCGTCGTCGCCGTCGGTTCGTTTTCTTCCGCTGCGACCGTGTTTTTAATGGACGCCGCCCGGGCGCCGGAAACCACTTCCAGCTCCAATCCGCCGATGCGCAGCCGATCGCCGTTGTGCAGCGGGGCTTCCTCGAAGCCTCCGCCATTGAGCGTCACTTGGGGCACAAATCGCCGGACAATGCACCCCTCAGGGCCCCGCAGAATCCATGCATACAGCGGCAAGCTGCCCCGCGATCTTAGCCGTAGCGTGCAACCGGCGGCCCCGCCGATTGACACCTTGGCCGATTCCAGCCGAACTTGCTGGCCGTCGACCGGTCCGCCGTGCAAACGCAGGCAAAGGGGCGGAACCCGGCAACCGAGCAGGTCGGGCGAGGTGGAAGGACGCGAGATTGTGTTCGAATCGACCATCGACAGTTGCCTTGGTAGGAGCTTTCCACGGGCGAAAGCCTTGGCAGGATTGGACAGACAGACCTTGCCCTCGCGGTCTGCCTGCGGAACGACCCTAGGGCATGTACTGCGCACTCTGGGCGTCGTCAAAACGCAACATGCCCTCCCTTGGCGGTAAGCCGCGATAGAGCGGCAGAATTTGCCGGCTGTAACGAGAATAGGTTCAGCCGAGTTGGGATTGTGCCGATTATCGGTGTGCGGCAAGCGATGTGGTTTTTAGGACCAGGCGAGGCGTTTCTACCAACGCGGCGCGGGTCGAATTCACATCGCACAGTGGGCATGCTGTCATTACTGCTGTTTTTGCGGCGATTGACGGTGGCTGTCTGCAAGTGGTTCAGCAGAGAGGGATTACGCCTGCGGCTCGTGAGCTCTTCAGGGCTCCGCCGGGCGAGGTTTTCACGGCCGAAGGTGGCCGGCCTGCATACTATTGTTTGGTTTAGGTTGGAAGAACTTCCGTTAGTGTGCCGAGCGTCCTCGGCCGGAGGTTGACCGCCGCCTGAACACCGAACAGAGAGATTCAACCATGGTTTCACGATCCAACAGCGGCGGTCGCCGCGGCTCGAAAGATGAGTCGCGCTCCTCATCCACTCCCGCCACCAGCGAACCAAAAGGCGCTGGCGGAGCTGCTCGCAAGGAGGCGGTGCTGCAACTCAAGCAGATCCTTATCCGTCGCCGCGATGCACTGCGCAAGGCTCTCGCTGGCGATCTCAGCTCGCTCAAGGAACTGCGTCAGCAGACCTCGGGCGACATGATGGACGCCGCCATGGACTCGGCCCAGGACGAGATCAGCTCGCAGCTCGCCGAAGTCGAAAGCCGCGAACTCACGCACATTGAAACCGCGCTCGAGCGGATGCGCAACGGCGATTACGGCCAGTGCGATGGCTGCGGCCATGGCATTCCGCTCGCTCGCTTGCAGGCACTGCCGTATGCCACCATGTGCATCGGCTGCCAGCGCGAAGCCGAAAAAGGTGGCGAACTGACCGGCGGCCGCGCCCAGCGTGGCTACGATCCGGACGACGTCACCGAAGAAGTAGACGCCTAGTAGCTGTCTCCGCCACGCCGGCCTTAGCCGGAAGGTAACCACCTTCCGGAGAACGGTGCGAGGAGCTTCTATTCAGTTATCTGCGCTAGTCCTTGTTCAAAGCTGAAGTTTTGGCTCATTTTGCGAGCCCTTTCTTCTAGCTTGAGCATTAGTGGCAGCAGCGCTGGTAATTCTCCGGAAGTTGTTAACTTCCGGCTATTAGTTTCGCAGCTTGGTAAGGGATTCTGCGCATGATGCTGCGATTCCGATTGCTCACACTCGCCATGCTGCTTTTGGCGACCATGAATTTGCCCGCCTTTGGGCAATCGCTCCTGCCGGCCAGCGGATCGAGTTTGTCGCTCAGCGACGACTCTCCGGCCTTGGAATCGCGTGAACAGCAATTCGCCGCACTCGCCGCCGAGGTGGCGCTGCTCGAACGCGAAGGGAATGTGCTGAAGCGTGTGATCCGCCTCACTCGTCCGACGGTCGTGCATATCGAAGCCCGCCGCGATGATGAAGCGCCCGCTGTGAATCAAAAGCCGGTGGAAGAAGCCGGATCGGGCGTGGTGATCGAAGCGGGTGGCCGGCATTACGTGCTCACGAATCGACACGTCATCAAGCACTCAAGCCTGCAGAGCATCAGCATTCGCCTCGACGATGGCCGCGTGCTCAAACCGACGCAGGGCTGGAACGATCGCGAGACTGATATCGCCGTGCTGGCGATCGCCGCGAAAGACTTGATCCCCGCCCGCTTGGCCGACAGCAGCAAGCTGGAAATCGGCGACTTCGTGCTCGCCGTCGGCAGCCCGTTCGGGCTGAGCCACTCGGTCACTTACGGCATCATCAGCGCCAAGGGTCGCCGCGATCTACAACTCGGTGACGACGGCGTGCTGTATCAGGACTTTTTGCAGACCGATGCCGCGATCAATCCCGGCAACAGTGGCGGCCCGCTATTGAATCTGCGCGGTGAAGTGGTCGGCATCAATACGGCCATCGCCAGCAGCTCGGGCGGCAGCGAGGGAATTGGCTTTGCCATTCCCATCAACATGGTGATGACCGTCGCCCAGCAGCTGATTACCAATGGCAGCGTGGTGCGGGCCTATCTGGGCGTGCATCTGGATTCGTCGTTCAGCCCCGAAGATGCGATCGGCCTCGGCCTCAGCCGACCGTCGGGTGCCCGGGTAACTGGCGTGAATCCCAAGTCGCCAGCCGAGTTGGCTGACTTGAAAATCGGCGATGTCATCCTGCAGTACGACAACATCCGCATCGAGGACGACGATCACCTGGTGAATCTCGTCAGCCTGACGCCAGTTGGCAAAGAGGTCGGTCTGGTCGTCGTTCGCGGCGGCAAGGCGATGCAGATGAAGGTGAACGTCGGCAACCGCGCCGACATGAAGCCGCTGACCGTGGTGCCCCGCACTCCGCAATAGTTCATCCGTTCTGAGCCGGGCAGCCACTTGCCGACCCAGAGTACCGTGACGGCGCGGCAACAAACTCTAGTCGGCCGGTGATTACTGCAAGATTGCCGGCAGCGACGTGCGTTCGCGAAGTTCTACGAGAGCGGTTTTCACTTCGCCGTCACGCTCATACTGCACGTTCAGCTTGTCGCCCGGCTGACGATCGAACGCGGCAATCATGAGATCAACGAACGAGGTAACGTTGACCTCGTCAACGCGCGTGATGTAGTCACCTTCCTGCAGGCCCGCCGCGGCTGCTCCCGAATCGGCGTTGACCTTGGAGACGCGGCATCGCTCGTCGGCGACCTCAGCGCTCAGCCCGATTGCGGTTCGGCCGACGGCGATGATCGTGAGCGACGGGCGCTGCGAGCGGAGTTTCCGCAGACCATCCGACGTAATACGGGTGCGATAGACCTTTAGGTAAGACAGATTCGGCAGCGCCACGACGTGGGCCAGGCCAGCGTCCGTTACGTCGGCGCCGATCAGATTCAACTCGCCTAGTTCCGGCAGTTCCTTGAGCAGCGCGAGGCCCTCGTCGCCGCCTCGCCAGGTGGAGGTCAGCCAAAGGCTCGTCACCGGGTCGGCGGCCAGATTCTTCGGATCCACCGGGCCAGCGCCACCGATCTCCACATCGCCGACGAAGGCATCGGCGATGTCGCCGCCAAGTGCAGGCACTTCACCGGCTGGCGTGGTTGGCAGAAAGTCGGGCGGCGGGGCTGGATCGCCAGCCAGATCGAAGGCTTCCTGCTCCGCCACGAAGGCTTGTTCCGGGCCGGCGGGCGCCAGATCGACAATTGCCGCCTCCGGAGCCGGAGGTACAGGAGCCGGCGCTACCGGAGCAGCCTGGATGCGAGCCGCGACAAGCCGCGCTGGCACGTTCTGGGCTGCCGGGATGGCCATGATCTTCGGTTCGGCCGTTCCGGTGCTCACCGGCGCGACTTCGTCAGGCGAGATCGGCTCGCCCCGGCGAACCGCCTCCGGTGCGGGGGGCGGCGACCTAAGAGCTTGCTCGAGTCCGTCGGGTTTGCTGGTAGCGCCCCCAAGTTCGCGGATTTTGCCGACGACTTCGTGGCGGCGCAGGTTACGGCCGCGAGATTGCAAGTCGGCAATCACCGGGGCCAGGTGCGGATGCCTTGCCGTATCGACGGCTGACAGCGACTTCGTCGTTCGCTGAAGATCAACGCCGGTGAGCTTCGGGTTGATCTGCTCGAGCGCCGACGTGGCCCGCCAGGCGACTTCGGTGTTCTGGCTCTGTGCCGCTGCCAGGAGAGCTTCGAACGCGTCTGGTCCCGCCAGGACTAGCCGTTCAACCGCTGCCTCGCGGAGTGCAAACTCCTCGTGGCCAAGGTCGCCCACCAGGGCAGCGATTTCCGCCTGCCGTTTAGCGTTCGGCTCGGCTGCCGTCACACCGCTGAGCGGAGCGAAGGCCGCTAGAATAGCCGCTGCTACGAATCCCTTCCAAGGTGCCATGACAAGTTCCCGCCGTGTCAGGTATCACGTTCCGTGCGATTCGCGCATCGTACGCTGCCCGAATCGCTTCTGTCGAGCCAATTTGCATCTTTCTGGTCGTCACAAGGCCGATTTTTTCGACCGCTATCGACCGATACCGTCGCCCCACGGCAGTCGGCCCCTTTAATGCAAGTGGCGGGCCGGACGTTCCCGACCGTAGCTGAATTCGCCAGAATTCAGACGCTATGCAGGTGGCGCTCCATCCCCGGGGACATCTGATTCGGGCGGATTCGGCTACATCTACGTCCCTCGGTGATTCCCGGGCGATCGTTGCCCAACTCTCTGACGAACATTAGAGTGTGGAAGCGGTCTTCAGCCCCCGCCCGCCGCTCGCCAACATTGGCCGCTCTGTCGGAACCAGCTGCTATGCGTATCCCTGCCCTGCTACCTCTTACGCTGCTCGCCCTCTCCTGCGGCCGAAGTTCGGCTGCCCCTGCGACCGAGTTGCGGCCTGACCACCCGAATACGGCCGAGCGGACAGAACCGGTCACCTACGAGATCGACTACTCCGTCATCGTCACGCCGCCGTACAAAACCAAGAAATTGGCGGTCTGGCTCCCCATTCCCACCTCCGACCATGGCCAGGAAGTCTCAGGAAGCGAGTTGTCGACGTTTCCGCTCGATGTGCGCCCCCAGATTGCCAACGAACCAGTCTTCGGCAATCGCTTCGCTTATTTCGAATTTGTGAACCCCCATGGCGCGCAAATCATCCGCCATCAGTTCCGTGCCACGGTCTGGCAACTCGATTGGCGAATGGACCCCACTCGAATCGAGAGCGTGAACCAATGGCCCGAAAGCTTCGACCGCTACCGACGCGGCGAGTCGCAAGCGGTGGTGGTCGATCGCCGCTTCGAGCAACTGCTCGACAAGATTGTGCCGCAGCAGGAGCGGACCAATCCGCTGACGAGCTTATCGACCGTCATGAACTGGGTGCACTCCAACTTTGAGTACGACCACGTCGACGCCTCGCTTCAAGCCGACGCGACCCATGCCCTGACCAAGCAACGCGGACACTGCAGCGACTATCACGGCTTCTGCGCGTCGCTTGGCCGGGCCCTGGGCTATCCGACGCGGGTCACGTACGGTCTGAACACGTTTCCCAAGAACTCGCCGTCGCATTGCAAACTGGAAGCATTCCTGCCGCCGTACGGCTGGGTGAGCTTCGATGTTTCCGAAACACAGAAATTATTGCAGTCGATTCATGGCGACCAGAAACTCAGCGATCACGAGAAAGCCGAGTTGCTTGCCGCGGCCCAGAAGCGGCTGACAAGCGGCTTTCGCGACAACACCTGGCTGCTGCAAACGCGGGGCACCGACTACGACCTCGTCCCGCCCGCATCGCGCCGCGTGCCGGTAGTGCGGACGATCTACGCGGAAGCCGACGGCGTGCCGCTCCCCGAACCCGACCCCGCGAATAAAAAGCAGCAGGAGTTCGCCTGGATGACAGCCCACAAATTCACGCCCGATCGCGAAGTGAGCTATCCGTTCAGCGATTTGAGGACGCTAAAGGAACTGCAAACGCCAAAGTGAGTCGCTTAATCGTGCTGGACTGGGTGCCTCGCACGCCAGTTGCGCCACATCAAGGTGCCAAACGCCAACGCCGCTCCAGCCGCAGTAGCGATCTTTAGCGGAGAAGCTCCGCCGTCGCTTGCATGCCCATTCGACGACGCCGCCGACTCGAATTGGCTTTCGGAAATCCGCTCGCGTAGCGGTACCAGTGCGGCTGTTCCTTTCTTCACCTCGCCCAGCAATTGATCGCCAAGCAGCTTTTCAACGAGCAGCACTTCGCGAAAGAGCACTTCCCATTCTTCCGCTTCCAGGTTCATTCCCTCCAGCTTCTTCCGCAGCCCCGTGAGTCGCTGCCGATGCTGCGACACGGGCGTCATCGATTTTCCGTCGGCGAGTGATTGAGCGATTTTCCGCACGCCGTCTTCAATCTCCTGCCCCTCCTTCGTCCAGGACAGATACGCTTTGCTGAACGCCAGGTGCTCGCTCACCTGAGCGAAGACGCGGGCGGCAATCGGCTCGTCGGCATGAATGACGAGATCCGAGGGATGCAGCAGCACCTCGAGCTCTTTCGACCGCAGCGTTTGCAACTCCGTCGCGACGAGCGTATCTGAGCTGCTGCCGGCAAGCCACGCGAATACTCGCGTCGGCCAGCGAAGCATCCGCGAGGCACGCTGCCGCTTGGTCTTCAGTCCAGCCTTGGCGAGGATCTGCTGTAAGTGATCGACCACTTCGAAGTAGTCGTCGGCTTCGACCACAACCGGCACGTGCCGCTGCGTCCAGCCTTTCGTCAGGTCGCGAGCTTTGAGGATCGGAGCCACGAAGATCATCGCGATGATGGCAATGCCCAGGCCGAGCGTGTAGGGATAACCGCGGAAAAACAGCTTGGCATAGCCCCAAGCGGAGTCCGGGCGATCTTTCGGATCCATGAGGAAGATCGTCAGAACGCCCGTAATCGCCGGTAAAATTGCCGCCGCCACCAGCATTCCCAGCCGCACCCAGTTCGGTTCCACCCATTCAGGCAGCGGCACGAAGGCGAGCAGCATCGCACCCACATTGGGGAAAGCGACGCCTACTAGCACAAGGAGCCACAGCACGGCGATCAAGCCGATGATCGACAGATACATCTGCCGGTCGGCAGGGACCTTGCCGAAAAGCATGGTTGTCGCCCAGCCAAACGCCGTGTTCAAAATGCGACCCATCTGGCGGGCCAGCAGAGCAAAAGCACCTTGGATTAATGCAAACATGCGCTCAGCCGCTTTTGACGCGTTGGTGAAAATCCGTGGCGGTTAGTAGCGGCAATTCATGTGCCGAGCCAAGATAGCAGGCACACTCCGTGTGCCGTTCTCCGTTTCGCAGTTCACACAACGGTCATGCACAAAGGCGGGGGGCCACGCTGGGCACACGGCACACGGAGTGTGCCTGCTACACTGGTTGCACCACAGAGCGGGCCGGATACAACTGCAAGCGGTCATTCATCTCAGGAGATTGCCCGCATGCTTTCTGTTGCCGAAGCCTGGTTGGCCCGGTTGCCGCTGCACGTCGCTCAGCTGCTTTCCGCGTTGCTCATCGCAGGACTGACGTATCTCGTCTACTTCTTGATCCTGCGGGCGCTCGTGCGCATGCGGGACCGCGGCACGCTTCCCATGCCGGTGCTGGTTCCCCTTGCTCGAGTGGTCCGCATCGCGGCCATCGCGATTGGCGTGATGCTCGTCCTGCAGCAGTTCAACGTGCTGGCCGACGCTTGGACGACAATCACAGCACTGGCGGCGGTGGTCGGTGTCGGCTTCATCGCGGTGTGGAGTATCCTGAGTAACGCCTTTTGTGCCCTGGTGCTCCTGATCAGCCGGCCATTCCAGATCGGAGACGATATCGAGATCGTCCCCGAGGGGATGCGCGGCGAAGTAACCGACTTCAACCTGATCTTCACCATCCTGCAGTCGGAAGATGGCTCCACCGTGCAGGTGCCGAACAATTTATTCTTCCAAAAGATGTTCCGCCGCCGACGTGGGGCGGTGACGAGTGGACTGGGGGAACAGATCGAGAAGCCAAGCGTGGCGAAGTAGCCGGAAGTTAACATTTTCCGGAGATTCCTCGCGTAGGCGCTCAATTCGCAACTTCTCCGGCGGGTGTTACCGGCCGGCAAAGAGTCTCGCTACGCCGCCGGCTTATCCAAGAGCTTCAGCGTCTTCCCGCCGCGCTTTGCTACCTGATCGAGCTTGCACTGCTCCGGCGCTTTATCGGGACGCCAGCGAAGCAGCGAGGTGCCGTGGCGGAACCGGTCGCCGGTGAAATGGTCGTACTGCACTTCGACCACCAGCTTCGTCTTAAGCGGCTGCCACTCGTCTAACTTACGCGTGCTCCAGCGGCTTGGTCCGCCGGGCGCCTTTCCGGTGAAACCGGGGCCGCCGATTAATGGCTCGACGATCTTGGTGACCTTCTCGCGATCGGCCGCTTTGAAGCTCGACGTGAAGCCGACGTGGTGCAGCAGCCCGTGCTTGTCGTACAAACCGAGCAGCAGCGAGCCGATGACTTTTTTCCCTTCGGCGTAGCGGAAGCCGCCAACGACACAGTCGGCAGTCCGCAGGTGCTTGATCTTTTGCATCCCCTCCCGCTCGCCGCTCATGTACGGCAGGTCGATCCGCTTGGCAATAATGCCGTCGAGATTGCCGCCGACCGATTTGAACCATCGCTTCGCCTGCTTCAGATCAGTGGTTGCCGGAGAAAGGCGCACGCCTTCGCCGTCCTCGAGGAACCTGGCCGCAAACTTTTCGAGCCGTTCTCGCCGCTGCTCGAGCGGTTTCTTGATCAGCGACTTACCCCGCTCATCAGCGAGCAGATCGAACACGATCAGCATCGCCGGATGCTCGGCTGCCAGCTTCCGCACGCGACTTTCGGCCGGGTGCACCCGCATCAGCAGTTCATCGAACGACAGCCGCCCGGCGATCGGAATGACGATTTCGCCGTCGAGCACAAACTTTTTTGCCCGCAGCTTAAGCAGCGACTCGACCAAATCAGGAAAGTAACGCTCCAGCGGTTGGCCGGCTTTCGATTGCAAACGAACCGTGTCGCCGTCGCGGAGGGCAATGCAGCGAAAGCCGTCCCACTTGGGTTCGTACTGCCACTCATCCCCCGTTGGAATGTCGCCCACCGAGAGAGCTTCCATCGGAGGCAGCGGCAGTTTGATTTCGAGCGGCATTTCATCGAACTCCCAATGCTCTCGTGCTCACGCTCCAACGAAGTCGAATGCGGAGGGTGTCGGGATCCTTTTTCGGTCTACCCGTATTCCACTCGGCTTATCTGTCGGCCGAAAAAGGATCCCGACACCTTGGCTTGCCACCTTCGCGTCGTAAGGACAACGCAAATCACTTCGCTCCCAGCACCTTCTCCAGCCGAAATCGGCCGCGTGCGGTGAGCAGCGGTTTGAACAAGTCGCCGACCTTCGCCACGCGCTGCGGCAAGTTATCGATCCGAAAATCTTCGATGGCAATTCCATCTTCGACCTCGTCCCACGTCACCGGCGCGGACGCGGTCGCAAGCGGCTTGGGACGAATCGAATACACGCTGGCGAGCGTTCGTCCCCAGGCATTCTGGTTGTAGTCGACCAGCACGCGCCCTTTCGGCCGCTTCGCGATCCGGTACTCGGCGGTGATCAGCTTCGGATGCAGCTTGGCCAGGGTGCCCGCGAACTGCTTCGCAAAGCTCCAAACCTGCTTCTGTGTAGGCCCGCGGACGATCGGGATGTAGATGTGGATGCCCTTCGAGCCGGTTGTCTTCGGATAGCTGGGCATGCCTAGCTCGGCGAGAGCGTCGCGAACGATCAAGGCCGTCTCTCGCACTTTGTCAAAGTCCGCGCCGGGCACGGGGTCGAGGTCGAAGTGCAGGTAGTCGGGCCGATCGACATCGTCGCAGCGGGCATACCACTGGTTGAGATCGATGCAGCCGAGGTTCACTACCCACAGCAGCGCGGCCGTGTTCTGAATCACTGGAAAGTCGATGATGTTCCCTGAACCGTGCTCGATCGAGCAGAGTTCAATCCAGTCCGGCCGCGGCGAAGGAGCCCGCTTCATGAAAAAGAACTCACCGCCAATGCCGTGCGGGTAACGCTTCATGACCATCGCCCGGTCCCGCAAGTGCGGCAGCAGTACCGGTGCGATCGAAGCGTAGTAACGGAGCAGATCCCCCTTGGTGATTCCTTGGTCCGGCCAGAATACTTTTTGCAGGTTGGTCAGCGACACCTCGACGCCGTCGACCTTGAGCTCGATGTCGTTGACGTCGGTTGGGATGGTGAGATTCTTGGTTCTTGGTGAGCGAGGACGCGCCGGCTTAGCCGGCGGCTTGGGGGTGGTGCGCTTCGCCGGGTGGTGCGTGCGACTTGGTTTTTGGTGGCTGGCCGTGCTCATGGCCCTACGAAGAGCAATCGCCGTTCCGCTAGCAGTCGCGTCGCGACCCTACTTTTCAACGGTAGGAAGGCGTTTTGCCAGTTTGGGCGGTCGCACGCCGCGGCGGATGGCTCCCTCGACCGGAATACAAGCCAGCTCACGGTTTTCGTCGACGGCCCGGAGCAGGAGGCCGCCCCGGCTCATGTCGCCGCGGCCGACGAAGTCGGCGGGAAAGAGCAGACGACTGCCGAAAGCGGCGGAGAGGATGCCGACGTACTTGTCGGTCGCCACGCTGCCGAGCAGGATCGCCTGACCGTCTTTCTTCAGCTCCGCGGCAAGTGCGGCGGCGTCACGCTCGAGCGGCTGGCGGTAACGCGGTTCATCGAGTCCCAGCGGCGTGGCGGCGAATTCGCGCAGGTCCTCGCGAGTGACTTGCACATCGGGCGAAAGCAGGCCGCGACTGGTGGTGATGACCCGGATCGCGTCCGTCTTTCGCTGGGCGAAGTGCCGGGCGTACGTGATTTTGCCACGGAAGTAGAGGCCACTGAGAAAGCTGAACGCCTCGCCGAGCGGTACGCCGGGGGAAGCCCGCATACGCACGGCCAGTTCGAAAGCAGCCTGATCACGGAGCAGGATCTCCGCCCGTTTGCCGGAACAACTGGCCGGGGAGAGGAGAAAAATCCGTTTGAGCATTGGTCGCCATCCTGAGTGGCGGTGCGCTGACTTCTCCCGCCGCGCGTCCTCGGGGGACTTTCGTTCCCCGCTCGCCTGACGTGTCGATTCGAGCTACACCGACTGCCAGTCGCTCCCCTTCCCTGCGGGAGGGCTCAGTTCGTAGCGACGGATTTTGCGGTCGAGTGTGGAACGTTCGACGCCCAGGATCATGGCGGTGCGACTTTTGTTCCAACCGGTCGCATTCAGCGTAGCGAGGATGTGGCGGCGTTCGACTTCGTCGAGTGATAGCGGCTCGAAGCCCGACGACTTCGGCTGGGCAGGGATCAGAATTTCGCCCGATTCGCTCGCCGTGGCGAGATTCGAGAGATTCAGGTCCTCCGGCTCAATGAAATCGGTGCGCGAGAGCACGACGGCGCGTTCGATCACGTTCTTCAATTCGCGAACGTTGCCGGGCCAGCGGTACTGCTGCATGCGGTGCAAGGCTTCGGGGGTGAAGCCGCGGATCTTGCGACCCGTTTCGCTGTTGTACCGCTCGAGGAAGTAGCCAGCGAGTTCGACCACATCTTCGGGCCGTTTGCGCAAGGGGGGTACGTAGACTTCGACGACGCGGAGGCGGAAGTAGAGGTCGCGGCGAAACGTTCCTTCGGCGACGGCTTTTTCGAGGTCGCGGTTGGTCGCGGCGATCACCCGGACGTCGACCTTGATGGGCTGGCTACCGCCGACGCGTTCGAAGGGATGCCCTTCGAGGACGCGGAGGAATTTGGCTTGGATCGAGGGGCTCATCTCGCCGATTTCGTCGAGCATGAGCGTCCCCTGGTGCGACGCTTCGAACTTGCCGATCTTGCGATCCGTCGCTCCGGTGAACGCCCCTTTCTCGTGGCCGAACAATTCGCTTTCGAGCAAGGTCTCGGTCAGCGCGGCGCAGTTGAGGCAGACGAACGGGCCCTTCTTGCGCGGGCTCGCGTAGTGCATCGCCCGGGCGACGAGTTCTTTGCCGGCACCGCTCTCGCCGCGAATGAGCACCGTGGCCCGACTCGGGGCGGCGCGAGCGATTTGTTCCTGCACGCCGGCGAGCACCATGCTGGAACCGACGAGTTCGCTTTCGGCGCCGAGCTGCTTACGGAGTTGCTGGACTTCATTGCGAGTTTGCGACAAGTTCTCGGCCAGCTCCTGCTGCGCTTGCAGGTTGCGGAGCGCCAGCGCCACGTTGTCGGCTACGGCGAGGGCGAACTCCAGATCATCGGGATCGGGAACTCGCTC
>Ga0164290_1001750_pt1 | contig 24235 bp, 23 predicted proteins | sample Micstemetagenome_FD_108782 | JGI IMG/M metagenome (GOLD analysis project Ga0164290, IMG submission 108782) | Contaminated culture microbial community from soil near Moab, Utah, USA - Microcoleus steenstrupii SON62 (Illumina Assembly) | ecosystem: Environmental > Terrestrial > Soil > Soil crust...
ACAAAGCCTCTTCCCAACTTAAAAAAGGGGGCTTGCATGCAGCGCAAACACTACCTCCCCTTGTCCAGCAAGCATTACAAAAGAAAAAACTGCCCAATGACAGTTTTACCGGACAGCAGTGATACCCTATTCCCCATTCAGCTCCTCCCTTTCTCTCATTCTCTTCTCCTCCCGGATCTCTTCTTCCCACTCGCCAACCGTTTTGGCCGTATCGAGTGTGAACGATCCGATACGGGTACGGCAAAGGGCGCTGAGGTAGCCGCCAACGCCCAGGGCAGCGCCGAAATCATGGGCCAGGCTGCGGATATAGGTACCGGTGGAGCAAACCTCCCGGAAATCGACCTCGGGTAATTCGATGCGGGTGATCTCGAATGCTTTAATGGTCACCGTACGGGGCTTGAGCTGCACCTCCTTTCCGGCGCGGGCCAGCTCATAAAGCCGCTTGCCATCTTTCTTGATGGCAGAATGTGCAGGAGGCAATTGCTGAATGGTGCCGGTGAAGGCCCCGGTAGCCGCCAGAACCTGCTCCTGCGTCAGGTGACCGATGTCCTGAACCTGCTGCGGATCGCTTTCGAGATCGTAGGTAGGCGTAACGGCACCAAGGGTGATCGTGCCCGTATATTCTTTCTCCTGCGCCATGAACTCGTTGATCCGCTTGGTGAACTTTCCGGTGCAGATGATGAGAAGGCCGCTGGCCAGCGGATCGAGGGTGCCGGCATGACCCACCTTTTTGATGCGCATCGTATTGCGCAGCTTACGCACGGCATCAAAGGAAGTCCAGCCCAGTTCCTTGTTCACGAGCAGCACCTGGCCCTCTTCGTATTTGTTCAGTGGCTTGTTGTTATTGATCATGAAGGCGCGAAGGTAGTTGTCAATATTCAATGCTGCCTATTCAACTTGACAGGACGATGCTTCATTTGAAAATTGATTGCTGACCACTGAAAATTGCACATTTCCTAGATCGAAGAGCGGTTCTTCACCTCCAGGTATTTGTTGATTGCCTGCACCGTCAGCTGCTCCGGTGTGGTAAGCAGGGCCAGGATGCCGTGCTTGCGCAGCTCGCGGACGATCAGCCGCTTCTCATGCACAAACTTGCGGGCAATCGTTTTGATATAGATGTCCTCCATCTTCTCTGCGGGCGCTTCCGTGAGTTCTGTCAACTCGGTATTCTCAAAAAACACCACCAGCAGCAGGTGGTAGTGGGCCATCCGCTGCAGCGAAGGCAACTCGCGCTCGAGGGCTTCGATGGATTCGAAGTTGGTGAACAGCACCAGCAGGCTGCGTTGGGTGATGCGGTTGCGGACCACGGCGAACAGGCGTTCGAAGTCCACGTCGAGGAAGGTGGTTTCCTCTTTGTAGAGGGTCTCAAGGATCTGTGAGAACTGTCCGGGCTTCCTGTCGGCCGGCAAAAAGGCATCGGTTTTCTGGGAGAAAGTGATCAGACCCGCTTTATCCTGCCGCATCAGCGCCACGTTGCTGAGTACGAGGGCCGCGTTGATCGCATAGTCGAGCAGCGTCATGCCCTCGAAGGGCATTTTCATGGCGCGTCCCTTATTGATGATACAGTAGACCTGCTGGCTGCGTTCGTCGGTAAAATTGTTCACCATCAGGTCGCCGCGGCGGGCAGTGGCCTTCCAGTTCACGGTGCGGTAATCATCTCCGCGCACGTACTCCTTGATCTGCTCGAATTCGAGGCTATGGCCCAGGGCACGCTGACGCTTGATACCGGCCTCCTGCAAGCGATTGGAGGCAGCCAGCAGCTGAAAGCGCCGCACCTGCAGAAAGCTCGGATAAACCTTCACTGCCTGCGGCTCGCCCAGACGGTAGCGCCGGCGCACCAGTCCAAGCGGAGTGTTTACCAGCACATTAATGATCCCGAAGTGATACTCGCCTCTTTGCGTGGGTCGCAGGGTGTAGGTGATATTGTCTTTCTGTCCGGGCGCCAGCCGCAGATAGCGTCTCCAGTGCCATTCCTGGAACTGATCGGGCAGTTCGTCGATTACCTGCAGATCTACGGGGAAGGGGTAAGCATTATGCAGTTGCAGCACCACCTTATTCTCGTCGCCGTTGCTGAAACGCTCCGGGCAAACCCGCACGCCCCGCATGGCTTTCCGGCTCCAGAGCAGCAGGCTGTCGGCCAGCAGGGCAAGCGCCAGCAGCAACAGCGCCATCTGTGCAAATACAAACAATGCCGGCAGAAAATAGCTCAGGAAGAACAGCAAGGCGATGCCAAACCCGTAGTAATACACCTTGGGCTTGGTGAAAAAGGAGGAATGATCGAGCAGCTGCTTCAGTCGGTTCATCAGCGGGGAATATCCATGGTTTGGAGTATTTGACGGATCACGGCATCTTCGGTAACGCCTTCCATTTCCTTTTCGGGTGAGAGGATGATGCGGTGGCGCAGCACCGGCGGGATCACCTCCAGCAGGTCGTCGGGTGTCACGAAGTCGCGTCCGTTGATGGCGGCCATCGCTTTCGACGCGTTCATGATGGCCAGAGAGGCGCGTGGTGAGGCGCCGAGGTAAATGGACTTATGATTGCGGGTCTGGTTGACGAAGCCCGCAATGAAGCGAAGTAGTTTTTCGTCGATCACAAAAGACCGTACCTGCCGGCGCAGGTGCAGCACTTCGTCGCGGTGGAGCACCGGGCGGATGGCAGACAGGGCTTCGGCCGTGCTCTGCTGGCTGAATTGCTGCAAAATGGCGAACTCCTGCTCGGCATCGGGGTAAGGCACCACGATCTTGAACAGGAAGCGGTCGAGCTGGGCCTCCGGCAGGCGGTAGGTACCCTCCTGCTCGATGGGGTTCTGCGTGGCGATGACCATGAACGGCGGGTCCATGGGATAGGTACGGCCGTCGATCGTAATCTGCCGTTCTTCCATCACTTCAAACAGGGCCGACTGCGTTTTGGCAGGGGCGCGGTTGATTTCATCGATGAGCACGATGTTGCTGAACAGCGGACCGCGTTTGAAGTCGAAGCTGCCTTCGCGCGGATTGAACACGGGTGTTCCGAGCACATCCGAAGGCATCAGGTCGGGCGTGAACTGGATGCGCGAGAAAGGCACGTCGAGGCTGCGGGCGGTGAGCTTGGCCGAAAGGGTCTTGGCCACGCCGGGCACGCCTTCAAGCAGCACATGGCCGTCGGCAAGCAGGGCAGCGATCACCAGCCGCACGAGTTCTTCCTGCCCGATAATGACTTTACGGATCTGCAGCTGCACCGACGCGATGGCATCGCTGAGGGCGCTGAGGTCGGTTCGTTGTCCAAAAATTTCCGGTTCCATTCGTTCTAGGTTGATTGGTAAAATGATTCGAGTTCGTCGTGCAGCTGGCGCAGGGTGTCTGCGGACGTTGTTCCGTTGACGCGCACCTGGGCGATGATACCGAGGATCGTCTGAATGCGCTCGAGCGGGTAGCCGGAGCGGGCCTGGAGGCGCCGGGCGAAATCATCGTCCAGCTGCGCGGTGGAAAGCTTAAACTGTTGCCGCACCTCCTCCAGGAAGTACTGGATCATCTTGGAGGCGAGGTTATGATGGTCTCGTGCATCGAAGTAAAGCCGGCCTACGGTCTTTACGAAATCGAGCGAATCGTTCTGCGGTTTATCCACCGGGCGGATGACCCGCTGGCGGCGCCGCATTTCCGAAAGCGCGTACAGCAGGAGCACGCCCAGCACCACCAGCAAGGCCCAGCGGAAGGGCTCGTGGCGCATGAGTACGCCCAGCCAGTTCGGATCGCGCGTGTCGCGGTTGCGGCTTACAAGAAAATACTCGCTCCATCCCAGCTTCCGGATGTTGGCGGGAAGTACGGAAAAGGCGGAAGCGAGATAAGCATCGTTGCCGGGTTGCAGCAGGAAATAGTTGGAAAAGGCAAGCGGGGCGCTGTGCAGGTAAACAAATCCCTCGCCGACACGTGCCTGAACAAAGTTGGCCCGTCCGTGGTGATCGGTGCCCAAAACCAGCAGACGCGCCTGTTCCCGCGGCATCAGCGGCACCGTAAAACTACGGCCCGGAGAAGAAAAGGTTCGCGGCACGAAGCGCGGCCCCACAAGGCGGATCGGAAGGGAATCGGGCAAAAGTGTACCAAACAGGTTAGTGGGTTCGAGCTGGAGCCGGTTGGTAAGTTCCTCCGGGAAATCGGCGGCAATGATGAACACATGGTTACCGGCCCGCGCGAGGTTGAAAAGCCCGCTGATTTCTTCGGCATCGGCCTCCAGCACCCGCGCCACGCAAACCAGGGCCTGGCCGCCCGAGTCGGCACGGAGCTGCTGCCAGTTGCCCGGGGCGCCGCTCTCCTGCAACACCGGAATGCCCGGGAAGAGTTTCGGCAGCAGCTGGGTGGCGGCAAAATAGCCGTACGGAATCTTGTCGTCTTTGCGCAGGGTGATCCGGTCGTCAAAAGGCCGGTTGCTGCGCCCGCTGAAAAGCAGCACAAAAAGCAGTACCACCACGCCCAACCCGATGATCAATGGAAGGTAGCGCTTCATGAAAGCCCGGTTTTAAGTTGGTGAATGTCGCGCTCCATACGCTCATCGGCAGGCCGTGCTACCGGCATCTGGCCATACCAGCTGTATTCAAACAAACGGGTGACACGTGCAAAAACTTCATGATGCGGGGTTCCCAGCAACTGTGCCACATAAACGCCATTCGGACGCTCATGACGGTATTGAATGATGTTGCGTTCGGAAAGCTCACGCAGCAACTGCAGGTAGCGGAAACGGATGGCCAGGCGGTAATCTTCCCGCACCAGGGCATCGGCAATGGCGCGCGGGTAGTTGGTGCTGAAAAAGTCTTCCTCCGACAGCTCACCTTCTTCAAGACCGCGAGCCGATTCTTCCCGCCGTCCGAACAACCGGATATTCATGGACTCGAGGAAAAGATAGAGCAGGGCCAGGACGCCGCAGCCGATCAGCGCCCAGAACAATAAGCGCATCCAACCCCTGCGAAACAAAGCGGTGAGCCAGCCCGATTCCTCCTCTTCCTGCTCCTTCGCAAAGCGCTCACGCAAGTACCAGAATTCTTCGCCTTCGCGGATTTCTTCCAGGGCAGCGGAAGGAACCGTCCGCGCCGCAACCGGGAGGCTGTCGGCCGCCAGCAGGGTGTCGGACAGGTATACCGATCTCGCTTCGACAACAACGGAATCGTCTGTGTAGCTTTCTTCGTCGGTGCCGGAAGCGAGTTCCACCGTATCGGTAACGGAAACCTCCGGCTCCTGCGTATTTGCCAGCAGGCCGCACACCAACAGCAAACTGCATAGAAAAAGGCGCATCACTTGCTCACGCATGGATCCGGCCCTCCTCCTTGTCGCGGCGATAGAGCCGGATGGGATAGATCACGAAATACCAGATAATAAAGGTTGCGGAAGCCAGCAGCACCGACCCGCTCAGGACCACCGGCATCTTGTAATGGCGGGTGATAAACCCCTCGATGAAGGCTGCGACCATAAAAACCGGTACCAGGGCCACGATGATCCGGATACCGTCTTTGGCACCCTGCCGGAAGGCAGCGATCCGATTGCGGGTGACGGCAAAGAGGAAGCTGGTGCCCATGATCAGTCCGCCACCACAGGCGATGATGATGGCGGTCAACTCGAGCATGCCGTGAAGCAATACCGTCACAACCGCATTGAGGCCGAGGTCATGCTCGTAGAACATGTATTCGAATGCCCCGATGCGGATGGCCTCGCGGCCCAGGGCAAGCATACTGGGGATTCCCAGAAGCAGCCCGCGAAAGAAGTAGGTAAACGACACCATGATGTTGTTGAGCATGATGCGGATCCACATATAAAAAGAGCCGGATTGGGCATACACGTCGAACGGGTTTCCCTGCCGGATGTTTTGCTCGGTGAGGTCTACATAGCTATCGCCCAACACCTCGCGAACGAAGCCTTTCTCCTGCATGGCCGAGAAAAAGCCGATACAGAAAAAGAGGAGGAAAACCCCGAGCGCAAAGAGCAGCATGCGGTAATGCCGGGCCATGGTGCGAGGCACGTCGTAGCGGAAGAAAAGCGCCAGGCGGTTCGCCGGATCTTTACGGTTGCGGTAAATGCTCAGGTAGATGCCGGAGGCCAGGGCATTGAGGTAGGCCGTGATCTTGCTGGTCGGATAAAAAGTTTTGGCGTAGGCCAGGTCGTTAACCAGACGCGTAAAATTGCTGGCGGTCTCATCGGCATTGGCTCCCTGGTCCTGCTCGATCTGTTCCCAGCGGTCTTTATTCTTCTTGATGAATAATCCTTCGCGCAACGGCTCCTGTTTAGGCTTCGTAAAATAAAGACTTTTTCCCTTCGCCGATGGTTTTTATCGCCTAACTTGTTGCGGATTCTATGTCGACGATTCACATTCCGACCAGTTTCAACATCAGCATCACCTTTCCGGCGGCCAGCTTTCACCGGCGGCTGGGCGCCTGGTTCATTGATGCGTCCCTGCTGATGCTGTATCTCTGGCTGCTCTACCAGCTGTTTTTCTCCTTTTTCCGGGCCACGGTCACCTCGCTCAACGACGAAGGGCATGCGGAGGTCATTTCCGCCCTCTATCAGTTGCTGGCGCTGGTGCCGACGCTTACCTATCATCCGCTTTGCGAGCTGGCCTTCAACGGGCAAAGCCTGGGAAAGCGGATCATGCAGCTCCGGGTGATCAATGACCGGGGCGGGCGTCCGTCGATCAGCCAGGTGCTGATCCGCTGGGTCATCCGCACCTCCGACTTCATGGTAGTCATCATCCTGCTGTCGGCAGGAGGCACCGACAGTAAAACCCTGCTGCAGGCGGGTGTGGCTTTCGGATTGCTGGCACTCGATATCATCCTGGTCAATACCACGGCACGCAAGCAGCGGCTCGGCGATCTGCTGGCCCATACCCTGCTGATCCGCACCAGCCAGAAAACGGGGATCGAGGAAACGATCTTCCAGCATGTTGTGGACACCTACACCCCCGTTTACCCACAGGTGCTGCAGCTATCCGACCGCGACATCAATGCCATCAAGAACATTCTCGATTCTGCCCGGAAGCACCACGACTATGCCCTGGCCGAGCGGGCCGCCGACAAGATCAAAGCCCACCTGCATATCGAGACCAGCATGTCGCCCTATGATTTCCTGGAGATCCTGCTGAAGGATTATAATTACCTGACGACGCATTGACCTTACCCCCTTACCCGCTCCGATCCGGGGAGGGGAAAAAGAAGCCCCGACGCCAAAGGCATCGGGGCTTCACTTTTTCGGGTAGCTCCTCTCTCCGATCCGAAGAGGGGTCGGGGTGAGGTCAGTACGCCCTTGCAAACAGCACCCGCTGCGTGCTCGGCTTGCCCGTAAGAATACAGGTGCCCTCCTCCTGCTCGTTGTTGAGCGGGATACAGCGGATGGTGGCCTTGGTTTTCTCCTTGATTGCGGCCTCCGTTTCGGAGCTGCCGTCCCAATGAGCCGCTACAAATCCGCTTTTTTCATCCAGCACCCGCTCAAATTCTTCCCAGGTGTCGGCTTTGGTGATGTGGCCGTCGCGGAAGGCCCGGGCGCGGGCAAAGAGGTTATCCTGTATTTCTACGAGCAGACTGCCGATGCGCTCCGCGAGTCCTTCGAGGGGCACGGTAGTTTTCTCCTTCGTATCCCGGCGCGCCAGCTCTACAACGCCATTGGCAAGATCCCGGGCGCCAAGTGTAATCCGCACGGGTACGCCCTTCAGTTCGTATTCGGCAAATTTCCATCCGGGGCGCTGGTTATCACTGTCGTCATATTTGACGCGGATGCCTGCAGCTTTGAGTTCCTGCAGCAGCTGATCGGCCACCGGCGCCATCTCCGCCTTTCCTTCTTCTCCTTTGTAGATCGGTACAATGACCACCTGCAGCGGAGCGATGCGGGGCGGAAGCACCAGTCCCTGGTCGTCGCTGTGTGCCATGACGAGGCCGCCGATGAGGCGGGTACTGACGCCCCAGCTGGTGGCCCATACATATTCCTGCTTGTTTTCCTTCGTGAGGTACTTCACTTCGAAGGCTTTGGCGAAGTTCTGACCGAGGAAGTGCGAGGTGCCGGCCTGCAGGGCCTTTCCGTCCTGCATGAGCGCCTCAATGCAATAGGTATCAACTGCACCCGCAAAGCGTTCGGCAGGCGTCTTCACGCCCTTGATCACCGGCAGGGCCATATATTCTTCTGCAAACTGCGCATACACATCGAGCATCTTCCGGGTTTCTTCCACGGCTTCTTCCGCGGTGGCATGCGCCGTATGGCCTTCCTGCCACAGAAATTCGGCTGTACGCAGGAAGAGGCGCGTACGCATTTCCCAGCGCACCACGTTGGCCCACTGGTTCACCAGGATGGGCAGGTCGCGGTAGCTCTGGATCCAGTCCTTATAGGTGTTCCAGATAATCGCCTCGGAAGTGGGACGTACCACCAGTTCTTCCTCCAGCTTTGCTTCCGGATCGACCATCAGTTTTCCCTTACGGTCGGGGTCGTTTTTGAGACGGTAATGCGTCACCACCGCGCACTCCTTGGCAAAGCCCTCAGCGTTCTGCTCCTCCGCCTCAAAGAGGCTCTTGGGAACGAACAGCGGGAAGTAAGCATTCTGGTGGCCGGTGTCTTTGAACATCCGGTCGAGCACATCGCGCATGTTTTCCCAGAGCGCATAGCCATAGGGCTTGATGACCATGCAGCCGCGAACGGCGGAATAGTCGGCCAGTCCGCCCCGGATGATCAGGTCATTGTACCACTGCGAATAATCCTGCTGCCGGGAGGTGATTTCTTTACTCATAATCGTTTGGTTCAGCGAAGAAGCAGCGTTCAGGCGGGCAGGGCAGCATCTCTTGGTTAGAAAAAATGCTAATGTTTTGTGAACCTGCCGGACCCTGCCTCTGTCGTACTTGTCGAATGTTGAAATTTACAGGGGCACAAAAGTAACACATCCGGCCGCATTCCGTTCCCGCGCCTAAAATTCTTGCATATGAAGCTACGGTTACCCGCTTTCCTCCTTGCCGCCGCGCTTGCAGGCTGTGCCTCGCCTTATCGTTCCGGACAAACACCCGATGATGTGTATTATTCGCCGGCCCGTCCGCAGCCGGAGTATGTGTACCACGAAACACGCGAAGACGACCATGTGCGCCTTCATGTAGCGGAAGACCGCTACCTGCGGCAGCGTGTACGCAACCGCGCTCGCTGGTCGGAGTTCGACGACTATTACCATGACCCGCGGGCGTATGTTTATTCGGGCTGGGGCTATGGCTTCAACCCGCGCCTGTTCTGGGGGCATTACTATACGCCTTTTACGCCCTGGACACCGGTGCTGCCTTCTACGGCCCCGGTCCCCAGGCCCCAGAACCAGCCGCGGCGCTTCTATTTCGATAACTACCAGCCGGCGCCCGTTGGCAACAGCAGGCCATCCCGAACCGGACCGAAAGACTACCCGCAATCTCAGGGCCCGGGCAGCAATGGCAGCAGCCGCGGAAGCAGTATGCGCGACAGTTTCAATGGCGGAGGCCGTAGTTCATCGGGCAGCTCCTCCGGCGGCAGCGGCTCATCATCGTCGGGTTCCCGGAACGCCACTCCCCGCCGTTTCTGACCTATGAACATCCTGCTCTCAAGCTGAACCCCATGCGAAAAGACCTTTTCTTTCCTCTGTTGCTGGCAGCCTTCCCGGCATTTGCCCAGGAGCCGGCCGACGCCCTTCGCTTCTCTTATACACTGCCTTCCGGCACCGCCCGCCACCAGGCGACAGGCGGCGCCATGGGTGCCCTGGGAGGCGATTATTCCGCCACCTTCGTGAATCCTGCCGGCCTGGGTTTCTACCGCACCAATGACGCCGTATTCAGCCCTTCCTGGCGCTGGGGAGATAACAGGGGCCGCTTCTTCGGCCGCGATGAGAAGGCCTCCGACACCCGGTTCGAGATCGGTGCCGCCGGCGTGGTGATCGGCAGCAACGGTCCGCAGCAACCCAACCGCAGCTTCGCCTGGAGCCTGGGCATCAGCCAGCAGGCAAGTTTCCGGCAGGAGCTGCTCTACCGCGGACGTAATGATCAAAGCTCCTATTCACAGCGTTTTCTGGAAGAACTGCAGCGCTCGGGTATCCGCGACTCCACGGCCGCTTTCCGGTTTCCTTTCGGCAGCAGCCTTGCCCTGAACACCTTCTGGCTCGACCCTGTGCGCGATGCCACTGGCGCCGTCACCGGCTTCTCAACCAATTCCCCCCTGACCACCGGCCTGTTGCAAGAGCAATACATCCGGCAACGCGGAGGGATCTATGAAGCGGCACTGGGCGGCGGCGGACAGGTCAGCGACAACCTGTTCATCGGCGGCACAGTGGGCATTCCGATACTGGTGCAACGGAGATACAGCACCTTTACGGAAGCCGATGCCACGAGCGACACCAGCAACCGCTTCGATTTCGCGGAGTTCCGCGAAGCGCTCAGCACGAGCGGCATCGGACTCAACCTGCGCCTCGGCATCATCTATAAGCCTGCCGAATCCTGGCGCCTTGGACTCGCGGTACATACTCCGACGCTGTACACCCTCACCGAATCCTTCAGCTATGAACTGACCACCGACACCGAAAATTATGAAGGGGAATGGACGGATAAATCCATCGACTACAATGATGGAAAAAAGAACACGTTCAAATACCGCCTGCAAACGCCCTACCGGGTGGTAGGCAGCATCGCCTATGTATTGCGCGAAACGCAGGACGTGCGGCGGCAGCGCGGCTTCCTGAGTGCCGACGTGGAATATGTGCATTACCGCTCCCTGCGCTACCGTCCTTACACTGACGAAGACCAGACCGATGGCGCGGACGATTATTTAAAAGAGATCAACCGCGCCATCCGCGATCGCTACAGAGGCGCCTTCAACCTCCGGGTGGGCGGCGAGTTGAAGTTTACGACCCTGATGGTGAGAGCTGGCGCCGGCTGGCAGGGCAATCCTTACCGGGAAGGAAACGGCGGAAGCGCCAACCGCCTCCACTTCAGCGGCGGACTGGGCTACCGGCACAAAGGGTATTTCATCGACCTTACCTATGTGCATCAGGTGCATAATGATATTCATGCTCCCTACCAATTGTCGGGTGCGCCCTGGCCGGTGGCGGAAACAAGGCGTACACAGGGAAATGTGCTGGCTACTTTCGGAGTAAAGTTTTGAAAATTGTCGCTTGATTGATGTGCAAGCCGCCCCTAGGGCATTTTTCTGTCAAGAATCGCCGAACATACGGCATCCGCGTCTGGTGGCAGCCAGGTATATTCCGGGTCTTTCCGGAACCAGGTGCGTTGCCGTTTGGCATAATGCCGCGTATGGGTCTGAATAGCGGCTACCGCTTCCCCCCGGGTGCAGCTGCCCTCGAAAAAATCAAAGAGCTCTTTGTAGCCCACGGTTTGCAGGGCATTGAGCTTGCGGTGCGGATAGAGCGCCCGCGCTTCTTCTTCCAGTCCGGCGGCCATCATCAGCTCCACGCGCCGGTTGATCCGTTCGTAGAGCTCCGGGCGCGGCAGATCGAGGGCGACCTTACGGATGGCAAACGGTCGGGACGCTTTCTTCCCCGACCGGAAGGCGAGGATCGATTGCCCGGTGGCGCGCTTTACCTCCAGGGCGCGGAGGAGTCGATGCGGATTCCCGATCTCACCCACGCTGAAAAATTCAGGATCCTCTGCTTTCATTAACTGCTGCAACCAATCGAGCCCGTTTGCTTCGTAACCGGCAACCAGGCCTTCCCGTATTTCTGCGGGAACGGCGGGAATGTCGTCTAATCCTTCGCAAAGAGCCTTTATGTATAAGCCCGTTCCCCCGACCACCACCAGGCGCTCATGACGATGAAACAGTTGCTCCGCCCGGTTTAGTGCAAAGTGTTCATAGGCCGCTGCGTTCAGCTCGTCAAAGATCGAATGATCGGCAATGAAATGATGTGGGACGGCGGCGAGCTCCGAGGCGGATGGCCGCGCCACGCCGATGTTCAGTTCGGCATAGCACTGGCGGCTGTCGGCCGAAATAATCTCCGTATTCAATGCGCGGGCCAGCTCAATCGCCACGGAGGTTTTCCCGACCGCGGTCGGCCCGGCAATCACAATCAGCTCTTTGGAAATGACCTTTGGCATGGGCACCTAAAAAAACGAAACGCACCTCCGTGCGTCCCGCCATTCGTTTTTCGTTATTCGATATTCGTTATTCGATATTCCTAAAACTCATCTCCTCCTTCCTCGTGCCCCATTTCTTCGCTCCCCTGCTCCTCTCCGCCTCCTTCTCCTTCTGTACCAAAACCTTCGGCATCACGGCTGAGATCGTACTTCTCCTCCACGTCGGCAAAGCGCTCTCCGAGCAGACTCTTAGCGCCATACTGGCTGGGCGCGATGCCCTCGGTGCGCACGGTGGCCGGGTAGGTTACTTTGGGATTTTCCTCCTTGGAAACACCGATCAATGACACCAGGAACGTCCAGTTTTTCGCGAAATCATACACGTACACGAACCTCTGGTTAGGGTCTTTGATCTCCGAGCCAATCGTGACGTCCTTCATCATAAGTGGCGGCATTTTGTAAGCCCGGTCATATTGCTCGAGCGATATCTCACGCCCGCGCTGCCAGCGATCGTTGCTGCGGAAAAAGGTAGCACCGTGCTTGCTGTCGAACTCGAAGGCCTTCAGAATGGCATCGTGCAGGTGAAAAAAGCTATGCGTATGGCGGATGGCAATGTCGCGATAAACACTGTCGTCTTCTTCGTATTGTATCCGGAACTTAAGTATGGCCATGCAGGAGGGTTTCCAACAAGAATAAAACCAAAAATAGGGAAGTTCCGCGGTTCTGGGTTCCTGTTTTGGATTCCGCTTCCAGGTTCTGGGCTCCCTGCATCCGGTGCCAAACCAAAAAACAAAACCCGAAATGGGCTACCGGAAATCTTAGGGCTTACGGGGAAACACACCCAGCTCAGCCGCCCGCTCCAGCATGAAGCGGTGGGCTGCATCATATTCGTTCGGTATCACCCCGTCGAGGATGGCGTTGCGGATGGCGTCCTTGATATCGCCCACCGTGCGGGAGGGCGGTATGCCGAAGGTTTCCATGATCAGCTCACCACTAATGGGCGGTTGCCAGTTCCGGACCCGGTCTTTCTCTTCCACCTCCACACAGCGCTCCTTTACGAGTTCAAAATTATCGAGAAAGCGCTGGACCTTGGCCTTGTTCTTCGAGGTGATATCGCTTTCGCACAGCACCATCAGGTCGTCGAAATCGGCACCGGCATCAAAGAGCAGGCGGCGGATAGCCGAGTCGGTAATCTCTTCCCGCGAAAGGCTGATGGGACGCAGGTGCAGTTCCACCAGTTTGCGCACATACTTCAAGGGCTCGCCCAGGGGCAGCTTCAACTGGTTGAAAATTTTGGGCACCATACGTCCGCCAACCACTTCATGCCCGTGGAAGGTCCAGCCATGGCCCTCCTCGAACTTCTTGGTTGCCGGCTTGGCAATATCGTGCAGGATAGCCGCCCAGCGGAGCCAGAGGTCATTGGTTCGCTGCGCCACATTGTCGAGCACCTGCAGGGTATGGTAGAAATTATCTTTATGTCCGAGGCCGTCGACGAACTCGGCTCCGGCCAGTTCCACCATCTGCGGAAAAATCAGCTCGAGCAGCTTTGTGTCGAACAGCAGTTTGAAGCCCACCGAAGGTTTCGGGCTCAGGATGATCTTGTTCAGTTCGTCGGTGATCCGTTCCTGGGTAATTATTTTGATCCGGTCGCGTTGTTCGCGGATGGCCCGCAGCGTAGGCGGATGGATGCGAAAGCCCAGCTGGCTGGCAAAGCGTATGGCGCGGAGCATGCGCAGCGGATCGTCGCTGAAGGTGATGGCCGGCTCGCCAGGCGTGCGGATCAGCTGTTCCTTCAGGTCATTGAGTCCTCCAAAGGGATCCACCAGTTTACCAAAATCATCAGCATTCAGCGAAATCGCCAGTGCATTGATGGTGAAATCACGGCGGTTCTGATCGTCTTCCAGGGTGCCGGGTTCTACCGTAGGATTACGGGAATGGCGGCGGTAGCTTTCCTTGCGGGCACCCACGAACTCGAGGTCGAAACCATCGGGCGTACGGAAATGCGCCGTACCGAAAGTCTTGAAATAGCTCACTTTGGGTGAAGGACGAAACCTGCGGGAGGCCTGCTGCGCCAGCTCCACGGCATCCCCTACGCACACGAAGTCGGCATCCTTGGTGGGCCTGCCGAGAATTTTGTCGCGCACAAAGCCGCCGATCAGGTAGCAGGGCATACCCAGATCACGGGCAGCGGCAGCCACCTGGCGGATCTTAAACAGTTCGGTATCGGTACAGGAAATTTCCATGGAAAAACGGTGCAAAGGTAACGCTCCCAAAACTATTGTCACCTTTTGACTACTTTGGCACAAAGCTTTTCCATGCATCGTATTGTTCCCATTCTGGCCACCTTGCTGCTGCTGAACCCTTCCGGTGCAGAAGCACAACCGAAGCATTGTCATGCCCCTTACCCGGCAGTCGTTGAGGCCTTTCACCAGCAATACTCCTTCGCAGGCGACGGCCTCGAAATACTGCGCTTCGCAAAAAGGGAAAGCGGCTGGTTTGCTGAAGTGTTTCAACAACAAAATGGTTCGATCGTACGGAGCGAATTGTTCTGGCCTTGCGACAGCTCAGCGCCGAGGGTGCTTGCCGGCTTCGGACCGGCTGCTGAAAAAGAGGAAGCAGCAAAAGCCATCGCCGCATTTTCAGGCGGTAGGGCGCTACCGGAACAGTACAATTTCTCAAGAATTCCGTTTTACGGGTACGAAGGCTGGGACCGGGACGTGATCCGTGTATTCGGCAATCAGACCGTTCTGGCCGACACCCTGCTGGATGGCCTGGCCCGCGCTTACTCCTACTATGGCGACCGCTTCCTGAACAGGACGCCTTCTGCGGAGACGGTTGCGTACTCGCCGCTGCAATCGTCCCTGCCGCCCCTGGGGCCGACAACTCCGGAACGCGCCGACAGCGCCGGGTATTACTACAAGCGCGCCATCGACGCCTATGACCGGCTCTGCCGGCTAAATCCCGGCTACCAGACCCGTGTGGGTAACGCGCTGATCAAGCGTTTCTGCGAAGAAATGCATGCCTGGTCGCTGCTCGATATGAACGGTCATTCACAAATGGCCCGGCAGGCCTTTGAAAGGGTAAGGGCTGACGAAAACATCCGGCAGATCGGGTACAACTACCTCAATGCCTGTCCTAAGGGCGCCATTCTGCTGGCATTTGGCGACAATGACACTTATCCGCTTTGGTACGTCCAGAAGAAGGAAGGATTCCGGACGGATGTGACCGTTATCAACTACAGCCTGGCCGGCTATTCCCTTTACATCGACTGGCTTCGCCGTCAACAGGTAGTAGGCATCCGCATGAAGCCTGTTTTTTACGGAAGTTCACCATTTCTGTATGCCTTGAAAACGCAGGACGAAAACAAAAAGACGGGAACGATGACCGTAGATGTACTGCTTGCCCGCTTAGCGGCACAGGTCGGGCAAAATAAACAGGCACAGAATGCCGGCGCCGGACTTTCCTATCCGGATGCCCACCTGGTCCTCCGCGCGGATCCCCTGCGACTGCGGAAAATCCATCCGGTAAGTAGCGTGGGTAACGAGATCCGCTGGACAACCGGCGCTTACCTGCTGCTGGAGCAGTTGTTGATGCTGGACATCGTGGCCGGTAACCTTCATGAACGTCCTATCTTTCTGACGGCCCAGGACGAGTTTTTTGAAAAGTACCTGTTGCCGGAAGGCCCTGTATTCCGATTGTTGCCCATTCCGGCCGCCAAACGAAGCCAGTTGGAATCTGAAGCCCGTCAACGCCATGAGCGTTACCTCCGTCAGCACTTCCGCCCTCTCCGCAATACCGGACCGATGGTTAGTGTTCCTGCGCCTTTTGGCAGCAATTGGGCTTATGAGCTCTATGCACCGCTGCTTATGCACTATGCGGCCAAAGACGCCAGCAAAGCACGCACGCTATACCGTGAACTGAAAGGCCTGCAACCGGAACCCGGCGCTTTTTCCTATACGCACATCAACCTGGGACTGAGCCTTGTACGGATGGACGAGCGCGCCGATGGACTGGCTTTGTTGCGAAAGTCGCTTGCCGCGATGGAGGAGATGCGCCGCCAGCCCGATGGAATCCAGGGGCCGGTGTCACAGAAAATGCTGAAGGAATACAGGAAATTCATCCATGACGCCCTCGAAGAGATGAAGGTCAGCAGCGCAGAACTGGAAGCATTTCGTGAGCAGGAGTAAATTTACTTCCGTATAAATACGGGGGCCCCATCCACCCACCTCACAATCTGTGAAGGCTGTGCCGGAGTGGTATCGTGCTGCCGCCATTGCACCACGTGATCCACCGATTGCCGGATGTCTGCATCAATATCGTTGAACCACTGCGGCGTCGGCATTCCGCTGATATTGGCCGAAGTGGACACCAGTGGCGCCCTTAATCGTTTTACCAGATGCCGGCAGAAGAGGTCGCGTACGATCCGGATCGCTATTGAACCGTCTCCGGCAACCAGGTTGGCCGGCAAACCGACTGCCGGCTCAAAGATCATGGTCGTGGGACGCTCCTGTTCCTGCATGAAGGTGAAAGCCTCCAGGTCGGGAGCGGCAACGTATTGCAGGATATCGCGCTCTTCGGCCACCAGCACGATCACGCTCTTGCTGTCGGGGCGCTGTTTGATCGTATAAATACGATCGATGGCGGTTTCGTCGAGAGCGGAGCAACCAAGTCCCCACACGGTATCGGTCGGATACAAAATCGTTCCGCCCCGGCGCAGCACTTCGAGGGCGCTTTCGATCTCGGATTCGAAGAATTTCATTTCCATACGCGTTCGTATACATCCATAACGGAGCGGGTACAGCGCTCAAGAGTGAAGTTTTGGGCATGGGCATGACCCCGCTCTACCTGCGCGCGCCGCAAGACCGGGTCGTGCAGCAGGGTGCGGATTCCTTCGGCGATGGCTTCGGGCCGCGAAGGATCAACATACAAGGCGCCGTCGCCGCCTGTTTCGGGTAAACAGGAAACGGAAGAAGTGATGACCGGCGTTCCGCTCCACAATGCTTCCAGCACGGGTATTCCGAAGCCTTCGAAAAACGAAGGGTAGAGCATGAGCTCAGCCATCTGGTAGAGCGCTGCCAGTCCCTCGGGGCGGCGCAGCGTCGGGTCGGTCCGTCCTTCCGGATGCAGGGACAGAAACAGGACCTTATCGGTCATGTGGTGTTCCTGCAGCCAGGCCTGCACCTGGCGGAGATAGCTCCCGCCATTGCCCACCACAACAAGGGGCGGCACGAAATCGTTGCGCAGGTCATGAAGCGCCTTCACCACACCCATCAGATTTTTCCGTTCGATCACGGACCCCACATAAAGCAGAAACTTTTCAGGAAGTCCGTAGCGGGCCCGCAACTCCCCCTTTAACGCCTCCGGCTGCACCTGGCCAAAGGCCGGATCGCAGCTCTGGTAGCACACATCAATCCGGGCGGGATCGGTACCGTAGAAATCCACCAGGTCGCGCCTGGTTTGCTCGCTGATGGCGATGATGCGGGTGGCATGGGCGCAGGCATAGCGGAATTTGCGGCGGTAGATCAGGCGGTCGAGGGCTTTGAACTGTTGGGGGTAGCGTTCGAAAATCAGGTCGTGCATGGTCACCACCGAAGGAATGCCGCGGGCAGCGATGCCGACGGGAACCTCGTGACTCAGTCCGTGGTACAGGTCTACTCCCCAGCCGGGCAATTGGGCCACTACCCTTCGGCTGCGCCAGAGCGACGGCAGCCGGCGGTCGATAAAACCGGCAGGAAGCAGCTCCTCCACGGATGCGAAGCCGGGCTTCGGGTAATGACGCGAAGGCTTCGGGTTGAGTAACAGGTAGCGGTGCCCGGGGTAATAGGTGGCCAGTCCCCTGATCAGGGTGCGGCTGTAGTTGCCCAGCCCGGTGCTGTTGTGAAAGGCCCTTTTGGCATCGAAGGCGATGGTCATAAATGACCTGCAAGATACCGAACCCGGCGCAACAGGGTAGCCGTTGATGCGCTACTTTTGGCGCATGAATCTCCAAGAACTGATTGCCCGTGCCTGGGCCGACCGCAGCCTGATTGCGCAGGCTGACACGCAGGATGCCATCCGTGCCGTGATTGAAGAAGTAGACAAAGGCCGCCTGCGCGTGGCAGAGCCCGGCTTCGATGCGGCTCAGCCTGACAAGGCGCAATGGACGGTAAATGAGTGGGTGAAGCAGGCCATCCTGCTCTATTTCGGCATCCAGCCCATGCAGATCTGGGATGTGGAGCCATTCGAGTTTTACGACAAGATGCTCCTGAAGAAAAATTACAAAGAGCTGGGTGTGCGTGCGGTTCCGCATGCGGTGGCCCGCTATGGCGCCTACATCGCCCGCAATGTGGTGCTGATGCCGTCTTATGTCAATATCGGTGCTTATGTAGACGAAGGCACCATGGTCGATACCTGGGCCACGGTAGGCTCCTGCGCGCAGATCGGCAAGGGTGTTCACCTCAGCGGTGGCGTAGGCATTGGTGGCGTACTGGAGCCGCTTCAGGCTGCCCCGGTGATCATCGAAGATGGCTGTTTTATCGGCTCGCGTTGTATTGTGGTAGAAGGCGTTCGTGTAGAAAAAGAGGCGGTGCTTGGTGCCAACGTGGTACTGACGCAATCAACCAAAATAATTGATGTAAGCGGCAACGAGCCTGTAGAGATGAAGGGCGTTGTGCCGGCGCGCAGTGTGGTGATCCCGGGAACCTACACGAAGAAATTTCCGGCGGGCGAATTCGGCGTGGGCTGCGCATTGATCATCGGTAAACGTAAGGAGAGCACGGATCTGAAGACGAGCCTGAACGATGCGCTGCGGGATTTCAACGTATCGGTGTAAGGCCATGAGCGGGTGGGCGAAGAGGGGTTGAGCCCTTGCAGAGTCGCAACCCCTCCTCCCTCCTCCCGCCTGCCGAAAAAATTTAAAAAAACTTTTTGCAGAAACAAGTCCTCCCTCCTATATTTGCAACCCGATTCGGAACGAGGTAGTTTCCAACAACTTAGTAAAGAAGCGGTTGTTCTTCAAAAAGTTGCCCAGGTGGCGAAATTGGTAGACGCACCGTCTTCAGGTGGCGGCGCCGCGAGGTGTGCTGGTTCGAATCCAGTCCTGGGCACCACAAGCCCTCAGCAATAGCTGGGGGCTTTTTCGTTGCAACTTACGCCGTGCTTCCCTTTGCGGATGGACAAATAAAAAGGACACGCGGGCAACGCCACTCTTATCTGGCCAAGCCTCCACTCGCCGCGCCCGCCGCACAACCTCCAAACAATGATGAGAGCATCCACCTCTTTTGCCCTACTGCGACAGGAACGCGAAACCAGCCAGCTCCCCTGGCGCTGCCACAGGAAAGACCTTTGGAGTGAATACGGCAACTGATCCGGATTTTGTCTTGAAAGCCGCGTTGGCCCATCCCTGGTTTGGTGCTTTACCACCCGGTTGAACATGGAAACGGACCTATGGTGCGTGCATTCTGTATGGCCTGGCAGGAAATGAATGCTTAAACGACGAAAGCAACACGTCCAACCGCTTTTACAAACGGTCAATCTTCCGTTGAAGCAGCTCCTGCTCCGCTTTGGAAGCCGTCAGTTGCTGTGCCTGCAACAGCAGCTCACGAGCCCGCAGCCCTTCGCTGAGGCGGCGGTAGAGGTCGCCCAGCACGGCAGGAAAGAGATAGTGCGTGCGCATCAGGGCTTCAATGTTTGGAATGTGCAGCACGGCTTCGATCGCCGCGGCAACGCTTTCCGCTTCGGCAAGCACAACGGCCCTGTTGAGGGCTGCAAGCGGAGACGGGAAATGCTGCTGCAGCAGATTGTAGTAATACAGGAGGCGCCGCCAATCCGTATCGGCAAAGGTGGCGGCCCGGCAGTGTTCGGCGGCGATGGCGGCTTCCAGGTGATAGCGACTCAGCACGTTGCCGCGGCCGGCGGCTTCCAGGTAACGGTAACCAACGGCGATCAGCTCGCGGTCCCAGCGACTGCGGTCCTGCTCCTCCAGCCGCACCAGTGCTCCCAGTTCGTCGAGGCGGCCGTCGAAGCGTGCTGCATGCAGGCACATCAGTGCCAGCAGGGCATCAGCTTCGCCGCAGGCGGTAACCGGGTGTTCCCCGAGCAACTTCACGCAGCGCATGGCTTCGGCACAAAGATCATGGCGGATGGGTTCTTCGGGCTTTGCCGAATTATAGCCTTCGTTGAAAAGCAGGTAAAGCACCGACAGCACGGATCGGAGGCGTGGCCCAAGCTGGCTGCCCGCCGGAATGACGAGCGGTTCTGCACGCAAGGCGGCACGCGCGCGCTCAAGTCGTTTCTGCACGGCGCCCTCTGTAAGCAGCAGCCCCCGCGCGATCTCGGCGGCCGAAAAACCGGAGACCGTCTTGAGCGTCAGGGCAAACCGGTCTTCAGCATTGAGAGCCGGGTGGCAGCAGGCGAACATGAGTTTTAACTGGGCATCGGCGAGCTCCTGCGGATGGCAGATTACCGGCAGCTCCGCGAACCCCTCGGCGGGCAGCGCGTTCGTGACCTTCTTCCAGCGACCGGCACGGCGGAGGGAATCGATGAAACGATTTTGCGCGGTGCGCATCAGCCAGGCTGCGGGCTCATCGGGCGGCCCCAGCAGCCAGGATCTGCGTGCCTGCATAAAAGCATCCTGTACGGCATCTTCGGCCGATTGCAAATGCGCCAGCCCAAAGCGGGCCGTCAGCACCGCAACCATCTTTCCCGCCTCGTGGCGGAAAAGATGGTCCATCATCCGGTGCGTACGGTCGGGCATCATCCGAAAACTACCACGTCCCGAACTTCTACGGAACCGCCCAAAGAAAGGTCGGGACAAGCCTTGGCCAGCTCCGACGCGGCTTCGAGGCTTTCGGCTTTGACGAGAAAATAACCACCGACCAGCTCTTTGCTCTCGGCATAGGGACCATCAGTGACCACATTACCCGGACGCACGGTTTTTCCGGTGGGCATCAGGGCTTCGCCGCCGGCATACAACCCTTTTGCCTGGAGGTCGGCCACCCAGTCGAACCACTTCTGCATGTGCTGCTGCGATTCTTCGGGCGACAGAGGACTGTTGTCGGAGGAGCCACCGCGGAAAAGGAACATGAAATTCTTCATCTTGTTTTGTTTTGGTGTGATAAAATGGTTTTGATGAAACGACGAACGGCTAAAACCAATCCCGACAAAAAACCGAAAAATAATTCAGAATTTTCTGCAGGATGTGCCGGAAGGGCCAGGCGCTTAGGTCTGCAAAAAGCTCAGTTGCATTCAAATTAGTTCAACCATACTCCCGTGTCATGCACGAAGGCCCTCAGCAAAAGCAGGGTCGCCTTTTCGCTGACGTTTAGGCAATAGGGTTCAAGATCTTCGCGGAGACGCGGGTTCTACACCTGGGCGCAGAGCGAGCGGAGGGTCCTTTCTTTATTTACAGGCGCTCCGCCGCTTACAGGTTTCTACCTGTTGCTATATCTACACGGTCGTATTCAAGCGCGTTGCTTTGCAACACATGGCAGAGGAACCGCTTCGCTATTGAACGGTCTTTTATGATCGACCTCACCAGGCATCAGATACAGGCGGCCCAACAGATGGGCATAAATAGGTAACGCGTATTTTATCCCTCCAATCGGACAGGAAGCATTTACCTTTAACCGTGCATGAACGTATTTACGAACAAAGCGGCTATAATTATCACTTGTCCCAAACGGCTTGCCCCTTACCTGGAGCAGGAAGTAATAGCTCTTGGATTTACTACAGAAAAGAGATTTCTGACAGGGCTTAGCCTCTACGGCACGATTAACGACTGCATCAAGCTGAACCTGAATCTGCATTGCGCGAGCCAGGTGCTTTATAGCCTGAAAAGGTTTGAAGCACGAAATGCGGATGACATCTATGAAAATCTGGTTACGTTTCCCTGGGAAGAGATTTTACCAGACGCTGGCTACTTTTCCATCACCAGCAATGTCCATAATCCGACGATCAACAACAGCATGTATGCCAACCTGCGGGTAAAGGATGCCATCGTGGATCGGGTGCGTGAAAAAAGAGGCATAAGGCCCTCAACCGGTGCCGCGCTTACCGGTGCGGTCATCAACCTGTTTTGGGAAAATGACCATGCAGAAATCTTCATTGATACTTCCGGTCCTTCTTTAGGCCGGCATGGCTACCGGAAAATACCCGGTCAGGCCCCGATGCTGGAAGCACTGGCTGCAGCAACGATTTATGCGACGCAATGGGATAAAAAATCACCGTTCGTAAACCCGATGTGCGGCTCCGGCACGCTTGCCATTGAAGCGGCCATGATCGCCACCAACAGGCGACCCGGATTATTCAGGACCAACTATGCTTTTATGCACCTGCAGGGCTATGACGAATCCGTTTACCTGCAGGAGGATGCATTACTGGAAACACAAATCACCGATGTACCGGTCTTCGGATCATTGCTACCGATTATAGTGCCCGTGCCATCGAAAATGCAAAAAAGAACGCCATTGCCGCCGGTGTCGCCGGCCTCATCGATTTTGCCGTGTGCGATTTTGCCGATACGGAGATACCGAAAGATGTGCCCGGCATTGTTTCGGTAAATCCCGAATACGGGGAACGCCTGGGTGAGCTGGCCCAGCTGGAGGCAACGTACAGCCGCCTTGGTGATTTCCTGAAACAAAAATGTCGCGGGTATCTGGGCTATGTTTTTACCGGCAATCTCGACCTGGCAAAAAAGATCGGCTTGAAAGCCAAACGCCGGATCGAATTTTACAACAGCACCATTGACTGCCGGCTGCTGGAGTATGAACTGTACAGCGGAAGCCGGGCGACACCAAAAGAAGAACAGTAATCATTGATCGACGATAGCCTATTAACATGGAAATTTCTGAACTGCAAAAAATCGTAAGAGACAGGTATTTTAAGTCAGATAACGAAAGAGGAATTTATCATACGGCCTTATGGTTTCATGAAGAGGTAGGTGAACTTTCGGCTGCGATCGCCAGCGGAGATAAACAAAACGCAAAGGAAGAATTGGGAGATGTGCTGATGTGGTTATTAACCCTCTCCAATCTTCTGGATATCGATATGGAAGATGTGGTCAACGATCATTTAAGCAACCCCAGGAAATTGCCGTCGAAGTAGGGTGTTAGCCAATTAGCTGTTTTTCGCTGATACCCAAAAATGCGATTCGTGTCAGGACTATAAGATTCCTCGCAAGCGGACCTGATATGGCCCATCTAATTCAAAAAACTTGATTGCCCGTTGGGCTCGAGGGTATCCGGATTGCCGCAACCGCCTCTGAAATGCAGTATTGGCTTGCCTTTCAGGGGCTTCTCTCATGTCGCCTGCTGCGGTGAGTCTATTGCTCTTCATCCAAACCGTTGCCGTTGCCTTATAGAACTGCTCCTGTTCAGGAATACCCGGTTCCTTGTTGCTTACCTGAGAAAAAGGCGTAGGCAGTCGGGGAAGCGAAAAGACAGCTTGGTAAGTGGAAAGCCATTTGCCCAGGCATTGGCCGAACCCGAAGGCCAGCCATTCCTGTAGATTCTGAATGATGTGTTCATCAACAGTAAACAGTTCGAAGCCTGCCATGTACCTGCTGAATGGGAAGTAAAGGGAAAACGCAACACCTACTAATTCACCTGTAAACCGCTATCGGATACCAAAGGAAATGTTCCTCCATCAGAAAACGGCCTTTGGCGTTTCGAAGGAGATTAAAGCAAAACGCAAACGGGAGGAAAGTGAACAGCGTTACCGCCGCCTTCTGGAACCTAACATCGCTGTTATCTTATATCGAGACATCGCTGAACCTGTTTTTCAAACCTTTAGCCGGCTGAATGCCAAAAGAAAATACGTAAAAACCGGATTGAGAGGATCGTTGCGCCGAAAAATTGCGGAACGCCACGGCGGAAAAATCATGTCCCAAGGTCAACTGGGTGTGGGCGTTTCTTTCTGCTCTTGCCCGTTTTCGAATAACGCCTGTCTTTCATATGCTGAAAGCAGCCATACTGCCTGATAGGAAGTAAAAAGCAACCGCAAAGGGTCGCTTTGTAATTAAGATGTTATCGGCAGGTTGTTTTACCACCCATGCCCCAGCGTCAGTTCGAGGCTTTGGCGGCTCATTCCGGCCTGTTTGCTGCTGCTGGTGGCAAGGTCATAGCTGAGGGCGGCGCGGGTATTGCCGAGGCGCAGTCCCAGGTAGGGCGCCAGCATGCGGGTATTGCGCCACATCAGGCCCATGTCGAGCAGGGATTCGGCACTGGCAATCTCCAG
>Ga0164290_1001754_pt1 | contig 24179 bp, 13 predicted proteins | sample Micstemetagenome_FD_108782 | JGI IMG/M metagenome (GOLD analysis project Ga0164290, IMG submission 108782) | Contaminated culture microbial community from soil near Moab, Utah, USA - Microcoleus steenstrupii SON62 (Illumina Assembly) | ecosystem: Environmental > Terrestrial > Soil > Soil crust...
AAATTCAAAGGATTCTTTAGTTGGAATAATCCAGTCATCAGTATGGCTTGATGACTTAGACAATTTGTGTTCTAATACGGTGATTTCATTTTTGAGACGTGTTTTTTCTCTGAGATATTCCTCGTCATCAATGAGTTCTTTCAACCGCATTTGAGTCAGGTTCTGTAACTGCCTATTCGCTTTCTCCAGAGTCTCTTTCTGAAGCTCTACTATCTTGCTTTCACTATTGGCGTCCGTATCCTTCGATAGTTCAATTGTTTCAAATACCCATTTTCTAAATTGGGGGTTAATTGATAAAGATATTATTGTCTCCTCCACAGTCTCATCAAGCAGATCAACATTGGTATACCGTATTTGCTGGCAGGTATTCTTCTGCTTACGGGCACACATGCAATAATAGAGGGTGTACTCTTTAATGGTATTGCTCTGCTTAAGAAGCTTTTTCTCGGTGGTTGCTGACACCGTTCCGTTGCACTCACCGCATTTTATAAGACCGGTGTAAGAATATGCATGCTGCTGAGGACGAAGCCTGCCTTTCCTTCCTAAGAGGAACTGCACCTTTTCAAACTCATCTTGTGTAATCATTGGGTCGTGCTTGCCGGGTACATAAGTATTCTTGTAGTCAATTAAGCCTGTATAAAAGATATTGGTAAACATCCGGTATAATCCTGACCGGCTCATAATGTTGCCACCACTTTTTTTATACTGACGGGTACGAAGCCCCCATTCTTTGTTAGCAATGGCAAGAATTTGCTTGGGCAGGTAATTACCAGTAAGCATCAGCTCCCACATCTTTCTGATAATATCAAACCGAGCTGGGTCTTTAATGATATAATTCTCACCACTTACTTCCGTTCTGGTATTTAAATAGCCGAGAGGAGCCCTGTTTGGCATCCAGCCTTTCTGAATTTTGCTTTGCAATCCCCGCTTTACATTCTTGCTCAGGTCAAGGATATATTGCTTGGCCATACTATTCTCAATATTTAAAATGAGTACGTTGTCTTCCGGGCGATATTCTCTGTCGGGTGTACGGATTGATTTAATAACACCTTGTTGTAGCAGCCACTGAATGGCAGCACCATCAATAGGATTTCTAGAGAGACGATCTACCTTCCACACAAGTATACCGTTGGCTTCACCATTCTTGATCCGCTGTATCATATTTTCAAAAACCAGCCTGGCCTGTGGTTGTTTTGCAGATTGAGCCTCTGTAAAAACATCAAGTACCTGCAGGTTTAATGCTTTTGTAAAAGCTTGCAATACCGACACCTGATCTTCAATAGACTGAACTTGTTTTTCATCTGATTCAGAAGATTTGCGGGCATAGATAAAGTATTTTATTGTTGTTGGAGTCTGTGTCATAAATGCCGAAAGGGGCGGCCTGTTCACCCAGTTAATCTACATCCAAAGAATACAGATACCGGAAAGCCGCCCCTTTCGGGCCAGTATCTGTGCAAAGCGATGGACTGTATTAACCGGGTGAACAATGTAAGCCTAACATACTTTGTTTTTTCTGTTAATCCGATCCTGGATTTTTGTTATTTCTTTTTGGACCCGTTCAAATTCCTCCTTTCGCATAGGTTGGTATATAAGTGTTACAAGCCGAATCAAATTCATTGCCTCTTCATGAGCGGCCTGTTCGGAGATATCCTCCCCATATACGTCTCTATAAATAGATTGAAACTTAGAAATTTGTTCAGACGAAATTTGCATAGGGACTGAATACAAATGCTTGCTTTATATCCAGTATTAATCATTGCAAAGTCTGACAAGAAAAATAAGGAGGGATAATTAGTTTGAAAGGACAATTATCCCTCCTGTTTATTGTTGCCAATTTTTCATACACTGTAGTTTTATGAATACTCCTATCGGCCTCACCAACTTTCGCAACAGCAAACAACCCTTCGGCATTAAGGATATAGACCGCATGGGGCATATTTATGTCATTGGAAAAACCGGCGTAGGTAAGTCAACCCTGCTCCTCAACATGGCAGTCAGTGATATGCAAACCGGGAAGGGTCTTTGTATTATTGACCCTCACGGCGACCTGGCAGAAACAATCCTTGACCATGTACCACAGGAACGTATAGACGATGTTATATACTTCAATCCACAGGACACTGAATTGCCGATCGCCTTTAATCCACTCCATGCTATCCACTCCAACTTTCACCACTTAGTGGCTTCCGGTCTCATATCCACATTCAAAAAGATATGGGCCGAGTCTTGGGGACCGAGATTGGAATATATTCTCCGTATGGCACTCCTCACCCTGCTCGAATATCCTCATGCAACGCTCTTGGATATCCAGCCCCTCCTCACTGATACCTATTTCAGAAACAAAGTACTCATGTACTCCTCTAACGAAGCAGTTCATGCCTTTTGGGTCAATGAATTTGATAAATACCCGCCACAGTTAAAGGCAGAAGCCATTTCTCCTATACTCAACAAGATGGGCATCTTCATCGCTTCAGCACCCCTAAAGAATATCCTGGGACATCGGGTACGCAGTGTACATATACAGGACGTGATGGATAGCGGCAAAATCCTCATTGTGAACCTGTCAAAAGGCGCTATTGGAGAAGATGCAGCCACAATACTCGGAAGTATAGTAGTATCATCAATACAGCTTGCAGCTTTATACCGGTCAACCATACCCGAAGAAGCAAGAAGGCCGTTTTATTTATATGTAGACGAAGTGCATAGTTTTGTATCAACGTCCTTTGCTGATATTCTGGCAGAGGCAAGAAAATACAAACTATCCCTGTTCCTCACCCACCAATACATTGAACAGCTGCCAGAGACTATCCGTGCCGCCATCTTTGGAAACGTGGGAACTTTCATAGCATTTAGAGTGGGTGCAGCAGATGCCGCATACATAGCAAAAGAGTTTGATCCCGTATTTTCAGAAGCGGATATGATAAGCCTTCCAAGGTTTCATATGTACCTTAAACTTATGATTGACGGGGCAACTTCGGTACCCTTTAGTGCAACCACATTGCCACTCATTGCCACGCCAACAAATCTGAAGCAAATCGTCATAAAGCGCTCACAAATTCGCTATGGCAGACCTGTCATAGAAAGGGAGCATATTAATGAAAAACCAGCGCAGCCTAACCGGTTGTTTGAGCTGTAAGAAGTGCAGAAATCCTATACATAGAAAACCTCCTGAAGAATCAGGAGGTTTTTCTTTAACCCTTAAAACAATCAACATGAAATGTTGATTCCTATGTTTCAAAGATACAGTTCGGAGTATAGTCTAAAATAAAAAAGAAAGAATTTTTTATTCCCCTCTTGCATGAATGAAAAGAAATTTTTAAGTTGCAGTATCAATTGTGCAGATGCACATCCCCTTAGAGTATCTTTCTCAGTTATCCCACTGATATTCTTCTCCGGCCCAAGTATGTAGTACATACGCTCACTGAGCGCAGGTATCATTTGTGTGTGCGCTAACCGTATCCCTCATACTGGCTGGCAACTATTTTAATAACCATAAAATACATCACTATGAGCTTCTTACAAATTGCAAGCTGGAACATTGAGCATCTTTCAGGTCACCCGAGATCGACACGAAAACAAAGCGCCTACGCCTTAGCTGACCATATTGAAATGGCCGGGATAGATTTAATTGCACTTCAGGAAGTGTATCTAACACCGGCTGATGAAGAAGTCCGACTATTTGAGAACCAACCCGTCATTGAGAGCCGGGCCACGTCTGAGCGTAGGAACTCCGACTTAGACATTGTGTGCTATCTTCTGGAAGAGCATTTAGATATTGAGTGGAGATACCTCATTCTGCCTAACCGGCAGGCTGGTGACCGTTCACAGCTCTGCGCTGTTTTATGGAACACTCAAAGACTCACCATAGGCGAAGTCCGTCCGCTCAATGTTGAGCATGAGTTAGGCGGGCTTAAGCTGTGGGATAGGAAGCCACATCTCGTTTCTTTTAAAACAGCAATTGAGGTGTGGAGACGTTCTGCAACAGGCGAGTGGGAAAAGCAGCCGGAAACAAGAACCATTTCAATTGTACCACTCCATATGAAATCAAATTACGGCGGTGTAACAGTCAATCGAAAAGTGAGAGGGTTTGAGGCACAGACTCTCTGTGACGCCATTGCGGAAATTAGAAGCGAAATTGATCCGAGCCTTATTCTCCTCGGGGATACTAATATTCTCCGCAATGACGAACCGGCTATTGAAGTATTTGTAAATGAAAAATTTATCGACTTGAATAACAATGATGCGGCAACCTATTGGAGTAAAGACTACGATGAAGCGCCGTTTGACAGGATTTTTGTAGCAGAAGAACGACCTGAATTTAAATACAGCCGGCAGTATGTGCTTCGTTCCTCGGACTTAACGCAACATGATAAGCTTTTGTCAGATCATTATATGATTAAGATAAGTGTCAAAGATTATGTAGATGATGCTGATCCACGATAAGCAACGTCACTGCTTTTACAACTGCCAGACTCCGCAAGTATTGGTGCACACGGAGCACATACTACAGCAATCATTTTTTAACTAATAAAATCTACCATTATGGCCATCCCAGTATCAGAAGTGCTCTCACACTGGTCACACTTCTTTCAATCATTCGCACTCTCTTCTAACGAGTTCTACAACGAAGCCGAAAAAATCATTCAAGCGCACAAGATGCCTAATACGGAAGTTAAAAGAGTTCAGCTTAAGGAAGGAGGTATGTTTTCCTCTAACCGAGAATACCTCCGTATCAAACACGGCAACTTAGTATTTGACGTCTGCGCTGCACCCTTCGGCACTGACTTTTTTATTTCCTGGTGGCTCTATGAAACGGAAGGTACTGCAACCAGCCTCTTAAAGAACACTAAGATTGGCGGTTTCCTTAAAGCACGGGAACAAAGCCGAACCTTTTTCCAGGCAGATGAAGAAAGTATGTTCCGTTCCTGTGTACATGAATGCATTTTAGAAGCAGTGGAGAAAGTGACAGAGGGGAAGGCAGATTGGAAATTAACCCAAGAGGAGAAGGCGATTAAGCCACATCTAGTGGAAGCATGACCCTTTCTGAACACTATACGACTCAATTCTATACATGGGAATACCGGGGCAGGGGATGGTTGCATTATGACCATCCCGTGCACCTGGAACCTCCCTTCATACCCTTCTATCGACATGGGTTTAAACAAACCCAGATTGATGACGGGAAACGCCCTAGCATCCTACATCAATTCCTTCAGAGCTTCAGTACACCAAAAGCTCCCATTGTGATTGACCGACCGCAGCTAGACTATGAGACGATTGAACCCTATCCCTATGACGATGATACGTTTCTCGAAGCCATTCAACTAAAACTCCCCAAAGACCGAAAGGGGCTTGCTGAGAGAATGAAGGCAGTACTGGTGATGCTCTCATACAGCTACACCATATTCTCCTTTGAAGTGATCGGGACGGAGAAAGAGATCATTCTCCAATTTGTCTGTGATGAACACCATTCTGATACACTCACCACGTACCTGGCTGCATATTTCCCAAACTGTACCCTGGTATATTCAGACCAGTACATCAATGATATCTGGAAAACCGGGTGTTCAACGATGGTAGTGGACTTTGGCTTAGCGTATGAATGTGTCAGACCAATTAATGCAGGAAAACAGGGAGGCTTTGATCCACTCCAAAGTTTCTATGCAGTATTAGAGCGCTTACAGGAAGGAGAGCAAGCTGGTATGCAGATTCTCTTTCAGCCAACTTGTAACCAGTGGAGTGAGAGTATGAAGCGGTCAGTGACCATGTATGACAAGAGTTCATTTTTTGTCGATGTTCCTGAAGCGCCTCAATTAGCCCAGGAAAAGACCCAGAGCCTTCTGTACGCCGTCACCATACGTGCCTATGCCCAAGCAGATACCTTAGAGGATGCAGCTGTCATTCTCCAAAAACTCAATAATGCCATCATTGCTGCAAGCAAAAGCAACCACAACCAACTCATACCGTTAGTACATGAAGAATACAATGTACACCAACGAATTGATGACATATTGTTTCGTCAGTCACACCGGCTGGGAATGATTCTAAACAGTGATGAACTCTCAACGTTTTTGCATATCCCAAGCGAAAGCATCCAGTCAAAGAAACTCTATGCAAGCTCTCGGACAACCAAAGCAACTCCTGCCATTGCGCTAAACAAGGATTTTGTACTCGGTATCAACACGCATGCCGGTGTAAACACTGATGTGACCGTAAGTATTGAAGACCGGCTCAAACACACTCATATCATTGGGGCGACCGGTACAGGAAAATCTACCCTCATTGCCAACCTCATACTTCAGGACATTCGTGCAGGCCATGCCGTTATACTTTTTGATCCGCATGGCGACTTAGTGGATGCTGTGTGTGCTCATATACCAGAGGATAGAATCGGTGATGTAGTATTGATCGACCCTTCCGACATTGAATATCCCGTTGGTATCAATATGCTACAAGCAAACAGTGATACTGAGCGGGAAGTACTGTCATCAGATTTAGTTGCTTCTTTCCGGAAGTTTGCCACATCTTGGGGCGACCAGATGAATTCTGTCTTAGGAAATGCCATAATAGCCCTCTTAGAAAGTCCACAGGGCGGCACCCTTCATGACCTCAGACGTTTTCTTATTGAAGCAGACTTCAGAAAGAAGATCATCGGCACCATCACCGACCCTTCCATCAAATACTATTGGCTCAAAGAATATCCGCTTTTAAAAACAAATTCAATAGGCCCCATTGTTACAAGACTTGATACGTTTCTGCGACCGAAGAGTATCCGGAACATGGTAATACAAAACAAGGGCTTAGACATGGAAGCGCTGTGCAACAGCAAGAAGATTATTCTTTGCAAGCTATCCCAAGGGTTAATAGGAGCGGAGAACAGCTACCTGCTCGGCTCACTATTGCTTTCAACCATCCACCAGGCACTCATGCGCCGCCAGCAACAAACTAACCGGCCTCCAGTCTTTATATACCTTGATGAATTCCAGCATTTCATCATGCCTTCGGTGAAGGAGATGATCAGTGGGATCCGTAAATATCAAACCGGCCTTATTCTCTCACACCAGGATATGCAGCAACTCCAAAGAGAAGATAGTGAACTCAGCAATACCATACTAGGAAATATAAATACAAGAATTGTATTTAGGGTGGGAGAACCCGATGCAAAACGTTTGGAAGATAGTTTTAGTTCCTTCACCTATGCAGACCTGCAGAACTTAGGCAGAGGAGAGGCAATTGTACGGATTGAGCAGCCGCAGTATGATTGTTCACTTGATACTTTGCCACTTGAAGGAGTACCAGAGGAGGAAAGAGAAGGTCGAATGGCGCAGATTCTCCAAGCCAGCAGAAATCGATATGCAAAACCCAAACAAGAAGTGGAGGATGCATTTTTTGCAACACTTGATCTTGATATTGAAGAACCGGCTCCGAAACAAAAAAAGAATACTGAACAAAAAACGGCATCTGAACCAGCACAAAAAACTCCAATAGCAGAACAAGAACGCAAACAGGAAACAGAGCCACAGCCCTCCGCTCCAACACCGAGATCTTCCATTAATCCGGTTGTTGAGATTCCGCCAGATGACAAACCTGCCAGAGATTCACATACCCACCGGTATCTGCAAACCTTAGTGAAAAAGATGGCAGAAGAACGGGGTTATACAGGAACGCTGGAACAGCAACTTCCCGATGGCAGTGGAACAGTTGATGTGTTGTTATCAAAAAAGGGTACTACCATTGCTGTTGAAATCTGTATCACCACTGATGCAGCCTGGGAAGTTCATAACATAGAGAAGTGTATTAAAGCCGGGTACGGAATGGTAATATCGCTTTGCACTGATACTAAGCAATTAGAGAAAATCAGGAAGAAGTATTTGGAGACTATCCCAGGCCCCGACAGTGCATCAGTCCAGTTCTTAACCCCAGATGCCTTTTTTGCATATTTAGATACCGAACAACAACAGCAGGCTGCCCCACCCCCAACTGAGACGGTGATCAAGGGATATAGGGTCAATGTTACCTATGACACTCTTTCTCCCGATGAAGCAGAGCAAAAGAGAAAGTCGGTGGCAAAGGTGGTGCTTGATTCATTGAGGAAAAGAAAGAAGTAGTCCCCATGTATCAAAAATTATGTAATTGGCTATTTATAAGGAGTTGTGTGAACTCATAGTATGCTTCTTATGACAGCTTTTTTTCAAGTAGTGTCATCAATCGATCCTTATCCTTTAATAAGCCATCGATGATAGTTCCTAATTTTGCAATCTCTTGATCCTTCGACGCAATCACTGTTTCCAACTGTTCTTTCTGATAGGTATACAAGTGTTCAACTTTTAATGCTTGCGTTCCTTCATTTGAAGCAAAATTAATTATTGCCGGTTCGTTATTGAGCAACTCTATTGGTGAAACCCCTAATACAGTCGCAACCTTATTAAGCATGTCAACGGTTAGCTTTGATTGATTCAATTCTAATTTGGAATAGGTGTTTTGTGCAATACCAAGTTGGTTCGCTACATAGTCTTGTGAGTAACCCCTTAGTTCCCGGATAAGCCGTATTTTTTCTCCTGACATACAACTGCTGATTTTTTCAAAAGTAGCACAAAAGCGGATAAAGTATCCTGAAAAGTGGTAGGTATATTACAACGATTGCTCCACCTTTAATCTCATCATATTCTTCCTTGGATTCTATACTGGTCGCCTTCAAGCTCCATCAATAGACAATGAGGGAAGTCGCACACTAATTTAAAACGGAATCGAAAATATAAAACTGCTAACATGAAAAGAATTCTTTCGGGACTCTTCGTTTTGCTTGTACTTGGGACGGCATGTTCTAAAAGTGATACAGCACCTAACAACCCATCGCTTCTTGGAAAGTGGACACGGCAGACAGCAGTAGAATGGTTTACACCAACCAGTGGTCCAATTATTAAAGACACACTCAGCTATGCAAACAATGGCACGTATGTAGATTTCAGAGCCGATGGAAAAGCATATTCTTGGAATACATCACCTGCAGGCTCATATTATGATACTGCATCCTATCAAGTCAACGGGAACACCTTAATTGTATTCGATCCGCCCTCACTGCCGGACACTGCTACAATTCAAACCTTGACCAACAATACGCTTTCCCTCTATGTTAGAAAAGTATTCACAACTGGCGTAACAGAACGATGGTTTGGGTGGAAAAAATAGTATTGACCGGTATACCAATTCCAGGCAATATCTGAAGAATCAATGGTTTATTCCCAGCGATGTCGTCACATGCCTCAAATACTTGTGTTGATATCAACAAGGTTACGGCAGTACGTTAGTCATTCCTATACAACGTTTCTATAAATTGGACAGGCCGACTTCCCACGATGGCAAAAAAATTAAACAAAGACAATAAAGCGCACAACACATTGTGCGTTGCATTATAAAAATACTATACCAAGGCTCTTAACCTCGCATGGCAGCAGATTGACCCGGCTGAAATGAAAACGTAGCAGAGCAGGTGAAGAAGGCAGACAAAAGGTGAGGATATAAAAAAATTAACAATCGACAGAATCCACTTCCGGCAATAGTTACAGAAAAAAATTACTAACTATTACGTATAAGTGAATGAAAAAATTATTTGCAGAATCAAAAACTCTTATTACGTTCGCTGTATCAAATGTCACATTGTGACATTTGACTATTTAAATTATCCCGCAGTTTTTATACCGTACCAAAAACAGGCAGGCAACAAACGTTGCCTCTTAACCCGGCGGCTTTTTTTAAAGTTGTGCCTGTATGTTTTTTTCACTTGTTTGTAGAATTGCCATGTAGCGTTTTTCATTTTTATATGGAAAAAATCCCGTAAAAAATGGTGAAAACCCCATTGCAGAATTATTGATTTTGCAAACTTTTACAATACCCACAGGTATGCAAAAACTGTATGCAATAGTGCTATGTCTGTCCGCATGTATATGCTGCAGTGCTGCTTTTGCTCAGTATAAAGCAGACAGCAGTTTGGAGGCACTAAAGCAGATCCCATCTAAATACCTTAATACGATTGATAAAAAGATCGACAAGTATAGCAGCCGTGTAAGCAGCAAAACAATTAAAACCCTGACTAAATTAAGCAGATGGGAGAACAAAGTGAAAAGCACATTACAAAAAGTAAATCCTGACGCCGCTACTAAACTTTTTGGAAACAACCAACTAACATTCAACGGTTTATTGCAGCAAATTCAAAAAAGAGAAGCGATAAAATTAGAGTATCGCCGCCAGTATGATAAATACCGGGATGATATGACAACCGGGATAAAGTATTTAGAAAAGCAGAAGGAGTTTTTAGACAGCGGGCTCACTAAAAAAATACAAGGCGCAAAAGAAAAACTGCAGCAACTCAATAGCGAGGAAGACAGTACCGAAGCCATACAGCAGTTTATAAAAGAACGAAAAAAACAAATCATCACTACTGCATTTAAACATCTTGGCAAAAGCAAATGGCTCACTAAGATGAATAAGGAGACCTGGTACTATGTTGAATCGATAAAGAATTACAAAGACATATTCAATGATGAAGCGAAGACTGAGAAGCTGGTAAAAGATGTACTGCGTCAGGTGCCGGGCTTTCAAAAATTTGTACAAAAGAACAGTATGCTTGCAAGCCTCTTTGGTTCCCCTGCTGGTGATGTGGCTGATGCCTCTTCTTACACTGGCCTGCAGACCAGGGCAGGTGTGCAGCAACTGATACAAAACCGTATTGCAGCCGGTGGACCCGGTGCCCAGGATGTATTTAAGCAAAACATGAAACAGGCGCAAGCACAACTCAACGCCTACAAAGACAAACTTCTCAAAGCAGGTATTGGTGCAGGCACCGGCGAAGGCGGATTGCCCGACTTTAAACCTAACACCCAAAAGACAAAAACCTTTTTACAACGCCTAGAGTTTGGTAGCAACCTGCAGTTTGCCAGGAGCAATTCACTGATGCCAACCACAGCAGACATAGCACTCACCGTGGGGTATAAACTCAATGATAAAAGCGTAGCTGGAATTGGGGCTGGCTACAAACTCGGTATGGGCAGTATTGATAAAATACGATTTAGTACGGAGGGCATCAGCTTACGCAGCTTTTTGGAATGGAAAATTAAAAAGCAATTCTACATGACCGGAGGATGGGAGATGAATTATTTAAAAGAAGCAGCACCAGTAGGCATGGTAAAAACAAATGCATGGCAAAAAAGCGCTCTGGCAGGTATTAGTAAGAAGTTAAATTTTAGAAGTAAAGTGGTAAAAGGAACAAAAATTCAGTTGCTCCATGACTTTTTGTGGAAGAAAAATTTAAGTCAAAAATGGGTATTTAGAATTGGTTATGTGTTTTAAAATTTATTTATAAGATATAAGGTTAAAGTATGATTAGAAAATTAAGGCAATTTTTGTCGATAGCCCTCTTAATGAAGATTTTCTGTGGAGTGCAGCTATTTGCACAACAGCAAACAAACACAAATCCTGCATTGAGTTTTATAAACGTACCCACCCCAAAAACACCAGAATCAGCTGGTTTTGAAAAATATGGTGCGGCGCAGGTAAATGAGTTTACCGGAACTTCAAGTATATCGGTTCCTATATATACTTTATCAAGCAGGTTTTTAAAAGCGCCTATAACGTTGGCTTACCAAGCAACAGGAATTCGAGTAAGCCAGGAAGCATCATGGGTTGGCTTGGGGTGGGATCTTATTGCTGGTGGCAGAATAACAGTAGAGACCAGAGGCACGGCTGACTTTTGCCCTGGAACTGTTGGTCTTTCTAGTCCTTTAGGACTTCAGGCAGGTATGCAAAAGATATTCAACCGTGTTGGTTCAGGTACAATTGCAGGGGGTGAAAATGCCGTACTCACAATGGCAACATTTTGTGAAACTGGTCCTTGTAGCGACCCAAGTTCGGTAGATCCCAATTTTGATAATCTTTTTGCTATTCAGGAAATGACGCAGTTTGGAACTGGTGAACCTGATATTTTCAGAGCAAACTTTATGGGTCACTCCATTAGTTTTTATTTTGATAAAGTATCAAATACTGTAAAGTTTATCGGTGAAAAAAGTCTGTTTTTGATTAATTACACTATTGATGGTTCGAATAATATTACACAATGGACAATTACGGATAATGATGGAACTGTTTACTCTTTTAATCAAACTGAGACAACAACTAATACCCTTACTTCAAACCCGGTTACACCGGCTAGCACAACCTCGGCCTGGTTACTAACCAGTGCGGTACACCCTACAGGTGACTATATTAATTACATCTATTCCAATTATGGCTACACAGCACCTGCTTTTGCGATGAATGGGTCTGTCAGTTGGAAAAAAGTAGATATAAACCATCCTTTACTAAGTGCATATGCTACACCATCCATATCGACAGATTGGGATCAGAATGTTTCACTTCAATCCCCGTACTATCTTACTAAGATGGAAACGAATGACGTTGAAGTTAACTTTAGTTTGGAAAACAGATCAGATCTTTATGGACCAGGCAGCCGTCGGCTTGATTTTATAACTGTGGTGGATAAGCAAACAAATCTTGTAAAAAAGAAAACTTCATTTAGATATAGTTATTTCCAAAGTAATTACAATCCCTGGTCTGCATACCTGAATACCCTGAATTATCACCTGGTACCGCCACTTACTACTAGTGGCTATATCGCATCCTCAAATCAAAGGCTGAGGTTAGACTCAATTTACGTCAATGATAGTGGGTACCAGCCGCCCTACAGGTTTTATTATAATCCACTTACTGTAGATAAATATAATTATGGGCAAGACCATTGGGGATTTTATAACGGAGTTCCTAACCACCAAAATGGCTTTAGCTTCACACACTTGATTCCTGCTGGAGGTTTTCGGGGTGTTCAAACTCAAAATTCAATTCCATTAAATCTTCTACCTCTTGAAACCCTTGGATTAAATAGGGATTGCGATCCTGAAAACATGAAAGCAATGATATTAAACCAGGTGGTTTATCCAACGGGGGGCATATCAGCTTATACATATGAACCTCACAATTCTGTAATGGTACCCTCCGTACCCATAACAGGAGGAGGTATAAGAGTCAAAGAAATTAAAAACTATTTGAACGGTGATTTATCTGGCACTACATCTTATACATATTCCGGTGGCAAGTATATGGGCAATATTAAATATTTCACAAATGCAGACAAGTTATCGCTATGCCCTCCTTCAGAAGAAATGCCTGAGGGTGGTGGCCCTTTTTACAATTATTCTTCCGGTGGTGCTATGAATGATAATGATATTTTACTTGGATATGCAACAATAGCGATATCACAAAAAGGTTTGACTGGGCAAACTAATGGTTCAGTTGTCAAAACATACAATGTAAGTACTTCGACTTCTTTTTATTCTAACGGTGTAGGATATGATCTAGCCGCTCCTTATTTTACCCCATTAGAAAATTCAGAATACACAGCACCACATCCGTACAATTATTATTTGGATCCAACTAATAAATCTTTTCCGCCAACTCCCTCAGCTAGTCTTGAAGGTAAGCTGATGCAGGAACAATATTATGACGATATGGGAAGTATCGTAAAAGATGTCAAATACTATTACAGCCTTGCAAATTACAGTAACAGTTTTTATAGTATAAGAGCGATGGAGAATAGGATTGGCGGTTTTTTACTTGATTGTGCGTCACCTAATGGAGGTTGGGGAACAGGAGGGAAAAGGCCGGTAATGCTGTTTGTATCTCCTGCAAAATCATTTCACACACTTCAGGATAGTATTGTTGAGTTCACCTACAGCGGCTCAGGTTTTTTGAAAAAGAAAACAGCATACCAGTATAACTCTTTTTATCAGCCAATCTTTGAAACCGTTTATAATTCCGATGGTACCCAAACAATAAATTATACACGTACGTCTGCTGAAATTCATCTCCCTGCAAGTACTGCATCAGGGTTTTTCGCAACACAGATGTTTCAGATGTATACAAAGCACATATTGAACTTGCCGATTGAGCAGACCGTTATAAAAAGAAATATCTCTGGTGATTCGACTGTCGTAAGTAGCAGGTTTAATGTCTATAATAATACGCTTCCGCTACAGGTTTATACTTTGGAAACTTCGCAACCGCTGGTTTTCAGAAGTCAATTCGTCCCATGGTATTACAGTGTTCCGTCGACTTATTCGGTTATTATTGACAGTCGTTATAAACTCTACAGTTCAGCAGAGTATTCGGCTGATAACTTAGTTAGTGTACTGCATACCCGGCAAATGGATCAAGCTTTTATTTGGGATGGGTTTCGTAATAATTTGCTGGCTGAATGTACCAATGCCTTGCCTGTTGATGTTGCATATTCTTCGTTTGAAACAGCAAATACCGGTGGTTGGGAGACAGGCAGTAACGTGATCCAACAGGATGCAACTGCACCTACCGGTGAAAAAGTATGTGTCCTTGACAACGCGGGGATCTCTAAACATGATTTAAATCCTTCTAAAACATACATAGTTTCTTATTGGAGCAGCAGCGGCAATAAAATCATAAATGGTACTGCACCAGTCGTTACGGGCAGCACCAACAATGGATGGGTTTATTTTGAACATAAAATTGCAAATCCAGTGAATGGCATTATCACAGTTACAGGGGTAGGCAAAATTGATGAACTACGTCTTTATCCCAAAGGCAGTATGATGTCAACCTACTCATACAGACCATTGGCAGGTTTGCAAAGCAAGTGTGATGTTAATAGCAGAATTAACTATTATGAATATGATCCCATAGACATACTGAAGAATATCAGAGACGACAAAAAGAATATTTTAAAACAATTTGACTACCAATATACCGCTTCTTCGGGTTTTCTATTCGGGAATACTCCTGTAATTAGCAGCGCTATTAAAAATAATTGCGGCGCAGGATATGAAGGTGTAGCCTTACAAAACCCATACAAAGTGCCAGGTAACTTGTATTACTCCTCTTTGAGCCAAAACGATGCCGATCAAAAAGCAATTACTGACGCTGCTATTAACGGACAAGTTTGGGCAAATGAAAATGGAACCTGCATACCATATTTTCGCTTTTCCCCAAATAATTCTTTGTGGGGCAATGTGGAGAGTAATTTTTCTCTGCCTTCCACAGGCAACGTTGATTTTTCATTTAAAATACATGGGCTTAACAGTACAGGTGTCAATTCTGCATACGGACAGCTAGGCACCATAACCTCTGGCCCTCTTGTAATCCCCTTGCAACCAAGAACGGTAACTATAAACACATACACTGTCTTTTTTTATGAAGACGGGGCAGTGCATGTTACAGGGCCCAGTTTTACCGGTACATTAGAATTAACTGGTTCCTATATCCGATAATACGTTAACACTATGTTTATGAAAAGCGAAAGTAGAATACATAGCATTATATTACTTGCTATGATTGTTGGTTTAACTCAGGGTGCTTATGCACAAATACCACCGGCTTATAATATCAATTCACCCATTAACTATATCCGCACCTGGGATATGCTTGCACCAATTACAAACGAAGCCGCAATACCCACCATGGCCTTAGATGACTGCCGCCAAACTACCCAATACCTGGATGGTTTGGGCCGCCCTTTACAAACAGTAGCAAAGCAAGGCAGCTATGACGCAAACACAAATACATTCAAGGATCTGGTGAGTCCGGTTACCTATGATGAATTTGGCCGTGAAAAGTATAAGTACCTCCCATTTGTTGCCAACAGTGAGGGTGGAAATTCATCTCTAACTGATGGTAATTTTAAGCTCAATCCTTTTCAACAGCAACAATATTTTTACAGCGATAACAATACACAAAGCCCAATATTTGGACAAGGCGAAGGATTCTACTTTGGCAAAACGGATTTTGAATCCAGCCCATTGAGCAGGCCTGTAAAAACCTATGCTCCTGGCAATAGCTGGGTAGGTAGTAATCGGGGTGTATCCATGCAATATTTGCTTAACACTGCAGCAGAAGATGATGTAAAAATCTGGAGTGTAAGTTCATACTATAACTATACCGTTACTGGTATATATGGAGATGGTCAACTATATAAGATTATGACGACGGATGAAGCCAATCATGCCGTGGTGGAATACAAAGACAAGGAAGGGAAAGTGATATTAAAAAAAGTACAGGTAGGAAACAACATACCTGCAGATGGAAGCGGTTATGCTGACTGGTTAAGTACCTACTATGTATATGATTATCTTAGTCAACTCAGGCTCGTGATACCACCCAAGGCTGTAAAATATTTAATAAATAATAACTGGGTATTTAGCCAGGAAGTGATAAAAGAACTCTGCTTTTGTTATGAATACGATCATCTTAACCGGATGATAGTAAAAAAAGTACCCGGCGCAGATAAGGTATTGATGGTATATGATAAATGGGACAGGCTCGTGCTTACTCAAGATGGAAACCTGAGAGACGATAATAAATGGATGTTTACAAAGTATGATGAACTCAACAGACCTATTTACACCGGTATTAAAGTAATTTCTCAGGATCTTCAAGATATTAGAACAGAAGCACAAAACAATACACTTGCCCGTTGTGAACAGCCTGATCCTGGCAACCATGGAGGCAATCATGAAATACAGTACACATTAACTAACAGTTATCCATCGGCAGATGACGTGAATACAAGTATACTGACCGTCACATACTACGACAGCTACTGGTTTGCAGATGCGATGGAACCAGTCTTCAGACAAAAAGTAAGTGATTTTGACAGTTACTTTGACGCTCCCAACTCGAATAAACCACATCCGCAGCCGCTTATACAATCTCTCAATGTTAAGGGGTTAGTTACCGGGTCATTAACATATTTGCTTAACCCAACTAGCACCCAGCCTTTATACCTTTCTACAGCTATATTTTACGATGACAAAGGCAGGCCGATACAAACCGTCTCGGCTAATATCACAGGGGGCACTGATTTTACCACTACACAATACAGCTACGCAGGGCAACCGCTTCGCACCGTACATATTCATGATAAAAAAGCTGGAGAAGGTCAAAAAATTGTTACCATTACTACAATGGAATATGATGCACTAGGCCGTTTGAAACTTATGAAAAAGAAGATGGATGAAACAGTCTATAACCGGGTGTACCCAGGCAAAGAAAAAACGATTGTTTTGAATGAATACAATGCACTCGGAAACCTGCAAAATAAGCAACTGGGGGTTAAATTAAATCCCTCGGATGAGGTTGAGACAAAAATTGAAAAACTGGCATACGATTATAATATCAGGGGCTGGCTTACCAGTATTAACAAGGAATACCTTGCCAACCCAAGCTCAAGTTTCGAAAACTACTTTGGTATGGAACTGGCCTATGATAAAACAGGCTCTGTTTTAAACAATGGTTACACAAACTTCAACAATGCACAATATAATGGCAATATTGCCGGCACTATCTGGCGCACTAGGGGAGATAATAAGGCCAGGAAATATGACTATAGCTACGACAATGTAAATCGTTTAATGGCAGCGAACTATGTAAAGAACGTAGGTAATGGCTGGGACAATTCTACAGAAGATTTTACAGTGTTAATGGGTGATGGATCAAGCCATGCATCAGCTTACGATGAAAACGGCAACATTCTGCAGATGCAGCAAAAAGGAATGCGTTTGACAACAATAGATAATGTAGATAACCTTATTTACACTTACAAGAACGAGGGACTCAGCAACAAGCTACATAATGTTGTAGATATGTATAACAATACCCAGACAGCACTTGGGGACTTCCGAACCAGTGGTCGGCACACACAGGCGACTGAAAAAGCCTCATGGTCAGGAAATCCGGCAGACCTCAACCAGATACAGGATTATGTCTATGACAACAATAGTAATTTAATAATTGATGAAAACAAAGACATACTCAGCATTAGCTATAACATTCTTAACCTACCCCAAGTCATTACGCTAAAGCCCAGCGAAGACGGTACCATACCAAGTATGGGTAATATAACTTATCAATACGATGCCACTGGCAATAAGCAAAGCAAAACGGTTGTTGATTACAAAACTGCAGGTAAAACAATAACAACCATTACCAACTACATAAATGGTTTTGTTTATGAAAGTAAAACCACCGACCCCCTGAATGTTCCGGATGATAATTATGAATATAAGCTTCAGTTTGCCGGACATGAAGAAGGGCGTATCCGCTACAACGGCATCACTGAGGTAGAGGCTAATGCTGGCAAAGACCCGACTTATGTGTACGATTACTTCGTAAAAGACCATCTTGGCAATATACGGATGGTATTGACCGATGAAGGCAAAGAAGCTAAATATCCAGTAGCATCCATGGAGAATGTAGTGAATGCGGCTGATCTGGCTGATCCGGTTAATTATATCCCTTTTTTTTACAACAGCGATTATACAACAGATGGGGGATGCAGGGCCAAAATTTCCGAAATTGACAAATATCCAGTTGACAATACTACCACGCCTAATGCTTACACAGCCCGACTAAATGGTAATGGAAGGAAAATAGGTCCGGGTAAGATACTGAAGGTAATGGCAGGGGATCACTTGGTAATGGGAGTAAAAACCTGGTACAAGGCAGATAATTCACAGCCTGATGCACCCATTGATCCATTCCAGGATCTATTAACAGCTTTGTTGACTGGAGTTACGAGTGCTGCCACTCCTGCACATGGTGCCATCAACATAACCGACCTTGAGAATACCGGTTTGCTTCAGCAGGCAGCTACCCGTTTTTTACAGGAACAGGCTCCTGATGTCGGCAGACCCAAGGCTTATCTTAACTGGATTTTGCTGGATGAACAGTTCAATATTGCTACAGATGATAATAATTCTATTTCTTCAAATGGATACAGCGGTGCCTTGCAAGTACCAGAGGAAAGCGTATTTGGTACATACCCCTACAATGATGTATTCCCGCTTGTGCAACCAGAATATCGTGTTCAAAAAAGTGGTTATCTTTATGTATATGTTAGTAATGAAACTCCTAACATAGATGTGTTCTTTGATAACTTACAGATTACGCATTACCAGGGGGTGCTTTTTGAGGAAACTCATTACTATCCGTTCGGGTTAATTATGCAAGGTATTTCTTCCAAAGCAGCAGGGTTAACCCCGAACAAATCAAAATATAATGGAAAGGAGGAACAGCGAGAAGAGTTTAGTGATGGTAGTGGATTAGAGTGGTTAGATTATGGAGCAAGGATGTATGATAATCAGATTGGAAGATGGATGAGTATAGATCCGATGGCCGATAAAATGCGTAGATGGTCGCCATATGTTTTTGGGTTCGATAATTCACTGCGTTTTATCGACCCGGATGGAATGATGACAATACCAATTAATATTCCTGAGTATAATAAAATAAAAGAGCAGAAAAAAGCCGACAAAACAAATAGTAATGTGGCTAAGAATGATGATTATTATATGGATTCTAGAGGAAATTTATTGGGAATCAGAAGAACAGCTGATATGTTTGATAGGTTTTTAGAAGTCCAAAGTGGCACAAATCAAGACGGTTCAAATAAGAGGGTAATTCTAGCTGCAATAATGCAAAAAGGTAATACGATGCTAGGTCCAAGTACATGGTCTAGAATTGACGATGTTGACAAGGTTGCAATTGTACATGGAAATCTTAAAAAGCTTCCCAATAGTAATACAGATGAATTAGGAGTTCCGAGTAACACACAAGCTGCAGCAAGAACGGGTATGGCTAATGCAGAAGCCGCAGCAGGCCAAAATAGAAATAGCCCATTTAGATTTTTGTCTTTAGTTGCCACTGACAACAGAGGTTATGTTCCAATTTATGCAAATACACAAGCAACTTCAGCTCCTCCACAGTTCATTTTGCCAGCAGGTTCAACATTGCCAGTACCAGCCAATTTAGGTGGAGAAGCAACTTTGCCAAATGGTTCTTTTTCACCAAATTTAACTCCTACATCTGATCAAATTCCAACACAAAGGGTTACAGACACAAATGGAGATGTAATTTTTAATTGGTTGCGTAATCCAATTGCTCACTAGTAAAATCTAAGATAATGAAGTGCCATGTTTTGTTTGTATTGCTTTTGATTAGTAATAATTTTGAGGCGAAAGGTCAAGATGGGATTGATTTAGCCAACTTATATGAGTTGAAGATTTTCAAAACTGACTCTTTGATTTTATCCCATCATACCACAAAAGTTCTGTGTTTTGAACATAATAGTTTAAAGTTAAAAAGGACTAAAGTTTTTGAAAAAACCTTTGACAGGTTTGGAAGGATAGTTGAATTTACTGAATTTAATAAAAATGGCGATAGTTTAACAATTAAGCTTGTATATGAATCTGATGGTTTAATATTAACCGCAACAATACCAATCTCAATTGTTTCTTTTCACTCAACATCCAATGAAAACTCATGGGAATTTTATAATTGGGATGGATATAAGATTTTTTTTGACAGAACCGAAAATAAAAATGTCCTATTATTCAAGAGAGAATACAAATTAACAGGTGATTCAAGCATTGAAACTTTTACGACAGTTAATGGAGGAAAAACCTTACATAACACTTTTAGATACTCTTTTAATTCCGGCAGTAAGGAAAAATTAAATGCTGGAGAGAATGTGCCGGATACTATTTTTCATAAGGATACACTCATATTAAATCAATTCGAAATAAACGATGGCGGCATTTCTACATCGAAATCATTTTTTTATAAAGAAAATTTGATTCAGCGGGATGTATTTTTTTCTTATGGTGACAGTATTGTTGAATATCAGATAAGTTTATTTGACTACGATGATAAAAATAGGCCTATTCTTATTAAAGAATATGTAAAAGATAACTCGAAGCTAACATTGATTTCAACTAAGAAAATCAAGTACGATACAGAAGGAAAAACAGAATATGAGGACAAAAATATATCGGATGGGAAAACAGATGAAATAAGAAAGTATGACAGATCATTTCAACTTATAGGAAGAATATTTTATCAGAATTTTTTTGACTACAAGAATAATGAATCTGTAATGCGTAAAGTTGAATATAAAATGAACTATACAAAAAAGGGTTTGATTGAGAAAGAAAGACTTTACATTAATAACACACCAACTCGGGTTCGATTTTTTAAGTATTTGTAAATTTATGTTATTGCTTCTCAATGAAACTTCGCCAACAAAAGATAGTTTGCAAATAAGGTAAATCGGACTCACTCAGGCAGGCTTGGCAAGGTATCCGCCAAACCACATAAGAATGAGCGATACAATGGCTATAGCCTTTGAAGGTATCGCACAATCTTATGTGCCCTTCAGGTTGCTTCGCAAGTTTGTCATATCCCTTGCAGCTTCACCTGCTTTCGCTCGGGGAACTCCCTGTGTCTGCACAGCAGCATATCCTCACTTCTCAACCCATACTGCACCATTCGCTTGGTTCCATGCGCCACCCTCTGTTTGTCTACAGAAAGGGGAATGAACTCCTTTACACAACTCACACCCTTCATTCCACCTTCCTGCACAAACGCTACCCAGGCACTCCGCCATGCTCTGCTTTGTATGGGCGTTCCGGTATGCATCTGTGCATCCACCCGTTCCCTTCTGTTCTTGTGCTCGCCGGCTCTCCCCACTGCGACTGCGTACAGGCAGATACTTTCTCTTCCATTTTCAATGGTGTATCTGCCTGTACTTGCTCAACACAACAGCGAATTATGGGAGTTATGGTTTGTGTGTTGCGTTAAGGTGCTATCCTTCGCACTATCGTGCTGCCAGTATAGCCTCTTGTGGGGAACTCGCCAGCCACTTCCATTCTTCCAGTGGCTGCGGAAGGCTCGCCGCTTCATTCCGGGCAAGTTTGCCGGAAGGCTTGGCTTCTTTTGGCCGCAGGCGCTTTTTACCAGTGTATCGAGTAACGAATTCATTCTTTCATACAGGAAATATTATTTATATTGCCAGTAGTTATGCGTTAAAAATGTCCCCGCCTTTTTGCTTGCATAACAAAAATCCAAATAAGGTTCAATAGGGTTTAAGTCAACCTCGTTGAATGGAAATGTAAAACTCTCAAAAAACTGATAGCTATCGTTTATTGTGGATATTATAAACCAATAAATGTAATTGTACTAAAACATCATTGAGGTGTATTTTAGTGGGCGTAACAATATAAAACAATAGAAACATGGGAGAATTTTCAAAACGTATTGGTGAAATTGGTGAAGAAATCGTAGTAGAGTTTCTTGCATTAATTGGCTGGTATCAACCTGTCCGTAACTTTGACATTCCAAGCACCGACCCTGATAAGCACGGTAAGCAAACACACGGCATAGACGCTTACATAAATTACAAAAGCCCAATGATATCAAGAACACTAGAGAATATTTTAATTTCCGTCAAGTACAGTAAGGATAAGTATCCAAACGCACCAGTTGAAAAATTCAAGGATCACTATAGAGATTTGGGAATGGCAATTGAATCTTTCAAGAAATCAGAACTTAGAGCAAAGACAATCAACAACCGATCGGATTTTGAAACCACTTTTGATAGAGGAGTAATTTTTTGGCTAAATAATGTTGACGATGATACACAAGACATTTTACAAAAGTTGTCTAAACTCGAAGCACCCAAAGATTTTAACCATGATGGAATTTTTCTGGTTGACAACAAAAAAATTGAATTCTTCTTTAATGCAATTGAATTTGTAAAACGGAAATATCCAAACAAAGAAATCCAGTTTACTTATTTCAATACTGGACTAAATAGTGATAACGATACGCCTAAAAATGGAAGTATTATGCCTGTGCAATACCTGGCTTCAAATATTCTACCAATCCGAGTGCAGACAGAAACCGACAAGCACACTCTCATACTTTGTTCAAGAGAGAACTTTGAAGAAGACGAATTGATCAAACTAATAGGCCTTGCGAAAAATATTACTGCTAATTACCAGGCGAACACTGTTATTACCTTCCCTGATTACAATCGCTTGCAGCATGAGCAACTTGTAGATAGTGCCAAACTCATCATTGAAGAATCATCTTTTACTAATTCACTTTCTGTTGAAAATTTCAATCCTAATTTTAGAAACTAATGGAAAAAATAAATGAGAATATAAATAGATTTCTTCCTTTTGGAGAGTCGTTAAGAGCAATCCTGCAACATGATTCAATTAAAGACAGAGAAAGAAGGCAGTTACTTAGAATGAAAGGAGTTTTCGTGAATAACTCTGATGAAGATAGTACCTTTCCTATTCTTACAACTTCGTTGTTAAGCCCCAATGAATTTGAGTTTTTGAAAGAGAAACTGCAGGCAAAAGAGGACAGAGAAAAAACAATCACAAGAACTTTGGATTGGGAATCAAATGCAAACTTGATTTCTGCAATACCTGACAATTTCAATATTCAGGAGGTAATCAAAACCAATTTTCCGAAATATAAAGTGGTAGGTAATCCCAACTTCAAAATGGTTGACAACAATCCAAACCGAATCGCTTTAGATTTCAAATGCGAAACTACCAATTACAGCAAGGCGTGGTTTAGAGGAAAGAATGAATTCAAGGGGCAAGTTACTTTTGAAAAAGTAACAACCAAAGACAATAAAGTTCAACTTCAAATAATCCACACTTCACCCGAAACAACCGACATAGCAGAGAAGGTTTCAAAAAACTTAGAAAAGCATTTTAAAACTAACAACTTCATGAACCCTCAAAAAGAAATCCAAAGAATTCTTTTCAAGGATTTCTCTAATGAAGAAAGAATTCAATTCTTTCTAAGTATGACCGAAAGTAATAACATTTTTGCTTTTACAAAAGCGACCTACCTCGATATTGGTCCAGATCCGAATGAAAATCTACCCGCTGATATTAACTGGCTTGAACTTGCAAAAGTTCGTGAGTTAAACATAAATGGCGAGGTGTTACATAATATTCCTTTTTTGAAAGACAAAACTCTCCATAAGTTTATGGAAGTTGCGGAAATAGAAATTCTTTATGATTTCTCTCTACCTTCCGTAGAGGGAAATTGCAAAATCCGATTCGGATTTAACAACTACTTCAAAAACAGAATTGGAAATATTGAGTTAGTAGTTGACTTTGTAAAAATTAACCCAAAAGATGAATATTCAAGCGTCCCACTTGCTTCTATCAGGAATCAACTAACCAAAGAGTTTGAGAAACTCAAAACCGAAAAATACGAATGGTGCAAACTTCAAAACCTTAGCA
>Ga0164290_1001755_pt1 | contig 24130 bp, 25 predicted proteins | sample Micstemetagenome_FD_108782 | JGI IMG/M metagenome (GOLD analysis project Ga0164290, IMG submission 108782) | Contaminated culture microbial community from soil near Moab, Utah, USA - Microcoleus steenstrupii SON62 (Illumina Assembly) | ecosystem: Environmental > Terrestrial > Soil > Soil crust...
CCTGCAACAGCCCGGCCGACAACGCTGCCGAAACCAAGGCTGACGCCCTGGAAGAACAGGCCGCCGCCGCCCCGACCGAAGCCCAGGAAACGGCCCTCAACGCCGAAGCCGACCGCGTCGAGCAACAGGCCGGCAACGCCGACGGCGGCATGACCACCGAGAACACGCCGAACACCTCGCCGTCGACTCCCGCCCAGTAAGGCGGTTCATCCGGGGCCTCATGAGCCCCGGATCAATCAGAACGGTCAGCCCCCGTCGCGCCTGCGGCGGGGGTTTTCCGTCGTCGCTCGTCAGCGCTTCTTCGGCGGCCAGGGAATGAAGGCGCTGGTCCGGCGGACGTAGTCGGCATAGCCGGGGCGCGAACGATGGATGGCCTTTTCCGTGATCCCGATGCCCGACCATCTCGTCAGCGTGAAGGTCAGGAACAGCGGCCCGGCGACCGCCCATAGGCCCGGGCCGGTCTCGGCCGCAATCAGCCACAGTCCCCACCAGACGCAGGCGTCGCCGAAATAGTTGGGATGGCGGGTGTATTTCCACAGCCCCGCATCCATCACCCTGCCCTTGTTGGCGGGATCCTTCTTGAAGGCGGCCAGCTGGGCGTCGCCGAGGCTTTCGAAGCCGATGCCGATCACGGCCAGCACGGCGCCCGTCCAGCCGATCCAGCCCACCGCCGGCTCAAAGGCGACCTGCCCCAGCTGCACCGGCAGCGAGGTCAGCCAGGCGAGAAAGGCCTGCGGCATGAAGACGACCAGCAGCGCCGTCCTGCCGAAACTCCAGCCCCGCGTCTCCTCCATGCGTTCGACGATCTCGACATAGCGACCGTCGGCGCCGGACGAACGCCAGCGCGTGAAGAGGTGCCAGCCCAGCCGCAGCGCCCACACCCCGACCAGCCAGACCAGCAGCCATTTTCGGGTAGGGTCGCCCTCGGTGCGCGGGAAGGTGGCCAGCGCCAGCAGCAACATTCCCATCGGCCAGACGGCGTCGATGAAGCTGACGTCCCTGAGCTTCAGGGAGAGGCCCCACAGCCCGGCCATCACCGCGACGATCAGGGCCAGGTTCAGCCCCAGCAGGACGGCGATTTCAGTCAGGCTCATGCGTCAGGAACGTTTCCGGCGGAACGGCGGATGCAGCGGGGTCAGTCGACGCAGATCGTCGCCTCGGCCTTGCCGCCCTCGACCGTGGTGTAGCAGCCGAACCGGCTGCTGCTGGCCGAGCACTGGCCGGTCGCATTGGCCCCTGCGGTCGGGGCGCCGGCGACGTCCGGGATGCGGCAGTCGCCGGCGCACTGGTCGCCGTCCGTGCAACGTCGCCCCGCGTCGGCGTAGCTGATCACGCAGCGGACCGTCTGCATCCGGCCCTGCGGCAGCATCTTGCCCCCCCCGGCCGCGCAGGCCGCAGCGTCCTCGGTGCCCGCGACCGACCGGGTCGGCGGCGACGCCTGGGCCATTTCCGTCGGCGCGTCGGCCGCCGGCATCGGCTGGCAGGCCGCCATCAGCAGCACGGCCGCCGCCATAAGGATGCGCTTCATGTCACTTGGCCCTTTTCGAAACCGGTCCAGACGTCGTCGTAGTCCAGTTGCATCGTCGGCGAGGTTTGCGCCCATTCCGTGGTCCGGATCGGCAGCCGCGTCTCGAACATGAAGGCCAGGGTGTTCTCGATCCTCACCGGCTTCAACTCGGCTGCGACGGCCTTGTCGTAGCTGGCCTGGTCCGGGCCGTGGCCGCTCATGCAATTGTGCAGCGAGGCGCCGCCCGGGGCGAAGCCGCCCTCCTTGGCGTCGTATTCGCCGGTCACCAGCCCCATGAATTCGCTCATCACATTGCGATGGAACCACGGCGGCCGGAAGGTGTCCTCGGCCACCATCCAGCGCGGCGGGAAGATGACGAAGTCGCAGTTGGCCGTTCCGGGCGTATCGCTCGGCGAGGTCAGGACGGTGAAGATCGACGGGTCCGGATGGTCGAAACTGACCGTGCCGATCGTGTTGAACCGGGCGGTGTCGTATTTGTATGGCGCGTGGTTGCCGTGCCAGCCGACCACGTCCAGCGGACTGTGGGCGAAGGTCGTGGTCCACAGCCGGCCGCCGTATTTCTGGATGCACTCGGTCGGACGGTCGACATCCTCGAACGCCGCCACGGGCGTCTGGAAGTCGCGCGGATTGGCCAGGCCGTTCGAGCCGATCGGTCCGAGGTCCGGCAGGCGGAAGGCCGCGCCGTAGTTCTCGCAGACATAGCCCCGGATCGGCCCGCCGCACTCCACCTTGAACCGCACGCCGCGGGGGATGACCACGATCTCGCCGGGCCGCGCGTCTATACGTCCCATCTCCGTGACAAAGACGTGATCTCCCAGCTGTGGGACAATCAGAAGCTCGCCGTCGGCGCAGTAGAAGACCCGGTCCGTCATCGACCGGTTCGCCGCATAAAGATGGATGCCGACTCCCGACAGCGCCTCGGCATCTCCCGTGCCGCCATAGGTGACCAGCCCCTCGACCCAGTCGGTCGGCTGGGCCGGCATCGGCAGCGGATCCCACCGCATCCGGTTCGGCGAAGGCGGCGCGTCGTGGAAGGGGCCGGAGCGCACCCGTCCCTGGGCGAAGGGCCGGTAGGCCGGGTGCTGGGCGCTCGGGCGCAGCCGGTACAGCCACGAGCGCCGGTTCTCGCTCCGCGGCGCGGTGAACGCGGTTCCCGACAACTGCTCCGCATAAAGCCCCATCGGCGCCCGCTGCGGCGAGTTCCGGCCTTCCGGCAGGGCGCCGGGCACGGCCTCCGTAGCGAAATGGTTGCCGAAGCCGGACTGGTACTGGGGCGCGTTGGATCGCGTCGTCATGGTCAGAGTCTCCCTGCCCCTCGATCTAGGACAGGCCGGACCGGTTGGCCACTCCGGGGTGACCCGGAGGCCTCATGCCGAGGCCGCAGCCTGTTGAATCCCGGCTACCATATCTCTGGCGGCGCGCGTCACACCGACAATGGTGGCCGAGGCCGCTCCGGTCCAGTCGCCATAGCCCATGACCCAGAGGCGAGGCTGCCGGATCGATCGGCCGGCCTCGACCGCCACCCGGCCGTCCGCCTCCAAGACGCCGAGAGGGCGGAGATGATCGAGGGCCGGACGGAAGCCGGTGCACCAGATGACCGCGTCGATCGGCTCGTTCTGACCGTCAGGCCAGATGACGCCCGTCTCATGAAAGGCTTTGAAGGGGCGGCGGCTGTTGAGGGCGCCGCGCGCACGTGCGGCCCGGACGCTAGGGATGGCGACAATGTCGCCCAGGCCGCCGACTGGAGCGTCAACCGCGCGCCCTTCCTGTTGGGCCTTCCAGCGGTCGGTGGCGCGCTGGAACAGGACCCGGCCATCGACGTCATCCGGCAGGAACAGCGGCTCCGTGACGGTCACCCAGGTCGCGTCGGCCGTCAGCGAAACCTCGGCCATGATCTGGGCCCCGGAGTTCCCGCCGCCGACCACGAGAACGCGCTTGCCGGCGAAGGCCTCGGGAGATTCATAGCGGGCCGAATGCAGCTGCACGCCGCCGAACACTGAACGGCCGGGGTAGTCGGGAATGAAGGGCTGGCTCCATGTTCCGGTGGCGCTGACGACCCTTCGGGCTTTGCGGGCGCCCCGGTCGGTGACGACCTCAAGGCCGTCTTCGACCGCATTGACCGCCAGCACCTGGACGGGCCGTTCGACGGGGAAGTCATACCGCTTCTCATAGGCGGTGAGGTATTCGATCACGTCGTCGCGGCTCGGATAGTCGATGCCCGCCTTTGCCGGCATCGGCCAGCCCGGAAGCGAACTCCAGCTGCCGGGTGAAAACAGTCTCAGCGAGTCCCAGCCGTGGCGCCAGGCGCCGCCCGGGGCCTGACCGGCGTCCAGAACGACATAGCTCAGGCCGGTCCGACGCAGATAGTACGCCGCCGCCAGACCGGCCTGCCCGCCGCCGATGACGAGGACATCCAGCACGGCCGGGTCCTGATCTTTCATCGTGCTCACGGCGTGTGTCTCTTCTGAATAGCTGTTGGCCTGCAAGGCGCCTCGGGGCCACTGACAGGACCCCGCGTCCTAGAACCCCTGCGCCCGCGCCATCCGCTCCTGATGGAAGCCGGCGTCGCCGAGCAGTTCATTGAGCACCCGCACCCGCTTCATGAACAGGCCGACGTCGAACTCGTCGGTCATGCCGACGCCGCCGTGCATCTGCACCGCCTCCTGCACCGCCAGTTCGGCGACGCGCCCCGCCTTGGCCTTGGCCACCGAGACGATCAGGCCCGCATTCTCGCGTCCCGCATCCAGCGCCGTCAGCGCCCCCATCACCGCCGCCCGCGCGATCTCGATCTCGCTGAACAGATGCGCCGAACGATGCTGCAACGCCTGAAATTCGCCGATCAGCTTCCCGAACTGTTTGCGCGTCCGCAGGTATTCCAGCGTTGTCTGGAAGGCCTGATCCGCCGCCCCGTTCAGCGAGGCCGCCGCGCAGGCCCGGCCGAGGTTCAACGCCCCCTCCAGCAGCGCCTCGCCATGGTCGATCGACCCGATCACCGCGTCGGCGTCGACCTCGACATCCGTCAGCGTCACCCGAGCCGCATTGTGCGCATCGACCATGACGGTGCGCTCGATCTCCACCCCCGCCGACTTCGGATCGACCAGGAACAGCGTCAGCCCGTTCTCCGTCAGGGCCGCCACGATCACCGCATCGGCGACATGGCCGTCCAGCACGAACCCCTTTGCCCCGTTCAGCCGGAAGCCGTTGCCCGAACGCTCGGCGACGGTCGAGATCCGCGCCGGCGCATGTTTGGGGCCTTCATCCACCGCCAGCGCGACGATCGCCTCGCCCGCCGCGATCCGCGGCAGCCAGGCCGCCTGCTGCTCAGCCGAACCGCCGTCCACCAGCACCTTGGCCGACAGCACGCCTGATCCCAGGAACGGCGACGGCGTCAGCGTCCGCCCCAGCGCCTCCGCCATGACTCCGGCCTCGACGGCGCCCAGTCCCGAGCCGCCGTGTTCCTCGGGAATGACGATCCCCGCGAACCCCATCTCGCCGAAGGCCCGCCACAGGTCGCGCGACACCCCGTCCGGGTCGCGGCTGTCGCGCAGTTTCCGCAGATGCGCGATCGGCGCATGTTCGTTCAGGAAGCCGTCTGCGGCCTCCTTCAACATCGTCTGTTCTTCGGTCAGGATCAGCGGCATCCGCTCTTCTCTTTCCTTCGTCATCCTCGGGCTTGACCCGAGGATCAGGTTGTCCGTCGCACCGCGCCCGAACGACGGGCGCCGCGCTTGCCGCTCCGTCTGGCCCTCGGGTCAAGCCCGAGGGTGACGGTGGTGGAAAGCTACGCCCCCGGCAGCTGCAGCAGGTGTTTGGCGATGATGTTCAGCTGCACCTCAGAGGTCCCGCCCTCGATGGAATTGGCCTTGGTCCGCAACCAGTCGCGCGCCGCCTTGCCGCCGCGCGACCGCTCGCCCTCCCATTCCAGCGCGTCCGAGCCGCCCGCCGCCATCAGCAGCTCGTGCCGGCGCTTGTTCAGCTCCGAGCCATAGTATTTCAGCATTGAGGCGATGGCCGGATGCGCCTGCCCCGCCTTCACCTGATCCCCGGTCCGCTCCATCGCCAGGCGGAAAGCCGCGGCGTCGACCTCCAGCTCTGCAATCCGGGCCCGCAGCATCGGCTCGTCCAGCCGGCCCTCGTCGTCCACCCCGATCGAACCCGTCGCCACCTGCCCCAGCGGCCGTCCGCCGCCGATCTCGCCCATGGCCCCGATCATGGTCCGCTCATGCGCCAGCAGATGTTTCGCCACGTCCCAGCCGCGGTTCAGCGTCCCCACGAGGTTCGCCTTCTCCACCCGCACATCGTCGAAGAAGGTCTCGCAGAACGGGCTCTTGCCGCTGATCAGGGTGATCGGCCGGGTGCTCACGCCCGGCGTCGCCATGTCGAACAGGACGAAGGAGATGCCCAGATGCTTGGGCGCCTCCGGGTCGGTGCGCACGAGACAGAAGATCCAGTCGGCCTTGTCGGCATAGGAGGTCCACACCTTCTGGCCGTTGACGATCCAGTGGTCCCCCCGATCCTCGGCCCGCGTCTGGATCGCCGCCAGATCGGACCCCGCGCCCGGCTCGGAATAGCCCTGGCACCAGCGGATCTCGCCGCGCACGATTTCGGGCAGGAAGCGCTGCTTCTGTTCCTCGGTCCCGAAGGCCAGCAGCGCCGGTCCGAGCATCCAGACCCCGAAACTGGCCAGCGGCGGCTGGGCGTCGATGTGGCGCATCTCCGAGTGCAGCACCTTGGCCTGCTCGCGGCTCAATCCTCCGCCGCCGTATTCGGCCGGCCATTCCGGCGCCGTCCAGCCGCGCGCGCCCATCCGCTCCAGCCAGACCTTGTGGGCGGGAGTCGGGAAGACGGCGTCGCGCCCGCCCCAGACCCGGTCCTCGTCGCTCTCCACCGGCCCGCGGCACTCCGCCGGGCACTCAGCCTCCAGCCAGGCGCGGGTCTCCGCGCGGAACGTCTCAAGGTCGGTCATGCGCGTGTCTCCGTGGGTCCACATCCGCAGCGTCTCACGGATGACGTTGCGTCAGGCAAGAGCTGTCGGCTACGCGCCGCCCGGCAGGAACGGCGAAAACGTAATGACCGTGAAGGTGTCGCGGATATTGGCCCGCGTCTGCACCGACTTCGTCACGAACGTGCCGATGTCCATGTCCTTCGGCAGCTGGAATTTGGCCAGCAGGTCGTACTGGCCCGAGGTCGAATAGACCTCAGAGACGTATTCGACATTGTCCACCACATCGGCCGCCACGTCGTTGGCGTGGCCCAGCTCGCATTTGATGAAGACGAAGATGGCGGTCATCATGGCGGCGGTCCTTCCGGGTTCGGGAAGGTGTGTAGCGGATGGATTCGTGACAGGCGAGATCGACCCAAAAAACGTCGACTGGGAAGCCGAATACAACAACCGCGCCCGCGTCCCCGACCATCCCGCTGTCATGCAGCGCTGGCGCGAGACAGCCGAGGCCGCCCGCGCCGCCCGGCCGCCGCTCGAGATCGCCTATGGTCCCGGACCGCGCGAGGTCATGGACCTGTTCTCCGCCGGCCCCGACGCCCCCGTGGTGGTCTTCCTGCACGGCGGCTACTGGCAGGCGCTGGACAAGGGCTGGTTCTCCGGGATCGCCCCCGCCTTCCGCCACCACGGCGTCAGCCTGGCCATACCGTCCTACGACCTCGCCCCGGCGGTACGGCTCGGGGCCATCCTGCGGCAGGTGCGGGCCGCCGTGGACGCGGTGCGTTCGCGAACGGGCGCACGGCCCGTCGTCTTCGGCCATTCCGCCGGGGGGCATATGGCTGCCTGCATGCTGAGCGAGGGCCGCGCCGCCGCCGCCGTCGCCATCAGCGGCGTCTTCGACCTCGCCCCACTGATTCCGACTTCGCTGAACGCTGCGCTCGACCTCGACGCGCGCGAGGCCGCCGCCCTGTCACCCGTCCACTGGCCGGTCCCCAACGGCTCGACCCCGGGCGGCACGGTGCTGGACTGCGTCGTCGGCGCCGACGAGAGCCCGGAATTCCTGCGCCAGTCCCGGATGATGGCCGACCACTGGGCCGCCCGGGGCGCAGAGACCCGGTACGAGACCCTGCCGGGCCTGAACCACTTCACCGTTCTGGACCCGCTGTTCGATCCGGACAGCGACATGGTGGCGCGGATCGCTCGCCTTGCGGCGGCCCAATGACACCGGTTACACGGGCAGCGACCAAACACCGCCCCCGCCCTGACAAACAAAGCTTGACCGCAGGCGCGAATACCTGTGGTTGAGGCCTGCAGGCGGACCTCCCCGGCGTTCGCCACCCGTCGAGTTTTTATGTTCCGCGCTCTTCGAAAATTCTTCCGTCAATTGAGCTGTCGCCGCCATCGCTGGCGGCCGGACCGTCGCGTCGCCGGGCGGGAATTCTGCGACCTGTGCGGCGCGAAACGGCAGGCGCGCTGACTCAATCCGCGGGGTTCGAAACACAAAGTTCCGCCCCTCGCCCCGCCGACGCTTTCCCGCAAGACGGCGGTTGGGATAAGCAGGACGGGCTGCCGGACCGGCCGGCGGAGGAATCCCGACCATGCGCCACGACCGCCTCGCCGTCCTGAACGCCCTTGAAAGCCAGGGCGTGGCCCCGGTCTTTTACCACGCCGACGCCGACGTCTGCCTGAACGTCATCCGCGCCTGCGCCCGCGGCGGCGCGCCGGTGGTCGAGTTCACCAACCGCGGCGATTTCGCCTGCGATCTGTTCGGCGACATCGCCCGGGAACTGCAGAAAACCGACCCGGACATCATCCTCGGCATCGGCTCGGTGGTCGATGCGGGCACGGCCTCGCTCTATCTCAACCGCGGCGCGCGGTTCGTGGTCAGCCCATACGTCGTTCCCGAGGTGGCGCGCGTCTGCAACCGGCGCATGACGGCTTATTTCCCCGGCTGCGGCTCCGTCACCGAGATCGGCCAGGCGCACGAACTGGGCTGTGAGATCGTCAAACTCTTCCCCGGAGCCAGCGTCGGCGGCCCCGACTTCGTCAAGGCGGTCCTGGGGCCCATGCCGTGGACCAAGATCATGCCGACGGGCGGCGTCGATCCGGATGAGGCCTCGATCGCCAGATGGTTCGGGGCCGGCATCGTCGCCGCGGGCATGGGGTCGAAACTGGTCACCGACGCGGCCGTCAAGGCCGGCGACTGGGCGGGCATCGAGGCCAATGTGCGCCAGACGGTCGAGGCGATCGCGGCTTTCCGCGGGAAATAGGGCTGGTGGCTAGTGGCTAGTGGCTAGTGGCTAGTGGCTGGTGGCTAGTGGCTAGTGGCTGGTGGCTGGTGGCTGGTGGCTGGTGATGGGCGTGGCGCAGAAGCCGGGGCGGCAAGCCTTACCCTGCCAACCGCCCCGATCGCTCGCCACTGGCCACTAGCCACTGGCCACTCCTCAAAGCCCCAGCGTCGGACTGTTCAGGTCCGGCTCCGCCGCCCGGATCACCACCACATCGGAGCGCCTCGCAGCCCCCGTGGTTACGACACTGTAATGATCGCCTCGACCTCGTCCCGCGTCGGCATCGACGGCTGGGCGCCCGGCCGGGTCGCCGCGATCGCCCCCGCCGCACAGGCGAACCTCAGCGCCGCCTCCGGCTCCATCCCCCCCAGCAGGGCCACGCAGATGGCGCCGACGAAACAGTCCCCCGCCCCGGTCGCGTCCACGGCCCGGACCCGGGGCGGGCTCGCCCGCGCGATCTCGGCCCCGCGCTGGTACATCACCGCGCCCCGGGCCCCCAGGGTCACCACCACCCGTCCCCCGCCGTGGTGCAGCAGGTCGCCGTAGAGGGCCGCCTCGGTCTCGTTGACCACCAGCAGGTCGGCCCGGCGCAGCAGCTGGTCTGACACCGGCGCCGCGGGAGCCAGGTTGACGCAGACGAACTCCGTGGCCCGCCCGACCGCCGCCTCGACCGTCTCGATCGGCAGTTCCAGCTGCAGGATCAGCGGCGTTTCGATCCGCGCGGGCAGCTGTTCGGGCATGGCCCCGTGGTTCGCGCCCGCCGCCACAACTATCTGGTTCTCGCCCTCGGGATCGACGGCGATGAGGGCGACCCCGGTCGCCGCCTCCGCATCGGTGACGACCCCGCCGACATCCACGTCCTCGGCCAACAGCAGGGCCAGGGCCTCCTCGGCCATGCCGTCGCGCCCGACCCGGCCGATCATGCAGACGTCCGCGCCGAGGCGCTGCGCCGCCAGCGCCTGATTGGCCCCCTTGCCCCCGGGATGCCGCGCGAGCGTCGCCCCGGTCACCGTCTCGCCGGCGCACGGCAGCTTCGGCGCGGAGGCGACGAAATCCAGATTGATCGAACCGACGACGGTGAGTTTCAAGACGGTCTTCCCCGGTCAGAACAGGCGAGAGACGCCCACGCCCGCGCCGGGGTCCGCGGCCGGAGCCCCGCCCGGCCCGATACTGTAGGTCTGGGCGCGGCTGCGGCCGCCGATCACCGCCACCGGAGCCACGATCTCGGGCGAAAGCCGCATGACCGCGACCGAGGATCCGCTCGGACAGAAGGCCCGGCCCTCGGGATAACGGTCGAACACCATCTGGTTCAGCCGCGCGACCTCTGCCGGATTCGTGACCTCGACGACCCGGCCCGCCAGCGACACCCCCACCGTATCGGCGTCCGCGCCCTCGGGCCGGATGGCGACCGAGACCCGAGGATCGGCCTGGAGGTTGCGGAATTTCTGACTGTCGCGGGCGATGACGAAATACAGCTTCAGCCCGTCGTTGACGTAGCCGATGGTCGTCACCTGCGGCCAGCCGTCAGGCCGGTTCACGCCCAGCGCCATCAACCGGGCCGACCCCAGCAGCTCCGCCACAGCCGCGACGGCGCCGCCGTGGATGGGTGTGGTCTCGTTCGTCGCCGCCATACCTGGCCTCCCCTTGCTCGCACGCCGCGCGACAGGACGGGTCCTGTATAGCGCCCGCCGTCTTCGCGCCGCCAGCCGCTCCGGCGCCGTACGTCTCGCCAGCCTCGCGCCCAGCCTCGGCCGCGGCGTTGCGTCAGATCAATCGCCGCCCGTTCCAACCCGCGTCAGAGTGTCCGGTCCGGCTGAACGGCCCCGGCGATCAGGGCGAAGACCCCGTCCGCATCGGCCGCCGTCGCCCAGCGGTGCGGCAGTGTTCCCGCCACGGCCTCACGGAATTCAACCGCTGTATGGCCGCGGGTCAGGTCGCTGCCGGTCTCCACTGCGATGCGGCAGGACTTCAGCGCGAACAGGTCCGGCTTCACCAGCCAGGCCACGGGGCAGGGATCATGCACCGGCGGCGCGTCCCAGCCCACGATCTGGCGCTCGACCCGCTGCGAGAACCGCATCATCGACGCCGCGGCCGCCGCCATCGGCGTGCCGATCGCCTCCAGCGCTGCGATCCGCGCCGTCGTCGCCCGTACCTGGTGGGTCGCATCCAGCCCGAACATCACGACCTCGCACGCCGACGCCAGCACCTCGTCCGCCGCCTCCGGATCGGCCCAGATGTTGAACTCGGCCGAGGCGGTGATATTGCCGCCCTCCGACCGCGCCCCGCCCATCACCGCCACCGGACCCAGCCGCTCCGCCAGCGCCGGTTCCCGGCGCAGCGCCAGCGCCAGATTGGTCAGCGGCCCGAGCACCGCCAGCGCCACCGATCTCGCCGGCCGCGCCATCACCAGATCGACGATCGCGTCCGCGGCGTGACCGTCAGCGCACGGCGCATCCGGCTCGAACGGCGCCAGGTCCCCCAGCCCCTCGGCCCCGTGAAACTCCCCCGCCCCCGCCGGCTCGCGCCGCAGCGGCCGGTCGGCGCCGATGAACACCGGCACGTCCTCGCGCCCGGCGATCTGGCGCAGGATCCGCGCGTTCCGCGCCGTCTTCGCCACCGGCACATTGCCGCCGACGGCGGTGATCGCCAGCAGATCGAAGGCCGCCGATCCGAAGGCGAGCATCAGGGCGACGGCGTCGTCCACGCCCGGATCGCAGTCTATGATGAGAGATTGTCTGGTCACCCGGCATCACTGCCGCGCGCCGCGACCGCCCGCAAGCGTCGTCAGTCGGCCGCGGTCGGCGCATGCGCCGTCAGCTGGATCTCGACGATCCCGCCCGCGCCCAGCAGCCCCGTCGTTCCGACCGCCGTCCAGGCCGGCCGGGGGCCTTGTGAGAACTCGCGCCAGACCCGGGCGATGACCTCGATCTGCTCCGTCCGCGACCCCGTGAAGTCGGGGCCCTCCCAGACATGGAAGCTGTTGACCAGGGCCACGTCGTCCATTGTCGCCCCCGCCGCTTCCAGCGTCCGGTTCAGACCGCCCAGGGTGCGCCGCACCTGGCCCTCGAAGGCGGCGAGGTCGGTCCCCTCGCCGTCCGCGCGGAAGACGATGGCGCCCGACACATTCAGGGTGTCTCCGGCCCGGCGCGCCGGCGCATAGCCCACCTGATCATGGGCGTACTGTCCCCCGCGCGAGGGAATGATCACCTCGCCGCCCGGGCTCGGCAGCCGCTGCGGGAAGATCGTCGGCTCCTGCGCCATGACGGCCGGCGCGAGCAAGGCGGACAACAGGACGGCGGATGACAGTCGCATGCGCAAGCTCCGTTCAGGCCGCCCCTTTGTGCCCGTGCGGCGGCCGGTCCTCAACCAGAGCTTTGGTCATCCGGCCAGCGCTATCTGCATCGGTCCACGCAGGCCTGCGCCAGAACATCGGCCGAATCCACCAGCGGCACAGCCACATCCGCGGCGTCCAGCAGCAGCGGCACCTCGGTGCAGCCGGCGATCACGGCCTCGGCCCCGCCGGCGACCAGCAGCGCCGCGAGCCGGCGCATTTCAGCCCGCGGTCCCTCGCCGGCGTCGCCCCGCTTCACAGCATAGATGCAGGCCATGAACGCCTCCCGCGCGGCGCCGCTCAGTCGCACGATCTTGGCTCCCTTCGCCTGCAGCGACCGGGTGTACAGCGCCTCGCCGCCCGGGGTGGCCAGCACGCCGATCTTCTTCGCCCCGCCCGCGGTCGCGACCTCGGTGGTCTCGGCGATCATGTCGATGAAGGGCGGGCCGACCTTGCGCACGCCCGCCGCCTGGGCGTGGGCCGTATTGCAGGGCATGCACAGGACCTGCGCCCCGGCGTCGCGCAGCCGCATCGCCATCTGTCCCAGCGTCTTTTCGGCGGCGTCGGGCTGACGGTTGCGGTCGGGCACCTGCGGATTGATGTCGGCGATGATGCGGATGTGGTCCTGATCACCCTCGGCGGGGGTCAGAGCCTGCACCCGCGCCAGAAAGGCCACGGTGGCGGCCGGACCCATGCCGCCCAGAACGCCCAATACCTTGCCCATACGATCCTCAAACTTGTTCGCCGCCCTTGCCAGGCGGACGGTCTGCCGCCCTTATGCGCGAAAACCACAGGGAAACGCCAATGCCGACCGAAACCGGGGCCGCGACGGCCCTGATCACCAATGACGCCGTCGTCCTCGGCATCCTCGCCGCCATCCTCGGCGCCGTCTTCTGGGCCTCCAGCCTGACGCACCCTTGGGCCAAGCGGTTCTTCACCGTCATCCCGGCCCTGCTGCTGTGCTATTTCCTGCCCTCGCTGCTGACCACCTTCGGTCTCGTCGATCCCGAGGAGTCGCGGCTCTATTTCATCGCCTCCCGCTTCCTGCTGCCCGCCGCCCTGGTGCTGCTGACCATCTCGGCCGACCTGCCGGCCGTCATGGGTCTGGGGCCCAAGGCCCTGATCATGTTCTTCACCGGCACGCTCGGCGTCATGATCGGCGGCCCCGTCGCCCTGCTGCTGACCAGCTGGGTCGCCCCCGACCTGCTCGGCGCCGGGCCCGAGGCCATCTGGCGCGGCATGGCCACGGTCGCCGGCAGCTGGATCGGCGGCTCGGCCAACCAGGCCGCCCTGTACGAGATCTTCGAGGCCGGGCCCGACACCTTCTCCATCTGGATCGCCGTCGACGTCGTCGTCGCCAATATCTGGATGGCCGTGGTCCTGTGGATCGCCGCCAACCAGGTGAAGATGGACAAGCTGTTCCGCGCCGACACCACCGCCCTGGACCGCGTCCGGGACAAGGCCGAGGCCTATGAGACCGAGAACGCCCGCATCCCCACGCTGAAGGACCTGATCTTCATCGTCGCCGTCGGCTTCGGCGCGGTCGGCCTGTCGCACGCCCTCGCCGACCCGCTGTCGGCCTGGTTCGGCGAGAGCTACCCCTGGGCCCAGCGCCTGTCGCTCGACTCCAGCTTCTTCTGGCTGGTCCTGATCGCCACCATCATCGGCGTGGTCCTGTCCTTCACCGGCGCCCGCAAGCTGCAGGGCCCCGGCGCGGCCAAGGTCGGCTCCGTCCTCGTCTATGTGCTGGTCGCCACCGTCGGGCTGAACATGAACATCGGCGCCATCCTCGACAGCCCCGTCTATTTCCTGATCGGCGGCGTCTGGATGCTGGTCCACGTCGCCCTGATGTTCGGCATGGCCTTCCTGATCCGCTCGCCCAGCTTCTTCCTCGGCGTCGGCTCCATGGCCAATATCGGCGGCGCCGCCTCGGCCCCGGTCGCGGCGGCCGCCTTCCACCCGTCGCTGGCCCCGGTCGGGGTGTTGCTGGCCGTGGTCGGCTACATCATCGGCACGGCCGCGGCCTGGTTCACCGGCCTGGTGATGATGCAGATCGCGGCGGGGGCGGGGTAGGCGGACAGACCCCCCCTGCGAGCCGACCTAAACCGCTTCGGCCCAGGCTTCCGCCAGCCGGCGCTCGACGAAATCATCCACGTCGCTCACATGGCGCAGCTCGACGTGGTGCGTAAACCGGCCCTTCGCCGGTTCGACGACCTGCTTCCACCGGTCGGAGGCGTCCCGCCGCCTCAGGAAGACGCTGAGCACCACCGGCGCGAGATCGCCCTTCAGGTACTGCTCCGGAACCCAGGTCGCGGCGAACGGATGGCTTCTGTAGAAGGCCACCTGGCTCTTCGACGCCCGCGCTTCAGCGGGCCCTATCCGGGCGACTGCCGCACGAACCGCCTCGTGGATTGCCCGCGCCTGCGGCCGACCGTCGAAGATGTCCTCCGGCTTCATCGACCGACCGTGCCCCGATGAGGACCCGTCTGCAACATCGCCGGAGCACGTCGCCACGCCTCAGTGCGCCACCCCCGCCGGCAGATGGTCCTTGTCGTGCTTCCCCACCCGGTCGATCAGCGTCCGCCCCGCCTCGTTCATGCCGATGACCTCCACCGCCGCGCCCTGACGGCGATAGCGGAACACCACCTTGTCGACCGCGGCCACCCCGGTCAGGTCCCACAGATGCGCCCCGGTCATGTCGATCTCGACGCGCGCCGGGTGCCCGTGATGCTCGAAGGCGGCGGCGAAGACGTCGGCCGAGGCGAAGAACAGATTGCCCGTCACCCGATAGCGCAGCACCCCCTCCTCCGGCGTCGGAATCTCCTCGACCACCACGGTCTTGCCGACCTTGCGCATGAAGAAGACCGCCGACAGGATCACCCCCAGCATCACCCCCTTCGACAGATCGTGGGTGACCACCACCGTTGCCGTCGTCGCGATCATCACGATCGACGACTGCACCGGCGTCGAGCGCAGATTGAGCACCGACTTCCAGTCGAAGGTCCCGACCGAGACCATGATCATCACCGCCACCAGCGCCGCCATCGGGATCCGCGCCACCCAGTCCTGCAGCACCAGGATCAGGAACAGCAGGAAAAGGCCGGCCCACAGGGTCGACAGCCGCCCGCGCGCGCCCGAGGTCACATTGATGATCGACTGGCCGATCATGGCGCAGCCGGCCATGCCGCCGAACAGCGATGAGGCGATGTTGGCGATGCCCTGACCGCGCGTCTCGCGATCCTTGTCCGACGGCGTGTCGGTGATGTCGTCCAGCAGATTGGCGGTCAGCAGGCTTTCCAGCAGACCCACGAAGGCCAGGGTCGCCGCGATCGGCCCGATGATGACCAGCGTCTCCCACGTCAGCGGCACGGCCGGGATGTGGAACATCGGCAGGGTCGAGGGCATCTGGCCCATGTCGCCGACGGTGCGCACATCCAGCCCGCTCCAGATCACGAAGCCGCTCAGCAGTACGATGGCTGCCAGCGGCGAGGGCACGGCCCGGGTCAGGCGCGGCAGGCCGTAGATGATCGCCAGCGCCGCCGCGACGAGGGCGAAGGTCTGCCAGTTGGCCCCGATCAGCTCGGGCATCTGGGCCAGGAAGATCAGGATCGCCAGCGAATTGACGAAGCCGGTCATGACGCTGCGGCTGACGAATTTGATGTACCGCCCTAGCTTCGCGATGCCGACCAGGATCTGGAACACCCCGGTCAGCAGCGAGGCCGCGAACAGATATTCGATGCCGTGGTCGCGCACGAGGGTGACCATCAGCAGGGCCATAGCCCCGGTCGCCGCCGAAATCATCGCCGGCCGCCCGCCGACGAACGAGATCGTCACCGCGATGATGAAGCTGGCGTACAGCCCGACCGACGGATCGACCCCGGCGATGATCGAGAAGGCGATGGCCTCAGGGATCAGGGCCAGGGCCACGACGGTCCCCGCCAGCAGGTCGCGGCGGGGATTGGCGAGCCACTGCTGGCGCGCGGAAGCGATGACGGACATTGGGATTTCAACTGGATGGGCCGCGGCGCGCGGCCCGATTTCCCGACGGATCGGCGGTCGGGATAGCCACCCGCCGCCTGCGAACAGGGACGGGTCCAGGGTGAGGCGGGCGTCATGCCTGCGCGCGACCGCCGAGGCAAGGGCGACGCGGCTCCCGCGCTCGGGAGGTGAGCGAGATCACTGCCGTGGCGATAGCCCGGTCCTCAACGGGAGGTCCGACCGCCTGGCGGCGGCGACCTGCGGCCGGCGGACTCGCCGCCGCTCGTCAGCGGATCAGTCGGGCCCGTGTACGGCGCATCCTGGGCGTAGCGCCGATCGCCGCGGCGAAGAGGTTCATTTCGGCAAAACGCCGTATCGCACCCAGAAGCCGCGCCATGTCAGACCCTCAATCACCGCGGGCATGATGCACCTACTGCCGAAGGCCATGCCTTAACATCGGTTAGGACTTCGCACGGCCCGACTCTTTTATCATCGGTCAGCCGCCCGTCGGGTCGAGGGGGTCGCTGGTCGACGCGCTGGCGTTACAGCGCGCCCTCGATTTCGCCCTGATAGCCGAACAGCCCCTGCGCTCCGCCGGTATGCAGGAACACCACCGTCTCATTCTCGAACCGCCCGGCCCGCGCCAGCGCGATCAACCCCTTCATCGCCTTGCCGGTGTAGACCGGGTCCAGCACGATCGCATCGGTCCGCGCGGCCAGCTTCAGCGCCTCGATCGCGGCGTCGTCCACCAGGCCGTAGCCCTCGCCGACGTAGTCGCAATCGGCGACCACCATACTGTCGCTCACCGCATCGGGACGTCCCAGCAGGGCCGCGGTTTCCCGGGCAAGCTTGAGGACGTTCTCCTCCTGCTTCGCCTTCGGCGCCCGCACGCCGATGCCCAGCACCGGGATGTCGGCTCCCATGACCGCCAGTCCGGCCACAAGGCCCGCGTGGGTCCCGGCGCTTCCCGTGGCCGTCACGATCCGGTCGATCTGCATGTCCAGCTCATCGGCCTGGACCACGATCTCGCGGGCGCAGTCGACATAGCCCAGGGCCCCGACCGGGTTCGAGCCGCCGCCGGGGATGATGTAGGGCCTGCCGCCCCGCGCCCTTACCTCGGCGGCTGTCGTCTCCAGCTCGCCGGGCATGTCCGAGCCGCCCGGTACGGTCCGGATGCCCGCGCCGAACAGCCGGTCCATCAGCACGTTTCCGTTGCGCGTGTAGTCGGTCGCCTTCGACCCGGTCCGCTCTTCCAGAATGACCTCGCAGGCCAGGCCGTGGGCCGCCGCCGCCGCCGCCGTCTGACGCACGTGGTTCGACTGAACCGCCCCCTGGGTGACGAGAGTGTCGGCGCCCTGCTCCATGGCGTCGCCGAGCAGGAACTCCAGCTTGCGGGTCTTGTTGCCGCCGCCGGCCAGGCCCGTGCAGTCGTCGCGCTTGATCCAGATTTCCACCCCCAACGCCTCGCTCAGCCGCGGCAGCGGCTCCAGCGGCGTCGGCAGGTGGGCGAGGCGGATGCGGGGAAAGCGGGCGAGGTGCATGGGGCGGCTCCGGGTGTGGGGCCCCTTCTACCGTCCGTCGCCCGATTTGCCGACCGGTTGCGGAATTCCGCCACCGTGCACGGCGTCCAGCGCATCGAGCATGATCCGGATGACGCGCCCGGGGGTCAGGTCATCATGATCGACCAGGGCGTCGAGCGCCGCGCCGTGGGCGGGGGTGATCACGGCGCTGGCCATGGACCAGCGGCCGAACAGGCGGGTCTGGATCGGTTCGCGGCCCAGCAGGACGATGTCGCGGTGCCGGGGATCGCTCTCCAGCCGCCTCAGGAGGCTGTCGAGCGTCTGCGCCCGCCCCTCGACGACCTGGATGTAGCGATTGCGGTGCGCCGCGAGAACGCCCGTCAGTTCGTCCCGGTCGTTGTTGCGCTGTGATTCCGCGAGGATGACGGCCAGATTGCCGATCGACCCGGTCGATCCCGTGGCGGTGCTTTCATAGACCAGCCGCTCCAGCCTCAAACTCATGCTTACCTCAACACCCGGCACATAATGCAGAGTTGCGGTCTTCGGTTGCAAATTCCCTAACAGGCTGTCTTGAAAAAGAAATCACCGTTACCGGACACAACCTCTGCACACTCGAAATTTTTCGGTAGGGCCGCGGAACCGATCCTCCAGATTGCAGTTTTCCAATCGGACCTTGCGGCGATGCGCGCTCGACAGAGTCCTAAAGCGGCCCGGTCTCTGCCACGCCCCCCGACGCAGACCGGGCCGCACCTCTTTCCAGCCCCGACCAACCGCAGCGCTTGCCGACTCACGTCGCCCGGCCTGATGCTGGCGCCATGGTCGAATCGCCCGCCAGTCCTCCCGTGCGCCTGCGCAGCCGCGCCGCGACCGAGGCCTCGATCGTCGAGGCCGGCGAGCGGATCCTGCTGCGGGACGGCTTCCCCGGTCTCAACGTCCAGACCCTGGCGGCCGAGGCGGGCTGCGACCGCAAACTGGTCTACCGCTATTTCGACGGCGCCGACGGCGTGGTCGCGCGCATCTCCGCCCGCGCCCATGCCGAGCTCGTCCGCGCGCTCGACGCCACGCCCGCCGCCGGCTCGGAGTCGCTGCGCGCCTTCGCCCGCGAGAGCCTGTCGGCCTGGCTCGGCGCCCTGCGGGGCAGCCCCCTGACCCTGCGCCTCATGGCCTGGGCGCTGGTCGAGGCCACGCCCCTGCTCAACCGCATCGAGGCCGAGCGCGCCGCCGTGCTGCAGGCCTGGATGCGCGAGCGGCGCCCGCGCCTGCGCCTGCCGCCCTCCGGCGACGCCGTGGCCATCAACGCCGTCCTTCTGGCCGCGGTGCAGCACCTGGCGCTCAGCGGCGGCGCCCGCCCTGGCGTCGGCGGCGTGGCCCTGGACGAGGCCGGCTGGGCCCGGATCGAGGGCGCGCTGGACGCCCTGCTGGCCGCCTTCCCCGACTGAAGCGCCGCCGCGCCTGGAAGCCGGCGCATCCAAACGACGCCGTCGCGGCCTCTGCGAAGGGATGAAGCCCGAGCGCCCGCCGATGATTGACGCCAACCCCGTTCCGCGGCTGAAGCGATATGCGCCCGGCCTCTGCCAGACGGCTCATGTGCATGAGGCCGCCCATCTGTCGCTGCTTCTCGCCGGGAGCTTCGAAGAGACGGACTCCCGCGCCGCCCGGACCATCGCCGCCGGCCGCGCCGGTCTCCGGCCCGAGGGTCTGCGCCACGCCGTGCGCTTCGGCGGGGCCGGAGCCGTGGTCCTGACCTTCGCCCCGCCGCCCCGCGCGGATGGCCGTCCCGCCTTGGTCGATCCGGCCTGGTCGCCCGTCCTGCCTCGGCCGCGCCTGCGCCGCCTCGTCCCTCTTCTGCTGGAAGGCGGCGCGGCCGGGCAGGAGGCCGCCTGGGACGTCCTCGCCCTGTGCGACGACAAACCCGCCCCGGTGCGGGCGGACGCATGGCTGCAGGGGGTACGCGACCGGCTGGTCGAGGCGCCGGGCGACGCAAGCCTGACAGATATGGCCCGGAGGGCCGGCCGCCATCGGGTCCATCTGGGTCGGGCCTTCCTCGCCGCCTATGGTGAGACGCCCTCGGCCTTCAGGCGCCGCGCGATGCTGGACCGGGCCCTGTGCCTGAACGCCCAGGGCCTGCCCGCCGCGCTCGCCGCCATCGACGCCGGCTTCGCCGACCAGAGCCATTTCAACCGCGCCTGCCGCGAGCTGTACGGCCTGCCCCCCGGCCGCCTGTTCCGCCTCGCTGCCTGATCGGCCGCGCGACCCGGGTTGCATCCGTCCAATACCCGGCGGCCCCTCGCCGCCACTTTGCGTCTCCTCCCGGAGACATTCATGCGCCGTTCCCTGATCACCCTCCTGCTCGCCGCCGCCGTCCTCGCCGGCCCGGTAGTAGCCGGCCCCCGCCCGGCCCGCGCCGCCGCCGCCGCCATGCCGGCTCCCGTTGCGACGAGCGAGGCCGACTTCCGGCGCGCCGCGGACGCTGTCTTCGCCCTGGCCCGGGCCGCAGCCGACCAACCGGGCGCGTCGCCGGCCATGTCCCTGGTCATGGTCATGCGCGGACGCCCGCCGCTGATCTGGACCCACGGGCGGCTTTCCTCCGACCCGCGATCGCCGCCCGCCGACGACGACACGCCCTTCTACGTCGCCTCCCAGACCAAGGCCTTCGTCGGCCTGCTGGCGGTGAAGCTGGACGCCGACGGGGTCTTCGACCTCGACCAGACGCTTGCCGACATCTGGCCGGAGGCGTCCCTTCCGCCGGGCGCCGATCCCGCCGCGATCACCTTTCGGCAGCTGCTCAGCCATCAGGGTCCGTTCGAGAACGAGGCCCTCTCCTTCCGCACGGCCTGGAGCGACCGCGTGCCGGCGGCCGACTACGGCCGCCTGCTGACGGCGGGCTCCGAGGCGCGCGCGCCCGGCTTCGACTATTCCAACCTCGGCTATCTCCTCTATGGCGCGGCGCTGGAGCTCAAGACCGGCCGCGACTGGCGCGACTGGGTCGACGAGGCCCTGTTGCGGCCCGCGGGCATGAGCCGTTCGGGCGCGCGGCCCAGCCGCTTTAGCGGCCTGCCCGCCTATCACCGCTGGATGGGCCGGCGCGGCTGGGACGTCTTCGAAGGCAAGCCGGACGATCTGATGCACGCCGCCGGCGGGCTGGTGGTGTCGCCGAACGACATGGGCCGCTGGCTCGCCATACAGCTGGGCGAGGCGAATGACGCTGTCCGGCCGGAATGGGTCCGCGAGGCGCAGGCGCCGCTGGTCGCCGCGGACATCCAGGGCGATGTGATCGCCTGTCAGGGCTATGCGCTCGGCTGGAACGTCTGCCGTCTCGGGGCGGTCGATATCCGCGCCCATGGCGGCAGCTATACCGGCATGCGATCCGCGATGGCGGGATCGCCGGAACTCGGCCTCGGCATCGCCGTCTTCTCCACCAGCGACAGCCTGACCGGCGGATTGGGTCAGACCCTCGTTCAGACCTTCTTCGAAACCGTCCAGCATCCGGACCGCGAGGCGCCGGTCCCGGAGATCTTCGCCGCCCGGTACGCCGAACGTCTGGCGGACTTCGCCGAGCGCCGCATGGGCCGGGTCGACGAGCGCCGCGCCGGCGGCGAATGGGGCGGCTGGACGTGGCGACCCTCCGCCGCCGACCGCGCCGCCTATGTTGGACGCTACCGCCATCCGACCCTCGGCGACCTGGTCGTCTCGCTCCGGGGCGAGGTCGTCCTCGCCCGCCTCGGCGTTGTCGAGCGCCCGCTCGAACCGGCCGCGCCCGACCTCTTCGCCCTCGCCGACGGTCCCGCCGATCCGCCCCGGCCGGTCGGTTTCGAGCGCAGTGGCGGCCGGGTCACCGCCCTGATCCGCGACGAGAACCGGTTCGAACGGGTCGACTGAGCCCCGGGACGACCGGACAGGGAGCCGGACCGCCTTTCAGGCGTTGCCGTATCCATGATGGTCAGCCTCGCCTTCGACCACCAGCGCGAGCGCGGCTACGCCCGTGATCTGGCCCGCGCCTTTGGCGGCGCCCTGCTGTTCAGCCTGCCGCTGCTGATGACCATGGAGATGTGGTGGTTCGGCTTCATCCTTGAGCCGGCGCGGCTGGCGATCTTCCTGCTCGTCGCCCTGCCCCTGCTGCTCGGCCTGGCCTTCTACGCCGGCTTCAGCAAGCGTCACCGCGGCATCGGCCACGCCCTGCTCGACACCCTGGTCGCCCTCGCCGTCGGCTTCCTGACCTCCGCCGCCATTCTGGCCCTGTTCGGCGTGCTGGAGTTCGACGCCCCGCCGCGCCAGATCGCCGGCCAGCTGATCCTTCAGGCCGTGGCCGGGGCCATGGGCGCCCTGCTGGCCGGACGGCAGCTCAGCGCCGGCAAGGAAGAGGTCGGCGACGAGGACGAGGCCACCTATCCCGGCGAACTGTTCCTGATGGTCGCCGGCGCCCTGTTCCTGGCCCTCAACATGGCCCCGACCGAGGAGATGATCCTGATCGGCTACCGCATGGGCCCCGCCCATGTCGCCGCCCTGGTGGTCGTGTCGATCGGCCTGATGCACGCCATCGTCTACAAGGTCGGCTTCGCGGGGCAGGAGGAGCATGATCGCCCCTTCGCCGCCTTCGTCCACTACACCCTCGCCGGCTACGGCCTGGTGCTGCTCACCAGCCTGTATGTGCTGTGGGTGTTCGGCCGCACCGAGGGCCACGGGCTGGCGGGGATCGTCGACGCCGTGGTCGTCCTGTCCTTCCCCGGCGCCATCGGCGCCGCCGCCGCCCGGCTGCTGGTCTGATGGCCGCGCGCAAGAAACCGGGCCCGCCGCCGGCGCCGGCCCTGCTTGAGTGGGCCATGGGCGGCCTCGGCCTGCTGCTGGTGCTGGCGGTGCTGGCGGTGATCGCGGCCGAGGCCTTCGGCGCCCGCGCGCCCGCCAGGCTCGAAGCCCGCCTCGGCGAGATCCGCCCCGCCGGCGCCCGCTGGCTGGCCGAGGTCGAGGTCCGCAACCTCGGCGGAGAGACCGCCGCCGGCGTCGAGGTCGAGGGCCGCCTCGGCGATCGCACCGCCCGCGCCACCATCGACTACGTCCCCGCCCACGGCGCGGAGCAGGTCACCCTCGCCTTCGACGCCGACCCCCGCGCCGCCGAGGTGTCCGTGGCCGGCTGGTCGAAGCCCTGACGATTGAACCGGCCGCCCGCCCGGCGTAGGGTCGCCGTGTTCTCCGGGGGGTCGCATCCAAGCGGCTGAGATTGAGGTGTTCCTCTGACCCGTCGAACCTGATCCGGGTCATGCCGGCGAAGGGATGGGATCGTGATGCCGGCGCAAGCCTACACCTCGGAACTGGCTGCCGTCGCGGGGAGCTATCTGCTGCTTTCCGCGGCCGGCCTGCTGACGCCCGGTCGGGCCGAAGCCGTGATCGACGACCTCAAGGCCCATCCCGCCGCCGCCCACGCCGTGGGCGCCGTGGCCTTCCTCGTCGGCGCCGTCATCATCGCCCTTCACCCCCGCTTCGGCTCGGCGATGGAGGCGCTCGTCACCCTGACTGGCGCATGGTGGGCGCTCGAGGGCGCTGCGACGCTGGCCGCGCCCACCCTGCTCCTCTCCCGTCCCGACGCCGCGACCCATCTCCGTCGCATGAACCTGCTCGCCCTGCCCGTCGGCGCCCTGCTTGTGGCTGGCGCCCTCCTCGATTTCACCAAGGCTCTGTCATGAACATCTCCGTCACGCCCCCCGCCCTTCCCGAAGAGCCCAGTGTCGAGCTCGCCCTCAAGGACGCCCGCGAGCAGGTGATGAAGGAGACCGGGACCATCCCCACCGGCGAGCGCGCCGGCTCCCGCAAGGTCTATGTCGCCGGCGAGCTCCATCCCGACATCCGCGTCCCCTTCCGCGAGGTCGCGGTCCACCCCAGCGCCAACGAGCCGCCGGTGACCATCTATGACTCCTCCGGCCCCTACACCGACCCGACCGTCACCATCGACATCACCAAGGGCCTGCCGCTGGTGAAGTCGTCGTGGCAACTCGACCGCGGCGACATCGCCCCCGTGCTGAACCCGCGCGAGGTCAAGCCGGAAGACAACGGCCACGCCAGCGGCAAGAACCTCGCCCCCCGCTTCGACACCAGCCGCCACCGCGTCTTCAAGGGCGTCGAGGGCCGCCCGGTCACCCAGTACGAGTATGCGAAGGCGGGGATCATCACGCCCGAGATGGAATACGTCGCCATCCGCGAGAACCTGCGCAGAGAGCAGGTGGCGAGTGGCGAGTGGCGAGTGGCGAGCGAAGGCGGCTCGACCATCACCCTCCACGACGGCTCGACGATCAAGGCGCTCTCACCCGACTCCTCGCCACTCGCCACTCGCCACTCGTCACTCAGGGATGGCGAGAGCTTCGGGGCGAGTATTCCCGACTATGTCACCCCCGAATTCGTCCGCGACGAGATCGCCCGCGGCCGCGCCATCATTCCGCACAACATCAACCACCCCGAAGTCGAGCCGATGATCATCGGCCGAAACTTCCTGGTGAAGATCAACGCCAACATCGGCAACTCGGCCGTCCTCTCCAGCGTCGACGACGAGGTCGACAA
>Ga0164290_1001756_pt1 | contig 24125 bp, 19 predicted proteins | sample Micstemetagenome_FD_108782 | JGI IMG/M metagenome (GOLD analysis project Ga0164290, IMG submission 108782) | Contaminated culture microbial community from soil near Moab, Utah, USA - Microcoleus steenstrupii SON62 (Illumina Assembly) | ecosystem: Environmental > Terrestrial > Soil > Soil crust...
ACGGGCACGGAGATTATTGCCATAATCGAAAGTGATGGCTCCTGTTTTCTGTAACGCAATCATCAGTTCCACATGCAGTTTCATACTGTCGTATGCCAGTGCGATATAAGCATCCGGATCTTTTTCTCTCAACACATTGGCTGCGTTATTATCGAGTGTATGAGGTATATAACCAATTAATGGATCATGCGCCGAAGTCTGATCGGTTAATACATCAACCTGTATTTTTCTCTCGATCAGTCTTTCCAATAACTGTACTGCATTACATAATACCCCAATGCTCAATCGCTCTCCTTTTGTTTTTGCTTCTACTGCTCTGTCGATGGCTTCATCGATAGTGGTGAATTTCAGGTCGAGGTATTTTGTCTCCAATCTTTTATCAATACGCCATTCTTCTACTTCCGCACAAAGTGCCACACCATCGCACATGGTAACAGCCAGGGGCTGAGCACCACCCATGCCACCCAATCCTGCAGTAACACTCAGGGTGCCTTTTAAAGAACCACCAAAATGTTTATCATCTACAGCAGCAAAAGTTTCATAAGTGCCCTGAACAATACCCTGCGATCCGATATAGATCCAGGAACCTGCCGTCATTTGTCCATACATCATCAAACCCTTCTGTTCCAGCTCTGTAAAATGTTTCCAGTTGGCCCAGTTGGGTACCAGTTGCGAATTGGATAATAAAACCCTGGGCGCATCCACATGTGTTTTTAAAATACCTACTGGCTTACCGCTTTGTATTAACAGCGTTTCGTCGTTCTCCAGTTTTTTCAGTGACTGAATGATCAGATCAAGACATTCAATATTACGGGCGGCTTTTCCTCTTCCGCCATATACAATCAGGTCTTCGGGTCTTTCTGCCACTGCTGGGTCGAGGTTATTTAATAACATACGCAGGGCCGCTTCCTGGATCCATCCTTTACAATTGAGTACCGTTCCGGTAGGTGTTTTGTATTTGGCAAAATCATACGCTTTTGTAACAGACATAGCAATTCGTTTTACGGCGTCAAAGTACAATTTTATCATGAACCTGCTGTAACAAAGGACTAATTTAAACAGTAACCGCTGATCTGTTTATCACATTGAACAGTCATTAATTTACATGCTTTTCTGTTGTATAAATTTTAATGACCCCCAAACCATCACCTTCATAGAAAAATAGTATAACAACCAATCGCATAAATATGTGATTCTGCTGAAACCCTTTATCAGTAAGCATTTCAACTAATCCTCCTTATTCACCATTCACCATGACCCATTCACCACTAAACACAGTTTACATTTTTGCTGCAACGAAAGCAGACTTGCTTTGATCATTCAAAAAAAATCAACCATGAGCAAACAATTACTACTGATTTCATGTGCAACCCTTCTGATGATGAGTTGCAGTAAGAAAGAAACACCCGTACCACAAACATCTGTTGAATACCTGAACCTGAACAATACCGTTGTTACAGCCAATAATGTACTGGTCATCGATCTGGACAAAGACGGTACTGCAGATTTTACCGTTACCAAAGAATTAAGAGAAGGCGATACAGGTGAAAATGACCTGCTCGAATTCAGGGTAACCAGCAGTGGGCAACACAGGATACTGATGCTGGATAACGGCACACCCGCACGCAAAGAAGAAGGTGTATTAATTAAAAACGAGGATGAGCTACCCTATCGCTGGGATCCTCTACTCGCTGCCGCCCTGTTAACCCGTGTACTTACACTGGATATTGCCAACAGCTACTGGCAGGGTGAGTGGATGAACCAGTACAATAAATACCTGGCTGTGCAACTCATCAAAGACGGTAAAGCTTACCAGGGTTGGATACAAATATCATTCAGCCATATACTTCCCACACGTATCATTGTACATGATGCCGCTTACAACAAGATAGCCGGTCAGCCCATAAAGGCAGGACAAAAATAAAAGCGATATAACATCTGTTTTATACAAAGACCTTCTGGGATTTTTGATTTGATGATCTTTGATTTTTTGATATAAGTAACGCTATAAAATCAAAGCTCATCAAATCAGAAAAAATAACCTTGTACCAATGCCTATCCCGGCAGCGGACTGTATTTCACTTTTGACTTTTGATTTTTGCCTTTTGACTTTTCACTATATTTGAGAAAACGAATCATATGGGATTACCTGTGAATAACAAGAAAGCCGGTAAGTCGGGCCCGGGAGGTCCAAAAAACGCTGGTCAGACCTCAAAATTCATCGCCAAACCCGGTGCCAAAGCCGTAGGCGTTACTAAAAAACCCATTAAAACGGGTGGATCGAGAGGCAGTTAGGAAAATGGCGGATGTCAGATGTCAGATATCGGATGTAAATTACTCCGCCTGATATCTGCCATCTGACTTCTGACATCAATAAATCAAATCATCATACGCTGCCCTTAACTCATTCAACGCATGGTTGTCTCCCGCTGTTTTTGCGGCTTCCATGCCTTTTTCATACCATTGAATGGCCATATCGGTTTCCTGCAATTGTTCCAGGAGTTTGGCCAGGTGGTAATAAGAACCTACATAATCAGGTGAATCGGTTAGTACCGCTTCAAATAATTGCCTCGCTTCGCCCAGTTTTCCTGCTTTAATATATTCCAGTGCCAGCGCATGACGCAGGAAATTATCTTTCGGATTCTGCTCCAGAAATGCCAGTATTCGCGCAATTCTTTCCATAGGGTAAAGATAACAGCTTATGCCTTATGCTTATAGCAAATAGTATCTAGCTAAGGACTAAAGGCTAATAGCTAATAGCCTTTAGCCCTTAGCTTCTTAAAAAATTCTGCTGTTAAAAAAAATATCCGAACCTTTGCCGGAAACAAAAGCTTCCTATATTTGTTAAATAGTTGCATAAACAACTAATCATTGCGTCAAAACCTAATAAAGACATATGAAAATTCTGGTTTGTGTAAGTAAGACACCTGATACCACTTCCAAAATTGCTTTTACGGATGGTAACAGCAAATTTGATGAGAGTGGTGTGCAGTGGATCATTAATCCCTACGATGAATGGTATTCGCTGGTAAGGGCCATTGAATTGAAAGAAAAAGATCCTGCAACCGTTGTTCACCTGGTTACGGTAGGTGGTGCAGATGTAGAGCCGATCATCCGCAAGGCATTGGCATTGGGTGGCGATGAAGCCATTCGTATCAATACCGATGGCAGCGATCCTTATTTTATTGCTTCACAAATTGCAGCGATTGCAAAAGATGGGTACGACCTTGTTTTCACCGGTAAAGAAACCATCGATTATAATGGCTCCTCTATCGGTGGTATGGTGGCAGAACTGATTGATGCACCCTATATCTCTCTCGCCACCAAATTTGAACTGAATGGTAATACCGCCAGTGTTTCACGCGAAATTGAAGGTGGTGAAGAAGTAGCAGAACTGGCTTTACCTGCCGTGGTGAGCTGTCAGAAAGGAGTAGCCGAACAACGTATCCCCAATATGAGAGGTATTATGGCTGCCCGTACCAAACCATTGAAAGTGGTGGAACCCGTTGTTGTAGATGCACTCACAGCTGTAGTAAGTTTTGAATTGCCACCGGCCAAAGCAGGCGTAAAATTAGTGAGCCCGGATAATGTGGGCGAACTGGTAAGATTATTACACGAAGAAGCAAAAGCAATCTGATAAGTATTGCATTGAACCATCCTAAAAAAGAAAAAAATGTCTGTTTTAATATTTGTAGATCAATCAGAAGGCCATATCAAAAAGGCATCGTATGAAGTACTGACCTATGGTGCCAAATTAGCTGAACAATTGGGTACTGTTGCAGAAGCATTGGTATTGGGCAGTGTTAGTGACGACCTGACCGTGCTGGGAAAATATGGTGTGAAAAAAGTACACCAGGTTAACAACGATACGTTCAACCACCTCGATGCTCAGGTATACGCCAAAGTAATTGCAGAAGCAGTAACAGCAAGTGGTGCCAATGTGCTCGTATTTTCTCACAACCATACCGGTAAAGCAGTAGCTGCACGTGTAGCGGTTAGACTCAAAGCTGGTTTGGTTGCAGGCGCCTGTGCCCTGCCCGATACCACAAATGGTTTTGTTGTGAAGAAAACTGTTTTCTCCGGTAAGGCATTTGCCAATGTAAGTATTACATCTGCCATCAAAATAATTTCACTGAACCCAAATAGTTATACTACGATTGCGGGTGAGGGAAGTGCTGAAGTAAATCAACTTTCTGTTGCAGTAGACGCATCGAAAGTTAAAGTAACAGCCGTTAATAAAGTAAGTGGTGAAATACCATTAACAGAAGCTGAGATAGTTGTTAGCGGTGGTCGTGGATTAAAAGGGCCCGAGAACTGGGGCATCCTGCTCGACCTGGCCAAAGAACTGGGAGCCGCCACTGCCTGTAGCCGCCCGGTGGGTGATGCACACTGGAGACCTCACCATGAACATGTTGGACAAACAGGTGTACAGGTGGCACCGAATCTTTATATCGCCATTGGTATCTCCGGTGCCATTCAACACCTCGCTGGCGTAAACCGCAGTAAAGTAATTGTGGTGATTAATAAAGACCCCGAAGCACCTTTCTTTAAAGCCGCAGATTATGGCATAGTAGGCGATGCTTTTGAAGTAGTGCCGAAGCTGACAGAAGAGATTAAAAAGATGAAAGCGAAATAATGCTTAACTAACATTAAGGAAATAAAAAGACCGGCATAAGCCGGTCTTTTTATTTCCTGATATAACTGGGTGGTTAAAATGTAACAGAGATTATTATGCCGCTTAATATTTTGTATATTTAGTGTTGCCTGCGAGTCTTTTTTTAAAAAGCCCAGGCCTATTCTTTTTTAACTAAAATCCAAACTATGAATCCAAACAAAGCATTATGGGAAAAAGGTGATTTTACACGTATTGCCGAAACCATGCGAGAAAGTGGAGAAGAACTGGTGTCGAAACTTGGCATCACCAACAAAATGAAAATTCTCGATCTTGGTTGTGGTGATGGTACCACTGCAATTCCCGAAGCCCGATTGGGCGCCGATGTAATGGGTGTAGATATAGCCAAAAACCTCGTTGAAGCAGGAAATGCCAGGGCAACAGCCATGGGTCTTTCCAATTGTATTTTTCAGGAAGGAGATGCCTGTAACCTCAGTGAACTTTCCAATCATTCTTTTGATATGGTGGTGAGTATTTTTGGTGCCATGTTCGCCCCCAAACCTTTTGAAGTAGCCAAAGAAATGGTTCGTGTTACCAAACCCGGCGGAAAAATTGTAATGGGTAACTGGATACCCTGTGACCCCACTGTTGTTGCACAAATACTAAAAATCAGTTCTGCCTATACCCCACCACCCCCAGAAGGTTTTATCAGTCCAATGACATGGGGTCTGGAAGATCATATAATCGAACGCTTTGGTCAGGCAGGAATTCCAAAGGAAAATATAACCTGTACAAAAGATACTTTCACTTTCCGGGCATCCTGCTCACCGGAAGAATTTGTAAGCATCTTTAAACATTTCTACGGACCTACCATGAATGCTTTTGATGCTGCTGAAAAAAACGGAAAGACAGAAGCACTGGAACAAGAATTGATTGCATTATTCAATAGCCAGAATAAAGCAGTATCTGCTGATACCACTACTATTCCTGCAACTTATTTACATGTTACAGTGATTTGCTAAATCGTTTTTCTGATATTTTTTCTTGAGTATTGTATAAAGCCATGTTGATACTCTGATCAACATGGCTTTATTGGATCGACGGTCAACTAAAACTATAAAGTTCCTGTTCTGCCTCCATCTACCGGTAAATTAATTCCATTGATATACGCTGCTGCCGGCGAACAAAGAAAAGCCACAGCCGCTGCAAACTCTTCAGGCTCCCCTAACCTGCCCGCAGGAATCATTGCAATGGTTTTATCTACAATTGCATCAACAGAACTATCTCCGTCTGCTGCCTGTTTGCCAAACAAATAATTGAGACGGTCTGTTTTTGTATAACCAGGTAATACATTGTTTACCGTAATACCATATTTACCTGTTTCATTGGCCAGTGTTTTGGCCCAGTTGGCCACAGCAGCACGTACCGTATTGGAAATGCCAAGTCCGTTAATCGGTTGCTTAACAGAAGTAGACACAATATTGATAATTCTTCCAAAGCCTTTTGTCTGCATACCTGGCACTACCAGTTGAGCGAGTGTATGTGCGGTAACCAGGTGCGACCGAAAACTTTTTTCAATATCCTCAGCAGCCGTATTTAATAAAGGACCCGAGGCAGGGCCGCCACTATTGTTCACCAATATATCAATGGTATGTCCCTTTGCAAGAAATTCACTGATCAATGATGCAATGGAAGATGGCTGACTGGTATCTGCCACAAAATAACCATGCTGTTGCTGCAATGCCGTATCGAGTGAATGAAGAACGGCTTTCAGGTTCTCTTCATTCCTGGCAAGTAAATAAACATGGGCACCCAATAAAGCCAGTTCATGCGCCACTGCGGCACCAAGTCCCTGTGAAGCTCCGCAAACCAAAGCTGTTTTTCCTGTAAGATCAAGATTCATGATTGCTGTTTTTATAATGCCCGGTAATCTTCTCTAACCGGAGAAAACACATCCAATAATTTACAATCGCTGATCGCCAATCCGGAATGCGGAACATTGGAAGGAATCACGATTACTTCACCCGGACCAAACTGACTGGGTTCACCTGCCAGTGTAAGCTGGAATGTTCCTTCCAGCACATGCGCCACCTGCTCGTGCGGATGCGAATGTTCTTTAAGTGCCGATCCGGCTTTTACATCGAGGTAAGAAAAAGTCATATGTTCTGTATGAATAAAGCGGGCGCTGTAACCGGGTACAATTTCTTTGGGGGCAATGCTGGTAAGATCAACTAAGGGCATATCAATATTTTTGATTTGCAAATTACTGATTCTGTAACCGATCCATGCATACCATCTTTGTTGTTTCTTTGCATAATGTCATCATCACTCCCACTCTTCAGAAAAATTGGCATCGCAGAAGGTATCTCCCTCCTGCTGCTGTTAGGAATAGCCATGCCCCTCAAATATTTTGCAGACTTACCAGAAGCGGTAAAGTTTACCGGATGGGTACATGGTATTCTGTTTATTGCCTATTGCTGGCTGGCTTATATGGTAAGAGAAGAAAAAAGCTGGCCCTTTAAAATGCTGGTCTGGGCATTCCTGGCTGCATTTCTGCCCTTTGGCACTTTCCTCTTCGATAAAAAACTCCGGTCAGACAAGCCATTCTAAGTGTATTCTTATATGCTATAACGACGGCAATTCTGTAACCTGCTATTCTTATAGTAAATTGATTTATTTTCGTGTGGTCTATGAAAAAGATAGAATTGGAAATAGTGGCCCTGTCGCACAGCATTACCCAAACACATTCCTATGCCGTTGTGCTGGGAGAAACCAATGGTTTAAGAAGACTTCCCATCGTTATTGGTGGTTTTGAGGCGCAGGCTATCGCCGTGGCATTGGAACATATGCAACCCAGCCGCCCCCTTACACACGACCTGATGAAAAATTTCATGAATGCCTTTAATGTAGAATTACAGGAAATCATCATCAGTGATCTGCAGGAAGGTATATTTTATTCAAAACTGGTTTGTTTTACAGAACATGATACCGTAGAAATCGACAGCCGTACCAGCGATGCACTTGCATTGGCAGTGCGGTTTGGCTGCCCCATCTATACCTATGAACATATCCTCGAAAATGCAGGTATACTGATGGAAGATGGTGGTAAAAAACAGAAAGCAGAAGCCGTTGGTGCAGAAGACAATACCGGCGGTGGCCGTGAAGACCTCAGCAGTATGAGCCTCGAAGAACTGCAAACACTCCTCAATGATGTACTGGAACACGAAGATTATATAAGAGCCATTGCGATTAGGGATGAAATGAATAAGAGAAAGTAGCAAGATGTCGGATGTCGGATGTCGGATGTCGGATGTCGGATGTCGGATGTCGGATGTCGGATGTCGGATGTCGGATGTAAAATAACTTTTTTGCAATTTGCTTTATTGTATATCTCTGTTCTTTTTTTGAATTTTTAATTTTTACTTTTTACTTATTTCCCCTTCCTCACTCATCATTCATTATTCATTATTATCATCCCCATGATTTCCTTTCCAAACGCTAAGATTAACCTGGGTTTGAATATCATTCGGAAAAGAGCAGATGGGTATCATGTCCTGGAAACGGTTTTCTATCCGGTTTTGGGTTTGCGTGATGCTTTGGAAACCGTACATGGTAATACAGGCGATGGTGCATTGAGTTTTACATATAGCGGACTTGAAATTGCCGGTGATACCGGTCATAATCTTTGTAGCAAAGCCTACCACTTACTCAAAAAAGATTTTCCTGAACTACCTGCTTTACAGATGCACTTACATAAAGTAATTCCCATGGGTGCCGGTCTCGGAGGTGGTAGTGCTGATGGTGCTTTTACACTCAGAATGCTGAACCAGCAATTTGGTCTGGGTTTGAGTGAAACAGCACTCATCAGTTATGCATTGACATTGGGAAGCGATTGCCCTTTCTTTATCATCAACAAAGCCTGTTATGCAACCGGAAGAGGCGAACAACTGGAAAATATAACCGTCGACCTTTCAACTTACCGGTTTGTATTGATCAATCCGGGTATTCATGTACCCACTGGTTGGGCCTTCTCTCAAATACATCCTGATACACCTTTACAACATTGCAAAAACATTATTCAGCAACCTGTTGAAACATGGCCCGGTGTATTAACCAATGATTTTGAAAAGCCTGTTATGCAGGCTTATCCAGACATTCAAGCCATCAAAGAACAATTATACCAACAGGGGGCATTATATGCTGCTATGACGGGCACTGGAAGTACTGTGTATGGTATCTTTTCAAAAAACACCAGTCTTTCATTCGACTTTCCTGATCACTATTTTATTTACCAAGGCTAGATAGAAACAGAAGAACAGAGAAACAGAGGAATGTACAATTTTAAAGTCAGGTATTCCTTTTTCTTCTTTTTTCCTATTACATGCTCTCACTTTGCATTTCGCTGACCCCGGTTATTCAAAGGTTACGAACTCACCTGCTTACAGCATATCCTTCGTTGCAAACTCGACTTAAAACGAAGGATACATTATCATATCTTATTTGATTTTGTTCCGGACACTTGTTGTTACTCATCAAAATTGACGAAAATGTAAAAAGAAACAAACGTTAGTTTTCGATTTGAACAATATTCGATAATTAGTGATTAAAATTGAATAATTATCAATCAATATTCACATTGATTGAATAACTTATTTTAAAATCTTCATTTTTTTGATTAATTTAGTACCGATTGCCTGCCATTCTATTTCCTGAACTTTAATTCGGTTGCAAATGCTTGTTTCAAAAAACAGCCAGGGTTTGTATGACCCGAGCTTTGAACATGATGCATGTGGCATTGGGTTCGTAGCAAATATCAAGGGTAGTAAATCGCACCAGCACATTACAGACGCATTAACCGTGCTGGAAAACATGGAACACCGTGGCGCCTGTGGCTGCGAAAGCAATACGGGCGACGGTGCCGGTATCATGATCCAGGTTCCGCATGAATTCTTTTTTGATGAATGTATTAAACAAGGTGTTCACCTCCCCTCTTTCGGAAAATATGGAGTGGGCGTTATTTTCTTTCCCAAGGAATTAAGACTGCGCGAAGAGTGCCGCGATATTTTCAATCGCTCCGCAGAAAAACTGGGTCTTGAAATTCTGTGTTATAGAAAAGTTCCCGTTAACACACATGATATCGGCAAAACAGCACTCTCTGTTGAGCCTGTTATGGAACAGGTTTTTATTGCCTGCCCCGATCATATTACCCAGCCCGATGAATTTGAAAGAAAACTATTTGTACTGCGCAATTATGCATCACATACAATTAATAATACCGTAAAGAAAGATGAGATCGGTTTTTACCTTGCTTCTCTTTCTTATAAAACCATCGTCTACAAGGGTCAACTTACAAGTACACAGGTAAGAGGATATTTCCCCGATCTGAGCGATAAAAGAGTGGTATCTGCATTCGGTCTTGTTCATTCCCGTTTCGCCACCAACACTTTCCCCTCCTGGAAACTGGCGCAACCTTTTCGCTATATCGCACACAATAGCGAGATCAATACTTTACAAGGTAACCTCAACTGGTTACGCACCAGTGAAAAAGGATTCACTTCTCCCTTCTTCAGCAAGGAAGAAATGGAAATGTTATTACCCATCGTCACCAACGGTCAGTCAGACTCTGCCTGTCTGGATAACATGATCGAACTACTTACCCTTACCGGCCGCTCATTACCACATGTAATGATGATGCTGATACCCGAAGCATGGGATGGCAATGAAGATATGGACGCCGTTAAAAAAGCATTCTATGAATACCATGCCTGTATGATGGAACCCTGGGATGGCCCGGCTTCTATTTCATTTACAGATGGAAAAATAATTGGTGCCACCCTCGACAGAAATGGGTTACGCCCGTCGCGCTATTGCGTTACTGATGATGACCGTGTTATTATGGCATCAGAAACAGGTGTGTTACCAATTGATCCGGCCATCATCAAAGAAAAAGGAAGATTGCAGCCGGGTAAAATGTTTGTGGTAGATATGGAACAGGGACGCATCATCAGCGATGAAGAACTGAAACAACAGATTTGCTCACAAAAACCTTATGCCGAATGGCTCAATAAATACAAGATCAGACTCGAAGAATTACCCGAACCCCGTGTCATGTTCACACACCTCGAACACGACCAGGTATTCAAATACCAGAAAGCATTTGGTTATTCAACAGAAGATTTAGATACCATCATTGCCCCTATGGCTTTGGACGGAAAAGAACCGATTGGTTCCATGGGTACCGATACACCACTTGCCGTTCTCAGCGATCAGCCACAACATATCAGCAGTTATTTCAAACAGTTGTTTGCACAGGTAACCAACCCACCCATCGATCCCATTCGTGAACGGATGGTGATGTCGCTGGCCACTTTTGCAGGGAGCAATGGAAATTTACTGGTAGAAGATCCACTGGCCTGTCACAGCGTGGCCCTCAAACAACCGGTACTCAATAATCATGAGCTGGAAAAAATCCGCAGCATCGACACCGGTATCTTTCAGGCCAAAACACTGCAAACCTATTTCAGGTCTGATGGTAAACCCGGCTCACTAAAAGCAGGTCTCGACAGACTTTGCCGTTATGCAGTAGATGCGGTGGAAGATGGTTTTGAAGTCATTATCTTAACCGATCGGGCCATTGATTCCGATCACGCCCCCATGCCTTCCCTGCTGGCCACTGCTGCAGTGCATCATCACCTCATCAGAAAAGGTTATCGCGGACAGGTAGGTATTATTATTGAAGCGGGTGATGTATGGGAAGTACATCATTTTGCCTGTTTAATTGCATTTGGTGCCACTGCTATCAATCCATACCTGGCATTATCATCCATCCGCGATATGAAGCTGACAGGTAAACTGAAAACAGAGCTGGATGTTGATTACCTGAAAAAGAATTATATCAAAGCAGTGAATGAAGGTTTACTGAAAGTGTTTTCGAAAATGGGTATCTCCACTTTACAATCATACCAGGGTGCGCAGATATTTGAGATCATCGGACTGAATAAAAAAGTAGTTGACCTTTATTTCACCGGTGCCACTTCAAGAATTGAAGGGATGGGTCTGGATGAAATTGCAAAAGAAACTTTAGCCAAACATTATTTTGCTTTTGGTAAAAAAGATATACCCGTTGATCGCTTACCTGTTGGTGGTGTGTACCAGTGGAAAAGAAAAGGAGAATTTCATCTCTTCAATCCTCAAACCATTCATTTGTTACAACACGCTACCAAAACAAATGACTACGGTACTTTCAAAAAATATTCAAAACTCATCCACGACCAGTCTGAAAAAGCCTGCACATTAAGGAGCCTCTTTCAGTTCAAAAGAAACCGGCCTTCTGTTTCTATTGATGAGGTAGAACCTGCAGAAGCTATTTATAAAAGGTTTGCCACCGGTGCCATGTCATTCGGTTCTATTTCATGGGAAGCACATACCACACTGGCCATCGCCATGAACCGGCTTGGCGGCAAAAGCAATACAGGTGAAGGTGGTGAAGATGAAATAAGATATACCCCTCTCGCCAATGGTGATTCTATGCGTTCATCTATTAAACAGGTAGCATCAGCAAGATTCGGTGTTACCAGTTTATACCTCACCGAAGCAGATGAATTACAGATTAAAATGGCACAGGGTGCAAAGCCCGGTGAAGGCGGACAATTACCCGGACATAAAGTAGATGAGTGGATTGGTAAAACAAGACATGCTACACCGGGTGTTGGTTTAATTTCTCCACCTCCTCACCATGATATTTATTCCATCGAAGACCTTGCACAACTGATCTTCGATTTAAAGAATGCCAATCGTGCTGCACGTATCAATGTAAAACTGGTATCAAAAGCAGGTGTGGGCACTATTGCAGCAGGTGTGGCAAAAGCGAAAGCCGATGTGGTACTGATCTCAGGCCATGATGGCGGCACCGGCGCCTCTCCGATCAGTTCTATTAAACACGCCGGCTTACCCTGGGAACTGGGGCTCGCAGAAACACATCAGACACTGGTTAAAAATAAACTGAGAAGCAGAATTGTGGTACAGGCCGACGGACAAATGAAAACCGGTCGCGATATTGCCATTGCAACTTTATTAGGGGCAGAAGAATGGGGTGTGGCAACCGCTGCGCTGATTGTGGAAGGATGCATTATGATGCGCAAATGCCACTTGAACACTTGTCCTGTAGGCGTAGCCACACAGGATCCTGAACTGAGAAAAAGATTTGCAGGCGATCCTGATCATGTGGTGAATTTTTTCAAATTCATTACACAGGAACTCAGGGAGATCATGGCAGAACTCGGTTACAGAACCATTCATGAAATGATTGGTCAGGTTGATGCTTTGGAAATGAGGGATAATATTTCACACTGGAAATATGAAAAACTCGATCTCTCTGCTGTATTGTACAAAGAACCCGAATCATTGTACACAGGATTGTACAAACAGGAAGAGCAGGATCATGGATTGAATGATGTACTCGACTGGCAGTTATTAAAAGCTGCTGCACCTGCACTGGAAAGAAAAGAACGCGTAAGTGCTTCCCTGCCTATTAAAAATACAGACCGTACTGCTGGCACTATATTATCGAATGAGATTACCAAACGTTATCGGGCTGAAGGACTGCCGGATGATACGATTCATTTCAATTTTACAGGTACTGCGGGACAAAGTTTTGGTGCCTTCAACACAAAGGGTATTACACTTGAGCTGGAAGGCGATGCCAATGATTATTTCGGTAAGGGATTGAGTGGTGCAAGATTAATAGTGTATCCACATAAACAGGCCAGTTTTGTACCGGAAGAAAACATCATCATCGGTAATGTGGCGTTGTATGGCGCCACATCGGGAGAAGCTTTTATTCGTGGGAAAGCGGGTGAACGTTTCGCCGTAAGAAACTCAGGTGCCAATGTAGTGGTAGAAGGTGTGGGCGATCATGGCTGCGAATACATGACTGGCGGAAGAGCCATTGTACTTGGTGATACCGGAAGAAATTTTGCGGCAGGCATGAGTGGTGGCATTGCCTATATCTACAATGCAGGTGGATTGTTTGCAGAAAGATGTAACACAGAAATGGTAGAACTCGATCCGCTGGAAACAAATGATATCAGTTTCCTGCATGAGATGATCAGCAAACATTATGCTTATACAGGCAGCACGGTAGCAAAATTCATACTCGATGATTTTGAAAACCAGACAAAGAATTTTATCAAAGTATTCCCAAGCGATTACAAAAAAGTTTTAAAGCAGAAGGAGCAAATGGTTCATAGTCAATAGTCCATAGACCATGGAACATTAACTATGGACTAAAACAAATGATAGCAACAACAAAATAATTATCATGGGCAAACCAACCGGATTCCTTGAATTTACCCGCAGTCTTCCCGGAAAGAGAAAACCTGAGGAACGCCTCCAGGATTATAAAGAGTTTGTGGATCGTCTGCCAGACGAATCCCTCAACCAGCAGGCGGCACGCTGCATGAACTGCGGTGTTCCATTTTGTCATAATGGATGTCCACTAGGCAATATCATTCCCGAATTCAATGATGCGGTTTATCGTCAGAACTGGGAGGAAGCCTATGAGTTATTAAGTGCCACCAACAATTTTCCGGAGTTTACCGGAAGAATATGCCCCGCCCCCTGTGAAAGTGCCTGTGTATTGGGTATCAACCAGCCGCCCGTTACCATAGAAGAAATTGAAAAACACATTATTGAGATTGCTTTTGACAAGGGCTTTGTTCAACCCAGGGTTCCCAACCTGCGTACGGGCAAAAAGATTGCTGTAGTGGGTTCAGGACCGGCCGGTTTAGCTGCCGCCGCTCAGTTAAATTATGCTGGGCACCAGGTAACAGTATTTGAAAGAGATACTTCACCGGGTGGTTTATTAAGATATGGTATCCCCGATTTCAAACGGGAAAAGTGGGTGGTGGAAAGAAGGGTGCAGTTGATGGAGAAAGAAGGTGTAGTGTTTAAATGTAATGCCAATGTGGGCGTAAACATAAGTATCAACGACCTGCTGAGGGAATTTCAGGCCATTGTTCTGGCGGGAGGATCTACCATTCCGCGTAACCTCAGTATACCTGGTAGAGAACTAAAAGGGGTTCATTTTGCGATGGACTTTTTAAAACAGCAAAACCAGCGGGTATCGAATGAGCCTGTAACAGGAGAGGATATTTTTGCTACGGCTAAAAATGTAATAGTAATTGGTGGCGGCGACACGGGAAGCGATTGTGTGGGTACATCGAACAGACAGGGTGCTTTCTCCGTAACCCAACTGGAGCTATTACCCAAACCTCCTGAACAAAGAACCATTCAAATGCCCTGGCCTACTTATCCGATGACACTTAAAACAACCTCTTCACATGAAGAAGGTGCAGACAGACAATGGGCAGTGGCTACCAAAGCGTTTCTGGGTGATGAGAAAGGGTATTTAAAAGCCATACAACTGGTTGACCTGAAATGGCAAGCTTCTACTGTCGAGAAAGCGGCGGGTTTTGAGGAGATCCCCGGTTCTGAAAGAGCGGTTTCCTGTGAACTGGCTTTACTGGCTATGGGATTTCTGCATCCGCAGCATGAGGGGCTCATCAATGAATTGGGAGTAGAACTGGATGAAAGAGGTAATATCAGGGCCGATGACAAGAAGTTTCAGACCAATATCCCTAAAATATTTACGGCTGGTGATATGAGAAGGGGGCAGTCGCTCGTGGTTTGGGCTATTAGTGAAGGCAGGGAATGTGCGAGAAAAGTAGATCAGTACCTGATGGGGTCATCTGTTCTGGAATCGAAGGACCAAAGCTATTTAGTTAATACATAGTATTTTTTATAATTTATTATTTTCAAAAGCCCATTCATTTACTTGAATGGGCTTTTTAGTACTGATAATCATAGTATTAGTGTATTTAAACCTCATTTCATTCAACTAAATAAAATGAATTACAAAATATAAAATGTTAATAAATGTTTAGATTTTAATAAAATATTTTAGTATTATTGAATTATAAATATTTATTAAAATATTTTTTAACATTAATCAAAAACCCTCGCATGAAAAAATTGACATTCCAGCAGGCGGCTCCTTTTATTGCCTTGTTAGCAGTTGCCGTTGCTGCCCTGTTCGTTCCTTCCCTCCCCAATTTTGCAGATGACGCGGGCGCTTACAGCGCAGCCGATATTACCTGGATCCTCGTGGCTACTGCCCTGGTATTTTTAATGACACCGGGACTGGCTTTCTTTTATGGTGGTATGGTTCATCGCAAAAACGTAATCTCTACCATGATTAAAAGTGTTGTAGCAACGGGTGTAGTGAGCATCCTATGGCTTTTTGTAGGGTATAGTCTCTGTTTTGGAGAATCAATCGGCGGATTTATTGGTAACCCTACTACCCATCTGTTTTTCAAGGGCATCAATTCCGGCGCTCCCTGGAGCCTGGCACCCACCATCCCTATCACTTTATTCGCACTGTTTCAGCTCATGTTTGCCATCATTACGCCGGGTCTGGTTGTAGGCGCCGTGGCAGAACGTATTAAATTCACTTCTTACATTCTTTTTATAGCCCTGTTCAGCTTACTGGTTTACGCTCCAATAGCACACTGGACCTGGCATCCCGAAGGTTTCCTGTTTAAAATGGGCGCGCTCGATTTTGCCGGCGGTACCGTAGTTCACATTTCTGCCGGTTGTGCTGCATTGGCAGGTGCATTGGTTTTAAAACGCAGACAGACACATATGGAGCAAAAAGAAATTCCACCGGCCAATATCCCTTATGTTTTAATTGGTACAGGCTTACTGTGGTTTGGCTGGTTTGGTTTCAATGCCGGCTCGGCTGTAGGTGCAGGTTCACTGGCTGTTTCTGCTTTTGCCACTACCAATACCGCTGCTGCCGCTGCCGGTTTATCCTGGATGTTCTTTGATGTACTCAGGGGCAAAAAACCATCTGTATTAGGTTTTTGTATCGGTGCTGTAGTGGGTCTTGTAGCCATTACCCCTGCCGCAGGTTTTGTAGCCATCCCTCAATCTATTTTCTTAGGTGTAATTGCCGCCATCGTTTCCAATATTGCTGTGTATTACAAATCAAAATCAAAGCTCGACGATACACTGGATGTATTCCCCTGTCATGGTATCGGTGGTATGGTGGGTATGTTACTCACGGGTATTTTTGCTACCAAAACCGTTAACAGCGCGGGTGCTGATGGTTTGTTCTACGGTAACTCTGCTTTCTTCTTTACGCAGTTGAAAGCACTCGCCATCGTGGTAGCTTACAGTTTTGTGGTTTCTTTTGGCATTTTTAAATTCATCAATTTCATCCTGCCCATGCGCGTAAGCTCTGAAGATGAGCTGCTCGGTCTGGATGCTACCCAACACAATGAAAAATATGTTCAGGGTACATTATTGGTAGAAAACAGTGGTGTTTTAAAAGAAAGCACCATCGCCGACTAATTGTTTAAGAAACAGGCTTCAGGATGCAAGACACAAGAAAATTGATCCTGAACCCTGATTCTTGAACCCTGAATCTTGAAACTTGAATCTTGATCTCTTATTTCTTGCTTCTTATTAAAAAAGAAGGTACAGCCATATGATAAACCTCTGACCAGGTTTACCGGCTGTACCTATTTGTTAATCATAAAACCTTCTGCAATGTTAAAGAAAATTTCAGCCTTTTCATGCCTGCTTTTCAGCTTTCTTTTGCTGAATGCGCAATCTGATTCCACCAAAAAACCAACCACTACCTTTTCAGGATCCGTTGATGCTTATTATCGTTATGGTTTTTCCGATGCACCTGGTAAAACCAATAATTTCACCAGTTTTACCAATTCACAGAACTCTTTTGAACTGGGTATGGCTTCATTTAAAGTTGACCACACCATTGGTAAAGTAACGGCCACTGCCGATATCGGTTTTGGCCGCCGGGCACAGGAATTTTCCTACAACGATGTGGGTTCTCTGGCAGCCGTAAAACAGATGTACCTTACCTATGCAGCATCCGACAAGGTAAAATTCACCATGGGTAAATGGGCCACCCATGTGGGCTACGAACTGGTAGATGCACCGGGCAACAGAAACTACAGCATGTCTTACGGATTTTCTTATGGCCCTTTCTTTCATACCGGTATCAAAGCTGATATTTCACTGGGTGGCAAAAGTGCCATGATGGTAGGCGTTTCTAACCCAACCGATTATTCTACCACTACTTCTTCTGCCAAATTTTTCCTGGCACAGTTCAGCACAGCCAGCAATAATGATAAAGTAAAAGCTTACCTCAATTTTCAGGGCGGCTCCGGTATCACACAATATAACCTGGTGGTGATGGGCGCACTGGCCGACAAATGGGGTATAAACTATGATGGTAGTTTACAATCGTACAAAACAGGCGGCAGCTCTTCCAGCTGGAAAAGTCATGCCCTTTACCTCAATTACGATCCTACTCCTGCTGTTGGTTTTACACTCAGACAGGATTATTTCGACGATCGTAAACTTACGCCCATTGGTGTGGGCGGTAAAATATTTGCCACTACTTTATCAGCCCACCTGAAAGCCGATAACCTGACCATCATTCCGGAGTTCAGGATCGACAACTCTCAGCAGGCTGTATTCTTTAAAGGAGCTTCTTCTACCGGTACCAAAAGCTCAGCAGCTTTTATACTGGCAGCTGTTTATAAGTTTTAATGGTTGATTGATATTACATGAGGAAATCAAAGCCGGTGCTGATGCATCGGCTTTTTTCTTTAAGTTCGGTTTATGAATCTTCTGCTGAAAGCTGTTCAACTGCTGTATTGTGCCTATGCTTTTCTTTTGTTTGTGTTGATCATGCTTATCGTCTTTCCCTTTGTATTACTCGCCTTATCATTTGGTAAAATAACCGGAGGCAATATCATCTATAAAATATGCATGTTCTGGGCGAGCTGCTGGTACCGCCTTATTGGCATAAGACATGAAGAAATTTTCGAGTCGCCCCACGACAGCACCAGGCAATACATCTTTGTAGCCAACCATATTTCTTATATGGATATTCCCCCACTGGTACTAATTGCCCACCAGCCCATCCGCATACTGGGGAAATATGAAATGGTAAAGATTCCTGTGTTTGGCTGGATATACCGTGCAGCAGTTGTACTGGTTGACAGAAAAAATGCAGAAACCAGGTCTAAAAGTGTTCGTGCCCTCAAAGCAGCGCTCAAACAAGGCATCTCTATTTTTATTTTCCCCGAAGGAACATTCAATATCACCCCTGCCCCACTCAAAGATTTTTTTGATGGCGCTTTCCGTATTGCCATAGAAACAGAAACACCCATTAAACCTGTTTTACTGATCGACACCCTGGACCGTTTGCATTATAAAAGCATATTTTCATTAACACCCGGCAAGAACAGGGTTGTATATCTTGATGAAATACCTGTTACCGGTTTATCCATAAAAGATATTCCGGCATTGAAACAACAGGTTTATAACACAATGGATGCCGGTCTGCGACGCTATCGCAACTATTCCGTGGCCTAAGCCGTATTTTTGATCAAATTGCCGAATCATTTGTTTGCAGAAATTATTATACCGCTTGCTTTACCCAAAAATTATACATGGGCCATACCCGAATCTTTTCGCGATGCGGTACAGCCAGGTATTCGTGTAGAAGTAATGCTGGGGGGAAGAAAAAAATATGCCGGCATCATCAAAAGAATTTTCGCAGAAAAACCGGAAGCATTCCATCCCAGAGATATCATCAATGTACTCGACCAGGAACCTATTCTGCATCCGGCACAATTAAAATTATGGGAGTGGGTGGCTGGTTATTATATGTGTAGTGAAGGAGAAGTAATGCAGGCTGCAGTACCCGCCAACCTCAAATTATCGAGCGAAAGTATTTTAATCTGGAACGAAGAAAGGTCTGTTAATTTCAGCGACCTATCCGACAATGAATACATCGTAGCAGAAGCGCTGGAACTCAAAAAAGAACTACGCATCAGCGAAGTACAGGACCTGCTCGATGTGATACAAGTGTACCCTGTTGTTAAAAAATTAATTGAAAAAGAAGTCTGTTATGTATGGGAAGAACTGAAAGAAAAATATACAGAAAAAAAACAAACTTATATAGCATTACATCCTTCCTATAAAAATGAGGACCAGTTGGCTGAACTGTTAAACAACTGGGGTAAAGCACCCAAGAAGATGGAGCTCCTGCTGGCCTTTTTACATTTGCAGAAAACAGAAGGCACTGTCGTTCAACCCGAATTACTCAAAAAAGCCAATGCCAGCGCAGCCCAACTAAAAGGACTGCTCGATAAAAATATACTCATTGCGGAAAAAAGAAGTACCGATCGTATTCAACTCGGACAGAAAAGCAGCAACCTCAGTTTCACCCTCTCGCCTGCCCAGGAAACTGCTTTACAAGCTATTCAAACCGTTTTCCAAACCCGGCAGGTTTGCCTCTTACATGGTGTAACGGCCAGTGGAAAAACACAGATTTATACACAGCTCATTCAAGAGCAGTTAAATAAAGGCCAGCAGGTATTATACATGTTACCCGAAATTGCGCTTACTGCACAGATCATTCGCAGGTTGCAGGAATATTTCGGCGGGCATATTGCCATTTATCATTCCAAATTTAACGCCAATGAAAGGGTGGAAATATGGAACAAGGTAAAGACAGGAGAAATAAAAATTGTATTGGGTGCGAGGTCAGCTTTATTCCTGCCTTTTAAAAACCTCTCGCTGATAATTGCCGATGAAGAACACGACAATTCTTACAAACAACAGGATCCCGCCCCCCGCTATCATGCAAGAGATGCGGCTGTTTACTATGCCGGTCTCTTTCAGGCTAAAGTTTTACTGGGCAGTGCCACGCCCTCAATAGAAAGTTATTTTAACTGTGAACAGAAAAAATATGGATTGGTTCGTTTAACAGAACGATACGGTAATGCGCAATTGCCTTCCATTGAACTGGTTGACATAAAAAAATACCAGCAAAAAGGAAAAATTGCTTTTACAGAACCCTTACTCGAAGCCATCAAACAATCATTGGAACAACAAAAGCAGGTCATTCTATTTCAGAACAGAAGAGGTTATGCACCTTACCAGGTATGCAATACCTGTGGCTGGATTCCTGAATGCCAGAACTGCGACGTTACACTCACTTACCATAAATTCAAAAACAAACTCACCTGTCATTACTGTGGTACCCAGTATCCTGTAATCAATACCTGTGCCGCCTGCGGCAGTCATGATTTTACGCAGAAGAATTTCGGAACAGAACAGATTGAAGAAATCCTGAATGAATATTTTCCCGATGCCAGGATTGCCCGAATGGATTATGATAGCGTGAAAGGTAAAAATGACCATGATGCACTGATCAAATTGTTTGAACAAAAAAGACTGGATATACTGGTAGGTACACAAATGGTGGTAAAAGGACTCGATTTTGAACATGTAAACCTCGTGGGTATTATTGATGCCGATGGCATATTGGGGTTTACAGATTTCCGTGTAAATGAAAAAGCATTTCAGTTGATGGAACAGGTGAGTGGCAGGGCCGGGAGAAAAGATGACCTGGGAAAAGTGCTGATACAGGTAAGCAATACCCTGCATCCTGTACTATCCTTCGTACAAAATCATGAGTATGATGCATTGTACCGGTATGAAATGGCAAACAGAAAAGAATTTGGCTACCCTCCTTTTACAAGAATCATTCAACTGGTATTCAAGCATAAGGAAAAGCATATTGCTGAAGAAGCGGCACATATTATGATGGGCGGGCTTTCTCCACATTTTGCTAAGGAAATCAGTGGACCTGCCCAACCTGTGATCGATAGAATCAGAAACCAATACCTTTGGGAACTATTGATTAAGTTGCCCAAAGACAGGCAACGTATTGGTCACTGTAAACACATGATCATGCAACAAACAGCTATTATTCAGTCAAACAAACGATACAGTTCAGTCAGGGTTATTGTAAATGTTGATCCACTTTAAGGTTACGGAGAATAGATATGTATCATGCTACGCATTTTTTACCGGATCATTCATTAAAAGCTTATAACAGCTTTCAGTTTGATGTGCGTGCCAGATTCTTTGCGGCTTTCCAGACAACTGAAATGATGCAGGAATTACTGGAGCAATACCAGTGGCTTCCTTATATGCCCATTCATATACTCGGTGGCGGAAGCAATATTTTATTTACAAGGGATGTAGACGGGCTGGTTCTTCGTAATGAACTCAAAGGAGTGGAACGGGTGAGCGAAGATGCAGATCATTACTACGTGAAAGCCATGGCTGGTGAAAACTGGCACCAGTTTGTTTCTTATTGCATTGAACAGGGGTATGCCGGTCTGGAGAACCTTAGTCTTATTCCGGGCAGTGTGGGTGCTTCTCCCATGCAAAATATCGGTGCTTATGGTGTAGAAATAAAAGATGTGTTTCATTCGCTGGAAGCCTGGCATATCAATGAAAAACACAAAGAAACTTTTTACCTCAAAGACTGTGAATTTGGTTACAGGGAAAGCGTTTTCAAAGAGAAATACAGAAATCGTTTTATTATTACCAGTGTTACCTACCGGCTCCGAAAACAACCCGTCTTCCAAACATCGTATGGAGCCATTACACAGGAGCTCGAGAAAATGGGGGTGACAGAACTGAGTAGTGCAGCCATTGCAAAAGCAGTAATAAATATCAGAAGATCAAAATTACCCGATCCCGAAGAATTGGGAAATGCCGGCAGCTTTTTTAAAAATCCCAGCATATCCATCAGTCATTTCGAAAGACTCCATGAAGCAATTCCGGATATTGTAGGTTATCCGCTGAATGAATCAAAAATAAAACTGGCAGCCGGCTGGCTTATAGAACAATGTGGTTGGAAAGGATACCGCAAAGGCGATGCAGGCTGTCATGAAAAACAGGCGCTCGTACTGGTCAATTATGGCAATGCAACAGGTGGAGATATTTTTAGGCTATCGACCGAAATCATTGAATCTGTTTACAAAAAATTTGGTGTCAGGCTGGATAGAGAAGTGAACCTTATCTGATTCATCTTTTACAGACCAAAAAAATAAACCCCGGATGATTGCATCCGGGGTTTATTATGTAAACTATTCGTTTCGATTAATAGTATTTCAGCTTCATCTCTACTCTTCTGTTCTGGGTACGTCCGGCAGCTGTTTTATTATCAGCAACAGGTTTAGAGGAACCAAAACCTTCTGATGTAAGTCTTGCTGCATCAATCCCTTTGCTCACAATATAATCATGTACCGATTTGGCACGGTTCTGACTTAATGGAACGTTTACTTTATCGGTTCCGGTATTATCGGTATGACCTTCAATATCCAGTTTCAGTGCAACATCTTCTTTAAGGATAGCCACTACTTCATCCAGAGATTTGAATGATTTGGTCTGCAGTTTAGCACTTCCGGTTACAAAGAATACATTCTTCGCACTGGCCGCTACTTTCTTCACTACTTCATCCTTCACGGCAGGACAACCATTGTTTTCTCTAACACCTGGTACAGTAGGACATTTATCTTCTTCATCATTCACACCATCTTTATCTGTATCTGGAACAGGACAACCCTGATAACGGGCCACACCTGCTACGGTAGGGCATTTGTCTTCTTCGTCATTGATACCATCTTTATCAGTATCAGGAACAGGGCAACCATCGTATTTAGCTAAGCCTTTTACAGTTGGGCATTTGTCGTTATCGTCATTGATACCGTCACCATCTGTATCAGGAACAGGGCAACCATCGTATTTGGCAGTACCGGCAACAGTAGGACATTTGTCTTTGCTATCGAGTATACCATCACCATCTGTATCTTTTTCAACCACCACAACAGGAGCCGGTGGAGGTGTAACGATTACCGGTTCTTTTTTGTCTTTCAGCGGTGAAGCCAGACCAATAGAATAAGTAAGGTGATTTACAGCCAGGTTTGAAATAGCTGATCTGTGTACAAACTGTGTATGCAGAAAAGTTTCCTGACCGAGGTTAAACTGAAGACCCATACCTGCAGGTGCATAAGCAGCAAAATAGGTACCGGTGTACATAGAAGCGCCCAACCCGAAACTCAGGTAAGGAACAACCACGTATTTATCACTCACCAATTTAATATTGGCAGCAGCATCCAGTTCCACCAAAAACTTGGCAGTGGTAGGTGCGGTTACACCGCTTCTGCGATAGAATGGATATTTTACATAAGAACCTGTAAGGGTTGCCTGAAAATCAACATACTCAGTCAAACCCTGAAAATACTGAACACTCAATCCTGGATCAAGTTGACTGAATGGGGTCCACTGTTTGTTTGAAATAACCGAAGAAATAGAACTCCTGCTGATGGCATCAGAGGTGTACATGTCTTTTAAAACAAAGTTGATACCAAGCGAGGGTCTTTTTTTATAGCTAACTGGTGCGTTTTGCGCAAAAGCAGTCAAAACCAAACCACTGGCTATTAAAGAAAAAAGAAGTTTCTTCATAAACAGGTTTTTATTAATTGTCACAAAAATACAGGGTGAAACTGATTTTCCGAAAATTAAGATAACTTTAAGTTATTACGAACTTATA